>Ga0136622_10000331_pt1 | contig 19111 bp, 17 predicted proteins | sample AntDrymUQ4482106_2_FD_104803 | JGI IMG/M metagenome (GOLD analysis project Ga0136622, IMG submission 104803) | Polar desert sand microbial communities from Dry Valleys, Antarctica - metaG UQ448 (21.06) | ecosystem: Environmental > Terrestrial > Soil > Desert | place: Antarctica: Dry Valley...
CACACCTACACCAGCCGTCGACCACCACCCCTGGGCCACGGACCACACGTCGCCACCCCCAAAACACCACCAGGCGCCTCCGTTGCCGAACGACACCTCCAACGCCGCATCGGCACCCACACCGGCAGCCGAACCACCGGACACCTGCGCCAATAAGGCCAACGGCCCAGGTCAGCTCGCAGGCTCGACCACCGTCACGTCATCGCGTCTGCTGGAGCCGCGGGTGATCACGCGGAGGATCACGGGGAGTGTCAGCATCGCCGCCACCGTGTTCAGCACGCCGAATCCGAGCTGGGAGACGATCAGCCCCGCGGCGAGCCCGCCGAGCGCCCCGGCGAGGTTCATCGCCAGGTCCGAGAGTCCTTGCACGCTCGCTCGCTCCGACACCGGCACCGACCGCGTCACCAGCGCAGAGCCCGCGATCAATGACGCCGACCAACCCAGACCGAGCACCACCAGACCGACCGTGATCCGCGACTCCGACTCGCCCGACGTTCCGGCGATCAGGACAGCCACCAGCAGCAGCCCCTGCCCCAACAGCGTCGTCCGCCGCCATCCCCACCGGTCGGTCAGCACCCCCATCACCGGCGACAAGGCGTACATCCCGGCGATGTGCAAGCTGATGGTCAACCCCACCAACGTCAGCGTCGACCCATGGTCGCGCATGTGGACGGGCGTCATCGCCATGACGCTCACCATCACCGCATGCGCCGAACCAACGATCACGATCCCCGTCTGCGCATCCGGCGTGCCGCGCACCACCGTCACCGCCTGTGACACCCGCCGCTTCGCCGGCCCCCCATCGTCGCGGGCCTCGCCCGCCCCGACACCTGGTTCTTCGGCAGCCGACTCCGCCCGCGCTATCAGCAACGGGTCCGGCCGCAAGGCCACGACCATCACCAGCCCCGCGGCCGCGAACGCCGCCGTCGCGAACACGAAGGGACCGGCAAGCGGTGGCAACCCGACCTGTCCAGCCACATTGCTGCCCGGCCCGGTGAGGTTCGGACCGAGCACGGCGCCGACGGTCGTCGACCACACGACGAGCGACAGCGCGCGGCCGACCCCGGCCGGTTCGGCGAGGTCCGCCGCCGCGTAACGAGACTGCAGGTTCGTCGCGCTGCTGACCCCGCACCCCAGGAGCCCGACCAACACGACCGCCGTCGACTGCATCTGGGCGCCGGCCATAACCAGCACCGCACCGGCGGTCGCCGTCAACCAGCCGGTCGTCAGCCCCGCCCGCCGTCCCCGCTCGGCGGCCAGCGCCGACAACGGCAACGCCCCGAGCGCCGCGCCGAACGTCAACATGGTGACCGCAAGGCCCGCCCACGCCGAGGACCCGCTCACGTCGCGCACCAGGAGCGCCCCCACCGACAGGCTGGCGCCTGTCCCGATTCCGCCGATGACCTGTGCGGCCGACAGGACCGCCACCGTGCGACGCTGCACCTGCTCGCGCTCGGTCGATGAGAGTGGAGCCCTCACGACGTCACCAGATCAAGACCCGGTCGTCCGGCTCCAGCCACAGCTCGTCGCCGGGGACCAGGCCGAAGGCGTCGTAGAACGCGTCGATGTTGCGCACGACCTGGTTGCAGCGAAACTCCGGCGGCGAATGCGGGTCGATCGTCAACCGCCGCACCACCTCGGCCTCACGCACCTTGGACTGCCACGCCTGCGCCCACGCCAGGAAGAACCGCTGCGCTCCGGTCATCTCATCGAGCACCGGTGGCTCCTTCCCGTCGAGGGAGAGCTGGTACGCCTTGAACGCGATCGACAACCCGCCGAGGTCGCCGATGTTCTCCCCGATCGTCAGGGCACCATTGACCGTACGGCCATCCGCACCCGCCGGCGACAGCGCGCCGTACTGCTCGATCAGCTTGCCGGTCCGTTGCTCGAAGGCCTCCCGGTCGGCGTCGGTCCACCAGTTGCGTAACGCGCCGGTGCCGTCGTAATGAGACCCCTGGTCGTCGAACCCGTGCCCGATCTCGTGCCCGATCACCGCCCCGATCGCCCCATAGTTCGCGGCGTCGTCGGCATCGGCGCTGAAGAACGGCGGTTGCAAGATCGCGGCCGGGAACACGATCTCGTTCATCGTCGGGTTGTAGTAGGCGTTGACCGTCTGCGGCGTCATGTACCACTCGTCGCGGTCGATCGGCTTGCCCAGCTTGGCCAGCTCGTACTCCAGGTGGAACGCCAGCGCCCGCCGCACGTTGCCGACCAGGTCGGCCGGATCGACCACCAGCGCGGAGTAGTCCCTCCACTTCACCGGATGCCCGACCTTCGGCGTGAACAGCTCCAGCTTCGCCAAGGCGCGCTCCTTGGTCTCCTCGCTCATCCAATCCAGCGCCACGATGCTCTCGCGGTACGCGACGGTCAGCTTGTCGATCAGCGCATCCATCCGAGCCTTGGACGCCGCCGGGAAGTGCTCGGCGACGTAGATCTTGCCGACCGCCTCACCCACGGCCGACTCCACGAACCCCACACCACGCTTCCAGCGTTCACGCAGCTCCGCGGTGCCACTCAGGGTCCGCCCGTAGAAGTCGAAGTTCTCCTCCACGAACGCCGCCGACAGGTACGGCGCCGCGGCGTGCACGAGCTGCCAGCGCAACCAGTCGCGCCACGCCTCGAGCCGGTCGGCGGTCAGAAGCGCGTCGAAGCCTTCGAGGTACGACGGCTGTGCCACCACGACCTCACCCAGGACGGCGTCGTCGACGCCCGCGGCCCGCAGCCAGTCCTGCCACCGGAACGTCGGCGTAACAGCGTCCAGCTGCTCACGGTCGAGGAGGTTGTACGTCTTCTGCGCATCGCGGCAGGCGACCCGGTCCCAGTGGGAGGCGGCGATGTCGGCCTCCAGGGCGAAAACCCGGTCGGCGCGCGTCCCCGCGTCGTCCACACCGGCCAGGTCGAGCATCGCGGCCACGTGCGTGCGGTACGCCTCCCGCGCCTCGGCGAAGTGGTCCTCGCGGTAGTAGGACTCATCGGGCAACCCGAGTCCACCTTGGACGAGCGTGACGATGTACCGCTCAGGGTTGCCCTCGTCCGGTGCGACGTACATGCCGAAGGCGCCGCCGACGCCGGAGCGCTCGAGGGACCCGAGGGTGGTGACGAGCGTCTCCACGTCCTCGATGCCGCCCACCGCGGCCAGATCGGCTTCCAACGGCGTCGCCCCGAGCTGCTCGATCCGGTCAGCATCCATGAAGCTCGCGTAGAGCGCACCGATCCTCGCGCGGTCCTCGTCGCCGCCGGGGTCGGCCAAGGCCGACTCGATGATCGTGCGGACGTTCGCCTCCGCTTCGTCGAACAGCGTGACGAACGCGCCGGCCGTTGCCCGATCTGCTGGGATCGACGTCTGCGCCAGCCAGTGGCCGTTCACGTGCCCGAACAAGTCGTCGGCTATGCGGGTGTCAGGGTCGAGCTGTTCACGATCGATGCCGGATTGCACGACATCCCCTCTCTGTGTCGGACCCTCGCGCGGACCAGGTGGTCTGGCGGTGCGTTAGCGTCGTTCTGGTCGGCCGAGCCTCCGCCGAGGCAGCAAGGGGAAGTCTAGTGACGCTGACCTACCACCGCGCCGTGGTGCTCGAACGCCGCCACCTGTCACCACACCTGGTCCGCCTGGAGCTCGGCGGCAATGGTCAAGGTACTGGGCTCGACACTTGGCGCAGCGCAGGCGCACCGGACGAGGCGCTGCAGCTCGTCGTGCCGGACCCGGCCAACGGCCGCCTCACCATGCCCGACGCGCGAGGCGATGGTGAGGACCCGCACGAGCACAGCCGTTGGTACACCGTGCGTCGTCACGACCCTGAGCGGCAGCAGATCACCATCGACGTGGTCCTGCACGACACCGGACTAGTCACGACGTGGGTGCAGCAGGTGCGCCCCGGCGACCCGGTCGGGGTGTCCTCGACGCGCCATTGGTTCTCCCGCCCGCCCGATGCCACCTGGCAGCTGCTCGTCGGCGACATCACCGCGTTGCCGGCGATCGGACGCATCATCGACCAGACCCCCGGACATGTCGCCACCACCGCGTACGTCGAGCTGCCCGACAGCCGCGACGCGCAGGACCTCGGCAGCAACGTCGAGTGGGTGCACAACCCCGCGCCCGAGAGCTCCAGCGGTCTCGCCGACATCGTCTCTGGCGCTCGGCTGCCCGATGGCGTCGGGTACGTCTACGTTGCCGGCGAGGCGGCCGCCACCCGGGCCGCACGCAAGAACCTGCGCCGCGTGCGCGGCCTGTCCAAGGAGTCGTACGGCGTGATCGGCTACTGGCGGGCCGACAGCGAGGCGTGGATGCGCCGGTACGAGCAGGCGCAGATCGACCTGGAGAAGGTCTACGCCGAGGGGGAGAGGGCGGGCCTCGACCCGGAGCAGATCAGCGACGAGGTCGACCGGCTCCTCGACTCTGCCGGACTCTGACAGCCGGGACGCCGCCGAGCCGGTAGCGTCTGCACATGCCCCCGAACCGACGCGCCTCGGGGATCGTCGCGGCCGTGACACACCCGGTGCGGCTGTTGCCGCTGACCTTCCTGTCCGGCATCGTCATTGGTGCGGGGCTGCTGATGCTGCCGGCGTCTCGTGCTGCCGGCGACGAGCCACTGGTGATGCCGGCGTTGTTCACCTCGTCCTCTGCGGTCACCATCACCGGTCTGGCCACCGTCGACACCGCGACGTTCTGGACGCCGTTCGGGCAGACAGTGATCCTGCTGCTGGTCCAGATCGGCGGCTTCGGGATCATGACCCTCGCCACCGTTCTCGCCCTGCTCGTCGGAGGGCGCCTCGGACTGCGTACCAGCCTGATCGCCCAGGCCGACCTGCACGCCGGCAGCCTCGGTGAGGTCCGGCCGCTGCTGCGCCGGGTCGCGGTCACCATGCTCGGCTTCGAGTCGGTCCTCGCGGTCGTGCTCACCATCCGCTTCCGCATCATGTACTTCGACGACCTGCCCACCGCCGCATGGCACGGCGTCTTCCACGGCGTGATGGCCTTCAACAACGCCGGGTTCGCCCTGAACAGTGACAGCCTCGTCTCCTACGCTGGCGACGCGTGGCTGATCCTGCCCATCTCGGTCGTCGTGTTCGCCGGTGCGCTCGGCTTCCCCGTGCTGGCCGAGCTGTTCAGCGAGTGGCGCCACCCCGTGACCTGGACCATGCACACCAGGCTGACGGTGTGGGGCTCGCTGCTGTTGCTCGGCGTCGGTGCCGCCGCGTTCGTCGTCGTCGAGTGGGCCAACCCGGGCACCCTCGGAGGCATGTCGACCTGGTCCAAGCTCGTCACCGGGGTCGAGAGTGGCGTCATGCCGCGATCTGGGGGGTTCAACAGCTTCGACTGGGGAGCGGTCCGGCCCGAGACGCTTGGCCTCGGCACCGTGTTGATTTTCATCGGTGGCGGCAGCGCCAGCACCGCCGGTGGGATCAAGGTGACGACGTTCCTGCTGTTGGCCTACGTCATCCTGGCCGAGGTGCGTGGTGACTCCGACGTCGTGGTCGGCAAGCGGTCGATCGGTAATCACACGCTCCGGCAAGCGCTCACCATCGCGTTGCTCGCGGTCATGTTCGTCGCGGTATCGACCCTCGCCGTGCTGGCGCTGACCGATCTCACCGCCGACGTCGTCCTCTTCGAGTGCACATCGGCGTTCGCGACCGTCGGACTGAGCACCGGCATCACCCCAGGACTTCCGCCCGGAGCCCAGCTCGTCCTGATGGCCTTGATGTTCGTGGGCCGAGTGGGCACAGTGACAGCTGCATCGGCGTTGGCGCTGCGAAGCCGTCCACGCCGCTACCACCTGCCAGAGGAGCGACCCATCATTGGCTAAGAAATCTGACGCCGACACGTCACCGGTTGTCGTGGTCGGCCTCGGCCGGTTCGGCACCTCGGTCGCGCAGTCACTCGTACACCTCGGCCACGAGGTGCTCGCCATCGATGAGGACATGGATCTCGTGCAACGCTGGTCCGGTGAGCTGACACACGTCGTCCAGGCCGACAGCACCGACGAGGACGCCCTCCGTCAGGTCGGCGTCGACGGATTCGACCGCGCCATCGTCGGCATCGGCACCGACGTCGAGGCCAGCGTCCTCACCGTCCTCACCCTCGTCGAGCTGGGCGTCAAGGAGGTGTGGGCCAAGGCGGTCAGCAAGAAGCACGGCAAGATCCTGCACAGCGTCGGGGCCTTCCACGTGGTCTACCCCGAGTCGGCCATGGGCGAGCGGGTCGCGCACATGGTGACGGGCGCGATGATCGACTACATCGAGCTCGACGACGACTACGCCATCGCCCGTACCCGCGTCCCCTCGGCGGCCGCAGGAATGACGTTGGCCGAGGCGGCCCTACGTACCAAGCACGGCGTCACCGTCGTCGGGGTGAAGCGACGCGGCGAGGACTTCACCCACGCCCTTCCGGACACCGAGATCCACGCCTCCGACGAGCTCATCGTGTCCGGACCGACGAGGAAGGTCGAGAAGTTCGCCGCGATGTCGCGGCAGGGTGAATGACCGCTCGCGGCGCGGCGCTCAGCCGTGCTCGGCGGCCTGGCGGTGTGCACGCCAGGCGCTGGCCACCATGTCGTCGAGGGTGTGCCGCATCTGCCAGTCCAGGTCTCGCGCCGCCCGGTCGCCGGAGGCGACGATGCGCGCAGGGTCACCAGGACGCCGTGCCACGACCACCGGATCGAAGTCGATCTCGGTGACGCGGGCGATGGCGCTCATGATCTGGCGTACCGACACCCCTTCACCGCTGCCGAGGTTGTAGACAGGGTCGAGGGTCGCACCTGACTGCAGCGCTCGCGCGGCCGCGACGTGGGAGACGGCGAGATCGCTGACGTGGACGTAGTCCCGCACGCAGGTGCCGTCCGGCGTGGGGTAGTCGTCGCCGTTGATCTGCGGTGTACGCCCCGCGACGAGCGCGTCCAGCACCAGCGGGAACAGGTTGTGCGGGCTGGTGTCGTACAGCTCGGGCGCTCCGGACCCCACCACGTTGAAGTACCGCAGCGACGTGTGCCGCAGCGCCGTGGCGCGGGCCTGGTCACGCAGCAGCCACTCACCGATCAGCTTGGTCTCGCCGTACGGCGACTCCGGTGCCGGCGGTGTGTCCTCGGTGACGAGGTCGACGTCGGGTGTTCCGAAGGTCGAGGCGGACGAGGAGAACACGATGTTGCCCACCTCGGTGTCCTGCATCGCGGCCAACAACGTCGCCGTCCCGGTGACGTTCTGCTCGTACGTGTGCAGCGGTCTCTGCACCGAGACGCCGGCGTACTTGAACCCGGCCAGGTGCACCACCCCTGCAATGTCGTGCTCGGCCAACGTCCGCGTGACCGTCTCACGGTCGAGCACGTTGGCGTGCACGAACGCGACGTCGGCGGGGACGAACTGCCGGTGACCGCTGGAGAGGGAGTCCAACACCATGACGTCCGTGCCGGTATCGGTGAACGCCTTGACCACGTGCGAGCCGATGTAGCCGGCGCCTCCGGTGACGAGCCAGGTCATCGCGAACCTCCGACGCGGTGGCTTCTCATAGTGTCACCCGCAGGATGCGATCGTCACCCGCACCCGGCGTCGCCCGGCCGTCTGTGTTGCTGGTGGTCACCCAGAGCGAGCCGTCCGGCGCCGCTGCGACCGTCCGCACCCGCCCGTAGTCGCCTGCGAACAGCGCGCGCGGCTTGCCCGTGCTGCTTCCGTCGAGCCGGACCGCGAACACACACTGGCCCTGCAACGCGCCGAGGAACGCGTACGACCGCGCGACCGCGATACCCGCCGGTGAGCACTCGTCGGTCGGCCAGGTGACAGACGGGTTGGTGAACCGCGCGTCGTCCGACGGCCCCTCGGTCGCAGGCCACCCGTAGTTGTGGCCCTTCTCGACGAGGTTGAGCTCGTCGACTGCCTGTTCACCGAACTCCGTCGCCCACAGCTGCCCGCCGGCATCGAACGCCAGCCCTTCGATGTTGCGGTGCCCGTAGGACCAGACCGGGTTGCCGAACGGGTTGCCAGGGGCGGCCTTGCCCGTGCCGATGATCCGCAGCACCTTGCCGGCGAGCGAGCCGGTGTCCTGGGCGTCGTCTGCGCTCTCGGCGTCACCGGTGCTGACGTACAGGTAGCCGTCGGGACCGAACGCGAGCCTTCCCCCGTTGTGGTGCAGGGCGGCCGGGATGCCGGTGAGGATCGGGCGCGGAGAATCCAGCCGCTGCCCGTCGTAACCCATGGCGACCACCCGGTTGTCCTGTGCCGTGGTGAGGTACGCGTAGAGCTCCGCCTCGTCCGGGGACAGCGCGAGGCCGAGCAGGCCGCCTTCACCGCCGTTGGCGCCGCCGGTCTGCACGCCGGGCAGGGTGGCGATCGTGCGTACCTCACCCGAGACGCCGACGAAAAGGATGCGCGCCGTGTCGCGCTCGGAGACCAGGGCGCCGCCTGACTTCAGGAACGCGATGCCCCACGGCACCGTCAGCCCCGTGGCGATCGTGCTGCTCACCTGAGGCTTCACCGGGCCCTTGCTGGGCGGATCGTCGCCGGCCTGCGGCTCGGTCGCGCCAGGGGTGTCCGGCGGCGGGCGCGTCGGCGTGGCTGGCCCGCCGTCAGAACGCTCGCTGCACCCGGCCAGTGCCGCGGCGCCCGTCACGGCAACCGCTCCGAGGAGCTGCCTTCGGTCGATGCCCATGTGGTTGCGTCTCCTGATGGGGGTCCGACCAGTCTGCCTGTCCGAGCTGCCCGTTGCACACCCGATGTCCTGCACACCGGCGTACGGTGAGGGCATGTCGAAGATCTCCGCACTACTGGAACGGCTCGCAGATGCCGTCGAACACGCCGAGGTGCTGGACCGGCCCGCCGAAATCGGACAGCAGCTGACCGGTCGGCTGGCTGCCGGGCCGACCAAGGATGTGCTCTCGGGTACGACGCTCGGCCATCCGCTGCATCCGGCGCTTGTCGCGGTCCCGATCGGCGCGTTCGCCGGCGCCGCAGTTCTCGACCTGACCCGCGGCGATGCGACCGCCGCGCGTCGGCTCATCGGCTTCGGACTGCTCTCGGCGGTCCCGACCGCCGCAGCGGGGGTGTCCGACTGGGGAGACACGCGGGGATCCGAACGCCGGGTGGGAGTCGCTCACGCGCTGTTGAACGTCGTCGGTCTCGGCCTCTACGGTGCATCCTGGCTCGCCCGCCGCGACGACGGCGGTGGCAAGGCGCTGTCCATGGCCGGCCTTGGCCTGCTCGGTGTGTCGGGATGGCTGGGTGGGCATCTGGCGTACGCCCAGGGCGTCGGGGTCGACACCACGGCGTTCCAGAGGCCGCCGGTGAACTGGACCGACGCCTGCGCCGAAGACGAGCTGGTCGAGGGTGTGCCCCAAGCCGTCACCGTCGAGGACACCCCTGTCCTGCTGTTGTCCCGCCACGGCCGGCTCACCGCCATCGGCAACCGCTGCACCCACCGCGGCGCGCCGCTGCACGAAGGAACGGTGGTCGGCGACTGCATCGAGTGTCCTTGGCACGGCAGCCTGTTCGACCTGGCCACCGGAGCCGTCGAGCGCGGTCCGGCCACCAGGCCACAGCCTCAGCTGCAGACTCGCATCGAGGGAGGACGGGTGCAGGTCCGGCGTGAGGAGATCCGGGGGCTGCGGCTCAACCCGACGAGCTGACCCAGCCGACGTCTCGCACCGACACGCACGAAACGGGCGGCGAAACGCACGGCGGAGCACGGGTCCCGGGAGTAACGTGCTCGTTGCACCGGCATCGGCGCCCCGTGAACAGGAGCAGCATGATCCTCGCAGCCAGCGACACATTCCGGCTCGACGCCAACGCCGTCGACTACGCCCTCATCGCGCTCTACTTCGCCTTCGTTCTCGGCATCGGGCTGGCGGCCAAGCGGCAGGTCTCCACGAGCATCGACTTCTTCCTCTCCGGCCGCTCGCTACCGGCCTGGGTGACCGGCCTGGCCTTCATCTCGGCCAACCTCGGAGCCGTCGAGATCATCGGCATGTCGGCCAACGGTGCGCAGTACGGCATGGCCACGATGCACTACTTCTGGATCGGCGCCGTCCCGGCCATGCTGTTCCTCGGCATCGTGATGATGCCCTTCTACTACGGCTCCGGAGTGCGCAGCGTCCCCGAGTTCATGCGACGGCGCTTCGGCACCGGTGCCCACCTGGTCAACGCGCTGAGCTTCGCCGTCGCCCAGCTGCTGATCGCCGGCATCAACCTGTACCTGCTTGCCACCATCGTCAACCGTCTGCTCGGCTGGCCCCTGTGGCTCTCGCTGATCCTCGCCGCCGCAGTCGTGCTCAGCTACACCGCACTCGGCGGTCTGTCCGCGGCGATCTACAACGAGGTCCTGCAGTTCTTCGTCATCGTCGCCGCCCTGCTGCCGCTCACCATCGTGGCCCTCAACAAGGTCGGCGGCTGGGACGGCGTGAAGGAGCGCGTCCAGCCCAACGCCGAGCAGCTGTCGTCGTGGCCGGCAACGGACCTGACCGGGATCGACTCGCCGCTGCTCTCGGTCATCGGGCTCGTCTTCGGGCTCGGCTTCGTGCTGAGCTTCGGCTACTGGACCACCAACTTCGTCGAGGTGCAGCGTGCCATGGCCTCGAGCTCGGTCTCGGCTGCGCGCCGGTCACCGATCATCGGCGCCTTCCCGAAGATGTTCATTCCCTTCATCGTCGTCATCCCCGGCATCATCGCCGCGATCATCGTGCCGGAGATCGCCGAGCTCAAGTCCGGTGGCTCTGCAGGGGAGGTCGAGTACAACGACGTCATGCTGTTGCTGATCCGCGACCTGCTGCCCAACGGCATGCTTGGCGTGGCCATCGCCGGCCTGCTCGCCTCCTTCATGGCCGGCATGGCGGCCAACATCTCGGCCTTCAACACCGTCTTCAGCTACGACCTGTGGCAGACGTACGTCGTCAAGGACAAGCCGGACTCCTACTACACGACGGTTGGCCGGGTGGCGACGGTGGGTGCGACCCTGACCGCCATCGGAACGGCGGTCTTCGCTGCCGGTTACAGCAACCTGATGGACTATCTGCAGCTGCTCTTCGGCTTCTTCAACGCTCCGTTGTTCGCCACCTTCATCCTCGGCATGTTCTGGAAGCGCATGACCGCGTCCGCCGGTTGGGCCGGACTGGTCTCCGGTACGGTCGCCGCGGTCCTCGTCGCGTACCTGAGCGAGGACGCCTTCGGTGGCTTGAGCGTCGGCGTGATCGGGTTGAGCGGACAGGGTGCGAGCTTCGTCGCCGCCGGTGCGGCGTTCTTCGTCGACATCGCTGTCAGCATCGTGGTCAGCATGATGACGCGGCCGCGGGTCGAGTCCGAGCTCGAGGGCCTGGTCTACTCCCTGACGCCGGGTGCGACGCTCAAGGACGACGAGGCCGAGCAGCATTCGTGGTTCCAGTCACCGACCAAGCTTGCCGGTATCGGGCTGGTCATCATCATCGTCCTCAACATCGTCTTCGCCTGAGAAGAGAGCAGAGCCATGACAGATCCGGACAAGTCCACCGAGCGGCGCACCGCCGGTGCCTTCGACATCCGCTACATCATCGCCGCGCTGATCGGTGCCTACGGCGTGGTCCTGGTGGTCCTCGGCCTCATCAACACCACCGACAGCGAACTCGCGAAGGCAGCCGGGCTCAACGTCAACCTCTGGGCCGGACTCGGCATGATCGTGGCGTCGGCCATGTTCGCCCTCTGGGCCAAGATGAAGCCGACAGTCGTCCCTGACGACTTCGAGGAGTGACCCGCCTCCGGTGCGGTAGCATTTGAGCATGCGCAAGAGCCTTCTCCTTGGACAGCCGCACTGATCGTCTGACAGTGCGGCCGCCCCTCGTGCTCGAGGGGCTTTTCTGTGTCCGGGCAAAGGCAGCACGCAGCAGAGAGGAAGCGCCGTGAGCAGCGAACAACAGATCGAGGTGTCCCAGGCACCGCACGCTGCGTCGTACGACGTGCGCGCAGTGCAGGAGCGGTGGCGTGCGGTCTGGGACGAGCTCAACCCGTTCGAGGCCGACGAGGCGGACGAGACAAGAGAACGTCGCTATGCGCTGACGATGTTCCCCTACCCCTCCGGTGACCTGCACATGGGTCACGGCGAGGTGTTCGCCCTGCACGACATGCTGGCGCGGTACTGGCGACTGCGCGGCTACAACGTCCTCAACCCGATCGGTTGGGACTCCTTCGGCCTGCCTGCCGAGAACGCCGCGATCAAGCGCAACGAGAACCCCGCCACGTACACCTATGCCAACATCGAGACCCAGGCCGAGTCCATCCGCCGCTACGGCGTCAGTTTCGACTGGACCCGCCGCCTGCACACCTCCGACCCGGAGTACTACCGGTGGACCCAGTGGCTGTTCACGCGCTTCTACGAGCGCGGGCTCGCCTACCGCAAGGCCTCCAACGTCAACTGGTGCCCCAACGACCAGACGGTGCTGGCCAACGAGCAGGTCGTCAACGGCGTGTGCGAACGCTGTGGCGCGGTGGTGACCAAGCGTGAGCTGACGCAGTGGTACTTCAAGATCACCGCCTACGCCCAGAGGCTGCTCGAAGACATGGACGCGCTGCGCGGGTCGTGGCCCGATCACGTGCTCGCCATGCAGCGCAACTGGATCGGCAGGTCCGAAGGAGCGTGGGTCGACTTCGCGATCGAGGGCCGCCAGCAGCCGGTACGCGTCTTCACCACCCGCCCCGACACCGTCTACGGTGCGACGTTCTTCGTCGTTGCGCCCGACGCGCCCCTCGCCGCGGAGATCGTCGCCCCCGAGCAGGTCGAGGCGTTGGCGGCGTACCTCGAGCAGACCAACAAGGCGACCGAGATCGAGCGGCAGTCCACAGAGGGCGCCAAGACAGGCGTCTTCCTCGGTGTGCACGCGACCAATCCGCTGACGGGCGAGCAGATGCCGGTGTGGGCCGCTGACTACGTCCTCGCCGACTACGGCAGCGGTGCGGTGATGGCGGTGCCGGCGCACGACCAACGCGACCTCGACTTCGCGCACACCTTCGACCTGCCGGTGCGCACCGTGGTGGCGGTTCCCGGGGAGGATGACCCGGCAGTCAGCGGCGTGGCGACGACCGGTGACGGTTACTACGTCAACTCACCGGCGCTGCAAGGGATCGCGACCAAGACCGAAGGAGTCCGTCACATCATCGACAAGCTCGTTGCGGACGGCCGCGGTGAGGCAGCGGTGACGTTCCGGCTGCGGGACTGGCTGCTCAGCCGCCAACGGTACTGGGGCGCCCCGATCCCGATCGTGCACTGCGGGTCGTGCGGGGAGGTGTCGGTCGCCGATGAGGACCTGCCCGTGCGCTTGCCGGACCTGCGGGGCACCGACCTCGCGCCGAAGGGGACCTCGCCCCTGGCCGCCGCCACCGGGTGGGTGAGCACCACCTGCCCGTCCTGCGGAGGCGCGGCACGGCGTGACACCGACACGATGGACACGTTCGTCGACTCCTCGTGGTACTTTCTGCGCTACTGCTCGCCGACCTACTCAGACGGCCCGTTCGATCCCGCGGCGGTCGCCCGGTGGATGCCGGCCGAGCACTACTTCGGCGGTGTCGAGCACGCGATCCTGCACTCGCTGTACAGCCGCTTCTTCACCAAGGTGCTGCACGACATGGGCATGATCGACTTCGTCGAGCCGTTCACCGCACACACGAACCAGGGCCAGGTCATCAACCAGGGCAGGTCGATGAGCAAGTCCCTCGGCAACGGGGTGGACCTGGGCCAGCAGATCGACGACTTCGGTGTCGACGCCGTCCGCCTCACCGTCGTGTTCGCCGGCCCGCCAGCTGACGACATCGACTGGGCCGACGTCTCGCCGAGTGGTGCCTCACGATTCCTGCAACGCGCCTGGCGGATCGCTCACGACGTCACCAGTGACGTCGGCGCTGACCCGGCGAGCGGCGATCCGACCCTGCGCAAGATCACCCACAAGACCGTGCACGACTGTCAGGAGCTGTTGGACTCCCACCGGTTCAACGTCGTCGTCGCACGGGTGATGGAGCTGGTCAACGCGACCCGCAAGGTGATCGACGCAGGTGCCGGGTCCGGCGGCGCCGATCCGGCGGTACGCGAGGCCGCGGAGACGACCGCGATCCTGCTGAGCATGGTCGCGCCGTACGTCGCCGAGGAGATGTGGGCGGTGCTGGGTCACGAGCCGACCGTCGCCCTGGCCACGTGGCCGGCCGTCGACTCCTCGCTCCTCGTCGAGGACACAGTCATCTGCATCGTCCAGGTTTCGGGCAAGGTACGCGGCAAGCTCGAGGTTGCATCGGACATCGACGACGCCGCGCTCGAAGCGTTGGCACTGGCTGAACCGAACGTGCAGCGGTTCATCGACGGCCGCGACGTTCGCAAGGTGATCGTCCGGGCGCCGAAGCTGGTGAGCGTCGTCGTCTGACGAATGACGCGCTAGCCTTCGCCCCATGCCCCGAACCGTCCACGTCGTCACCGACTCCACGGCTTCGCTGACTGATGCTGTGGCGCAGGAGTGGGACATCACCGTGGTCCCCCTGCAGGTGATCATGGGCGCCAAGGACTACGCCGAGGGCATCGACGTGTTCCCGGCCGACATCGCTGCCGCACTTCGCGAGTTCACACCGGTCAACACCTCTCGGCCGTCACCGGAGACGTTCGCGCGAGCCTACGCTGCCGCTGCCGCGTCCGGTGCCAGCGCCGTCGTCTCGGTACATCTCAGCGCGGAGATGTCGGGAACCTTCGACTCCGCGACCACCGCCGCGCGCGGCGCGGACGTCGAGGTCCACTGCGTCGACACCAGACAGGTCGGCATGGGGACCGGGTTCGCCGCGTTGACCGCCGCGGCCCTCGCTGACGCGGGGGCCGGCGCCGAGGAGGTCGCCACCGCGGCACGTCGCCGCGGCGAGGGATCGGCAGCCTATTTCTACGTCGACACACTGGAGTACCTCCGCCGCGGCGGAAGAGTCGGCGCCGCGGCGGCTCTGGTCGGCTCCGCCCTCGCCGTCAAGCCGCTGCTGGGCCTTCGCGCGGGTACCATCACCAGTCTGGAGAAGGTGCGTACGTCGGCGAAGGCCCTGTCCCGGCTGGAGGACCTTGCTGTTGCAAAGGCCGAGCAGGCCGAGCACGGCGTGGACGTCGCGGTGCAGCACCTCGGCAACGAGGACCGTGCCACCAGCGTCGCCGCGCACCTCATCGAGCGGCTCGGCCTCGACGACGTCCCGGTCAGCGAGGTCGGTGCCGTCATCGGCGCCCATGTCGGACCGGGGATGCTGGCGGTCACCATCTCGCCCCGTCTCGACGAAGACTGAGCTCGTCCACCACCGGCCCCACCTGAGCAATTGTCTCGCCGCGGGGAGCGGCTCAGCAGTGCTTCTTCTCGAATGCGAGCACCTGCTTCTCAGCCGCCGCGGCGTCCTGCCGCTTCACGCGGGCGTCCGTCAGGCCTCCACGTTCGCGCATCGCGGTGAGCATCGTCTCGACGTGGGGCGACAGCGGCCCCGGCGCCGCCGCAATGAGCTCGTCGAGCATCGCATCGTTCTCCAGCACGAAAGTCCGCTCGGCTGCCTTGTAGTCCGCCGGTGACGAATCGCGACCGAGATCGGCGAACGCCTTGTTTCCCGCTGCCTCCAGCCGCTGGGTGATTCTGCAGTAGCGGTCGGCGTCACCCTGCTCAGATGCCGGTTCGGTTGTGCCGGCGGTCGTCGGGACAGACGTCGTCCGCTCCGCCGAGGCGGCGGGGCGAGATGAGTCGTCGGTGCAGGCGGTGCTGAGCAGCAGCGCGCCCGCGACGATCAATAGTCTCTTGGCTCTCATGGTTCCTCCTCGGTTTGTGGGACGCCCTCGGTCCCAGATCTACGGTAGGAATCGACGTCGCCTCGCCGCGTCGGCCGCGGAGCCGATCCTCGGCTCCTGCCAGGTGAGGAGAAACCGCACGACACCTCCTCCTCGCGAACGATGCCAGGGCGTGCGTCGGCGACTAGCATGCGGGAGATGCGAGCAGAAGCCAGTCCTTTGGACAAGCTGGTTCCCGGTCCGCGGGACGCGGCCGTCGCGCTCGCCATGCTGGCTCTGGCCCAGCTGGAGACATGGCTGGCTGGCGGCCAAGAGCCGCGCTGGGGCTTCGCCGTTGCTGCCGCGGCCATGACCCTGCCGCTCGCATGGCGGCGGATCGCACCCGTCGCTGTGTGCGTGCTCGTCTTCTCGGTCCTCGTCGCGATGGATCTCGCCAACCACCCGCTCGACTCGGCCTATGTGATGGCGGTCCTCATGCTGGCGTTGTACGCCGTCGGCGCCTACCGCGACCGCCGTGCCGCGGTGATCGGGTGGCAGCGGCGATGGCGCTGCTGGCTGCTCTGATCACCATCGAGTCCGGCCCGGGTGCAGGTGACTTCGTGTTCGTCGGGTCCATCGCCACTGGCGCTTGGGTCTTCGGTGCCGTGGTTCGCCGCCGCAGCCAGGAGAACGCGACGCTGGTGGAGCGCACCACCGTGCTGGAGCAGCATCGCGAGGCACTGGTCGCGAAGGCGGTCGCCGAGGAGCGGGCCCACATAGCAAGGGAGCTGCACGACGTCATCGCGCACTCCGTCAGCATCGTCGTCGTCCAGACTGCGGCGGTGCGCCGCCGACTGCAACGCGATCGCCCGGACGACGCGACCCAGCTGGAGGCCATCGAGCAGACAGCGCGGCAGGCGATGCAGGAGATGCGGCGTCTTCTCGGCATCCTGCTCGCCCAGGACACGTCGCTCGGCCTCACCCCGCAACCTGGCCTGGACGATCTCCCTGCCCTGGTCACGCAGATGCGTGAAGCGGGTCTGCCGATCGAGTTTCGTCTGGAGGGCGAGCCACAAGCCTTGCCCGCCGGCCTTGACCTGGTGGCCTACCGCGTCGTGCAGGAGGCGCTCGTCAACGTCCTCAAGCATGCCAGTGGTGCCCGCGCCACGGTCGTGACGTCGTACACCGACGGGGGCCTGGTCCTGTCCGTGACAGACACGGGCAACGGAGGTCGTACTGCCGCAGCTGACCCTGGCAGGCACGGGCTGATCGGGATGCGGGAGAGGGTGAACCTGTACGGCGGCACAGTGTGTGCCGATGCTGAGCCGGGCGGTGGTTTCGCCGTCCGCGCCCGGCTACCACGAGGCACGCCGTGAGCATCCGGGTGGTAATCGTCGACGACCAGGCCATGGTGCGAACGGGCTTGGCATCGATCATCGACGGTGAGCCCGACCTCGAGGTGGTCGCCCTGGCAGCCGACGGTGTCCAGGGGTCACCGCGGTTGCGCGCGCCTCGCCAGATGTCACGTTGATGGATATCCGGATGCCGTTGATGGACGGGCTGGAGGCGACCCGCCGACTCACCGCCGCCGGCCACCACGGTCGGGTCCTGGTGCTGACCACCTTCGACCTTGATGAGTACGTCTACGCGGCCCTGCGAGCCGGAGCCAGCGGCTTCTTGCTGAAGGACGCGCCGGCCGAGGAGCTGGTCGAGGCTGTTCGCGTGGTCGCCCGTGGCGACGCCTTGCTCTCGCCCTCTGTCACCCGCAAGGTGGTCGAGGAGTTCGTCCAGCTGCCGCCGCGTGATGTCTCACCGCCGGTGGTGCTGGAGACGCTCACGCCGCGCGAGCGCGACGTTCTCGTGGAGCTCGCACGGGGGCGGTCCAATGCTGAGATCGCGGCCCGGCTGGTGGTCTCGGAGACCACAGTGAAGACGCACGTCGGGCACGTTCTGCTCAAGCTGGCTCTGCGCGACCGGATCCAGGCCGTCGTGTTCGCCTACGAGGCGGGGGTCGTGCGGCCAGGTGGCATCGGCGCGGTCTGAGCTACCACCCCAACCGAGGCTGACCTCGTCCACCACCGGCACCACCTGAGCGGTTGTCCACAACTCGCGCGCCACGTGTTCCGCCGGGAGCGCCCGGCTCCATAGCCTCGTGCGCGTGGATCTCTGGAAGCGTCCCATCCTTGACGACCGTGCCGACGCTGCACGGCGCCGCCTCGAGCTGCTCGGAGTGACACTTGCCGGTGGCGATTCTCGTACGCCGAGCGAGCAGCCGGTCGACCCGGCTCCGCCGGCCGAGCGGTTCGTCACCGAGGAGGCGCACAGCGTCCGCGACGCGCGCCATCGGGCGCAGCCGGCACGTCGCGTCGTCGGGGACGTGCACGACCGCTTGCCGATCCGCATCCAAGGCCTCCTCGACAGCGGGGGGTTCACCGCTCACCACGTCCTGGTGGTGATCGCCGTCGTCGTCGCGCTCGTGTGCCTCAGCGCGTGGTGGGTGGTCTCCTCGCGGCCGTCGCCGGTCGAGCCGCTCAGCGCTCCGGTCGTCACCGCGCCTGCGTCGCCCCCAGCAGCGACGCCGAGCGGCGCACAGGCCTCGCCTCCGGCTTCGCCCGGTTCTGCCACGCAGCCGAGCCCGAGCTCAACCCCTGCGGGCGGTGCAGACACCTCGGAGGTGGTGGTGGACGTCACGGGCAAGGTCCGCAGGCCGGGTATCGTGAGCCTGCCCACCGGCGCCCGCGTGGCCGACGCGGTGGCCGAGGCTGGTGGAGCGCGACCGGGCGCCGACCTGAGCACCATCAACCTCGCCCGCGTCTTGACCGATGGCGAGCAGATCCTTGTCGGGGTCGCACCGGTCAGTCCGGGACCAGATGCCGCAGCCGGGCCGACCGGCGCCACGCCAGGGGCTTCAGTCGCGCCGGTCGACCTCAACACGGCAACCCTGCAGCAGCTCGACACCCTCCCGGACATCGGCCCGGTCACCGCCCAATCGATCCTCGACTGGCGGACCGAGAACGGCAGCTTCACCAGCGTCGACGAGCTGCTCGAGGTGAGCGGCATCGGGGAGGTCACGCTCGCTGGGCTTCGTGAGCTCGTCACGATCTGATGCCCGACGTCGACGAACAGGTACGACCGGACCGCCGCATGGTGGTGCCGGCCGCAGCCGCTTGGGCGACGGCCGCGCTCGCGGTCCAGGTGCAACCCGGAACGGTGCGGTGGTGGACGCTCGGTCTCGTGACAGTTGCCGTCGCCTCGACAATCTGGCGGTGCCGGGTCGCACAGGTCACGGCCATCGTCGCCGCGGCGGTCTGCGTCGTCTGTGCCCTTCGAGTCGGGGCGGTGTCATCTGGCCCAGTCGCCGACGCCGGACAGGCGCGCGCCGTGGCTGCGGTCGAGATGATGCTGACCTCC
>Ga0136622_10000335_pt1 | contig 19073 bp, 25 predicted proteins | sample AntDrymUQ4482106_2_FD_104803 | JGI IMG/M metagenome (GOLD analysis project Ga0136622, IMG submission 104803) | Polar desert sand microbial communities from Dry Valleys, Antarctica - metaG UQ448 (21.06) | ecosystem: Environmental > Terrestrial > Soil > Desert | place: Antarctica: Dry Valley...
CCCAGCTTCCTGTCTGCGGGAGTGGGAATCTCAGGAGTAAATATGGCGGTCGCCGACGAGGGCACATTGAGTCTCGTCACCAACGAAGGCAACGGTCGGCTGTGCACTTCCATGCCCCCGGTTCACATTGCGGTCATGGGCATGGAGCGGATCGTCTGGGACTTCGACCAGCTCGCCGTGATCCTGTCTCTCTTGGGTCGCGGCAACACCGGCCAGAAGCTGAGCCAGTACACGTCGCTGCTGCACGGACCCAAGCGCTCAACGGAGGTCGACGGGCCCACGGAGAGCCACCTCGTGATCATCGACAACAACCGCTCGAATCTGCTCGGCACTCGCTATCAGAGCGCGCTGCGATGCATCCGCTGCGGCGCGTGCCTAAACATCTGCCCTGTTTTCCGTCAGGTATCGGGATACGCCTACGATCCCGTCTACTCGGGGCCGATCGGTGCAGTGATCACCCCCTTGCTCAAGGGCGTCGAGAATGCAGGCGAGCTCGCCCACGCCTCGACCCTTTGCGGCGCCTGCACATCGGTGTGCCCGGTGAAGATCCCGCTGCACGATCTCCTCCTCTACATCCGCCAGGACTACGCACCGCACGCGAGCCCGGCCGAGAAGGCCGCCTACAAGGCATGGTCCCTGGCCTGGTCGAAACAGTGGGGCTTCGTGCTGACCAAGCGCGCAGGACGGGCCCTGGGGCGCGTGACCGGGGGCCGGCCACTGCGCCGGCTCTACCTCCCGCTGATGAGTCGCTGGACCCAGGGCCGCCATTTCCCCGGCTTCCCAGGCCGCAGACGCACCCCGCGGCCGTGACTTCACAGAAGGAGTTTCTCGAGCGCATTCGATCGAAGCTCGAGGGCGGCACCAGGACGCCCCTGGCGATCCCTCCGGACTGGGCTCCGATCATCGAAGATCCCCTGGAGCGCTTCGCAACCGAGCTCGAGGCCGTGCACGGGCATGCCCATCGCTGCCCCCAAGCTCGTCTGTCTTCGACCGTCGCCGAGATCGTTACCTCATATCGCGCCTCCCGGGTGCTTCTGACTCACGAGGAGCCCCTGCCCCCTGATCTCGATCAGGCCATCGAGGGCGTGGGTGCTGCGGTGACGTGGTGGCCGGAGGGGGGCCGCGATCCGGCCGAGGCGGCCGACGTCGGAGTGACCGGAGCCCTGTGGGCGGTCGCCGAGACCGGCACCGTGGTGGTGACCTCGGCGAACCCGGGGGGCCGGGCCCCGAGCCTGCTACCGACAGTTCACGTCGCCGTAGTGGCGGCGTCGCGCATGGTCGACACCGTGGCCACGTTGTTCAAGGAGATCGCGGCCCTGCCGAAGAGGCCCTCGAATCTGGTTCTGGTCACCGGGCCGAGCAAGACCGGGGACATCGAGAACATCCTGGTGCAGGGCGTACACGGGCCTAAGGAGCAGCACGCGATCGTGGTCGAGGACATCTAGAGCGCGGTCCCGGGCCCGGATCCGTACTCCAAGCTTGTGGGCCGGGTGGCATAAGCGGACCGTGGACATCTGCCCACCGAAAACGGTGGGTAAACGCGGACCGTGGACATTTGCCACCACGGGGGCCGGCGCCGCCGGCAGGTCAAAGAATGCCCTCGGCATCCCTTTCGGCCCGGTCCTCGTCGTTCAGATCCCGCAGAATGCAGAACTCATTGCCCTCGGGGTCCGCGAGGACCACCCAGGTGACCTCTCCCTGCCCGATGTCGACGGGCTCGGCCCCCATTGCGATCAGCCGCTCCACCTCCGCCTCCTGATCGTCCGAGCGCAGGTCGAGGTGGATGCGGTTCTTGACGATCTTGCCCTCGGGCACCTTCAGGAACAGGAAGCGGGGGCCGGGAGTGGGGGCCGGGGGGACGATCATGACCTCGTCCTCATCGTAGTCCTCGAGCACCCGGTAGCCGAGGGCTTCGGACCAGAACCGAGCCAGGCCCGGCGCATCCTCGCAATCGATCGCTATCCAGTCGATGAACAACATGGTCGGCTCCTTTGCTGCCGGATTCACCGGCTTCTGCTCGCAGGACGAGTTGCTCGGCCGGTGAGAACTCGCGCACGCGAATAAGCAGAGTGGTTACGAGCGCCGTGAGCCCCGAGGCGGCCACTCTCATTGCTATCACGGCGAACGGATAGACGGCGGCGTAAACGGGATCTGCTCGGCCAAGACCATGCTCGCCCCGGTATCACTCGATCCAGAGCGCGCTCAGGGAATCGATGCGGGGGGCTGCGCCACCGGCGCTCGAGCAGGCCTGAACGCGGCCTTTCGTCACCTGCTCGCCCCGCTGCTTGGGGCCGAAGGCCACGTTGAACGCCATACGCGCGATGGACCGAACCTCAGCGTCCGCCGGGCGCGGGTTACGGTGAGGGAAAGCGATACCCAAAGCAAAGGAGCCGCCTCCAATGACCGCCGGAGACTTCTCTCACCCGACCCCGCCGCCCGCCCGCAACGAGCCCGTCAAGGACTACGCTCCGAGCTCGCCGGAGCGCAAGTCCCTGCAGGTCCGCCTCGCAGCTATGGCCGGCGAGCGCATCGAGGTCCCGATGATCATCGGGGGCCGGGAGGTCACGAGCGGAGACCTCTACGAGGCGGTCGCGCCGCACGACCGAAAACATGTCCTCGCCGACGTCCATCAGAGCAAAGCCGAGCATCTCGTCGATGCGATCGACGCGGCGGCAAAGGTCAAACAGGAGTGGGCGAGCACCGCATTGCCCGAACGGGCCGCAATCTTTCTCCGCGCAGCGGAGCTGCTGGCGGGGCCGTGGCGAAATACGATCAACGCGTCCACCATGTTGGGACAATCGAAGACGGTGCATCAGGCAGAGATCGATGCTGTATGCGAGCTGATTGACTTCTGGCGCTTCAACGTTGACTACGCTCATCGCATCTACCAAGAGCAGCCAATGTCGGGTCCCGGCACGTGGAACCAGATGGACTACCGACCGCTCGAGGGATTCGTGTTTGCGGTCACGCCCTTCAACTTCACATCGATTGCGGCCAACCTGGCGACGGCGCCCGCCCTGATGGGGAACACGGTCGTGTGGAAGCCTTCATTGACTCAGTCGCTCTCCGCTCATCACACGATGAAGCTGCTGGAAACCGCAGGTTTGCCCGGCGGGGTAATAAATCTCGTGCACGGACCCGGACCGGAGCTCGGCGCGGAGGCGCTCTCGCATCCCGACCTCGGCGGCATCAACTTCACCGGCTCGACCAAGACGTTCGACTGGATGTGGGGCCGAGTCGGAGCCAACATCTCCGGCTACAAGAGCTTCCCCCGTCTCGTGGGCGAGACCGGGGGCAAAGACTTCATCGTGGCCCACCGAAGCGCGTCGGTGGACGCTCTCGCGGCCGCGATCCTCAGAGGGGCGTTCGAGTATCAGGGACAGAAGTGCTCGGCTGCGTCGCGCGTCTACGTTCCCTCCAATCTATGGGCGACCCTGAGAGAGCGGCTTTCAGATCAGGTGCCCCGCATCAAGATGGGCGACGTCTCGGACTTTCACAATTTCATGGGCGCGGTGATAGACGAACGCGCTTTCGCCAAGCACTCGGACGCGCTGCATGAAGCAAAGTCGTCGAACGATGTCGAGTTTGTTGCGGGTGGTGATGTCGACGACTCTCGCGGCTACTTCGTAGCGCCCACGGTCGTCGAAACGCAGGACCCTCATGCAAAGCTGTTGCGAGAGGAGCTGTTCGGACCCATAGTCACCGCATTCGTATATCCGGAAAAGGATTACGAGCAGACGCTTGAGCTGATCGATGAGACGAGCCCCTACGGACTCACCGGAGCAGTGTTCGCAACCGAGCAGCATGCGGTGGCACGGGCGCGAGCGCGACTTCGCTATGCGGCGGGGAACTTCTACGTCAACGACAAACCGACGGGGGCCGTGGTCGGCCAGCAGCCCTTCGGCGGCGCTCGGCGTTCGGGAACAAACGACAAGGCCGGCTCGATTTGGAACCTCATCCGCTGGGTCAGCCCTAGAACTATCAAGGAAACCTTCGTGCCACCGACCGACTACCGCTATCCGTACATGGACGGGTCCCAGACATGAAAATCGGCGATGGTCGGGCTCGGCCGACCATGAAAATCGGCGATGGTCGGGCTCGGCCGACCATGAAAATCGGAATGGACGGGTCCCAGACATGAAAATCGGAATGGTCGGGCTCGGGCGCATGGGCTCGAACATGTCCTTGCGTCTGTTGCAGGGAGGCCACGAGGTCGTCGCTCACGACGTGAGCCCGGACGCGATCGAAAAGGTTGCGTCCCAAGGGGCCATGGCGGCCCCCTCACTCCAGGATCTCGTGCACGAGCTCGACGGGCCGCGCGCGGTATGGGTCATGGTACCTGCGGGCGTCATCACCGAAGAAACCATCGCCAAGCTCGCAAGTCTGCTCGACAAGGACGACGTGATCATCGACGGAGGCAACTCTCGCTACACGGACACACAGCGCCGGGCGAAAGAGCTGGCGGACAAGGGCATCCATTTTCTCGATTCCGGAACCTCGGGCGGCATATGGGGCCTGGCGGAGGGCTACTGCCTCATGGTCGGCGGCGCCACCGAGGCCATCGGACGCCTCGAGCCGATCTTCAGGACCCTTGCGCCCGAGAACGGCTACGCCCACGTCGGCCAGAGCGGCGCCGGCCACTTCACGAAGATGGTCCACAACGGGATCGAGTACGGGCTGATGCAGGCCTACGCCGAAGGCTTCGACCTACTGGTGCAGTCAGATTTCGACATCGACCTCCCCCAGGTGGCGGAGTTGTGGAGGCACGGCAGCGTGGTGCGTTCGTGGATGCTCGACCTCGCCGCCCATGCGCTCTCGCAGGACCCGGGACTGGAGTCGCTGAGGGGTTTTGTAGAGGACTCGGGCGAGGGGCGCTGGACGGTGCAGGCGGCGGTGGACCACGCAGTGCCGATGCCGGCCATATCGGCGGCGCTGTTCGCACGCTTCTCGTCGCGCCAGCCGAACTCCTTCCAGGCACGCGTGCTGGCGGCGCTGCGTAAGGAGTTCGGGGGCCACCAGGTCACGAAGTAGGGGCCGCGGCGGTTTTAAGGAACCGTTCGCATTTAACGACGGGATCCGGTGGCCGAAGGGAACCGTTGCCAGTCAGCAACACCCGACCGTCTGGGCTACTTGCGCATGTTCATCGCATGCGGCATACTCATCTCATGAGCAAGATGCTCCAGGTGCGAAATATCCCAGAAAGGCTCCACCGAGAGTTGAGTAAGAGGGCGAAGGCTCGCGGCCAGACGCTCACCGACTACGTGCAGGAGGTTCTCGAGCGGGAGGTCACCCGGCCCCCAGCGGAAGAGGTCTTCGATCGCATCGAAGCCAGGCGTTCAATCGACCTAGACATTCGGGTCGCCGACCTCATTAGGGAAGAACGCACGAAACGACCAGCCCGCTGACGAGCGTTCTCGACGCCTCGGCCGCGGTCGAATACCTGATCGGATCCAGACGTGCAATGACGGTTCGTAATGTGTTCCGAGGCACCGGCGCCCCGCTTCATATCCCTGCGCTGTGTGATGTGGAAGTCGCCTCCGCGCTCCGCCGCCTTCTCCTGCAGGGAGACTTGTCCGAGGACAGAGCCAAGGAGGCTGTGGCCGACTATCTCGATCTCCCCTTGGCACGCCACGGTCACGAGCATCTCCTTGCACGCGTGCTCAGCCTTCGGACCAACTTCTCTGCCTACGATGCTACCTACATCGCCCTGGCGGAACGACTCGGAGCAACACTGGTGACCGGAGATCAACGACTAGCTCGAGCAGCGGGAAACCATCTGGTCGTCCCGCTCGTGCTTGTCTAACTGCCTGGTTCAGTCCGGGTCCCGCTCAGGAGCGGGGCTGCGGCTGAAGAGGGCGTCGGTGGGCAGGGCCAGGGCAGCCGCCATTGCCACGCCGCCGTCGTGCGAAATCGAGACCTCGACGCTTCGGCCCCCAACCCGGGCCGAGGGCGCCCCCGAGTCGTCCCTAACTATCTCGACGCGGCGCGTCCAGGCTACGAGAGGGCCGAGGCGCAGCGCCTTTATCACCGCTTCCTTTGCCGCCAAGGTGCCGGCGAAGCTCTGTGCGGCATCCCGTTGCGAGTTGCAGTAGGCGCGCTCAGCGTCGGTGAACAGACGTTTCTCTAAGCCGGGGCTCGACTCCAGCAGCAGCCGGACACGCTCGATCGATACAACGTCAACGCCCAGCACGAAACGCGAGGCACGCGTTCTGCCCGCCGAAGCCGAACGAGTTCGACAGCGCGCAGTCGAGCTCGGAGCTGCGGGGCCCCTCGGGCACATAGTCGAGGTCGCAGTCGGGATCGTGCTCGCTCAAGTTGATGGTCGGGGGAATCGTCTGGCGCTCTAGCGCGAGCAGGCACACGGCGGCCTCGACCGCCCCCGCGGCCCCCAACAGGTGCCCGGTGTTCGACTTGGTCGACGACACCGGCACGCGCTTGGCCTCGGGTCCGAACGCCTCTTTGATCGCGATCGTCTCGACGCGGTCGTTGTAGGGAGTGCTGGTCCCGTGCGCATTGATGTAATGGACCTCTTCCGGTGAGAGCCCAGCATCGGCGAGCGCCCATTTCATCGCCAGCACGGCCCCGGCCCCCTTGGGATCGGGCTGGGTAATGTGGAAGGCGTCTGCGGAGGCACCATAGCCGGTGATGCTGCCGTAAATATGGGCGCCGCGTGCCTCGGCCGCCTCTCTGCGCTCGAGCACGAGCACGCCCGCACCCTCGCCGAAAACGAAGCCATCGCGGCGCGCGTCGAAGGGGCGGCTGGCGGTGCGAGGGTCGTCGTTGCGCCGCGACAATGCGCCCATGCGCGCAAAAGCGGCGAGCGACAACGGAGTTAGGGCCGATTCGGTGCCGCCGGCAATCATGACATCGGCGAGCCCATCGCGCACGTACCGAAAGGCTTCGCCCACCGCGTGAGCGCCGCTTGCGCACGCGGATGTGGGGGCATAGTTGGGTCCCGTGAGCGAGAACTTCATCGCGACCGCGCCGGCCGCAGCGTTGGGCATGAGTTTTGGCACCATGAACGGGCTGACCCGGCGCGGACCCGAGTTCATTAGGTTTGTGTGTTCTCGCTCGATCGTCGGAAGACCGCCGATACCGGTGCCGATGATTACCCCGATGCGCTCAGCCCCCACATCGAGCTTCGAACACTCTGCTTCATCCCACGCAAGGCTCGCCGCACCAACCGCTATCTGAGAAAAACGGTCGGTGCGCGAGATATCGCGCTTCGACATGTAGTCGGTGGGATCGAAGCTCGGCAACTCCGCTGCGATTCGCACCGGCAGGTCGGAGGCATCGAACCCCTTGATCTCGGCGGTACCGGAGCGGCCCTCGAGGAGGCCGCTCCAGAAATCCTCCGTGCCGCTTCCGATCGGGGTGATGAGTCCGATCCCGGTCACGACGACCTCGGTCATGCGCCTACGGAGAGCTTCTTCTCGATGAGAGTGACGGCGTCGCCCACGGTGCCGATGTCCTCGAGCTCCTCGTCGGGAATCTCGATGCCGAAGCGCTCTTCGAGACCGAGGGTCAGCTCGGTGACGTCGAGCGAGTCGAGACCCAGATCCTTGGCGAGGTGGGAGTCGGCCGTTACCTCTGCCGTGTCGATGCCACGCTCCTGCAGCTGCTCCTTGACGATGGCAAGTATTTCCTCTCGCTTCTCTGCCATTTGTCTTGCTCCTTCCTGTTGTCCAATGTTGCCGGTCGTCCTGCTTCTTGATGTGCTGCTCTTACATAACCCACCTGTGCGTTAACAGATCATTCCGCCGTCGGCAACCAGCACTGCACCGGTTATGAAATGAGCCTCGTCCGAACATAGAAAGCCGACCAGTGCGGCGATGTCCTGAGGTTGGCCGGCCTTCTTCTGCGGGATGAAAGACACCAGCTGATCACGCTGCTTGTCCGAGAGATTGCTGGTGAGGTCGGTGTCGATGAGGCCCGGCGCGACTGCATTTACCGTGATGCCTTTGACGGCCACTTCCTTGGCGAGCGTGCGAGTGAGCCCGACCACGCCGGCCTTGGCTGCCGAGTAATTGATCTGTCCCGGACTCCCTCTGAGGCCTGCAGTCGAAGTTATGTTGACGATGCGTCCGAAGCGCGCCCTCACCATCGGCCGCAACGCCCGGCGACAGCAGCTGAAGGTACCGTAGAGGTTGGTCTTGATAACCCGGTCCCACGCGTCATAGCTCAACGACAGTGCGAGTCCGTCGTGGCGCGTGCCGGCGTTGTTGACCAGCACCGAGACACTACCGAGGGCCTCCTCTACTTCTCCGAAGCAGCGCTCGACGTCGGCAGCCTCACCGACGTCGGCTTGCAGACAGATACCACTGCGTCCCTTCTCCTCAAGCAGGCGCAGAGTCTGCTTGGCCTCGTCTGCGTTTGACAAATAGTTAATGCCGATGTCGTAGTCGCGGCCGGCAAGCTCGAGGGCGATTGCGCGCCCGATGCCGCGCCCGGCTCCCGTCACGAGCGCAACCCGCTCAGTCATGACCCCGCGCCGTCACTAGCTCCTCGTCCGCTCGAGGCGCGACCGGCGCCGCCCAGCGGACGATCCCCGCCCCCCACACGAAACCTGCGCCGAAAGCGGTGAGCACGACCAGGTCCGAGTCGTGCAGCTTCCCGGTCTCCACCGCCTCCGCCAGAGCCAGTGGAATCGACGCCGCCGAGGTGTTCCCGAGCCGACTGATGTTGAGCATCGCCCGGGAGGGGTCGAGTCCGAGCCGCAGAGCGACCGCCTCCACGATGCGGGCGTTGGCCTGGTGAGCGACGAGCAAGTCGATGTCTGTAACCGAGAGCCCCGCCTCGACAAGAACCTCCTTTACCGCAGCGGACATCGACGCCACCGCATGCCGGTAGACCTCCCTGCCCTTCATACGCAGGTGGCCGTCGTCTGCAGGAATGCGCAGAAGAGGCTCCTTGGAGCCATCGGAGACGATGCGAAAGGGCCCGAAGGCAATGCCGGGCGCGCTCTCGAGCACGACTGCTCCGGCTCCGTCACCGAACAGGATGCAGCTGCGGGGGTCGTCGTAGTCGAGCACCCGCGTTAGCAAATCGGCGCCACAAACCAACACCCTCTGTGCCATTCCCGAAGTAACCAGGGCACCCGCCTGCGCCAGCGCGACAAGAAAGCCGGAGCACGCGGCGTTGAGGTCGAAGGCCCCTGCGCCCGAAGCACCAAGCGCGTGCTGCACCAGCGAGGCGGTGGCAGGCATCTGCTCGTCCGGGGTCGAGGTTGCCACGATCACCATGTCGAGCTGGGAAGCATCGAGCCCGGCGCGCTTCAAGGCAGCGATGCCGGCCTCGATGCTGAGCGACGATGCCGAGTCGGTGGGGGCCGCGACGTGGCGGCTGTTGATCCCGGTGCGCTCGAGGATCCACTCCTCGGTGACGTCCAGGCGCCGGGCGAGCTCGGCGTTGTGGAGCTCACGCTCGGGCAGGGCGATCCCCCACCCCGTGATTGCCGCCCCCATCAGCTGAGAGCCCGCTCGTGCTCTTCCGTCCCCGGTCGGCTCACCAAGAGAAGCTACCGCCGACGATCACTAGTGGCCGCGGATCCAGAACAGCGCGTCGCCTTGCTTGACGGGCTGTCGCTGGAGCGCCAGCATGCCCTTGACCCAGCCCCGGAACGGCGAGCACACCGGCACCCGGGCTCCGTGAGCCTCGACCATGCCAAGCACCGTGCCCGGCTCGACCCACTCGCCCGAAACGGCCAAGTCGTCGGACGACAGGGCGTGGAAACGCCCGCTTGCGGGGGCGACCACGAGACGCTCCGAGATGGCCTCGGTCTCGGTGCCGGCGAACGAATTCTCTACCAGAACTTGCGTATCAAGCATGAGCCGCCACCTCCGAGGTACGAGCGGCGCGCCGGCACCTCTGCGCCAATCCTGCGACGATGCGGCCGGGTCCGAAGTCCGTGAAATCCTCCACCTCATGCTCCAGGAGCCATTCGATCGACTCCCGGAAGCGAACGGGATGGGTGAGCTGTGCCACGAGCAGCTCCTTGACCTCGGCGGCGTCGGTGTAGGGACGGGCCAGGACGTTTGACACGACCGGGATCTCAGGAGTCCTGATCTCGGCCTCTTCGAGCGCCCGTGCAAGTGCCGGACCGGCCGGGGCCATCGCCTCTGTGTGAAAAGCGCCCGAGACATCGAGCAGCACCGAGCGCGCGCCGGCGGCTCGGACCTCTGTAGCGGCCGAAGCCAGGGCCGGCTCTGCTCCTGCCAGCACGACTTGGCCGGGCGAGTTGTCGTTGGCGACAATCACGTCCGTCCTCTGGGCGATGTCCGAGACCTTCTCCAGGTCGAGCCCCAGGACGGCCGCCATACTTCCAGGCGAGACCCGTCCGGCCCGCTCCATGCCCTCGGCCCGAATGCGCACGATGGCGAGGGCATCCTCGAAGGCGAAGGCTCCCGCTGCCGTCAGGGCGGTGTACTCGCCGAGGCTGTGGCCGCAGAAGAAGTCCCAGCTCGCCGAGTCGTGAGAGAACGAGATCATCCCCGCGACGAAGATCGCGGGCTGAGCTACAGCCGTGGGCAGGGTGGCACCCTTGCGCCGTGCGGCTACCTCCACCCTCTTGAATAGGTCGTAGCCGAGCAGCTCCGAAGCCGAAGCAATTAAGGCGTGGTTCTTCGGCAGCGACTCGAGGACGATCTTTGCCGGGATCCCCTGGCCCGGGAACAGCCCTGCTCTCATGCTGCGCTGCCTTTGCGGTTCAACTTGACGAAGCCGTAGACCGCGGCACTCGCCGCCGTCGCCACGCCCGCAATCGAGCCCGCCAGGACCCAGCGCTCGTGCCCGGGTGCGGCCGGGGGGAGGAGGCGCAGCCCCGCAGCTCGACGCAAAGCGTCGAGAAGCTCGGCCGAGAAGGCGGGGCGTGGAGAGTAGGCCCAGGTGGAGATCACCGCCTGCTCGACAGCACCAGTCATGCCAATTCCTTTCCCTCGAAATCTTTGCGGAGCCTCGAGCGCGCCCGATGCAAGAGGATTCGGACCGCACCGCGCGTCCGCCTTGTAATGCCCGCTATTTCCTCGATGCTGAAGTCCTCCAAATAGCGCAGCGCAACGACCTCGCGCTGGGCGGGAGGGAGCTGTTCGACGGTCTCGCGCACCAAGCTGCTCTCCTCCTGAGCGATCGCGACGACCACCGGGGAGGGCTCGGGGTCAACCGACTCGGGCACCTCGTCCAGGACGAGGAACCCTTTGTCGCGAGAGCTGCGCCAGGACGAGATCGAGTTGTGGGCGATGCGATAGAGCCAGCTCTGATATGAACCCTCCGCCCGGAAAGAGGCGGCCGACGATAGTGCCTTGAAGAACACCTGGGCGGTCACGTCCTCGGCGGCAGCATCACCCGGGACCTGCGATCGCACGAAGCGATAAACGGGGCAGAGGTGACGGCGGTAGAGCTCGGCGAACGCGTCGAAATCCCTGTGGGCGCGCAGAGCGAGATCCTCGTCCCGGAGTGAGGAAAGGACGTGCTCGTCTGCGACGGTCGACCTCATGCGTTTACGAGCTCCCTGGAATATGAAACGGCAGATTCGCCGTGTGCTCGGCTGTGACAGTGCTTGTTGCCTCTACAGACTCGGAGGCTACCTGCAGCGTTACCGCGCGTACCTGGTTTTCTCGCCTTCTCCGAACGCTTGGTCAAGTGGCTCACCGTCCTCTTGAACGCTCGGTCAACAAAACCGGCGTCGGACCCGGCCACGAAATAGCGCCTCATGGGAGCACAGCGGCGATTGTGGTGGCGAAACGATGGAAAACCGACCCCCCTCGAGTACTCAGCCGATGCGCGACGATTTGACCATGCGCGCGGTGATTGCCCCCTCCGAAGTAAGAGAGGTCGAGGGCCAAGAGGAGCTCCAGCACGAGCGGCCGTGGCTGGTGATCGTGTGGAACGATCCCATCAACCTCATGTCCTACGTCACCTACGTCTTCCAGAAACTGTTCAATTACTCGCGGCCACAGGCGACCAAGCTCATGTTGCAGGTGCATCACGAGGGGCGCGCCGTCGTATCCAGCGGGAGCCGCGAGAAGGCCGAGCTCGACTGTTTCAAGCTCCACGGCTACGGGTTGTGGGCGACTATGACCAGGAGCGACTGAGATGGGAAAAATAGCCCGCCGAGGTCGGAGCGTGCTGTTCAGGTTCGACGAGCACGAACGCAAGCTGCTGGTGGATCTGATCGATTCGCTGCTCGAGATGCTGGATGATGGGGGCCGCGACGAACCGGCCCTTCAGCGGTTGTTTCCCGACGCCTACGACTCGGACGCCGAAGCGGCGGCCTGGCACGACCTGGTCGGCGATGAGCTGCACCGGAACAAGGTGAGCTCGCTGCAAAGCGTAAGAGAAACGGTGACCAGCAGTGGTCAGTTCAAGCTGGAAGAGTCTGAGGTTCAGGTGTGGCTTAGCGCGCTGAACGACGTGCGGCTGGCGATCGGAGCGCGTCTCGAGGTCACCGAGGAGATGATGGGGGCCGAGTTGGCTCGCGACGACCCGCGCGCTCCGACACTGGCGGTACTGCACTGGCTCGGGTGGCTGCAAGAGTCGATGCTCCAAGCGATGCCGAGTGGTCGTTGAATATCGCTATACGACATCCACTCGGCGTTCTAGAACTTTGCTCGCAGGTAGTCGATGTCGTCTGCAATCGTGGTCCACGGCGTCTCGCAGATGACCGTCGGCGCGCCCGCGGCCCTCACCATGGCGGCGATCGCTTCCTGATCCATTGTTCCCTCTGCAAAGCTTGCGTGTCGGTCGGCGCCGGTGCCCGCGGGATCGCGCGAGCTGTTGGCGTGCAATACATCTATCCTGCCGACTCCCTCTAGGACGCGCTCGATCACATCCGAAAGATCCTCGCCTGCGGCGTGCGCATGACAGGTGTCGAAGCAGAAGCCGACATCGAAGTCCTCGAGCGCGGCCCACAGCAACTCGAGGGTTTCGACGTGTCTGCCCATTGCGTGGTCGCCTCCGGCGGTGTTCTCGATAAGCACCGGGACGTCGGTCTCGAGCTCCTCGAACACCTTGCGCCAGCGCATGAAACCACGCGGTATCCCGTCGTCGGCGTGTCCCGCGTGAACGATGAGGCCGGCCGCGCCTATCTCCTCCGCACGCTCTATGGCTCCCGCGAGGATCTTTCGCGAGGGGATGCGGATGCGGTTGTTGGGCGACGCGACGTTGATGAGATAAGGAGCGTGGACGTAGATGGGCACCGGCGATTCTCGAAGCTCGGCTGCGTCTGAACGCACCGGTGGCTTCTTCCAAGACTGTGGGGGGCCGAGGAACATTTGCACGCACTCCGCCCCCACCTGTGTGGCTTCGTCGAGAGGCTTGTCGCCGGGAACGTGAGCACCGATGATCATAATGTCCACGTTAGCAGCCGGGATCTCGAGCGCTACTCTCGAGATAAAGACTATCGAAGGAGGGGCAATGGCCAAGCTGTTCTCGATCCGGCCGTCTATCACGTTTAAGGGAAGATCGTTCAAGGGTCTTCGGGGGTGGGCCGGCAAGCCGCTTCATCCTCCACTTACCGACATACCGGTCGCCGCTTACTTTCTGGTTGCTCTGTTCGACCTGGCGTCCCTGCTGCTGGGGTCAGACAGCGCCACCGCGCACGACCTCTACGCCGGAGCGGGCTGGCTGCTGCTGGCAGGCTTCGTCGTGTCCATCCCGACGGCGCTGACGGGCTTCTGGGACTGGCTCAAGTCGACGCCGCCGGGCACCCAGGCGTGGCGCACCGCAAACTGGCACATGGCGGTGATGCTCACGGCCACCGCTATCGTGATCGTCAACCTGCTGATTAGACCCTCGGGTGCTACGGCAACCGCCACCGGCTTCGTCACGATCCTGTCGCTGCTGGCCGGAGGACTGGTGAGCTTCGGCGCCACCTACGGAGGCTCGCTGGTCTACGACTACGGCTTCAACGTCGAGACCTCAGGCGACCACCCGGTGTGGCACGAGAGCCAGGAGGACGTGTTTCCGGGCAGCCACTGACGGCTCTGTGCAGTCTGGTGTCCGATCCGGGCGGCGAGATCCTCCGGACTCAGACGGCGAAGCGAACACTGATTACGTCGCCTTCCTTGACCCGATAGTCCTTGCCCTCCACCTTCAAAACGCCCTTCTCCTTGCACTTCGACCAGGAGCCGGCCGCGACCAGGTCGTCGTAGCTCACGACCTCGGCCCGGATGAAGCCCCGCTCGAGGTCGGAGTGGATCTGCCCGGCCGCCTCGGGGGCGGTGGCGCCGCGCCGAACCTCCCAGGCCCTGCTCTCGTCTTCGCCGGTGGTGAGAAAAGTGATGAGGTCGAGTGCCCGGTAACCGTAGGTGATGACCCGCTCCAGGCCACGCTCGGCCACGCCGAAGCCCTGCAGCAGCTCCAGGGCCTCGGCGGGGTCCATTCCGGCAACCTCCGCCTCGAGAGCGGCGCTGATCGCGATGGCGTTATCCAAGCCTGCGGGCGCGGCTGCGCCCTCCTCCACGTTGGCCACGACCACCTGGGGCTTGAGCGTCAGGGGGGCATAACCACGCAGCAGCTTGAGATCGTCGTCGTCCAACTCCGCATCGCGGAGCGGGCGGGAGGCATCCACGAACGCATGCGCTCTCTCGAGCACTTCGACCTCGGTGCGGGCCTCGGGGGCACCGCGAGCGCGCTTTAGGGCCTTGTCCCGCCCACTCTCGAGGGACGCCAGATCGGCCAGCAACAGCTCGTCCTGGACCGAGGCGAGCTCACGGACGGGGTCCGAGTCTGCTCCAAAGGCACGCACGACGATGCAGAGGGCGTCGGTCTGACGGTACTCCGCGATGCCGCGCGCAGTGAGGCCGCCGGGAACGTCGACGAAGCGAACCTTTGCCGGCACGATCTTCTTGGAGCGCTCGAGGCGGGCCAGAACCTCGAGACGCGGATCCACCACGTCGACCACGGCCTGGTTGGAGCGCCCCCCGGCGGAGCCGGACAGCGTCAGCGCATGAAACAAGGTCGTTTTGCCGGAGTAGGGCAGCCCGGCGATCCCGATGTCCTTCATCGTCGGGCAGGGTAACGTCGGCAACCGTGGACACAGGGCTCGAGGGCAAAGGCGTCCTTGTTACTGGAGGTGCCAGCGGCATCGGAAGTGCGATCGTCCGGGCATTTGCCGCAGAGGGCGCCCGGGTCTGCATCGCTTACAACACCAGCCGGGAGCGCGCCGAATCCCTGGCGCAAGAGCTCGGGGGGATTGCGCTGCAGGCGGACCTCACCGATGAGACCGCCACCGAACAGCTTTTTGAGCGCGCCGCCCTGGATCTCGGCGCGCTCCACGTCCTCGTCGCCAACGCGGGAATGTGGGCGTCAGAAGAGGTACCGCTGTGGGAGATGACTTTGGAACGCTGGCGCTCGACCCTCAGCGCGAACCTCGACGTCACCTTTCTGTGCTGCCGCGCTTTTCTGCGGCACGTACGCTCGACGGGCGAAGGAAACATCGTCATCGTCGGCTCGACTGCGGGCTCGTTTGGCGAGGCCGGCCACTCGGACTACGCGGCAGCTAAAGGTGCGTTTGCTTCGGGTCTGCTCAAGAGCCTCAAGAACGAGATCACTCAGATCGCTCCATCGGGACGAGTCAACTGTGTGGCGCCGGGCTGGACCATTACCGAGATGGCACGAAGCGCATTCGAAGACCCCACCGCCGAGCCCAGGATCACAAGTACGATGGCGCTCGCCAAGCTAGGTCGCGCACACGACGTCGCAGGCGCCGTGGTCTTCCTGTCCTCGGACCATCTTGCCGGACACATCACCGGCGAGGTGTTGACCGTAGCCGGGGGCATGGAAGGACGGGTGTTGAGGTGAGCGAGCTCTTCCCAGTCGAAACGGAGCGCCTGCGCTTCCGACGACATGAAATTGAAGATGCCGCATTCATCCACTCGATGTTGTCGGATCCTGAGCACATGCGTTACTTCCCTCGCACTCACTCGTTGGATGAAGCGCGCGGCTGGATCAACTGGCAGCTCAACCTCTACCGCGATCACGGCTTCGGTCTCTGGATGCTCGAGCTCAAGGAGACGGACGAGCTCGTGGGGCAGTGCGGGCTCACGATCCAGGACGTCGAGGGAGTCGACGAGATAGAGATCGGGTATCACATCTCTAAGTTGTACTGGCGACAGGGCCTTGCTTCTGAGGCCGCGTGTGCATGCCGCGACTATGCCTTCGATGTCCTGGAACTCAAGCGCATCGTTATCACCACCGCTCAGGACAACCTTCCCTCTCAAGGCGTCGCCGGCAAAGTGGGCATGAGCTTTGCGAAGGACTACATCAAGGTACGCGAGGGTAAGGAGATTCCGCACAGACTATTCACGCTCGAGCGCACCGGGTAGGCAGGGTAACCAAACACGCTCAACTGCGCGCCTGTGGGTACACCCTTAAGGGTACTCAGAAACGCGTTGCGCGTTGCATTCTCGCCTTCACAGGATGCGGGAGCCCAGCGCGCTGGCTATCAGCTCGACCCCCAGGGACACGGTTACACCCCCGTGGTCGAACATGGGGTTGACTTCGACGACCTCCATCGAGGACAGCATGCCCGATTCGGCCACGAGCTCCATGGCCAAATGGGCCTCACGATAGGTGAGCCCCCCTCTCACCGGCGTGCCCACCCCGGGCGCTATCTCGGGATCGAGCACGTCGACATCGAAGGAGACGTGCACGAATCCCGAGCCCTGCACCACCGACAGAGCCTCGTGCATAACGGAGGCGATTCCCCGCCGGTCGACCTCGGTCATGGTGAGGACGCAGATACCGAGCGACTTGATCAGCTCCCGCTCGCCCGGATCGAGCTGGCGGGCCCCGACCACGGCGGTGCGGCCTTTCTCGACCCACGGCGCCTCAGCGAGCCCGTCCAGTTCGAACCCACAAGCACCAAGCGCCGCCGCCAAGGGCATGCCGTGAACGTTGCCGGTCGGAGAGTTGTCGGGGCGGTTGAGGTCACCGTGCGCGTCGAGCCACAGGACTCCGCCGGGACCGTGCGCCGAGTGCAGCCCGGCCAGAGTGCCCATCGCGATCGAGTGGTCTCCGCCGAGAACGAGCGGCACCCGGCCCTCGCCGGCTGCCCCCACAACCTGGGCGCCAAGGCGTGCGCAGGCCGCGAGGATCTCTGGCAGATAGCGGGCGTGCCGGTCCGCGATCGAAGCAATCTCGGGGATCTCGACGGAGATGTTGCCGAGGTCGTCCACGGTGATTCCCAGGGACTCGATGCGCTCGGCCAGGCCTGCGTAACGAATCGCGCTGGGACCCATGTCGACCCCGCGGCGAGAGGCCCCGAGGTCTAGCTGAGCACCTATCACCGCCACCCGGTCGATCTTGTTCATGCGACGATCCTTGCACAGCTGAGAAGAACGATCTCTTAGAGGAGGCAGCAATGAGCTCAGCAGACCGAGGTATCGCGGTGATCACCGGCGCGTCGAGCGGCATCGGTGCCGCCACCGCACTGCGTCTCGCAGACGAGGGATTTGAAGTGGTCCTGGGAGCACGCCGAGTCGACAAGCTCACCGCCATCGCCGAGCGCGCAGGGGGCCGGGCGCGCGAGCTCGACGTCACCGACGATGCGTCGGTGAAAAGCTTCGCGAAAGCCTGCACGGGGGCACGAGTGCTGGTGAACAACGCCGGGCTCGCATCGGGTCTCGAAGATGTGCAGGAGCTGTCCGAGAAACGGGTCCGGCTGATGTGGGAGACGAACGTAATGGGACTGCTACGCATGACCCAGGCACTGCTCGGCGAGCTCGAGAGCTCGGGAAACGGCCACATCGTCAACATCGGCTCGATCGCCGCCTTCGAGGTGTACCCCGGCGGCGGAGGTTACACGGCGTCCAAGCACGCCGGCCGGGCATTAACGCGCACACTGCGCCAGGAGCTCGTGGGCCGCCCGCTCAGGATCACCGAGATCAATCCCGGGCACGTCTCCACGGAGTTCGCGCTGGTGCGCTTCGACCAGGACTCCGAACGCTCGGAGCAGATTTACGAGGGCTTCACCCCGCTCTCAGCCGAGGACATCGCCGACTGCGTCGCGTGGGCGCTGACTCGTCCCGACAACGTGAACGTGGACGAGATAGTGCTGCGCGCACGGGCTCAAGCCACAGCGACTCTGATAGCCCGCAACTAATCGTGCCGGTGGTCGTGAGATGCCCTATATGGTCATCCGGCTACCACTCGAGCCGCTAGCTTGCCGTCTTCTCCTTCTTGTCGGCCGACTTCTTCTTGGCCTCTTCCTTCTGCTCGGGCGACTCCGTCTTCAAGGAAAGAACCATGGTCACGCCCAATGCGCCGATGATCACCACGAGGGACAGCCAGATCGGTACCTTGACGTCGACGGCTTCTAGCAACATTTTCACACCCACGAACCCGAGCACGAAGGCAAGACCGTAATTCAGAAGGTGCAAGCGGTTGAGCGCCCCGGCCAGCAAGAAGTACAGCGATCGCAGGCCGAGGATAGCGAAAACGTTCGATGTCAGCACGATGAAAGGGTCTTGCGTGATGCCAAAGATCGCGGGGATCGAGTCCAGCGCGAACAGCACATCGGTCACTTCTATGAAGACAAGCGTAATGAACAGCGGCGTCGCCAGCCGCTTGCCGTTCTCCACTGTGAAGAGTTTGTGTCCTTCGAAGTTCTCGGTCGATGGGAACCGGCGTTGAGCGAACTTCAGTACCGGGTTCTTCTCCGGATGAATCTCCTCGCCGCCCCCCGCCTTGGCGAGGCGAATCGCCGTGAATATCAGGAAGGCACCGAAGATGTAAATGATCCACTCGAAATTATGAATCAGTGCGGTGCCGACGGCGATAAAGATCCCGCGGAAGATCAGCGCTCCCAAGATGCCGAAGAACAGGACCCGATGCTGGTACTTGAAGGGAATGGCGAAGTACTGAAAGATGACGATGAACACGAACATGTTGTCCACGGACAGCGAGTACTCGATGAGGTATCCGGCGAAGTACTGGGCCGCGATCTCACCGCCCTGCCAGAAGTAGAGAGCTATGCCGAAGACCAGCGCCAGGCTTACCCAGACTGCGACCCAGGTGCCCGACTCCTTGGGGGTGGGCTCGGTTTCATCGTCGGTCTGGAACAGCTTGAGATCGAG
>Ga0136622_10000337_pt1 | contig 19061 bp, 18 predicted proteins | sample AntDrymUQ4482106_2_FD_104803 | JGI IMG/M metagenome (GOLD analysis project Ga0136622, IMG submission 104803) | Polar desert sand microbial communities from Dry Valleys, Antarctica - metaG UQ448 (21.06) | ecosystem: Environmental > Terrestrial > Soil > Desert | place: Antarctica: Dry Valley...
ATGCGAAGTCTCCGCGCCGCACGACGCCGCTACCGGCCGACAGGTGGGCCGGACGTCCGTCCGCCGACGGCTCGCTCAGGCGCAGCTCGCGCAGGGTGCGCAGGTCGAGCGGGGGCAGGTCCTCGCAGCTGGCCGAGCTCCGCTCCACGAGAACTGACTGCCCGCCCGATCCTCATAAGGAACATCGGCCGGCGCCGGGAACCGCTCGCGCGCGCCCGGTGTAACCGGGGAAACGCCACCCAGAAGGAGTCACCGTGCGCCGCTCGCTGCTGCTGTTCCCGCTCGTCCTGCTGATCGCGCTGGGGGCGCCGGCGCTCGCGGGTGCCGGCGGCTTCGCGACGGCCGGCCTCAGCTCGACGCCCGAGGGCGTGGTCCCCGGTCAGCCCTGGAACGTCGACATCACGGTGCTCCAGCACGGGCGCACACCGCTCGAGGGTGTCTCGCCGCGCGTCGTGATCAACTCGGGCGACACGCGGCGCGAGTTCGCCGCCGAGGCGACGGGCGAGCCCGGCGTCTACCGGGCCGAGGTCGTATTCCCGAGCGCAGGGCGCTGGGACTACCAGGTGCTCGACGGCTTCATCGACGAGTCGCCGCACTCCTTCCCCGCCGTCGAGATCGACGACGCGGCGGCTGCGCCGGCGGCGCGACCGGGCGCCCCCGACGACGGCGCGATCACCTCGGGCTGGCTCTGGGGCGCAGGAGCGGCGCTGGCGCTCGCGCTCGCGCTGCTGGCGATCGACAGACTGCGCCGGCGGCCGGCGCCCGCGCCCCGAGGCGCAGAGCCGGCATGAGGATCGCGACGCTTGCGGCGGCCGTGCTCGCCTGCTCGGCGGTGGCGATGGCCGGCGCCGCGCTGACCGCCGATGGCGAGCCCGAGCGGGCGCAGCCGGTCGCTGCGCCCGAGCCGGCCGTTGCGGGCGACGGTGACGACCACGGCGACGGCAAGGCCGTCTGGGCAGCGCAGGGCTGCGGCTCGTGCCACGCGCTTGCGGCCGCCTCGGCGACGGGCCAGTTCGGTCCCGACCTCGCGGTGAGCCTGGAGGGCATGCCCGACCGCTACATCCGCGAGAGCATCGTCGAGCCGTCCAGGGTGGTCGCGCCGGGCTTCTCCGGTGGGATGATGCCTGAGGACTACGCCGCGCGGATGTCGCCGGCCGAGCTCGCGCGCCTGGTCGACTTCATCCGCTCGGGAGTGCCTGGCTGACGCCCCAGAGATGCGCCCGCACGTGTGCCAGCCCCTCGACATCGTGTACGTCGTCCTGGCGCTCGAGGACGATCACCAGCGGCGGGTCGCCGAGACGCTCGCGCAAGTGGGCGATGTTGCCGGCATCGCGCGCCGCGAGCGCCGCCAGCTGGCGCGCCGAGCTTGCGACCCGCCCTGCGAGCACCGTCCCCAGCTCCTCGACGAGCTCGCCCGCCGACGGGCCGTCGCGACCGGGGGGAGCCGGCGCGGCGCCGTCCGGTTGCGAGACCGCCTCACGCAAGCGGTTGCCGGACGGGGCCTCGTGCACGCGGTTCACCACCAATCCGCCGAACGGCATCCCGGCCTCGCGCAGCTTGCGGTGGAAGAAGATCGCCTCCTCGACCGGATCGTGGCGCGGCGAGGTGACGATCAGGAACGTCGTGCCCGGGTCTGATAGCAGCGCGCTGACACGCTCGGAGCGGATCACGAAACCGTCGATCATGCCGCCCAGCGCCCGGAAGAAGACGGACAGGTCCTCGAGCAGGTCGACGCCGGTCACGCGGCGCAGCAGCCCGAACGCGACGCCGGTGCCCTTGCCGAGGATGCGCCCGCCGAAGCCGGCAGGGCGCAGGAAGACCTTGATCGCGCGACCCTGAAAGAAGCCGGTCAGCCGCTCCGGGGCATCGAGGAAATCCAGCGCGTTGCGTGACGGCGGCGTGTCGAGCACCAGCAGGTCGAACTCGCCGCTCGCGTCGAGCTCGTAGAGCTTCGCGATCGCGCTGAACTCCTGAGAGCCGGCGACGGCATTGGAGAGCTGCGCGTAGATGCGGTTCGAGAGCACCTCGTCGCGGGTGCGGGCATCGGGCGCGAGGTGCTCGATCAGATCGTCGAAGGTGCGCTTGGCATCGAGCATCAGCGCCCAGAGCTCGCCGCGCATCTCGATCCCGTGCTCGGTGAAGCGGTCCGGGTCGACCAGCCGGGGCTCGTTGCCGAGCTCTTCCAGCCCGAGCGAGTTGGCGAGCCGCTTCGCCGGGTCGATCGTGACCACGGCGACCTTGGCCCCCTCGGCGGCGGCGCCCATCGCGAGCGCGGCCGCGGTCGTCGTCTTGCCCACACCGCCGGAGCCGGCGCAGACCACGATCCTGCGACCCGCGATGAGCTCCGCTATCGAGGTCAGATGACCCCCTCGCTCACCGCGTGCGCGACGGCATGCGACCGGCTGCGGGCGTTGAGCTTCGTGACCACATCGTGCAGGACGTTCTTCACGGTGCGCCCGGAATAGCACAACTGCTGCGGTTGCCGGCATCCGATCGACCGCTCGCTGCCGGCGTCCGCGCTCCGGTCTAGGCTCCCAGCAGCGCCAGCCCGGGGGCGAGCGTGAGTGCGACGAGCAAGGCGTCCGGCGCCCGCAGGCGCAGCGGCTCGCGGGCGGCGCCGGCGCCGGCGCGGAAGCCGGCCGACTCCGTCGCCACCCAGCCGATCACCGCGTCGACCAGCGGCACCGGCGCGAGCGGGACATCGGAGAAGCGGTCCGCAGCGGCCCGCCCGGCGGCGACCAGGCGCGGGCCGGGGTCGAGGCCCTCCATCAACGCCGCGGCCTCCCTGACGGCGGGCAGCGCGCGCAGGCGGCGCAGCACGCGGCGGAACGCCTCGCGCAACCCACCCGGCCCGGCGGCCGCCCGCATCCACGTCGCGACTGCGACCAACAGCACGGCGCGCAGCACGCGCCGCAGCGTCAGCTCCAGGCCGGCGCCGCTGAGCAGCCCTCCGGTGAGCGCGGCGAACGCGAGCAGGCCGGCGAGCACGAGACCCAGCGGGACGGCGTCGTAGTCGGGCTTCGAGAGCAGCCAGGCTCCGATCAGCCACGCGGTGACGCCGGCCAGCAGCGCCCAGGACGTGCTCGCCAGCAGCAGCGCGCTCGCCAGCAAGGCGGCGACCAGGATCGCGCGCGGATCGAAGCGGCCGGAGCCGCGCTCGGCGGCTGCGGACGCAGCGGCCGGTTCCTGCGCGAGCGGCTCGACCTGCGGCCACCCCCCGAGTGCGCGCCGGTACGCCGCCACCTGGATCGCGCTGAAGAAGATCGCCCACAGGACCTGGCCCGCCGCCGTCACCGCTAGCGCGGCCGTGGCGCCCTGCGGCACGATCCCCAGCCAGCCCGTGAGCGTCTCATAAGAGCCCGTGAACTCGTCCAGCCCGCCGAGGATCACGAAGATGAACGCGGCGAGCAGCAGCGCGTAGTGGACGAGCCGCAGCGCGAGGCACGCCAGGAACTCGGTCAGCGGTCGCGACCCACGGTCCTCCAGGCGGCCCATCATCGGCGCGGTGATCGCCTGCGTGAGCGGGGCGTTGATGCGCGCGGGGCCCATCACGGCGACCGTCTGCAGCATCGACGCGAGCGCCGCGCCGTAGCCCGTGCGCGCGCCGCGCTGCGCCGCGGCGCGAGCGAGCGCGATCCCACCGCCGAGCGCGAAGAAGAACTGCAGCGACGGCGCCGCGCGGCTGGCCAGGAAGGAGACAGTCGCGACGTGGGTCAGACCGGTGGCGCCGGCGGCACCGGCCGGGCCCCCGCCTCCGGCCCCGGCGTGGGCGGCCCCGGCCGGGGCTGCGCCGGCCGGCCCGCCCTCGGCGGCCTCGGGACTCACGACCGCTGCGCCGGCGAGCAGGACACCCCCCCATTGTGCCCGCGCGGCAGGAGAACGCCGCGTGGGCGCGAAAGGCTGGCCCGATGGTTCTCCCACCGACCCGAGGAGTCTCGCCGTGACCGGCCAGGCCAAGGTCATCGCCTTCGCCAACCAGAAGGGTGGCGTGGCGAAGACGACCACCACGCTCAACCTGGCCGCGGCCTTCGTCGAGGAGGGCCACCGCGTCCTGTGCGTCGACATGGACCCGCAAGGCAACCTGACGATGTCCCAGGGCATCGATCCCGACGCGGTCGAGCAGTCGATGTACGACGTGCTCGTCCACGACCTCCCGATCCGCGAGGTCGTCCGCAGGCGCGAGGTCGACGTCGCCTGCTCGTCGATCGACCTCGCCGGCGCCGAGATGGCGATGGCGATGAAGATCGGCCGCGAGCGCTCGCTGGCCAAGGCGCTGCGCCCGATCCTGGAGGATTACGACTTCATCTGCGTGGACACGCCGCCGTCACTGGGACTCCTGACGATCAACGCCCTCACGGCGGCCGATCAGGTGATCGTCCCCGTGCAGTGCGAGTATCTGTCGATGCGCGGTCTGATCCAGCTGCAGAACACGGTCGCGATGATCCAGGAGAACCTCAACCCGGACGTCGTGATCGCGGGCATCCTGCCCACCATGGTCGACACTCGGACGCTCCATGCCAAGGAGGCGATCGAGATCCTCGAGGAGAACTTCGGCGACCGCTTGTTCGGCGCGCGCATCAAGAAGACGGTCCGCTTCGCGGAGGCACCCGTCAAGGGCATGTCGGTGCTCAAGTACGAACCGAACGGCACGGCGGCCGACGCGTATCGCCAGCTGGCGAAGGAGGTGCTCTCGAATGGGTAGCGGCAAGCGGGCGAGCATGCGCGAGGGACCACTGGCCGCGCTGTTCCGCCAGACGGAGACCGACGGGCTCGGCCCCTCGGCCGCGGCGGCATCCGATCCGCCGGGACGCGAGCCCGCGCCGGAGACCCCGCGCCTGCCGACGCCGCAGGAGCGGCTGCGCCACGCGTTCTCCTCCGACCTGCCCGAGAACATCATGGCCCCGCCGTCGTCGCCGCCCCCGGCTGCGCCGGCCGCCTACTACCCGCCCGCGCCCGATGCGGTCGGGTCGCCGCAGCTGCGCGTCGTCGGCATCGGCGGCGCCGGCGTAAACGCGGTCAACCGGATGATCGAGGCCGAGGTCGCGGGCGTCGAGTTCGTCGCGGTCAACACCGACGCGCAGTCGTTGCAACAGTCCGACGCCAACCACACGCTGCAGATCGGCGCCGATCTCACCAAGGGGCTCGGCTCCGGCTCTGACCCTGAGCGCGGCCGCAACGCGGCGATGGAGGACTACGACCGGATCAAGTCCCAGCTCAAGGGCGCCGACATGGTCTTCATCACCGCCGGCGAGGGCGGCGGCACGGGTACAGGCGGCGCGCCCGTCGTGGCCCGGATCGCACGCGAGCTGGGTGCGCTGACGGTCGGGATCGTCTCCAAGCCGTTCGGCTTTGAGGGCTCGCGCCGCGCGCAGGCCGCGGAGCACGGGATCCAGGCGCTCGCCGACGAGGTCGACACGCTGATCGTGGTCCCGAACAACCGGCTGCTCTCGGTGCTCGACAAGCAGACCTCGATGGTTGAGGCATTCCGTGTTGCCGACGACGTGCTGCGCCAGGGCGTGCAGGGCATCTCCGACCTGATCACCCTGCCCGGCCTGATCAACCTGGACTTCGCCGACGTGCGCACGATCATGTCCGACGCGGGCACGGCGCTGCTGGGCATCGGCATGGGCCACGGGGAGAAGCGCGCGATCGACGCGGCCGAGCAGGCCGTCTCCTCACCGCTGCTCGAGACCACGCTCGAGGGCGCAAAGGCGATCCTGCTGTCGATCACCGGCGGCCGCGACCTCTCGCTCTGGGAGGTCAACGAGGCCGCGCAGGCGGTCGCGGAGGCCGCGCACCCCGACGCCAACATCATCTTCGGCGCGATGGTGGACGACAACCTCGACGAGCAGGTCTGGGTGACGGTCGTGGCAACGGGCTACGGGGACAAGCGTGTCGCGCGGTCGACCGAAGCCCGTCCCGGCCTGCGCGAGCCGGCGGGCGAGCCGCGCGTGAGCCGCATGAATCGGCCCGGCGCGCGTGGCAGCGAGTCCAGCCGCCACATCGATGTCGACGTGCCCGAGTACATGCCGAGGCTCTGAGCCCCCGATCGATGCGCGGCGTCGTCGCCGCGGGCCATCCCGTAACAGCAGCGTCCGGCGCGGAGATCCTCCGCGCCGGTGGCAATGCGGTCGACGCCGCGCTCGCCGCGATGTTCACCTCGTTCGTCGCCGAGCCGATGCTCACCGGGCTGGGCGCGGGCGGCTACATGCTGGTCGCGCCGCCGCAGTCCGCGCCGGTGCTGCTCGATTTCTTCGTCGAGGCGCCCGGCCGGGGCCTGGCTCCCGGCGCCCCACACGCGCCACTGCATCCGGTCGACGTCAGCTTCGGCCACGTCATGCAGGTGTTCAACATCGGCGCCAGCGCGGCGGGGCCCTACGGCGTGCTGGCCGGGGCCTGGACCGCGGCCCAGCGCTTCGCGCGCCTGCCGCCCGCCGAGCTCGTCGCGCCCGCCGTCGCGGCCGCGCGCGCGGGGGTCCTGGTCGGCGAGCGGCAGGCGTACCTGTTCGAGATCCTCGCCCCGATCACCAGCGCAACGCCGGAGGCGCGCAAGCTGTTCATGCCGGCAGGGCACTCGCCGCGCGCAGGCGACAAGCACTGCGACCCCGCGCTCGCGGACACGCTCGAGCGGCTCGCCGCAGAAGGGCCCGCGCCGTTCTACACGGGCGACGTCGCCGAGCTCGTCTGCGACTGGGTGGCCGAGCGCGGCGGGCTGCTGACCCGCGCCGACCTCGCCGCATACGCGACGATCGTGCGCGACCCGGTGCGCGTCGCATACCGCGGGCAGACCGTCCTGACGAACCCGCCGCCGAACGCGGGGGGCGTGCTGCTCGCGTACGCGCTGGCGCTGCTCGAGCGCGAGCCGGCGCCACCGACCGTGGCCGCGATCGTGGGCGCGATGGAGTCGGCCCAGGCCGAGCGGACGCCCGAGTTCCTCGCCGATCTCTCGGACCCGGGCTTCCTCGAGCGCTTCAGCACGAGCCGGCTCGGCGCGACCACCCACATCTCGGTCGTCGACGCCGACGGCTGGGCGTGCGCGGTGACGTGCACGAACGGCGAGGGCTGCGGCGAGGTCGTGCCCGGCACCGGAATCCACCTGAACAACATGATGGGCGAGCAGGATCTCTCGCCGTTCGGCTTTCACGCCCATCCGCCCGGCAGGCGGCTGCCTTCGATGATGGCGCCCACGATGGTCCTTCGCGACGGGATCCCGCGGCTCGTGCTCGGATCGGCGGGCTCGAACCGGATCCGCTCCGCGATCCTGCAGGTCGTGATCGGGGTGCTCGACCACGGGCTCGGCGTCCAGGCCGCGATCGATGCGCCGCGCGTGCACTTCGAGGACGGCACGGTGTATGTCGAGCCCGGCGTGGAGACCGCCGCGCTGGAGGCAGAAGAACGGACGCTCGTCCGCTTCGCCACGCGCAACCTGTTCTTCGGCGGTGCCCAGGCAGTGCTGCGCGACCCTGTCGCCGGCACGTTGACCGGTGGTTGTGACCCCCGTCGCGGCGGCGCCGTCGTGATCGCCTGAAGCGGACGCTGGCCGGAACCTGGCGCGTGTGCTTCGCTACACGCATGACCACGACCGAACTCGAGACCGTCGCCCACTGGATCGGGGGCGAGCGCCTGCAGGATGCCGAACGCTTCGGCGACGTGACCGATCCCGCCACCGGCGCCGTGACGCGTCGCGTCGCGTTCGCGAGCAGCGCCGACGTGGATCGTGCCGTGGAGGCCGCAACGGCGGGTTTCGCCGCCTGGAGCGCGCAGTCGCTCGCGCGCCGCTCGAACGTGCTGTTTCGCTTCCGCGAGCTGGTAGCCGCGCGCGCGGCCGACATGGCGCGCGTGATCACTGCGGAGCACGGCAAGACGGTCGACGATGCGCGCGGCGAGGTGCAGCGCGGGCTCGAGGTGGTCGAGTTCGCCTGCGGGGCCGCGCACCTGCTCAAGGGCGAGTCCTCCGAGGCGGTCGGCACCGGCGTGGATTCCCACTCGCTGCGCCAGCCGCTCGGCGTGGCGGCCGGCATCACGCCGTTCAACTTCCCCGCGATGGTCCCGATGTGGATGTTCCCGCTGGCGCTCGCCTGCGGCAACGCGTTCATCCTCAAACCGAGTGAGAAGGACCCGTCGGCCGCGCTGCTGATGGCCGAGTGGCTCTCGGAGGCCGGACTGCCCGACGGCGCCTTCAACGTGCTGCACGGCGATCGCGAGACGGTCGAGGCGCTGCTGCGCCATCCCGGCATTGCGTCGATCTCGTTCGTCGGGTCGACGCCGGTCGCGAAGTTCATCTACGAGACGGCGACGGCGCACGGCAAGCGCGTCCAAGCGCTCGGCGGAGCCAAGAACCACGCCGTCGTGATGCCCGACGCCGACGTCGAGATCGCTGCCGACGCGATCGCATCGGCGGGCTACGGCTCCGCAGGCCAGCGCTGCATGGCGATCTCTGCTGTCGTCGCGGTCGGTGCCGCCGGCGACGCGCTGGCCGAGGCGCTGGAGGCGCGCGTCGACGCCGTCACGGTCGGTCCGGGAGCGGAGCCCGAGAGCGAGATGGGCCCGCTCGTGACCGATGCCGCGCGCGACCGGGTGGTGGCGGCGATCGAGGCCGGCGAGGCCGAGGGCGCCGAGTTGCGCCGGGACGGGCGCGGGCTCGAGGTGCCCGGCCACGAGGACGGCTTCTGGGTCGGGCCGACGCTGTTCGACCGCGTCACGCCGGAGATGTCGGTCTACCGCGACGAGATCTTCGGACCGGTGCTGGTCATGCTCAGGGCCGAGACGTTCGACGAGGCGCTCGAGCTGGTCAACTCCAACCAGTACGGCAACGGCTCGGCGATCTTCACCGCCGACGGCCGCACCGCGCGCGAGTTCGAGCAGCGGGTGCAGACCGGGATGGTCGGTGTGAACGTCCCGATCCCGGTGCCGATGGCCTATTACTCCTTCGGCGGGTGGAAGCAGTCGCTGTTCGGCGACCTGCATGTCCACGGCCGTGAGGGCGTGCTCTTCTACACGCGTGGCAAGGTGGTCACCGAGCGCTGGCCCGACCAGGCACGCGGCGCCGATTACGGGTTCCCCGCGCATCGCTGACTCCGCGGCGTGGTCGCTGCTCGCGGTCGTGGCCGTGTTCGCCGGCTGCGGCACGCCGCCGCCGGACCTCTTCTCGGTCGAGCGCAGTGGCGCCGACACGAACGCGAACGTCGATGTCGTCGTCTCCGACAGCGGCAGCGTCAGCTGTGACGGCAAGGAGCACGCGCTCGATGGGGAGCGGCTGCTGAGGGCGCGACAGCTCGTGCGCGATCTGGCCCCGCAGGCCGAGCTGGGCATCGAGCTCCCGCCGGGCCCGGGCACCGACCTCTCCTACCGCGTCGCCCTGGAGGCCGGCTCGATCGTGTTCTCGGACCGCTCGCCCGGCGTGCCGCCGACCTTTCTGCGCGTCGCCGCGTTCACGAAGGACGTGACCGAGCGCGTCTGCGGAATCGAGCGTTAGGCTCGGCCGATGCCAGGCGGTTGCCGTGCTCGCGTTGCTGGCCGCTGCGACCGCCTGACGCTCAGTCGCCGAAGTGGACCTTGCCGTTCGAACGCGCCCGCGCCTGCGCGCGCTCGATGAAGTCAAGGCGCTTGAGCGCGCCGCGCAAGAGGCGGGTGACGAGCTTCAGGCGGGCGGTCTCCGAGCGCAGGTCGAGCAGCCCCTGCTTGGCGTCCATCCCGAACTCCACCGTCGCCGCCATCTCGTAGGCGGACATGCGCCCGACCTCGTCGGGGTCCGGCGCACTGTCGGTGGCCTGCTCGACGAGCTCGGCGTAGGCGGTGTGCGCCGCCTCTGCGGCGTCAGCGTCGACCTGCTCGGCGCGGTCGTCGAGAAACTCGACCGTGCCGGCGGGGTAGGCGAGCTCCTCCTGGCGCGCCTCGATCCGGAACACGCGCGTGCCACGCGCGACGAGGTTGATGCGCCCGTCGGGCATGTGCTCGAGCACCTCGGCGACCTCGCACGCGCAACCCACCGGGCGCAGCCCGTCATCCGACACCCACACGATCCCGAACTCAGCCTCCTGCTCGAGCACTCGCGCCAGCATCGTCTTGAACCGCTCCTCGAAGATGTGCAGCGGGATCAGCTCGCTCGGAAGGGCGACCAGGCCGAGCGGGAACAGCGGGAAGTCGCGCACCAGTGCCACGTCCAGAGCGTACCGCCGCACGTTGCCCGCGCGGCCGCGCGACGGAGCGACGGCACGACCGCGCGTGACCCGTCCGTGACGCTGCGCCGTACCCCAAAGGATGCGGACGGCGATCGTCTGGTTCAGGCGCGACCTGCGCGTGCACGACCACCCCGCGCTGACCGCGGCCCACCGCGAGGCGGACCGCGTCGTGCCTGTGTTCGTGCTCGACCCGCGGCTCCTGCACGCCGGCCGCTTCCCGTCCGCGAACCGCGCCTGGTTCCTGCTCGCAGCGTTGCGCGAGCTGCGCGCATCCCTGCGCGAGCGCGGCGGCGAGCTGTACGTGCGCTCGGGCAAGCCGGAGATCGTGCTGCCCGCGCTTGCGCGCGAGACCGGAGCTGAGGCGGTCTACTTCGCATCCGACGTGTCGCCGTTCGCGATGGCCCGCGACCGGCGGGTGCAGTCCGCCGTGGCGGTGCGACGGCAGCCGGGGAACTTCGTCGCGGACGTCGGCGCGCCGCGGACGGCCGACGGCCGCCCCTTCAGCGTCTTCAGCCCGTTCTGGCGTCGCTGGGAGGGACTCCCACGACGCCCCGTCCACGGCGCGCCGCGGGCGCTGACGGTCCCGTCCGGGCTCGACCCGGGAACGATCCCGGAGGGGCCGGCACCCGAGGCCTCCGAGCCGTTCGCGCCGGGCGAGGCCGCCGCGCGCGAGCGGCTGCGGCGCTGGCTCGCGGACGGAGTCGAGCACTACCACGAGCGTCACGACCTGCTCGCGGGCGGCACTTCGCTGTTGTCACCGTACCTGCACTTCGGCTGCATCTCGGCGCGCGAGGTCGAGGAGCGCGCTCGCACGAAGGGCGGTCCGGGCGCCGCCGCGTTCGTGCGCCAGCTCGCGTGGCGCGATTTCTACGCGCACGTGCTGCTGCACAACCCCACCAACGCCGAGCATCCCCATCAATCTCGCTACGAGGCCCTCGAGTGGGCCTCTGACCCTGACGGCCTCGAAGCCTGGCGCGCCGGGCGCACCGGCTTTCCGGTCGTCGACGCCGGCATGCGTCAGCTCGCGAACCAGGGCTGGATGCATAACCGCGCGCGGCTCATCGTCGGCTCGTTCCTGACCAAGGACCTGCACCTGGACTGGCGCAGCGGCGAGGCGCACTTCATGCGCCACCTGCTCTGCGGCGACGAGGCGCAGAACAACGGCAACTGGCAGTGGATCGCATCCGTCGGCGTCGACCCCGCACCGTACTTCCGGCGCATGTACAACCCGGCCGCCCAGCAGTGCCGCCACGATCCTGACGGCATCTACGTGCGCCGCTGGTGCCCGGAGCTGGGCGCGGTGCCGCTCGCCAAGCTGGCCGAGCCCTGGACCATGACCACGGCCGAGCAGGCGGCGGCGGGTTGCGCGATCGGCGCGGACTATCCCGCGCCGATCCTCGATCACGCGCGCGAGCGCGAGCGCGCCATGGAGCGCTACCGGGCGGTCCCGCGCTGAGCGTGGGTGGGCGCTAGCGTCTCGCACGTGACAGGCCCGCAGGACCTCTATGTCCAGCGCGACCAGCCGCCGGGGGTGCCGCCGTTGCACCTCACGGGCGAGCGGACGCTCCCCGACGTGCCCGAGGAGAACTACTGGTACCGGCGCCACCTGGCCGTGTACGAGTGGATCGCCGAGCGCGCGCACGGTCGCCGCGTCGTCGACCTCGCATGCGGCGAGGGTTATGGCAGCGCGGTGCTCGGTCGCACGGCCGCCTCGGTCGTCGGCGTCGACGCCAACCCGGAGGCGTTCGAGCACGCGCGTCTGCGCTACGCGGCCGGGAACGTCTCGTTCGAGCGCGACATGATCGAGACCTGGAGCGGTGACGTCGACTGCGTCGTGCTGCTGCAGACGATCGAGCACGTGCAGGATCCCGACGCTGTGCTCGAGCGGCTGCGCGACCGCGTCGGGCCGCGTGGCGTCGTCTACGTCTCCACGCCGAACGTGCTCACGCTCGCTCCCGCGGGCGAGCAGCGGTCGGGCAACCCGTGGCACGTGCGCGAGTACCGTCCCGAGGAGTATCGCGCGCTGTGCGAGCGTCACTTCGGGCGCGTCGAGCTGCTCGGCCTGTTCCACGCGCGCAAGCTGCGCTTGCACCAGCTCGCGATCGAGCATGCAGGCTGGGATGCGGTCCACCGGCGGCTGCACTTCACGAAGCCCTTCTACGACCGCTTCACGCCGGCGATCTCCGAGCGCGACTTCCGCCTGCGCCGCGGCGCCTCACCGCGCGCGCTGGACCTGCTCGCAGTGCTGCGCCCGTAGGTGCGGCTATGCTCTCGCGCTTCCAGTAGCGAACCAGCCGAGTCTCCGCCGCACGTGCGGCGGGGAGCGGGGGACCCAATGGAGCCGAATGCTCCTGGGGCGAATCACCGCCTGAGTGCGGTGTAGCGCAGGTCAACAGCGCGAGCCCGACAGCTAACCCCGTAGGCGTGATGACCAGTGAGGTTCATCTGTGCCGAGTACCGATCTTCCGCATCCCTGTTCGTCATCCCGGCGGGTCTCGCGCCGGCGCGGCGCGATCGCCGTGCTCGGCGCCACGCTTGCGCTCGCCGGGGGGGCCCTGAGCGAGGGGGCGGCGTCAGCCCATGCCGGTAGCGGCGGCGCGAAGGCGATCACGTCCCAGCGTGGCGCGGCCGTCGCGGCGTTGCAGCGCGCGCTCGGCATCCCGGCCGACGGCGTCTACGGGCGCCAGACCCGCCGCGCGGTGCGTGCGTTTCAGCGCTCCCATGGGCTCGTCGTCGACGGCGTCGCAGGGCCGCAGACGCGCAGGGCACTCGGCCTGACGGCCGGCTCGGCGCGCACGGTATCGCTGCTGCAGCGCATCGGCCGGTGCGAGTCCGGCGGCAACCCGAACGCCGTCTCGCCCGACGGTCGCTACCGCGGCAAGTACCAGTTCTCCCGCGCGACGTGGCGCGCGATCGGCGGCAAGGGCGATCCCGCCAAGGCGATCGAGTCCGTCCAGGACCGGATGGCGGCCAAGCTGCTCGCGGCGCGCGGCACGTCGCCCTGGCCGAACTGCGCCTAGCCGAGCGCGGCTCTGCGGCACGTCGCCCTGGCCGCCCTGCGCCTAGCCGAGCGCGGCTCTGCGGTACCTCGCCCCGGCCCAACTGCGCCTAGTCCCAGCGCAGCTCGGCCGGCGCGTCGCGCATCCGCAGCACGCGCGCGGGGGCACCGGCGACCACGGCGTTCGGCGCGACGTCCTTCGCCACGACGGCGTTCGCTCCCACGACGCAGTTGTCGCCGACGGTGACGCCGCGCAGGATGCAGGCGCCGTAGCCGATCCAGCAGTTGTGGCCGACACGCACGTCTCGCTTGTAGATCCCCTGCAGGCGGATCGGCCGCTCGACCTCGACGATCCCGTGGTCGAAGTCGATCAGCATCGCGCGGTCGGCCACGATGCATTCGCGCCCGATCGACACGTGCTGGAAGGCGGAGATCGTGCACTCCTGCCCGAGCACCGACTTGGCACCGATCGAGGTCTCGCCCTCGTGCACGCGGACCTTCGTCCCGTGGCCGATCCAGCACCAGCGTCCCAGCCTCAGCTTCGCGTCGCGGCCGATCTGGAACTTCACGCCCGGGCCGACGAAGCACAGGCCGTCGGTCTCCAGCCGGCCGCGCCAGCGCAGCTTCAACCACGCCCAGCGCAGCGCCAGGCGCGCGTACTTCGAGTTGAGCATCCCGTTGCTGCGGGCGAAGCGCCAGAGCGCGACCGGCCCGCCATGAGGAGGCATCGGCGCACCGCGCACGACCGCGGCCTCGGGTGGCTCTGTCAGAGCGACCATCTGTCGCGCACGATCCTAGTTGCCATGATCCACGCCCAATGGCGGACGACGAGCGAAGCGGCGAGGCGTCAGCCGGTGGCGAGGCCTCCGGCCGAGGCAGCTCTCTCGCCGAGCGGCTCCTCGCCGGCGACAAGCGCGCTCTGGCGCGCGGGATCTCGCTGGTCGAGGACGACGACCCCGAAGGCTGGGCACTCGTGCGCGAGGTCTATCCGCGCACGGGCGGCGCCGTCGTCGTCGGCTTCACCGGTCCGCCCGGCGCCGGCAAGTCGACGCTGATCGGCGCGCTCGTGAAGCACCAGCGCGCGCTGGAGCGCACCGTAGGGGTGCTCTCGATCGACCCCAGCTCACCGTTCCGGGGCGGCGCGCTGCTGGGTGACCGGATCCGCCTCACCGAGCACTTCCTCGACCCCGGCGTATTCATCCGGTCGATGGCGACGCGCGGGGCGCTCGGCGGGCTCGCCGAGGCGGCCTTGCAGTCAGCGCTGCTGATGGACGCCGCGGGCAAGGACGACGTGTTCCTGGAGACCGTCGGAGTGGGGCAGGCCGAGGTCGACGTGATCGACCACGCCGACACGGTCGTGCTCGTGCTGATCCCCGGCTCGGGTGACTCGATCCAGGCGCTCAAGGCGGGCATCATGGAGATCCCGGACATCATCGTGGTCAACAAGGCGGACCATCCGCTGACCGACACGATGGTGCGCGAGATCCGCGGCGTGCTCTCGCTCGCACCCGCCGAAGGCGGCTGGCCGGTGCCGATCATCAAGGCCGAGGCCGTCCACGGCCGCGGTGTAGAGGAGCTCGCCGCGAAGCTGCTCGCACACCGTGCGTTCGTGGAGGCCGAGGGGCTCCTGTCGGAGCGCCGGCGGCGCAACCTCATGAACGAAGTGCTCGGGCTCGCGACGGTGCGGCTGCGACGCGCGCTGGAGGCCTCGCTGCGCGAGGACCCTGAGGTACAGGAGCTGCTCGACGAGGTGGTCGCGCGGCGCCTGGATCCCGCAAGCGCCGCGAGCGCAGTATTGGCGCGGGGTGCGATCGACGGGTCGCGGTAGCTGTCTGCGTGCGGGAACGTCAACAGCGGCACTCGAACTCACTCCTTCATAGCCGTAGTTCACGGCGCCGGCGCCACCACGCGAAACCGAACAGCGCCACCAGCGTGCAAGCCGCCCCCCACGGCCATGCCTCGACTAGAGGTCCCCAGGGCGCGTCCGAGTCCGGCGGCGCCCAGGAAGCGGTCAACGCGAGCCACGCGCTCGCGCCCAGCGTCAGCGCGCCGAGGGCCACGCCGGCCCGCGGTGCGTGCCGCAGCCCCCACGCGACCAGCGGCACCGCACACGGCAGCGCCGCCACGAGCTGCGTCGCCGGAAACCATGGCCCGGCGAGCGAGCGCGACGCGAACACCGCCACCGCGACCTGACCGGCGCACACAGCGAGCGCGAGAAACGCTGCATGCTCGGCGTCGCGCTGCTCGGCCACGATCCTGGCAAGCCGCTCGCGGCGCGAGCGCCAGAGCAGCCAGGCGCCGAGGAAGGCCAGGGCGAGGAGCGGCGCCCAGCGCAGCAAACCCACGTCGCGATGCAGGAACAGCTCGGCCAGCCGCGGCAGGCGCTCGGCGTAGTCGCCGGCCGAGGCCGCCCCCGTGACCGGGTCCGCTCCGACCGCCAGCGGCGTGAAGCCGCCGTAGAGGCGGTTGTTGAGCGCGACATAGAAGACGAGCGACGCGAGCTGCAGCTCGACCGTGCCGAAGGCGACGAGCGTGCGGCCGCGGCGAGCCGTCCAGCGCGCGAGCAGCACGGCGACCGGTGCAGCGGGGACGAGCAGCCAGGGGTCGAGCCATGGCAGCAGGGCGAGCAGCGCCGCACCCACGTACGCGCGACGCATCAGCGGGCGCTCGCGCACGCTCAGCGCGCACAGGGCGGCACCCGCCAACAGCGCGCTCGCGGTGAGCGCCGGGAGCACCGCGGTGGAATGCGCCAGCGCCGGCGGCGACAGCCCCGTCAGCAACGCGGCCCAGGTCGCCCAGGGATCCGGCACGACCCGTCGTGCGAGCGCTGCGGCGAGCACGAACGCGAGCGCCGCCACCGCGGCGAGCAGCACGACGACGAGCGTTGCTCCACCGAGCGCGTAGGCGGGCGCGAGCAGCAGCCCGAAGCCGATCCCGTGCGGCTCGACCAGCCGCCCGCCGACGACGCGCCCGTCGGTGCGCAGCGCTCCGTTCCGCCGCTCACCACTTGAGTCTCGTTCGCTGCGCTGTTCATTTGCCGGCGCTCCGCCGGCCGGCGCCCACTCGTCCCCGACCCCTTCGGCGTACTCGTCGGCGAGGTCGAGATCGCCGCCGTCAGCGAGCGAAGCAGCGGCGAGCAGGAAGTGTGGCTCAGCACCGGCGTAGTCCGAGCGGCCCGCGGCGTCGACGCCCAGCGTCGCGGCGTAGGCGGCGAACAGCACCGCCCACAGTGCGAGCGCGCGCAGCAGCTACGCCCCCAGCGCCCGCGCGATCACCATCTGCTGGACCTCGTCGGTCCCCTCCCCGATCGTGAGGATCTTGGCGTCGCGATAGAAGCGGCAGACCGGGTACTCCTCGATGTAGCCATAGCCGCCGTGGATCTGGACGGCCTCCTCGGAGCAGCGGACCGCCAGCCGTCCCGTCTTGAGCTTGGCCTGCGCCGCGGTAAGCGTGAACGAGCGCCCGGCGTCCTTGAGCAGCGCGGCTTTGTAGGTCAACAGCCGCGCCGCCTCGATCTCGGTCGCCATGTCGGCCAGCTTGCCCTGGATCGCCTGGAACTTCGAGATCGGCTTGCCGAAGGCGCGCCGCTCCTTCGCGTACGCGAGCGCCTGGTCGAGCGCCCCCTGCGCGAGCCCGACGCCCATCGCCGCCACGCCGATGCGGCCGATGTCGAGGATCGTGAGGAACTGCCGCATGCCCGCTCCGCGCGGGCCGAGCAGGTTCTCCTCAGGCACGCGGCAGTCCTCGAACACGAGCGGGCGCGTGTCGGACGCGTTCCAGCCCATCTTGCGATACGGCTCGCCCTGCTCGTAGCCGGGAGTACCGTTTGCCACGAGCAGGTTGGAGATCTGCCTGCCTCGCGCTGCGCGCTCGTCACCGCTTCGCTCGTCGCCCGTGCGCGCGGTGATGCACACCACGCCCGAGATGTCGGTGCCGGCGTTGGTGATGAACTGCTTGGCGCCGTCGACGACCCACTCGCCGCCGTCCAGGCGCGCGCGCGTGCGCACGTTCCCTGCGTCCGAGCCCGCCTCCGGCTCGGTCAGCCCGAACGCGCCCAGCTTGCGCCCCGCGGTCAGCTCGGGCAGCCACTCCCGCTTCTGCTCGGCGCTGCCGAAGAGGAAGATCGGCTGCGTCCCGAGCGAGGTGTGCGCGCACATCGTGATCGCCACCGAGGAGTCCACGCGCGCCAGCTCCTCCACCGCGATCGCGTAGGCGAGCGAGTCGCCGCCCGCGCCGCCCACCGACTCCGGGAACGGGATCCCCATCAGGCCCAGCTCGCCGAGCTGGGCGACGATCTCGTAGGGGAACGCCTTCGTGCGGTCGAGCTCCTCGGCCACCGGGGCGATCTCACCCTCCGCGAACTCCCTGACGGTGCTGCGGATCAGCTCGTGGTCGGGCGAGAGGTCGAAGTCCATCCGGCCATGAAAGCACCGAGGGCGCCCCGTGGGGCGCCCTCGGCGGGACCTGAGGCAGGCGGCGACGGCGCCGCTCAGTCGAAGACCTCGTCCCAGTCGACCTCCATTGCCAGCAGCTGGCCGTACTCGACGTATTCCGGGTTCGGGTGCGCCTTGTGTACCTGCGCGTCGAACAGGAACCAGTTTCTTCCGAGGATGCGGCTCGCGTCGATGATGCCCGAGGACTCCTCGTCCGTCGTGGATTCCGGCGCCGTGGCACCGGGGGCGAACTTCAGCGGATCGAACTGAGCCAGAACCGCGATCTCGCCGTCCCGGATGTTGTACGCGACGATGCGGGCAAGCTGGTCGTTGCCGCCCGGATCCTCCTGGATGAGCAGGTGACCCCGGCGGTCGATGTCCATGTTGTCGGGCTTGTTGAGGTAGGGAGCCTCGGTGCCGTCGAGCAAGAGCTCCAGCGTGCCGCCCAGCTCGGGCTCCTCGACGTCCTCGAACGTCATCCTCCAGAGGCCGCCGCCGTTGCGGGTCTCCGCGAACGGGCTCGGTGACGTGTCGCCGCCCTCAGTGGTCACGAAGTAGTACGAGTTGGGATCCTTCGGGTCGAACGCGCCGTCCTCGATCCGGTTGAGGGTGAGGCCGTCCGCTGCCGCCTCCTCGTTCTGGCGCTTGCCGGACTGGTCCCATTCGACCTCGGCGAGGTCGAACTCGACCGGGTTGTCCTTGCCGTACTTGGTGCGGAACTGGGCGTCGGTGGCGACCGTCTCGTCGAGCAGGTCCATCACGGTGTTGTGGCCGTTGGTGAGGCCGGCCTTGTCGAACGCGTCGCCGCGACGGGCCTTGGTGCCGATGTACGCCCACATCTGGCCGGCGGCGTTGTCCTCGTTGCCCATGACGAGCGTGGTGGCGTCTTCGCCGGGGGCGACGATCGTGTTCTCCCACGAGAACAGGCCCAGACGCTGGAGCTGCTGGGCGTGGCCGTCGTCGGTCACACCGAAGACGCGTCCCTCGTCGCCGGCCTCCTCGTTGGCGAAGTAGATCTGGCCCGTGTAGCCGCGCCCGCCCTTGTAGTAGAGCTGACCGGGAGCACTGAGGAAGCCCGAGCAGAATCGCGAGAACGCGGCGAGCTGGGGCAGGAAGAGATCGGTCGGGGTGCGCGGGTTCACGCCGCCCGTGGAGGGCACGGGCTGGTAGGTCTGCGTAACGTAGTCCCAGTACTCGACGGGTGCCTTGATGAAGTCCTCGCCCCGCTTGACCCTGAGCGTCCGGCGGTCAATCGTCAGCTTGGAGACGAAGGCGCCCTTCTGGCCGTGAGCACGAACCGCTCCGACATCGGGGCGCAGCTCGTGGTTCATGGAGGAGGTGGTGCAGGCGGCTGTCTACGCCTCAGCTCGGAGGCAGCGGTGATCAAGCTGTGAACGTGCCGGTTTACGGCGCACCAGTGCTCAGTCGGACGAGCTCGATCAGCAGCCG
>Ga0136622_10000338_pt1 | contig 19057 bp, 17 predicted proteins | sample AntDrymUQ4482106_2_FD_104803 | JGI IMG/M metagenome (GOLD analysis project Ga0136622, IMG submission 104803) | Polar desert sand microbial communities from Dry Valleys, Antarctica - metaG UQ448 (21.06) | ecosystem: Environmental > Terrestrial > Soil > Desert | place: Antarctica: Dry Valley...
CGCGGCCGATGATCACCTGCCACTCGGCCTCGATCCCGACGTCGCGCATCAGCGGGATGATCGTGTAGAGGATCTCCGACACGCCGCCGCCGAACGCTGTCGCGGAGAGGTGAAGCACCTTCAGGCCCTTGAGCTCGACGGCGAGCTGCTGGACTTCCTCGATCAGCGGCCGACCGACCAGGTGCGTGTAGTCGGCAAGGGACTTATGCCCGACTCCTACGGGCTGAAGCAACGGTCTTCCTCCTCGTGCTAGTGAGCTCCGGAGACGATCCTCCTTGACCGGCTCAGACTACTGACCGTGTCGGTCCAGATATTTCACGAGCCTGACCTGGCCGGGGCCCGGACTCCACTCGTCGACCGTCGCCTCGAGTATGGCTCTGCTGAGGTCGCGCTCGTCGGCGCCGATCTCGCGCTGATCGGACCCCGCGACCTCGATCACGAGCCGTCCCGCGTCGGCGCTGAAGTCGAACGAGACCCGTCCGGGTATGTCGCCGTCGGAGACGTCCCGCTCGGTCACGAACGCGCTCGCGGCCTCGGTCAGGGCGAGCTTCAGGTCGGCCACCTCGTCGGGAGCGAGCGACGCCCGACGGCAGACGACGGACAGCGCCAGACGGGCCAGACCGATCAAGTCGACGCGCGCCGGAATGGTCAGGGAGACGCGGTCGGCCTCGCCGCTCACATCTGACCCCTCCCCGCCCGCGGAGCCGCCTAATCCTTGACTGTTCTAGCGGCTCGGGTCGCCGCTCGGGCGTCGGGCGAGCTCGACGGTGACCTTGCGCCGGTCACCGTCTCGCAGGACCTCGAGCTCGACGCGCTCGCCGGGGTCGCGCAGCGAGATCAGGTCGACCAGGTCCTCGGTCGCGCTCAGCGCGTTGCCCTCCACGCTCACGATCACGTCGCCGCCGCGCGGGATGTCCTCTTCGCCCTGGAAGCTCGTGCGCTCGCTCCCGGCCTTGAGGCCCGCGTCGTCCGCGGGCGAGCTCGGGACGACCTCCTTGATCAGCGCTCCGCTCTTCGCTGCGACGTCGAGGTGCTCGGCGAGCCGCGGATAGAGCTCTCGCGTCGTCACGCCGATGAAGGCGTAGTCGACCTTGCCGTTGTCGCGAAGCTGCTCGAAGGAGCGCTTGACCGTGTCGGCCGGCACTGCGAAGCCGAGGCCGACGGAGCCCCCGCTGGTCGACTTGATCTGCGAGTTGATGCCGAGCACGCTGCCGGAGGCCGACAGCAGGGGGCCGCCGGAGTTGCCCTGGTTGATCGCCGCGTCGGTTTGGATCGCGTTGCCGATCTGGTAGTCGGTGAGCGACTTGATCGAGCGGTCGAGCGCCGAGATCACCCCGATCGTGAGCGTCTGAGGCTCCCCGAGCGGCGAGCCGATCGCTGCGACGGGCTGGCCGACGGTGAGGCCTCGCGAGGAGCCGAGCGTGAGCGGCGTCAGCGCGAGGCCGTCGGGATCTACCTCGAGCAGCGCGACGTCCGAGTTGGGGTCGTCGCCGATGATCTCGGCCGGCGCCCGGTTGCCGTCGGCGAACTCGACGTATACCTGGTCCGCGCGCTGGGGCCGTGCACCGTCCCCGGTAGTCACGACGTGCGCGTTCGTGAGGATGCGGCCCTCGCCGTCGACCACGAATCCCGAGCCGAGCCCCGCCTGCTCGCCGCCGCTCGGGTCGAGCGGGCTCGGTGCGCCGCTGCCGAAGCGCGACGACACGGTGACGACTCCCGGCGACAGGCGCCGGTAGATCGACGCCGGATCGAATGAGTCGTTCTTGCCGAGGCCCTCGACGACCTCGACGCGCGTCTTCTCGACCGTGCGCGTGGCCTGCGGCTCGTCCTCGCCGAGTAGCCCACAGCCGGTCGCCAGCAAGGACACCAGCACGACCGCAGGCACGCTCCCCGATCTCACGATCACGGCCGCTCCTGCTCGCCCGGCAGAGCGAGCGTGAAGGCCGTCGCGCCGGGCCTCGAGGCCACCTCGATCCGGCCCCGCATCCGCTCGGCGAGCTCCTTGGCGATCGCGAGCCCGAGGCCCGAGCCGCGCGCGCCGTCGGCGGTGTAGAAGCGCTCGAAGAGCTGATCGATCGCCTCTCGCTCGAGGCCCGGCCCGGCGTCCGCGACGGTGAACTCGGCAGTGCCGTTGCGATGGGCGGCCGTGACGGCCACGGACGTGCCCTCGGGCGTGTGGCGCAGCGCGTTGTCGAGCAGGATCCGCATGATCTGGGCCACCCGCTCTCGGTCGCAGAACGCCTCAACCTCCCCGGGTGGGAGCCGTAGGTCCAGTGCCGTGCGGTGGTTTGAGACCGCGGGCATGAACTCGCCGACGATAGCGCGGGCCAGATCCCCTATATCGACCGTCTCACGCTGCAACTGGAGCGACCCGGCGTCGAGCCGCGAGAGGTCGAGCAGGTCGACCGCGAGCTTCTGGAGGCGCTCGACCTGCCCGCGCATCGCGGTCAGGAACTCCTCGCGGGTATCGGGATCGATCTCCTCGTCCTGGAGCAGCTCGATGAAGCCCCCGAGCGAGAAGATCGGCGTGCGCAGCTCATGCGAGGCGGTGGCGATGAAGTCGCGCCGAGCGGTGTCGAGCTGCGCGAGCTGTGCCTGCATCTCGTTGAATGTGCGCGTCAGGCGCCCGAGCTCGTCCTCGGCGTCGACCGGCAGGGGCTCCACCGACTCCCCGGAGGCGACGCGGCGGGCGGCCTCTTCGAGCCGCCGCACGCGCCGCGCGAGCATGCGCGCGATCGCGTAGCCCCCGAGCATCGCCACGAGCAGTGCGATCGAGGTCGCCACCGCGACCTGGTTGCGGATCAGCCGCACCGTCTGGCCGACGTCCGCCAGCGAGCGCGAGTAAAGCGCGACCCAGTTCGCCTGACCGCTATAGAGGATCGGCTGTGCGGCCTGGCCGACCGATGCGACGGCGCTCGGCGACAGCAGGGTCTGCACGCGCCGGGTGCGCGCCGCCTGGCGCGCGAGCTCGAAGTTCTCGTTGATCTGGCGCCCCGCGCGCGAGTCGGACAGGACCGTGAAGGCGGCCTCATCGCCGCCGCCAGAGCGGTCGCGCACGCTGAGAAGGGTGACGTCGGCCTCGGCGTTGTCGGCCACGGAGCGCACGAGCTCGTCGAGGTCGCGGGCGGCGATCTCGCCCACGAGCGCCGACTGGAGCGTCGTCTCCGACGCCGCCACCGCCAGCGCGAGGTCGCGCATCTCCTGCGCCTCGAGCTCCGAGCGAAGCTGCGGCACGACGTAGAAGAAGATGATCGAGAACGCGAGCGCCGCGACGCCCACGAAGAGCAGCGCCAGGCGGGTCTGGAGCGATCGCGGACGCAGGCTCGGGACGCGCGCGCTCACCGGTCGCGCATGCGGTAGCCGACGCCTCGAACCGTCAGGAGCAGCCGCGGCTCGGGCGGGTCGGCCTCGATCTTCTCGCGCAGGTGGCGGATGTGGACGTCGATCGTGCGCGGGTCGCGGTAGGTCGAGTCTCCCCACAGCCGCTCGAGCAGCATCGTGCGCGAGAGCACGCGTCCGGGGTGCTCGGCGAGCGCGGTCAGGATCTCGAACTCGACGAAGGTGAGTGTCACGGGCTTGCCGTCTACCTCGACGGAGCGGCGCGAGCGGTCGATCGACAGCCGGTCGTGCTCGATCGGTCTCGCGTCCGCCTCGCCGCGCTGCATGTCGACCCGCCGCAACACCGCCTTGACGCGCGAGCGGAACTCGCGGATCGAGAAGGGCTTCGTGATGTAGTCGTCGGCGCCGAGCTCGAGGCCGAGCACCTTGTCGATCTCCTCGGTGCGGGCTGTGAGCATGATGATCGGCACCGCGCTTCGGCCGCGCAGCAGGCGGCACACCTCGAGCCCGTCGACCTTCGGCAGCATCACGTCGAGCACGATCAGGTCGAAGGCCTGCTCGTCGAAGCGGTCGAGCGCCTCCTGCCCGTCGAGGGCGGGCACCACCTCGTAGCCCTCTTTGCGCAGCGGGTAGGCAAGCAGCGTCTGAACCGACTGCTCGTCGTCGACCAGGAGGATGCGAGGAGGGCTAGGGGACATCGCGCTTGCCCTGGAAATTGTAGGTTGGGCGCGGTGATGCTCGAGCCTCGCATCTACCGGGCGGCGCTCATACCGGCGCTGCTGGCGCTGCTCGTGTTGATGTTCTCGCTCGAGCGCCCGCCGCCGCCGCTGGCTCAGGAGCCCGCTGCCGACGTGCGCTTCGACAGTCGCTCGGCGATCGTCGAGGCGCGCGCGCTCGCGAGCCGCCAGCCCGACCGGCGGGCGGGGAGCAGCGGCGACCGGGCGAGCGCCGAAGCCGTGGCGCGGACGCTCGAGGCGCGCGGCTTCGAGGTCACCCGGGACGCGTTCAGCGTCGACGGACGCAGGCTCGTCAATGTGCTCGCTCGCCGCGCCGGGTCATCGCGACGCCAGATCGTCGTGATGGCGCCGCGCGACGCGCGCTCGACGCCCGATCTCGCCGGCAGCGCCGCCGACACCGCGGCACTGCTCGAGGTGGCGCGCGTGCTCGAGGGCCGTGCCTCGCAGCGGACGATCGTGCTCGCCTCGATCGACGGCTCCACGCTCGGCGAGGCCGGTGCGCGCCGCTTCGTCGCGCGCGAGGCGGAGCTCGACCAGGTCGATGCGGTGCTCGTGCTGTCGCACCTGGGCGCAGCGCCGGCGGCTTCGTCGCCGCTCGTCGCGTGGTCGAGCGACGCCTCGCGCGGCTCGCTTGCGCTCGAGCAGACCGCGGCCGCCTCACTCGCGCTCGAGACCGGCTCCCCGCCGCCTGAGGAGGGGGCGTTCGCCCAGCTGGTCCGCCTGGCGGCGCCGCTCGGGATCGGGACTCAGGGACCTCTGCTCGCCGGCGACGTCGCCGCGATCCGCCTGTCGGGCAGCGGTGAGCTTCAGCCCGTGAGCGCCCGACCGGACGTCGAGCGCTTCGAGGCGCTCGGCCGGGCGACGTTGCGCACGGTCGCCGCGCTCGACTCGGGCGAGGGCGGCGATCACGGCCCACAGGCCTACGTCGTGATGGGCGGGCAGGTCGTGCCGGAATGGGCGCTCGCCACGCTCGCTCTGGCGCTGATCCTCGCGCCGCTCGTCGCGGGTATCGACGCGCTCGCCCGAGCCAGGCGCCGCGGGCAGCCGGTGAGCGCCTGGTTCGCCTGGGTGCTCGCCGGCGCGCTCGCATTCATGGTCGCGCTGCTCGTCGCCCAGCTGCTGGTGCTGGCCGGCATCGGCCCGGACGCTCCCCGCTCGCCCTGGTCACCCGCGCGCGCCCCGCTGGACGCCGCGGCGACGCTCGTGCTGGTGCTCTCGGCCGCGGCGCTGGCCGTCGCCTGGGCGGCGGGAAGGCCGTGGCTCCTGAGCGCGGCGATGGGCCGAGCGGCCTTCACCGATCTCGGCGTGCCCGCGGCCGCGGTCGCCGCCTCGCTCGTCGCCGGGCTGGCGGTGCTCGCCGTGTGGGCGACGAACCCGTTCGCCGGGCTGCTGCTCGCGCCGCTCGCGAACACGCTTGCGCTCGGCGCGCTGAGCGGCGCGCGGCCGCGGATCGGCGTTTGCCTGCTCGTGGTCGGACTGCTGCCACCGCTCGGGGCGGCGCTCGTATACCTGCGCCGCCTGGCGCTCGACCCGCTCGAGGGCGTCTGGTACGGCGTCGAGCTTGCGACGGGCGGGCACGTGCGCGTCGTCACGCTGCTGCTGGCGTGCGTGCTGCTCGGCGCGCTCGGATCGGCGGCCGCGATCCTGCTCGCGCGCGCCCGCGCTCAGCCGCCGCGCTCGGCGGCGCCGCGCCGTGCTCCGGCCGGCAAGCCGAGGGCCGCGCGCACGCTGTCGTCCTCGAGCGAGCGCGCCGTCAGGCTCGCCTCGAGCACGATGCCGGCGAGCGACGGCACGCCGATCACGTAGAGGCCGGCCGCGCGCGCGGCGGCGACGCCCGTCGGGGAGTCCTCGAGCGCCACCGATCTGCCCGGCTCGGCCGCGAGCAGGCGGCAGGCCGCGGCGTAGATGTCCGGAGCCGGCTTGGGCTCGGGCACCTCGTCGCCGCCGAGGACGACGTCGAGGGCCCCGGACATCCCGGCGCACTCGAGCGCCGTGTCGAGGATCGTGCGCGGCGAGTTCGAGGCGACCGCGATCGGCACGGATCCGCGCAGCTCGGCCACGAGCTCGGCGGCGCCCGCGCGCGGAGTGGCGCCGGCCGCGACCTCGTGCATCGCGAGCTCGAGCAACTCGAGCCGCAGCGCCTCGCCGCGCCCCGGCTGGTCGAGCGACCGCTCGAGGATCGCCGCTGTCTCCTGGCCCGCCTTGCCGAGCATGATGCGCTTGAGCTCGGGCGTGAAGGCGTGCCCGTGGTGGGTGAAGAGCCGCCGCTCCGCCCGGGTCCAGCACTCCTCGGTGTCGAGCAGCAGCCCGTCGCAGTCGAACACGACGGCGTCAGGAGGCTGCGAGCGGCGCACGTCAGCCATCGAGGATAGGTGGCGGCGCATGGACGCTCGTTCTATGCAGGCGACCGGGCCAGATACCGATAGGTCCGAAGATGGAGCGAAGCTCGGCCGCGAACGGATTCGGCGGACAGGTCGGGAGACCCCCTGTCTAGGTCGCTCAAGCGCAGCGTGCGCGAGGGCGAGTACGCGGTCGACGCGCGCGCCGTCGCCGAGGCGATGCTGGTGCGCCTCGAGCACGACCGCGCCGCCGCGCGCACATCGAGCCCGCTCACGCGTGCTCGAACCCGCGGAGCTCGCGCGCGGCTCCGGCGGCGTCTCGTAGGATCACGCCGGCGCCGGAGCTGACGCGCCCGATCCAGCTCACGGGCAGCCCGTCCGCTCTTGCTGCCGCCTCGATCGCCGGGACGCGCTCCGGCGGGCAAGTGAACAGCAGCTCGTAGTCATCCCCGCCGGCTGCTGCGAGCTCGAGCGGGTCGCGCCCCGCGGCCGCGGCGACCGCCGCGACGCCCGCCTGCACGGGAAGCGCAGCGAGGTCGATCTCGAGCCGAGCGCCACTTCGCCGCGCGAGGTGCCCCGCGTCGGTGGCGACGCCGTCGCTCACGTCGATCATCGCGCTCACTCCCGCCGCCTGGAGCGATCGGCCGAGGCCGAGGCGTGGGCATGGGCGCAGGTGACGGGCCACGAGGGCATCGCGCTCGCCGCCCGTGAGCGCCGCGGCGCTTCCACGCAGCAGCGCCAAGCCCGCCGCCGAGCCCCCGAGCGCGCCGCTCACCCCGACGCGGTCGCCCGCGCGAGCGCCGTCGCGATAGACGAGGCGAGTGGCGTCCTCGGCCCATCCGACGACGGTGATCGACACGAACAGCACCGGTGAGGAGACGACGTCGCCGCCGGCGATCGTCGTGCCGGTGCGCTCCGCGAGCGCCTCAGCCCCCTGCATGACGGCGAGCAAGCTCGTCTCGCCGAGCGCGGCGGGCGCCCCCAGCGCAACGTAGGCCTCCCCGCGGCCGGCGCCCATCGCCGCGAGGTCCGAGAGGGCCGTCGCGATCGCCTTGTGGCCGACGTCGGCGGGCTGGTGCGTGGACAGCTCGAAGTGCACGCCGTCCACGACCGTGTCGACGGAGGTCACCGCCACTCCGCGACCAAGCGTCACCGCCGCGTCGTCGCCGAGCGCCCTCACCACGGCCGCCTCGGGCGCGCGCAGGGTGCGCTCGATCGCGGCGATCAGCGCTCGCTCGCTCATGTGAAGGGGATCGCGATCGCGAGCGTCCAGGCCGTGAACGCGACAGTTGCCAAGAGCAGCCGGCGCTCGCCCGCGAGCGCCGCCAGCGGCAGGAGCCAAAGCAGGTACCAGGGCACGAGCCAGGCCGACGCGAGCAGGATCGCGAGCGTCGCCCAGCCCGCCATCCGCATCGGGTCGGCCCCCCGCCACGTGCGCCACAGAAGCAGCACGAACGCCGCGGCAAAGGCGAGCGCGTAGGCCAGGCGCACTCCCGCGCGGTAGTCGAGCCGGTCGCCGGGCGCGATCGCCCCAAGCGCCTGGGCGGTCTTGTAGGGCAGCGAGAAGCGCGACGACCGGCCCTGGTTCGAGTTGATCAGGTCGAGCGCGTCGAGCGCCTCGCGGCCGAAGCCGACGAAGCCGACGGCTGCGATCGCCGCGGTCACGGCGAGCGCCGTCGCCACGGGGCGCAGCAGCGAGCGTGCCCGCGCGGCCGCGAGAACCAGGAACGGCAGCGCCAGGCCTGCCGAGGCCTTGAGCCCTGCGGCCGCCGCCACGAGCCCGGTCGCCGAGCTCGGCCGGCGCTCGATGAACGCCACGAGCCCGGCCGTCACGAGCAGCATCACCAGGGCCTCGTTGTGGGCGCCGCCGACCACGTGCACGAGCAGGTCGGGGTTGAGGCCGACGAACACTGCCCCGACCCTCGGATCGTGCCCGAGCGCGCTCGCGCCGCGCCACACCAGCGCGACGATCCCGAGCGAGGCGAGCGCCGCGGCGGCCTTGAGCGCCCACAGCGCCGCAGGGACGCCGAGTGGCGCGAGCGGGTAGGTGAGGAGCGTGAACAGCGGTCCGTAGACCGAGACCGCGTCCTTCGAGCCGGCGAAGCCGAAGACCGGATCTCCCGGGATGTCGAGCGGGGCGTGTGTGTAGGGGTTGAGCCCGTGCTCGACCCCCAGGCGCGCGTAGGCGATGTAGGAGAAGACGTCCTGCGAGAGCAGCGGCGGAGCGAGTGCGAAGACGACGTGCAGCGCGACGACCGCGACGACGACCGCGCGCCGCGAGATCGACGCCGACAGCACGACCACGCCCGCGTACAGGGCGAGCGCCAGGCACAGCCCGGCGTAGTAGGCGGGGCCCGCGAGCGAGCCCGCCGCCGCGCTGGCGCCGGCGAAGGACAGCGGGCCGAGCAGCCACGCCGGCGAGCCACCCGCGGTCCCGAGCACGAGCTCGGAGCCGGGTACGGCGGGCAGGGCGGCGAGCAGCAGGTAGACCGCGCAAAGGGCGAGCAGCAGGCCGAGGCCCAGCCTCGCGCGCCCTGCCCGCACGCCGCGCCCCTCCGGCGCCGAAGCGCTAGTCGGGCGCGCCGGCGCCGCCACCCGGAGGCTTGCCCGCGCTCGGCGGCTTCGCCGGCGCGGCGCCCTGCGGAGCCGCGTCGGGCTCGGTCGCCCGTTTCTTCTCTCGTGCGGGCCTGTCCGGCTTCGCTTCCTCGGCGGCCGGCGCGGGGGCAGGCGCAGGGGCCGGCCCAGGAGCCGAGGGCGTGCCGGTGGGGGCGCCGTAGGGGTTGGACTGCCCGTCGTCTCGACTCCTGTCCGCCCGCTTCGAGACCGTAGGGGTGAACGGAACGAAGGCGACCGGCTGAGACGGAAGCGCGAATGCCGAGCAGTTCTTGCGCTTCGCGACCGTCATGAAGTCGCGCCAGATCTGGGCCGGGAACGTCCCGCCGGCGACGCGGATCCCATGCACGCTCTCCATCGAGCGTTGCGCGTTCGGGTAGCCGACCCATACGGAGGCCGCGAGCGCCGGCGTGTAGCCGACGAACCAGGCGTCGTTGAACTCGTCGGTCGTACCGGTCTTGCCCGCGGCCGGGCAGCCGATCTGGGCCTTGGTCCCGGTCCCAGCCTGCACGTTCTGCTCGAGCACCTTCGTCACCTCGTAGGCGACGCCGTCCGAGAACACGCGCTTTCGCTGCGGCTTGCCGACGACGTCCGTCTTGCCGTCCGGGAAGCCGACGCTGATGATCGCCTTCGGGCGCGCCCGCAGGCCGCCGGCCGCGAGCGTCGCGTAGGCGTTCGCCATCTCGAGCGGGGAGACGCCGAGCCGCAGGCCGCCGAGACCCTCGGCCGGGAAGCCGTCGAGCTTCGTCTCGATGCCCATCAGCTTGGCGGTCTCCGCCACCTTCTTCGGCCCGAGGTCGGCGTCGAGCTGCGCGTAGACCGAGTTGTCGGACTTGAGCGTGGCGCGCACGAGGTCCATCTGGCCGCCGTATCTGTCGTCGTAGGTCTTGACCTTGAAGCGCTCGAAGCCCGGGATGTCGAGCACCAGCGGCTTCGACGTGTAGGTGGTGGCGCGCGGGTCGACGCCGCGCAGGATCGCGGTCGTGAGAACCATCGTCTTGAACGCGGATCCCGGCTGGCGGTGGCCCTGCGCGGCGAGGTTGAAGGTGCGGTCGTCGTAGGTGCCGCTCGAGGCCATCGCGCGGATGTAGCCGGTCTTCGGCTCGACGGCGACGACGGCCGAGCTTGGGTCGTCGGGCAGGCCGAGCTGTCCCTCGATCGCCTTGCGCCCCGCCTCCTGGAGCTTCGGGACGATCGTCGTCTTGACCTTGAGCCCGCCGCGACGGAAGACCGCGGCGCCGTACTCCTCGATCAGCTGATCCTGCACGTAGTCGAAGAAGTAGGGCTCGCGACGCTTCGTGTAGCGCGAGCCGCGGCGCAGCTTCGGCTTGACGAGCGCGCCGCGCTCGGCGCGCTCTCGGGTGATGTAGCCATTGTCGGCCATCGCCGCGAGCACCTCGTTGCGACGGTCGAGCGCGGCCGGCAGGTTGCGGAAGGGGTTGTACTGCGACGGCGCCTGGGGAAGGCCGGCGATCAGCGCCGACTCCTCGAGCGTGAGGTCGCGCGCGCGCTTGGCGAACAGCGAGAAGGCAGCGGCCTCGACGCCGACCGCGGTGCGCCCCTGGATCGTGCCGTAGGGCACCGAGTTGAGGTACTCCTTGAGGATCCACTGCTTCGAGCGGTCTCGCTCCAGCTCCGAGGCGAGCTTGGCCTCGCGGATCTTGCGCTCGAAGTTGCGCTCGGCGTCCCTGATGTAGAGGGAGCGCACGAGCTGCTGGGTGATCGTCGAGCCGCCCTCGACCGTTCGGCCCGAGCGCACGTTCTTGACCCCGGCGCGCACGATCGCCTCGTAGTCGACGCCCTCGTGCGAGAAGAAGCGCTCGTCCTCGATCGCGACGGTGGCGTCGCGCAGGTGCTTCGGCATCTCCCGGCGGGCGATCGGCTCGCGGATCTCGTCGGACTGCACGTAGCCGAGCCGGGAGCCGTCGGCGGCGAAGATGGCCGAGCTCGTGCCCTTGCTGAGTGGCTTCAGCTCCTCGATCGAGGGGGCCGCGGTGGCGGTCAGGACGACGTAGCCCACGACCGACAGGCCACCGGTCGCGGCGAACGCCGCCAGCGCGAGCACGGCGACGAGCGCCCACGAGCGGGGCGACCGGCGCGCCCGTCGTCGTCGTGCATGTCGCTTGCGATAGCTCATCGGAGGCGGAGCTGCGCGCTCCCCACCCCCCGGAGGTCGGGCACCGGAGATCGGTGCCCCGGAGCTAGCTCTCCACGGGCGAGGATAGCCCCTCGTTGCGGAGTCTTTCGAGGCTCGCGAGCCGAACCCTTGCCGCCATCGCCTCGCTGTCGGCCGCCGAGTGGGCCGACGCTCGCGCCACGATCCGGATGCCGTCGCGCTCGACGTCGGCCACGAGCACGGTCTCGACCTCTTCCTGCTCGGCGATCACGTCGAGCGCCCGCTTGACGTCGGCCTCGCGCGGCAGCCACAGCGAAACCTCGACGTTGACGCGCGGATCGACGATCGTGTGGTTCTGGATCACCGTCAAGGCGAGGCGCTCGTTCGGCACGATGATGCGCCGCCCGTCGCCGCCGCGGATGTAGGTGTAGGTGAGCCGCACGTCCTCGACGGTGCCGGTGTGGTCCTCGAAGGTCACGAGGTCGCCGATCCGGATCGGCTGCGTGACCGCCAGCAGGATCCCCGCGACCGCGTTGGCGAGCGTCTGGCGCGCCGCGAAGCCGACGACCAGGCCGAGCACGGCGGAGGATGCGAGCACGGCGGCCGCCGTGCGCCGCACCGGGTCATACGCCGACAGCGCGAGCGCGACCCCGATCACGATGATCGTCGCCGAGATCAGCCGCCGCACGAGTCGCAGGCGGGTGTCGGCCTGAGGGGTCAGCTCGCCGGCGACGGCGGCGGTCAGCCTGCCACCGCGCCGCGCCAGCGAGCGGTCGACCAGGCGCGCCAGCACGAACGCGATCACGAGCGTGCCGATCGCGTTGAGCTCGTTGCGATACGTCTGTAGGAACGAGTCGGCGGTGCCAAGATCCGGGTCCATGTCGCGCGAGGCTACAGAGCGGGTCGAGGCCGTCCTGCTCGATGCCTTCGGCACGCTTGTAACGATCGAGCCCCCTGGGCCGCACCTGCGCACGGAGCTGGCGGCGCGCGGCGTGGAGGTCACAGAGGAGTCGGCCACGGCGGCCTTTCGCGCCGAGATCGGCTACTACCTCGCCCACCACCTCGACGGTCGCGACGCCGCATCGCTGGACGACCTGCGCGATCGTTGTGCTCAGGTGATCGTCGACGCGCTCGACGCGCCCGCGGTCGAGCTGCCGACCGCGAAGGACGCGATGCTCGCCGCGCTTCGCTTCTCGGCCTTCGCGGACGCGGCCCCGGCCCTGCGCGCCCTGCGCCGGCGCGGTCTGCGCCTGGTCGTCGCCAGCAACTGGGACGCATCGCTTGCAGAGGTGCTCGAGCGGGCGGGGCTCGGCCCGCTCGTCGACGCGGTCGTGTCCTCGGCCGAGGTCGGGGCGCCGAAGCCGGCACCCGAGCTGTTCGCGGCCGCGCTCGAGCGAGCCGGAGTGCCGGCGAGCCGGGCGCTGCACGTCGGCGACTCGATCGCGGGCGACGTCGAGGGGGCGCGCGCGGCCGGGCTGCGCACCGTATTGATGGTCAGGGACGATCCGCTCGGCGCGGCGGTGCGCGCGCTGCAGGGGGCGCCCGAAGGCGCGCCGGCCGTGCCCACGATCGGCGATCTGCGCGAGCTGCGCTCCCTAGTCTGAGTCGCAATGGGGTTTCCCTACGCCGACCCCGCGCCGCCTCCTGAGCCCTCCGGCGGCCCGGAGCGCCCGTCCTGGCCGGCGTGGTACGCCCCGGTCGGCTTCCTGTGCGCGACCTTCCTGACGCTCTCGTTCGTGCTCGTCTTCGAGCGCCTGGGGCTGCGCTCCGTGCTGCCGGGACCGGCGCTCGTGATCTTCCAGGCGCTCGTCCAGGACGTGATCCTCGTCGGCACCGCGCTCCTCTTCGCCGCGCGCACGATCCGACCGCGGGCGTGGCACTTCGGGCTCGGCGGCACGGCGCTCGAGCGAGCGCTCTCGTTCGCCGGGCGAGCGGTGCTCGCCTACATCGCGTTCCTGCTCGTCGCGCGGCTCTACGACGTCGTCTTCGACCCCTCGGGGGAGCAGCGAATCGTCGAGGCGCTGGGGGCCGATCGCGGGCTTGCCTGGCTCGTCGCCGGAGGCGTCCTCGTGATCGTGTTCGCTCCCGTTGCGGAGGAGCTCTTCTTCCGCGGCTTCTTCTACGGATCGCTGCGCGGGCAGCTCGGCGCGCCGGGCGCTGCGATCGCGTCCTCGCTCGTGTTCGCGCTCGTCCACTTCACGAGCGCGCAGACGCTGTCGCTGCTGCCGCTGCTCGGCGTGCTCGGGCTGCTCTTCTGCTTCCTCTACGAGCGCACCGGCTCGCTCTACCCGTGCATCGCCCTGCACGCGCTCAACAACGCCGTCGCCTACGCAGGCGTCGGCTACACGAGGTCGCTCGAGGGCGGCCCCGTGGTCGGAGTGGTGCTGGGCCTCGCGATGCTGGCGGCGGCAGTGGTCGTGCCGGCGCTCGCGCGCGGGCGCGCGGCGCTTTGACTCGTCACCGGATCTGCCGATAAGGGGATCCGGTGGCTCGCGCTCGGTTAGATTCCCGGCCCATGAGGCGGCCCGTGCTTATCATCGCCTGCGCGCTGTCGCTGTTCGCCGCGGCGCCGGCACGCGCCGAGGCCGCGGGCGTCGCTGCCGCCGCAAAGGCGGCGCCGATGTCGCTCTGGCCGAGGAGCGGCCTGCGTGACGGCGGGCGCCACTATACGATCAAGGGCCAGCGCGTGTTGGTCGCCGGCACGCTGCGCCCCTACGTCGCCGGTCAGGCGGTCGCAGTCACGGTCTCGCGCAGCGGGCGCCGAAGCAAGCTGCGCGCAGGCGTGCGCAAGGTCGGTCGCGACGGGCGCTTCCTGGTGGCGTTCACCGCCCGCCGCAGCGGGCGCTACGTCGTGCGGGCACGCGGCGCGGCGACCGAGGACCGGGGCGCGATCACCGCGCGACCGCTCGCGGTGCGCTCGATCGTGCCGCGCGTGCGCCGCGGCTCGTCGGGCCTCGAGGTGCGCCTGATGCAGCGCGGTCTCGCCCGACTCGGATATGTGACCCCGCGCAGCGGCCGGTTCGACGCCGGCACCGGCCGCGCTCTGATCGCGTTTCGCAAGGTAAACGGCATGGCGCGCCGGCCGGCCGCCAGTCGCGCGGTGCTCGGCAAGCTCTTCCGTGGCAGCGGTGGCTTCCCGCTGCGCTACCCGAAGGCCGGCAAGCACGTCGAGTTCGACTGGTCGCGCCAGGTGCTCGTGCTGGCCCGCCGCGGCCGCGCCGAGCGCATCTATCACTCCTCGTCCGGCACGATCGTCACGCCGACCGTGTTCGGCAGCTACTCGTTCTACCGCAAGCAGCCGGGCACGAACGCCAAAGAGATGGTGCACTCGAGCTACTTCATCCGCGGCTACGCGATCCACGGGTACAAGTCGGTGCCCAACTATCCGGCGAGCCACGGCTGCCTGCGCGTGCCGATCCCGAACGCCCTCTCGATCTACCGCTGGATCGAGCTCGGCGACCGGATCTCCGTCTACCGCTAGGTGCCGTCCGAGGGCAGCGCCCGCGAGCGCCTGGTCGCCGAGCTGCGCGAGCACGCGCTCGTGATCGGGCAGGTCACGCTGACGAGCGGGCAGGTGGCGCAGTACTACGTCGACGCGAAGCGCGCGATCCTGCGCCCGGCCGGCTTCCGCGCGCTCGGGGAGCTGGTGGCCGAGGCGGCCCGCGAGCTCGGGGCGACCGCGGTGGGCGGCATGACGATGGGGGCCGACCCCGTCGCATGCGCGGCGCTTGCGGCCGGCGCCGACGTCAAGGCCTTCTTCGTGCGCAAGGACCGCAAGGCACACGGGCTCGAGCGGTGGGTCGAGGGGCCGCCGCTCGGGCCGGGAGAGCGCTGCCTGATAGTCGAGGACGTCGTCACCACCGGCGGCTCGACGGTGGCGGCGATCGAGCGGGTGCGTGATGAGGGACTCGAGGTGGTCGGCGTCGTCAGCGTGCTCGATCGCCTGGCCGGCGGCGCCCAGGCGATCGAGACAGCAGCCGGTGCTCCCTACCGGCCGCTCACCACGATCGACGATGTCTACCCCGAGCGCCCGGATCGCTGAGCCCCTGACTTGCCCTTGCCCGCCCCGCTCGGGTACAAGTGGACGATGCCGGTGAAAGAGAGGGTGGATCCGAGTGAGCCTGTGGACGCCCGCGAGTACCTGGCCGCGCAGCCGCCGCCACACCGGATCGACGGGGCGCTCGAGCGCATCCAGGCGCTCGTCGCCGAGAGCGGGCGCCACGTCGCGGTGGTCGACGACGACCCGACCGGCTCGCAGACGGTGCACGGCGTGCCGTTGCTCACGACCTGGGGGCGTGAGGACCTCGAGTGGGCGCTCGACCAGCCGTCCGGCACGTTCTTCGTGCTCACCAACTCGCGCAGCCTCGGTCCCGACGAGGCAGCGCAGCTCAACCGCGACATCGCCGAGCGCCTCGCGGACATCGGCAAGCCCGTCGCGGTCACGAGCCGCAGCGACTCGACGATGCGCGGCTACTTCCCGCTCGAGACGGACGTCCTGCGCGCCGGCCTCGGCGTCGAGGTCGACGGCGTCGTGCTGTGCCCGTGCTTCATCGAGCCGGGACGGCTGACCGCGGGCGACGTGCAGTGGGTGCGCCAGGGCGAGCAGCTAGTGCCCAGCGCCCAGACCGAGTTCGCGCGCGACCGCTCGTTCGGCTACGCACACTCGAACCTGGCGTTGTGGGTCGAGGAGAAGACCAAGGGCGCCGTGCCGGCCTCCGAGGTGGCCTCGATAACGCTCGCGGACCTGCGCGAGGGCGGCCCCGACCGCGTCGCTGCGCTGCTCTCGGAGATGACGGGCGCTCGCCCGCTGGTGGTCAACGCCACCGAGTACTCGGACCTCGAGTGCTTCGTGCTCGGGCTGCTGGCAGCCGAGGCCGCCGGCAAGCGGTTCATCTACCGCACGGGCCCCTCCTTCGTGCGCGTTCGCGGCGGCATCTCCGAGTCGCCGCCGCTGACGCCTGAGGTGCTCTACGCGACGCGGCCGCGACAGGGCCACGGGCTCGTCGTGGTCGGCTCGCACGTCGACATGACGACGAGGCAGCTCGAGGCCGCGCGCGCGCTTGAGCGGGTGCACGCGATCGAGCTGTCGGTCCCGCGGCTGCTCGACGACGACGTGCGCGCCGGCGAGCTCGATTCCGTCGTCGAGGAGGCCGGTCGAGCGCTCGGCGGCGAGGAGGTGCTTGTCTACACGAGTCGCGAGCTCGCCCCGGCGGACGCCGGGCGCAGCGCCCTCGACGTCGGGCGCTCGGTCTCCGCCGCGCTCGTCGAGGTCGTGCGCCGCGTGGCCGCCGAGCACCCGCTCGGCTTCGTGGTCGCCAAGGGCGGGATCACCTCGAGCGACGTCGGCACGCGCGGGCTCGGCGTCCGCCGCGCGGAGATCGCGGGCCAGATGCTGCCGGGGATCATCCCCGTCTGGCGGCTGCCCGAGGGCTCAGACCACGCGGGCATGCCTTACGTGGTGTTCCCGGGAAACGTCGGCGACGAGGGCACGCTCGCGCAGGTGATCGAGATCCTGCGCGGGGACGGTTGATGGCGGCGACCCGGTTCGCCGCCGTGCTCGAGCGGGCTCGTGGCCTCGGTCGCGCCGTCGGCGCGTTCACGTGCTATGACCTCGAGGGCTTCGAGGCGGTGGCGGGATCGGCCGAGGCGCAGGGGGCGCCTGCGATCGTCCTGATCAGCCCGTCCTCCTTTGCCGCGCCCGGGGGTCGGCGCCTCGCGCGGGCGTTCGTCGCGATGGCCACAGAGGCCTCGGTCGACCTGCTCGTGCAGCTCGACCACGTCTCCGACCGCGACCAGATCGAGCGCGCCGCCGACGCCGGCCTCGACGCCGTGATGGCTGACGGCTCGAAGCTCGACTACGAGCAGAACGTCGAGTTCACGCGCACGGTCGCCGGATCGCTGCGGCCGCGGGGCGTCGCCGTCGAGGCGGAGCTCGGGCGGGTCGAGGGCCACGAGGACCGTGCCGGGCCGGTGGCGAGCGGCGAGATGACAGACCCCGCGCAGGCGCGCGAGTTCGCCGAGCGCACCGGCGTCGACTGCCTGGCCGTCGCGATCGGCAACGTGCACGGCCACTATTCCGGCACGCCACGGCTCGACTTCGATCGCCTCGAGGCGATCACCGGCACGCCGCCGCTCTCGCTGCACGGCGCCTCAGGCCTGCCAGAGCCGGCGCTGCGGCGCGCGGTCGCACTCGGCGTCGCCAAGGTCAACGTCAACACCGAGCTGCGCGCGGCGTATTTCGGCGCGCTGCGCGCGAACGTCGATGCCACCGAGGAGGGCCTCGACCTCAAGGCGCTCGGCGAGGCGACCGTCGCCGCCGTCGCGCGCGTCGTCGACTCGAAGCTCGCCGCCTTCGGCTGGGCGCCCGAGGAGCTGCGACGCAGCGCGTAGCGTTCATCGGGCTCGGCGCGATGGGCGCGCCGATGGCGGCCGCGCTTGCGACGGCCGGCCTCGAGCTGGCCGTTTACGACATCGCGAGCGAGCGCGTGGCGGAGATCGCCGAGGTCACCGGCGGGCGCGGCACAGGCAGCCCGCGCGAGGTGGCCGAGGGCGCCGAGGCGCTGGTGCTGATGGTCGTCAACGGCGATCAGGCCAAGGAGGCGCTGTTCGGAACCGATGGCGCCGCTGAGACCCTGGCCGACGGCTCGGCCGTGGTGCTGATGAGCACGGTCGGCTCGGCGGCGGTCTCGGAGCTCGACGACCTCCTGCGCGAGCGCGGGCTCGAGCTGCTCGACGCCCCCGTCAGCGGCGGCGTGCGCCGCGCCGAGGCCGGTGAGCTGCTGATCCTCGTGGGCGGGCCGCGGGCGCTGTTCGACCGCTGCGCCCCGGCGCTGGGCGCGATGGGCCAGACGGTCGTGCACTGCGGCGAGTCGGCAGGCGACGGGCAGGCCGTGAAGCTCGTGAACCAGCTGCTCTGCGGCGTCCACATCGCCGCCGCCGCGGAGGCGCTCGCCTACGCGGACAGGCTCGGGATCGACCCGCGCGCGGCCTGGGAGGCCGTACGCCACGGCGCCGCCGGCTCTTTCATGCTCGAGGATCGCGGACAGCGAATGCTCGACGAGGAGTGGCTGCCGCCGCGCAGCGCGCTCGACATCTTCGTCAAGGACATGGGTCTGGTCGTCGACGCCGGCGGCCTCGCCGGCGCGCGCACGCCGCTCGCCGAGACCGCGCGGAGGCTCTACGAGGAGGGCGCCCAAGCCGGCCTCGGCGGCGAGGACGACTCGGGCGTGATCAGGCTCTTCGACGGCGAGCGGGGCACGTGAGGCACCGCATCGCCTCGATCCCCGCCGATGGGATCGGCGTCGAGGTCGTCGAGGCCGCTCGGCGCGTGCTCGACCGCGCCGGTGAGCTGTGGGCGGTCGAGCTCGAGTGGACCGAGCTCGACTGGGGATCGGAGCACTACCAGCGCAACGGCGCGATGATGCCCCCAGACGGCCTCGACCTGCTCGCCTCACACGACGCGATCTTCCTCGGCGCCGTCGGCTGGCCCGGCGTGCCCGACCACGTGACTCTGTGGGGGCTGCTGATCCCGATCCGGCGCCGGTTTCGCCAGTATGTGAACCTGCGACCGATCCGCCTGCTCGAGGGCCTCGAGGGACCGCTACGAGGCTTCCCGCCTGGCCAGATCGACCTCGTGGTCGTGCGCGAAAACAACGAGGGCGAGTACTCGGAGGTCGGCGGGCGGCTCTACCGCGACACGCCCGACGAGTTCGCCGTGCAGGAGTCGGTCTTCACCCGCCGCGGCGTCGAGCGGGTGATGCGCTACGCATTCGAGCTCGCCGGCACCCGGCGCTGCGGCCTCGCCTCGGCGACCAAGTCGAACGGGATCATCCACACGATGCCGTTCTGGGACCAGATGCTCGACGAGCTGCGCGCCGGCTACCGGCACGTCGAGACGAGCCAGTTCCACATCA
>Ga0136622_10000339_pt1 | contig 19017 bp, 17 predicted proteins | sample AntDrymUQ4482106_2_FD_104803 | JGI IMG/M metagenome (GOLD analysis project Ga0136622, IMG submission 104803) | Polar desert sand microbial communities from Dry Valleys, Antarctica - metaG UQ448 (21.06) | ecosystem: Environmental > Terrestrial > Soil > Desert | place: Antarctica: Dry Valley...
CGGCACCTTCCAGGTCGGCGCCATCCATGGTCGGCTCCTGACCGCCTGGTCGGCGGCCGGCGTCGCCGGACCACTCATCATCAACCGCTTCCTCGACGCCCGAGGGACGCCAGGGGAGCTGGTCGCGGCGGACTACCGGCCGGCGCTGTTCACCATGGTGGGCGTCCTCGCGATCGGTTTCATCGCCAACCTGCTGATCCGGCCGGTGGCCGAGCGCTTCCACGAGCGCGACCACAGCGACGCCTTCGCCGAAGCCCGCGACGCCGAGGCTCGCTCGGCACAGACCGACGGAAGGAGGTAGGCCATGTCCAACACACAGATGTCGAGCACACACGAGGCCCGGCCGCCCGAGGCCCAGACGCCGCGATTGATTGTGTCCTGGCTGATCGTCGGGATCCCGCTGGCGTACGGCGTCTTCCAAACGATCCGGTCGATCCTGCCGCTGTTAGGCGGCTGATCAGGGCTCCAGCGGCAGGTACGCCGAGAGGTCCACGCGCTCACCGCTGACCCCGGGCCCGGCCGTTGTCCACCGCCTCGGTCCAGGCGCGGCCACTGGGAGAAGGCCCGTGCTGACGTGTGCTTGGTCCTCCACCACCAAGCTCAGTCGGACGCCGAGCTGTCGGCACTCGCGGTTGAGCGGGACAGGACGTGGGCGGCGGACCGTCGAGAACGTGCGGGCGAACTCCGCTCTGACCATCGATGAGCATCCGCGCCATCATCGGGCGCGTCTTCATCCCATCGATGGCGTCACCGAGTTGCCCAAGCCTCGTGGCCATCCGACAATGGCTCGCCCGCTCGCTCCCATGGGTCGATCTGCCCGACCTGCTCTTGGACGTCGCCGCCTGGACCGGGTTCTGCCCCCGCTTTAGTTGAAGCGTCTCGACTTTGTTGCCGCTTTTATACTGGCTGCACCTCGGGGTTGAGGGCACCATCGACGGGGCTTCACCCGCCTACGGCGCGCAGCTTCTCGCCCGTTCGAGGAACGTCGTCCCCGGTGCGACGCACACCAGTGCTGTCGGCACCCGCCTTCGGCAGCACAGCGCTGAGCGCAGGGTCGAACACCACCCGCGCCAGGTCGCCGATCCGCGGGGACGGGACGTCGATCGGCAGATGCGCGAGCAAAGTCAGCACACCCTCCACCGCGACCGCCTGGCGGCCCCGGTCAGGGCTCACCCGGTTGATCCGCACGGGTAGGCCCGGCTCGTCATTCCCGAGCAGGCGGACACCATTGGCGAAGACAGCGACCGTGGCAGGACCAGCGAGGCCGCCGCAGGTCAGCCCCGTCGGCATCCTGCCCACGAGCACGGTCCCATCGGCCTCCACGTGTGCATCGACCAGGTTGTCATAACCGACCAGTGCGGCCACGCTCGCGTCGGCCGGCCGGCGGGTGAGGAGCTCGGGGGTGCCGACCTGGCGCACGCATCCATCGACGAGTACGACGACCCGGTCGGCCATCCGCGACGCCTCCTCTGCCCGGTGCGACACCTGTACGACCGTGGTGGCGCGGCCCGCCAGCGCATGTTCGAGGTCCGCGAAGAACGCCGCCCGTGACTCGGCGTCGAGACCAGCCGCCGGCTCGTCGAGCAGCAGCACCGCGGGGTCGATCGCGAGGGCGCGAGCGAGGCTAACCCTCTGCTGCTGTCCTCCAGACAACCCACGGGCGGGCCGGTCGGCCAGGTCCGCGACCCGCAGCCGCTCCAGCGCGACCATCGCGAGCTCGCGGCGATGCCTGCGAGGCACCTTGCGCCAGCGGAGCGGCAGCTCGACGTTGCGCAGGACACTGGTGCTGAGCAACCCCGGCCGTTGCGTCGCGTAGGCCACCTGTCGGCGCAGGGCCACCCCTCCACGGGAGGTGCTCACCCCCTCGACGGTGACCTCGCCGGAGTGCGGTGAGTCGACCGCTGCGAGCAGTCTGAGCAGGGTCGTCTTGCCGGCGCCGTTCGGACCGAGCACGGAGACGTGCTCGCCCGGTTCCACGGCGAGGTTGTCCACTCGGAGGACCTCGCGCCCACCGCGGACCTGGCGGACGTCCCTCAGGCTCAGCTCCGCTGCCACGACAACCCCCGGCGCTGGACGGAAACGAGCAGGCCGTTGACGAAGAACGCCAGTCCGAGCAGGATCACGCCGTAGAAGATCGCCACCCCGAACTCACCACGACCGACGTTCTCAACGATCGCAGTGGTCATCACCTGGGTATGGCCGTGGATGTTCCCGCCGACGATCGTGGACGAGCCAACTTCCGAGATCGCGTGGCCGAAGCCGGCCATGGCCGCGGCCAACAACGGCAGCCGGGCCTCGATCCACATCCGCACCACGAGCTGCCTCCGGTTGGCTCCGAGGCCACGCAACTGGTCGGGCAACTCCGGCGGAAGCAGCTGCAGCGCGGCCATCGTGATCCCCGTGATCAGCGGCGTGGCGACGAGCACCTGCGCGATGATCATGCCGCGCACGGTGTAGATCAGGCCAAGGTCGCCGAGAGGACCACTGCGCCACAGCACCATCGCCACCGCCAGGCCGACGACGACCGTCGGCACCGCCATCCCGGTGTTGACGACGGCGGTCAGCAGGCTGCGTCCGGGCACGCGCGCCAGCGCGAGCGCGGTGCCGAGCGGGATGCCGATCAATGAGGCGACGAGCGTCGCCGACACGGACACAAACGCGGAGCGTGCCAGCACCTCGTAGAGCGGTTCGACCATCAGTTCAACGCATCGGGTACGAACAACTGCTGGCCATACTTGGCGACGCCGAACTTTGCGATCTTCGTTTGCACCGGCTTCTCACGGATCCAGCCGGAGAACTCCTTCGCACAGGCTTTGTTGGTGCCTTCATGGTCGACCACGATCACGTGGTAGTTGTTGCGCAGGTCGTCAGATCCCTCGAACTCGACCTTTGACTCCAGTCCCTTGGTCGCCAGGAAGGTGCCCCGGTCGGACAGCGTGTATGCCCGCTTCTGGTCCGCGATCGTGAGGGTCGCACCCATGCCCTGGCCGGTCTCGATGTACCATGACCCGCCCGGATCGACACCGGCGTCTTCCCACAGCGACAGCTCTTTCGCGTTCGTGCCGGAGTCGTCGCCGCGTGAGGCGAACAGTGCCTTTGCCTTCGCGATCCTGCTCATTGCGTCGGCCGCTTCGGAGGCATCCGCGACGCCGGCGGGGTCTCCGGGGGGACCCACCAAGATGAAGTCGTTGTGCATGACCGCCTTTCGACTCGATCCGTAACCATCGGCCATGTACTTCGTCTCCGCATCCGGCGAGTGCACCAGGAGCACGTCCGCGTCACCGCGCTGCCCCATCGTCAGCGCCTGGCCGGATCCGACCGCAACCGTCTTGACCACACAGTCACTGCTCTTCTCGAAGGTCGGGATGAGCTCGTCGAGCACCCCCGAGTCCTGCGTGCTGGTCGTGGTAGCCAGCACCATGTTGCCGCTGGCGCCAGCGGCCACGTCGCCACTACCGGACGAGCAGCTCGCGAGTGCGAGCACAGCCGCGCACGCCGCCCCACCAACGGCGGCCCGGGTCATGCCGCCACCCGCAGCTCGCCGCTACGACGTAGGTCGTAGCCGCCCGACCGCGACAGCCGGTCCTGGACCGTCGTGCCAGCGAGTACGTCGAGGATCGGCGCGAGCAGCGTCAACGACTCCGGAGCAACCGCAAGCTCGAAGTCCTCCCACTCGACCGGGAGGAAGTCGGCATCGACGGCCTCGGCCACGGCCCTGATGGCCAGCCCGACGTCGGCCGCGCCGGCGGCCACGGCGACCGCTACGCCGAGGTGGGAGTCGCACGGTTCGCCATCCGGGCGGGGTGTGACTCCAGCGTCGCGCAGCAGCCGGCCGAGCAGCAGCCGCGACCCCGTACCCGGCCCTCGCCAGGCGATCCTGGTGCCGGCAAGACTCGCGACCCCGTGGATGCCTAGCGGGTTTCCGTTCGGCACCACGAGACCCTGCTCACGACGCCACAGGTGCACCAGCAGAGCCGGCTCGCCCGCGAACACCTGTCGTACAAAGGTATCGTTGGATCGGCCCGTGCGGACATCCCGAAGATGCACCGCGGCCGCGTCGACGGCGCCCTGCGCAAGCAGGGCGAGTCCGGCGACGCTGCCCCTACCGCCGGTGGCTCGCTGCGCGGCGGAGCCCACGGCTGACAGCAGCAGGTCGAGGGCCGGGTCATCGCTGCCGGACAGCCGAACCGCAGCGACGCCGGTTCTCATCGCCAGGGCCCGGGCGACCCCGTCGGCCGTGAGGACCGCGCGCGAGCGTGATGGCCCGGTGATGATGCCTGCCTCGCGCAGGATCGTGTGCGCGCGGGCTGCGGTGCCCGGGGAGCAACCCACCTTGCTGGCGAGCACCCGAACGGTCGGGACCGGCCGGCCGGTGGCGATCTCTCCGGTGATGACGCGGGCGAGGATGTCCGCGACCACGTCCTGTACCTTCTGTACCATCTATACAGGATACAGATTCAGCGGATGCGGAGTCCAGTCTCGGTTGTGCTGTACCCGCCGAGCCCCTCGACGTCGGCTCGGAAGTCCGGCGAGTCCAGCAGGCTCCACAGCGGGGCGAGCAGCGGATCCTCGAGACTGCTGGCGTCGACCACGAGGTCATAGGGCTCTCGCGCCACCGGCACGAAGTCAAGGCCGAGGGCGCGCGCCGCCGCGAGGATGCCGAGACCACAGTCGGCGCGATCCGCCGCGATCGCCGCGGCGACCGCCAGGTGTGTCGGTTCCTCCCGTGCATAACCAGTGACCGTCGAGGGGTCGATCTCGAGCCGCCTCAGCTCCTGGTCGAGCAACATCCGGGTGCCGGCGCCACGCTGCCGGTTGACGTAGGACAGGTCACCACCCGCCAGGTCCGCAAGCCCGGTGATGCCACGCGGGTTCCCGGGCGGGACCATCAGTCCCTGGTCACGGTGAACGAGGCGTACGACGGCCAGCTCCCGGTCGCTCATCAGCTCATCGAGGTAAGGCAGCGTGTACTCGCCCGTCGCCGGGTGCAAGAGGTGCGACCCGCAGAGGTGGCACAACCCGTCGCGCAGCGCAACCAGCCCACCGAGCGAGCCGACGTTGGAGGACACCAGAGTCAACGTTGGGTCTGCGGCCCGCAGAGCTGTTGCGGCGAGGTCGATGACGAGGTCGTGCGAACCGATGACGACGATCGTGCGTTCGATGTCCGGGAGCTGGCGCAACAGTTGCACGGAGACCTGCTCGCCCGCGTGGTGGCCCTCCACCCGGGACGGGACAACCAACAGCCCGTCTGCCCGCACCAGCGAGGTCAGCACGCCGGCCCCGCGGGGCAACGGCGACGCGACCACCTGACCACCCACGGAACCGAGCCGCACCCGCACCCAGTCCTCCATTCCCACGACGGAGGGAAGCTTGCGCGCGAGCCGGGCGAGGACCTCCGACCTGTGCTTCGGCGCGGCTCCCTCCAGGGTGGCGATCAGTGGGGCGGCAAAGATGTCGAACGTCAGCGCCGCCGACACCGGATATCCGGGTACGCCGATCACGGGCGTGGCCTCGACGGCACCGAGGACCACCGGATGGCCCGGGCGCACTGCGACTCCGTGCACGGCCAGCGTGCCGATCTCTGCGACCACTCGGGCGGTGTAGTCGTCGCGGCCGGCGCTCGACCCCGCAACCACCATGACCAGGTCCGCAGCTGCCGCCGCGGCGCGTACCGCACGGATGATCTCGTCGATGGCGTCCGGCTGGATGGGGGTCGCCCAGGCGTCACAGCCGACCTCGCGCGCTTGCGCGACGAGCATCAGCGAGTTGGTGTCGAGGATCTCGCCCGGCCGCGGCGGCGAGCCGACGGGAACGATCTCGTCCCCGGTGGGGATCACGGCCACCCGCGGACGGCGCCGGACCGCGAGCTCGGTCGCACCCGCAGCCGCAGCCGCCGCGATGTCGACCGGCCGCAGCCGGTGTCCCTCGGGAAGAAGCAGTTCGCCGGCGCTAATGTCCTCACCGATCGAGCGCACGTGCTGGTAGGGCGGAACCGCTGCGAGGATCTCGGCGACCTTCCCGGCACTCGTCTCGACGTAGTGCACCTGCTCGCGCATGACGACCGCGTCGAGGCCGGTAGGCATCGTGTCGCCGGTGTCGACGACCTCATAAGCGCCCGGGTCGAGCTGGAGCGGGGTGGTCTGACTCGCACCGCGGGTGTCCCGGGATAGCACCGCGATGCCGTCCATCGCAGCGACGTCTCCCACCGGGGAGGAGCGGGTGGCCCAAACCGGTTGGGCGGTCACCCGTCCGACCGACTCGTGGAGCGGGAGCGTCACGGCGTCGAGCCGGTCCGGGCAGCCGGCGCCGGTGCAGGCGTCCACCCACGACTGGATGGCGGACTCGGCTGGTACGTCCCTGATGAACGGACTGTCATGCACTGCGTCTACCGGTACAGCGTCACGGCGACGGTGGTTCCCTCGTCGAGCCCGGTCGCCGGCTCGGGGATGACGACGTACCCATCAGCGGCGGTGAGCAGGGAGAGCAGAGCAGAGAATCCAAACAACGGAACGGCGACGCCTTCTCGCACCTGCACCTGCACCACGTCGAGCCGTCCGGCGGCCGAGGCCACCGCCCGAGAAAGGGTGGCCGTCATTGTCGGCTCCCTCGGCGGGACGGTGATCCCCCCCACCCGCCGGAGCACTGTCAGCCCGACGAGACGGAACACGACCAGGGCAGACAGCGGGTTGCCCGGGAGACCGATGACCGGCACGCCGGAGCACTCGGCGAGCAACGTGGGCTTGCCCGGCTTCACAGCCAGGCCGTGGCAGAAGATGCTGGCCTCGTCCAACGACCGGACCGCGGCGGTCGTCTCGTCACGAGCACCGACCGACGAGCCGGCAGATATGACGACGAGGTCGCAGTCTTGGACGGCCGTTGCCAGGGTCTGGGTCAGCGCATCGACGTCGTCCGGCACGATCCCGCGCCGGGACGGCTCACCGCCTGCCTGGACAACCAGCGCCGCCAACGCAGACGCCGTCGCGTCCCGAACCTGGCCGACAGCGAGCTCCTGGGTGCTCGGGGGCACCACCTCGTCACCGGTGGAGATGATCCCTACGCGCGGCCGTGCACGCACCTCCACGTCGGTGACACCGGCCGCTGCGAGCAAGCCGAGGTCCTGAGGTCGAAGGGGGCGACCCGCGGGGGCGATCTCGGCACCCACAGCGACGTCTTCGTCGGCGCGCACGATACCTTCCCCCACCGCGACCGGCCTGGTCAGCTCGATCACATCGGATGAGGTGAACTGGGTGAACTCGACCATCACGACGGCGTCCGCGTCGCTGGGGATGGCGGCTCCAGTGGGGATCTGGACAGCCGTCGCCGGGCGCACCGTCATGTCGGCCGCGACCCCCATCCGCACCGCACCGATCAGGTCGAGGTACGCCGGCAGCCCGTCGCTCGCGCCATACGTGTCGGAAGCACGGACCGCGTAGCCGTCAACGGTGGACCGGGCGAAACCCGGCAGCGCCGCGCGCGACACCACGGCCGACGCGGGCACCCGGCCCAGCGCATCGTCCCTCGGGACCGTCTCGATCCCGGTGCTCCGCCCTGGTTGGAACCCGGCGAGCGCCTCCGAAACCGACATCGTGGTGAAAAACTCCTTGCCGGCCAACCGAGGTGTCCTCATTCCCGCGGCTGTGACCGGGCCGAAGTTGCACCGCGGGCCCGACCCAGCACGCTCACGACCGGCCCCAACGCCACCTGTCCCAGCCCGCAGATCGATGTCTTGCGCATCACGACCTCGAGCTCGAGCAGCCGGGCGCGTCGATCGTCGCTGAGCGCGGCACCGGCCGACAGGGTGTCCTCCAGCAGGTCGTAGGCCTTGGTGGACCCGACCCGGCAGGGGACGCACTTACCGCACGACTCGTTGCGGAAGAACCGCAGGACGTTGGTCGCAGCGGCCAGCGGGTCGGTGCCCTCGGCCATCACGACCACGGCACCGGACCCCAGCATCGAGCCGGCATCGGCCAGGGTGCCGAAGTCGAGCCGGACGTCGAGGTGCTCCGGGCCGAGGAAGTTCGACGACGCTCCGCCAGGCTGTACCGAGCCGACCTCGGCGCCACCGGTGACACCGCCGGCGAGCTCGACAAGACTGCGGATTGTGGTGCCCATCGGTACGCAGTAGACGCCCGGCATCTCCACATGTCCCGACACAGCGAAGAACTTCAGCCCGTCGCTTTCATCGAGGCCTTGTCCCTTCCACCACTCGGCGCCGCGCGACACGATGATCGGTACGTCGGCGAAGGTCTCGACCGAATTCATGAGGGTGGGTTTGCCCCAGAGGCCGTAGACGCCTGGAAACGGTGGCTTGTTACGAGGCTCGCCCCGGTGTCCCTCCATGCACTCGATGAGCGCGGTTTCCTCGCCGAGGATGTAGCCGCCCGGTGACGTGAAGATGTCGACCATCAGTCGCCGACCGGTGCCCAGGACGTCGTCCCCGATCAGGCCCAGCTCGTGCAGGCGCCCGATCTCGGCACGCAGCACGTCCTCCTCGGGGCCATACTCGTGCCGGATGAAGACCCAGCCCTCCTCGACGCCGGTCACGACCATGCCCATCAACATGCCCTCGAGCACGAGGTGCGACTGTTCGGCCAGGAGCTGTCGGTCCTTGAAGGTGCCCGGCTCGGATTCGTCGGCGTTGCAGATGGCGTACTTCACGCTGCCCTCGGTGTTGCGAACCAGCTCCCACTTCTTGCCGGTCGGGAATCCTGCACCCCCCATGCCACGCAGCCCCGAATCCTGCAGTCTGTCGAGAACCTGCTGCGGGGCGGTCTCTCCTGACAACAGAGCCCGCAGCGCCTGGTAGCGCTGCACGCCGGGGCCGTACGGATCGTTGGGCCAGCCGCCCTCCGGACCGTGGGCCACGACATCGCCGTGCCTCGCGTCGCCGTGGCTCTGTTCCGCGACCAGCCTGCCGACGTCCTCGACCCGCACCGGCCGCTCACCGACGGTCGCAGCAGGCGCGATGTCACAACGACCCGGACAGGAGATCTCCGTCACCTCGACGTCCGTGGCGTCGCCGTACTGCTCCTGCAGCCGCTTGATCCCGGCCTCGGAACCCTTTAGCCAGCACGACAGGTCGCGGCAGACCCGCACGGTCACGGGTTTGGGCGGGCTAGTGAGGAAATGCGGATAGAACGAGACCAGTCCCTCGATCTCGTACAGCGGACGTCTCTGTTCACGCGCGAGCGCAACAAGGTCCTCTCGGGGCAGCCAGCCATGACGCTGCTGGATTTCCATCAGCATCGGAATCAGGCTCGGTCCCCCGAACTTGCCGGCTCGTGCTTCGACCCCCGGCACGGTCGTCCACCCGTTGGATGTCACGGTCACGGTGCACTACCTTCGGCTCGCACGCCCTCGGGGTCGCCCGCGGGGCTGATCCGAACGGCGCAGAACTTGAACTCCGGGATCTTGCCGGTCGGGTCGATCTCGTCGATTGTCAACAGGTTTGCCGCGGCCTCCCGGAAATGGAACGGGATGAAGATGTTGCCCTGCGCCTCCCGGTGGGAGACCCTGACGTTGAGCGTTATCTCTCCGCGCCTCGACTCCACCCGAGCGAGGCCACCGTCTGCCAGCCCGAGCCGGCCCGCGTCCTCCGCGTGAACGTAGACCTCCGCGCGCGGCGCGATGGCGTCGAGCGCGAAGGACCGGCGCGTCATCGAGCCGGTGTGCCAGTGCTCGAGCAACCGGCCGGTGTTGAGCACGAACGGGTAGTCGTCGTTGGGAAGCTCCTTGGCCGGCAGCCACTCCGCCGGGACCAGGTGCGCCAGCCCGTCGGCGGTGTTGAACCGCTCGTCGAACAGGACCACCGTGCCGTCGCTGTTGTCGGGGTCGTCGACGGGATAGAGCTTGCCCGACGACCCGAGGTTGTCGTAGTCCAGGTTCCTGTAGCTCGGCATCAGCGGGACCATCTCGGCAAACACCTCGCGAGGCGACTCGTAGCTCCAGTCCAGTCCCAGTCGCTGCGCGATCTCCTGGACGATCTCCCAGTCGGCTCGGGCCTTGCCAGGCGGGTCGAAGACCTTTCGGCCGAGCTGCACCCGGCGGTCCGTATTGGTGTACGTGCCGTCCTTCTCCAGGTAAGAAGACGCGGGGAGGATGACGTCGGCGAACTCCGCGGTCTCGGTGAGGAAGATGTCCTGCACGACCAGGAAGTCCAGTTTCGACAACGCCTTGCGGACCTTGTTGATGTTCGGGTCGGACAGGAACGGGTTCTCACCGAGCATGTACATCCCACGGACACCGTCGTCGAGGATCGACTTGATGACCTCGGTGACGGTAAGGCCGTTGACCGGGTTGAGCTCGGTCCCCCACGCTTGCTCGAACAAGGCCCTGACGTTGCTGTCGGTCGCCCGCTGGTAGTTGGGGTAGAACATCGGGATCAGCCCCGCGTCGGAGGCACCCTGAACGTTGTTCTGGCCACGCAGCGGATGCAGCCCGGTGCCCGGCCGCCCGACGTTGCCGGTGATGGAGCACATCGCGATCAGGCAGCGACAGTTGTCGGTGCCGGTGGTGTGCTGGGAGACACCCATCCCCCAGAAGATCAGCCCGGCGTCGGCCTCACCCCAGAGTCTGGCCACCTCACGGATGATGTCGACGTCGACGCCGGTGATCTGAGCCGCCAACTCCGGCGGATAGGCCTCGACAGTCGCTGCCAGCGCCTCGTAGTTGGATGTGCGGCTTGCGATGAAGTCCTCATCGACCAGGCCGAGCCGGATGACCTCGTGCATGATGCCGTTGTAGAGGGCGACATCGGTGCCGGGCTTGAGCTGGACGAACACGTCTGCGTGGTCGGCAACGGAGCCGGCACGCACGTCGATGTAGATGATCTTGGTGCCGGCCCGCCGCGCCTGCTTGAAGAACGACGACGCAACCGGATGGTTGGACGTCGCGTTGCTGCCGGTGATGATCGCGACGTCTGCGTTCTTGATGTCGCCGTAGGTGGTCGAGACCGCAGCCGACCCGACCCCCTCGAAGAGCGCAGCGACGCTGGACGCGTGGCAGAGCCGGGTGCAGTGGTCGATGTTGTTGGAACGGAAGGCGGTCCGGATCAGCTTCTGGAAGAGATAGGCCTCCTCATTGGAGCACTTGGCCGACCCGAAGCCGGCGATTCCGTCGGAACCACTCTCGGCATAGATCCCGCCCAGCCGGCTCGCGACCAGCTCCAGCGCCTCGTCCCAGGTGGCCTCACGGAAGTGCGGCATCACTTCCTCGTAGGGCACCAGCCCGCCTGGACGGCGACCCTTCCCGCGCTTGGAGCGGTCCTTGTCCTCGTTCTCCTTGACACGCTTGGTGCTGTCCCTGGCGCTGTTCTCCTTGACGTCCTGGGACAACGGCCCCTTGGGGTAGGACGAGTCGATCCGAATCAGCGGCACGGTGAGCCGCTGTGGTGAGGCCGCGTAGTCCCAGCCGTAACGTCCCTTGACGCACAGCCGGCCCTGGTTGCCTGGTTGGTCGCGGCCCTCCGCGAACGAGATCCCGCCGCGCTCGCGGTCGACGTAGTAGGTGAGGGCGCAGCCCACACCGCAGTACGGGCAGACCGTGTCCACCGCTTCGAGCTCGGATCGCGGCTGGATCGGGATGTTGTTGATCGATTTGTTGGTCAGCGCGCCGGTCGGGCAGGCGGACACGCACTCACCGCAGGTGACGCAGGACGACGCCCCCATTGGGTCGTTCAGGTCGAAGGCGATGCGGGTCGAGTACCCCTTGCCGCTGCGCCCGATCACGTCGTTGCCCTGGATGTCGTCGCAGGCGCGGACGCAGCGGTCACACAGGATGCACGAGTCGTGGTCGACGGCGATCACCGGGTTTGACACGTCGGTCCCGCGCGACGGTCCCGCGAACAGGTCGTCGACGTCGGTGATGGCGTAGCTGTCGGCGAGGGCGATGAGCTCGTTGTCGGCAGTCGTGGTCTGCTTGGGGTCTACGTCTCGCGCAGGCTGGTCGACGACCAGCAGCTCGGTGAGGACGGCCCGACTGCGCTCGAGCTCCGGGGTCGACGTGGCGACCTCCATGTCCGGTTCGCAGGGGCGGACGCATGAGGCTGCGAAAGTCCGCCCGCCGGTGTCGACCACACACATCCGGCAGACACCCACCGGGTCGTAGCGCTCGTCATGGCACAGCACCGGGATGTCGATGCCCGCATCGTGGGCAGCCTTCCAGATCGTCGTCCCTTCGGCGACCGAGACGCGCTGGCCGTCGATGGTGAGTGACACGGTGCGCTGGTCCACATCCGCCGGGCTGAGGTCCGTGATGGTCATACTTTCGACTCCGTTCCTGAAGCGGTCTGCAGAAGGATTGGTCGGCCCTCAGAGTCGAGTCCACGCTCTGAGTAGTACGTGTCGATCATGGCACGCAGTCGCTCGGCCGGGAGTGTTGCGATGCGTCCCGACGCCAGCTCGAGCGGGTTGTCGAGGAAGCGCTCAGGTAGCCAGTCATCGGCAGGGGTCCAACCCTCACGAAGGTTGAAGGCTCGTTTGGCGTGCACGATGCGGCGTGCTGTCTCGCGCAGTTCGACCCCGTCGACATCCCACCCGGTGACCTTCGACAGCAGAGCCGCCCACTCTTCGAAGGGCTCGGTGAACACCCCCCGCAGGAACTTGCAGAGGATCAGCGAGTCCATGATTGCGGCACGGTCCTCGGTCTCGATCGCGGCACGCACGTGCTCTGCGGTCCCCCGCACCCGGTCAAGGCCTTCCTTGAGGTCAGCCTCATACGCGCCGGACCGGTTGTGGTCGGCGCCGCGGGCGTTGACCGCGAGCCCGAGCGCCATCGACTGCATCGTGCGCGGCTCGTAGCCCGGCATTTCCATGCCCTTGACGTGCGGAGCGAAGGCGGACGAGCCCTGCCCGACCACTTCGGACGCACGTCTCGAGCCTTGGGCGAGGAGTGCTCCGACTCCCCTCCGGCTGCCGATCTCCTCCAGCACCCGCAGCAGCGCCGTACCGTCACCGAACTGCAGCCAAGGCGCATCCAGCAGGCCGCGCTCGACGCACTCCATCGCCCAGGCGATCGTGCCGCCGGCCGAGATGGTGTCCAGACCGAGCGCGTCGCAGCGGGCGCTCGCCTCGAGCACGTGGTCAGGATCTGACACCCCGCACATGGGTCCGAGCGCGAAGACATTCTCGTACTCGACGCGGACCTTGGTGCCGCCCTTGGTGGCGTAGATGTGCTCGCATCCGATAGTGCAGGAGGCACAGCTGTTCTTGGCCATCGAGCGGCTCTCCGAGAGCTCCTCTGCGGACAGCAGCGGTGCCTCCGCAAACGTGGCGGCCTGGAAGTTGCGAGTGGGAAGAGTGCTGATCGCGTTGAAGGCCAGCAGGTTGGAGAGGGTCCCGAGCTCGCGGTACTTCTTGGTGGCTGGGCCAAAGGAACGACCGCGCAGGTCCTTCGCCGCGGCGAGCACAGCCTCGGGGTCGGCGATGGAGACGCGCCTGCGGCCCTTCACGGCGAGAGCCTTGATATTCTTCGCGCCCATCACCGCGCCCAGCCCTCCACGCCCTGCGTGCCGACCGTCGTGAGAGATCGTCGCGTAGCGCACCAGCCGCTCGCCGGCCGGGCCGATGCTCGCCGCGCGCCAGTTCCGGCCGTACCGCTCACGGATCGACTCCTCGGCATCGGATGCGGACATGCCCCACTGCTCGGTCGCATCGACGAGCTGGACGCCCTCCTCGTCGATCAAGAGGTTGGCCGGTCCGTCTGCGCGTCCTGTGAGCACGATCGCGTCGTGGCCGGTGAACTTGCCCGCGATGGCGAAGTGGCTCGATGCCAGCGCATCGGTGAGCAGGCCGGTAAGGGGTGACTTGGCCACGACGGCGAACTTTGCGCTGGTCGTCAATGGCGTGCCCACGAGCGGTGAGAACACGAACGCGAGGGGCGCATCCGGGGCGAGCGGTTCCACACCCGTCGGCCCGAGCTCGTTCATCAGCCAGACGCCGAGGCCGGCACCGCCGAGGTAGCGGCGCAGCACATCGGCGGGCAGCGGCACCGTCGTGGTCGAGCCGTCTGTCACGTCCACGACGAGTGCCTTGCCGAAGTAGCCACCTGGTTGCGCTCCCATAATGCTCATCCGCCCGCGTCCGCAGAGATGAACGACACGATGTCACCGGGCATCAGCGGCACCTGTCCGTCGCCGCGGATCTGGTCACCGTTGAGTGCGGCCACGATGTGGCCGTCGAACGTCAGACCCACCTGCTCGGCAGCCGAGGCGATGTTCGCGGCTCGGATCGTTCGTAGCCCGCGACCCCCGCCGCTGGTCGCCAGGACGCCGTACCGCTCCACAACGACCTCGGGTGCGGGACGGCTGCGTGCTGCGCGATACTCGTCGGGCTCGTTGACGTTGAAAACGGAGTCGAGGTCTGGATCGACACTGGCCAGCCGTGCATCGGACAGCAGCGCCGCATCATCGAGCTGTCGCACGTTGCACTCCTCGAACAGGTGCGCAGGGCGCAGCCGCTGGGCTTCGAGCAACTTGTTGATCTGCGGCACGAGGTTGGTTCGGTAACCGGCGGCCATCGGCTGTCGATAACCCCGAACGAAGGGTAGGACGACATCAGGGGAAACGCCCAACTCGGGCGTCTTCGAGTCCGGCTCGAAGCCACGGAGCACGGCCTGCACAAAGGCGGCGTGCAGGAAGGGCAGATCGGTTGAACAGACGAACGCTGTCTCGCAGTGCTCCGCCGCGGCCGCCAGCCCAACGGCGAGTCCCTGCATCGGCCCACGGCCCTCCACCAGGTCGTCGCACAGCAGGACCCGTGGCTCCAACTCAGGCAGTTCCTGCCCGAGCGCCCGCACCACGATGACCGGACCTTCGACCGCACGGCCGACCACGCCGGTCACATGGCGGAGCAGTGTGGAGCCGTGCCACTCAAGCGCCGCTTTCGCAGTCCCCATCCTGGACGAGCGGCCGCCGGCGAGCACGATCCCAGCGGACGTGTTCATACTAGACGGTATACCGCTAGTTCCCACTGTGCGCGTTGACTCACGAAACACCTCCGCGTAGCTCGATACGTTGCCTCACCTGGAAACCTCCGCCTGGTGGTGTGTCGCCCAGGGTGCTGGCTGGCGGCCGGGACTACGCCCAGAAGATGGGTTTGACGATGAGCCAGCGCCAGGCAGTGCCCAAGGCGAAGGCGCGGGCCTACGTCCGCGCCGACCGGGTGGGTAAGTCCCGGATCCTCGATGAGTTGGTGGAGCTGACGGGCTGGCATCGCGACTACGCGCGGGCGGCGTTGCGGGAGGCGTTGACGTTGAAGGTGCTCACGCCGCGGCGGTTGCGGGGTCCCACCTACGGGCCGCGGATCATGGTCGCGCTGATCAAGTGCTGGGCGGTGCTACGGGCCCCGGCTGGCAAGCGACTGGCCCCGATGCTGGCCACCCTGGTCCCGGTCCTGCGGCGCGACGGCGAGATCGACCTGACTGATCAGGAGGCCGCGCTGTTGGTGAAGATGAGCGCTGCGACCATCGACCGCCGGCTGTCCGGGGAGCGGGCCAAGATGATGCCGCGGGGCCGGTCCCACACCAAGCCCGGGTGTAGTCGGACGCGCTGGTTGACGATGACGGCGACGTGCACGCTGACCACGTAGAAGGCTGATGTGTCACTCACGGTGACGATGACCGCGGGCGTGGTGCCGGGTTGGTGGTCATGGTGTCGCCGTGGTGAGGGCGTGGGTGTGCCTTGAGCGACCCCTGTGATCAGTCGGCGCGTGCTGCGCCGAGCGGCTTCACGAGCAGCCCTGCGGTGATGATCCCGACCAGCTGCCACGGTGGCGGTCATGGCGAGTCTGGCTCGGGTGGCCGCGGCGGCGGTGGCGATCGCGGCCAGGGCATCACCCAGCGCTGAGCCGGTGGGCTCGATCGGCTGGCGTTCGGGGTCGAAGGAGTGCGCCCATCGTGTCGCGGCGACGCGCAGCGATTCGGCGTGTCCGGTGACCCGACGTATCCAGGTCCGAACGGTGTCCACGGGCACGTCGAGGTCCGCGGCGATCGTGCGGTGCCCCGTGCCGGCCACAGAGGCCGTGAGCGCGCTGAGGACGACCTCGACGGTGTCGGCGTGCCGGGGCAGCGTCTCCGAGGCCAGCAACACGTGGGTGGTCCCACAGGAGCCGCACCGCGCCCGGCGGGGTCGCACGGTGCGGCGCACGCCGCCGAGGTAGCGCAGCACCCGGGTACGGGCGTAGCCCCAGGGCCGTAACCGCCCGAACGTGCCGCCGCGATCATGGCCGCGGCCGAGACAACGCTGCGGCTGTGGGGCGAAGACGGGATGGACTTCGACGAGCTCGCCGCCGACATCGCTGCCGAGGCCCGGCTGGCCCTATCTGTCAGCGACGAGATCAAGACCTTGGACAAGCGGATCGCCGCGCTCTACGAGCAGGTCGACCCCGATCGGATCGTCCGCTCGGCTCCCGGCGTGGGCGTGGTCGGCGCACCCCAGATCGCTGGTCGGCTCGGCGACGCCGCCCGGTTCGCCAACCTGGCTGCAGTCCGGTCCTTCGCCGGGCGGGTGCCTCACCAGGATGCCTCCGGCGTCGCGGCTCGCGCCGGCGGCCCGACCAAGGCCGGGGAAGCCTGCCTGCGGGAGGCTCTGTTCATGGCCGCCGACCACGCCCGCAAGATCGACCCCACCCTGGCCGCCCGCTACCACCGGCTCATGGTCCAAGGCAGCAAGCATCACAACTCCGCGGTCTGCACCCTGGCCGGTGTCCTGCTCACCCGCATCGCCGCGTGCGTGCGAACCCGCACGCACTACCAACTCCGCGACACCGACGGCACCCCGATCACAGGACAGCAAGGCCGAGCGATCATCGCCCAGCGATACGCCATCTCGCCCGAGACCCGAGCCGCACGTCGCCAGCTGGTGACCACCACTCGCCAGCCGAGAAGGAACGAGCGGACCAAGAAAGAAGTCGCCAAGCGCTCCGAGGCGCCGCCCGTTCCACAGCCAGCATGAACGCTGAACTGGCTGTTCCTCAAGTCTTGACATCGGTTAGGAACTCAACGGATCGGAGTTCATCAACGACCACCTGCTGCGCTACTGTACCGAGCAGAAGATCACCTTCACCCGGTCCCGGCCGGGCAACAGCAACGACGGCTCGCACGTGGAGCAGAAGAACTGGGCCAGGGTCCGTGAGCTGGTCGGCTACTACCGATACGACACCGACGCCGAGCTCGCCAAGCTCAACGAGATCTGGGAGCTCGATCGAGTGTTCACCAACTACTACCTGCCCCAGCAGAAGCTGATCTTCAAGCAACGCAACGGCGCGAAGGTCACCAAGAGACACGATGTCGCGACGACCCCGCACCACCGGGCTATCGTCCACGTGGGCATCCGCCGACGTCCGGTCATCACGATGAACGCCGAGTTCAAACGGCTCAAGCCAGCGGCCCTGTCCCGGCACATCCTGGCCCTGACCGGCGACCTCGAAGTCCTGGCCCAGGCCAAGAAAGCACCCCGTGCCAGAGCAGCGGTCAACCACGCCTGGAACGACTCAGGCTGGCGGAGGAAACCATATGAGGCAACGTCATAGCCAGGCGGAGGTATTGACATGAGGCAACAGGCTGTGTGCGCATCGGCGCGTTCCATGTCCATCCGAGGGTTACCGTGCATTCTTCTGCCGTTCGAGCAGCCGCCAGAGCATGGGCGTTAAAGGACGTTGGCGTCAGCGAGCGCGACCGACAGGCTCAATCGAGCTGACCGACTCGATTGGACAGCTCGGCGATCGCGGTGAGGCTGGTCTGCCCCGCTTCGCGCTGACGGTCGCGGAACGCCTGGATCGCCGAGGCAGGGATGCGGTGGTGCTTGCCGACCTTGCGGAACTCGATACGTCCAGCGTTGATCAGCTTCATCAGGGACGGTCGGGACATGTCGAGGATCGCGGCTGTCTCGGAGGTCGTGAACTCTTGCTTGGCTGGGATCACGATGGCACCGACGGACTGCTCGGCGTCAAGCAGGGCGAGCACCTTTTTGGCGCTCTCGCGGGGCAGGCGTAGCGTCACCTCGATCTCGGATTGCTCGCTTGCCAGTCCTGAGCGGAGGAGTTTCACGTCCTCCGTGAGTGCGGTGCTCATCTCGCCTCCTAGTGGTGCATCTGAAACGTAAGTGATCTAAGTGTAACCCCTGAGCGGCTGCTGCGTCCCGGGCTCCGACAGACTCGGTGGCTTGTGAGGGAGCCCGAAGTCAAGTGATTGCATACGCCCCAGTCGACGGTTTGCCTAACTTCCAGTCGACCTTTTGCATGCGTCAGCCGGCATTGGCGTGCTTGATGACCTGGACCGATGAACGCCGGGTCTCCTGGTCTCGGAGGTAGTAGTCCTTCTCGGGTTGCGCTGGCGCCCGGCGGTTCGCCTCGATCAGCGGCTCCCACAGGTTGTGCATCGGCTCCGGCACGTCGAGCTCGTCCCAGAGATCTGCCAGGAGCGCGCCGTCGAGGTAGAGCATCAGGTGTGCCTCGTCTCCGTAGGTCAGCAAACGGGAGTACACGAGTCTCCGGTCGGCCCTGATCGAGAGGTCCCACCAATGCTGGTGGTTCTCCTCATCGAGGAGATCGAAAAACTTGATCGTCGTGAAGCAAGCAGGCGCCTCCAATCGCCACAACCGGTCCGGGACGGTGAACGGGAACTTGAACCCGTCGGGCGCCGGGTGCTCGGTGAACGACACTCGAGGCTGCAAGGCAAGATTCCACCCGCACGCTTGGAGCAGCCGAACCGCCACGTTCAACCGAGGCGATTTCGTGCCACGCTCGTACGCCGAGATCGTCGGCTGCGACGTCCCGGCGAGCTCCGCGAGCTCGGTTTGGTTGAGGCCGCCCGCGATGCGTGCTTCCTCGAGGATCGTGCGCTCGGTGACCCTTCGCTTCGTCACATCTGCATCGTACATATCTAGTCAGATCTAGTTCAGTCGATCTGGGAGTGCCTGCACACCTACCTGTCGCCCAACCCGGGGCGAACAGGAAGGAGCAGCGTGATGAGCGTTGCCAAGTGCCTGGCATCGATGACTTCGACGGCCCGAACATGAAGGAA
>Ga0136622_10000340_pt1 | contig 18958 bp, 18 predicted proteins | sample AntDrymUQ4482106_2_FD_104803 | JGI IMG/M metagenome (GOLD analysis project Ga0136622, IMG submission 104803) | Polar desert sand microbial communities from Dry Valleys, Antarctica - metaG UQ448 (21.06) | ecosystem: Environmental > Terrestrial > Soil > Desert | place: Antarctica: Dry Valley...
ACGATGAGCAGACCACATCGCCCGCATCCACATCGGCGCCGACGTCTTCAACGGGCGGCGACCCCACGACGGCCGCACCCACCACCACGACCGAGCCGCCGCCGGCGACCACCCGCCCGACCCGCCCGACTCGGCCGACACCGACCAGCCCGCCGCCTACCACCCAACCGCCGCCGACGACCGCGGCGCCGGGGACGAACCAGACGGCCGGGCCGGGTGGCTGAGCCGCCGGCTGCGCCGGGCGGTGCGGTCGAGGATCGGCCGAACCGGGTCTTCCCGACCTGGGACGACCCGGTCGCCCGGACAGCTAGCACGATGGTCGGCGGTCCGATCGGCCGGCACGCCTACACCGGGCGCAACTGGTTCTGGACGCCATTGCGGGTACTGCTGGCAATGACGCTGGCGACCCTGGCGCTGGCCTGGGTCAAGCAGTCGCCCTGCCTGGACGGCAACTGGACCGGCTCCAAGCAGTACACCCACTTCTGCTACTCCGACACCATCCCGCTGTGGGGCATCCACGGCCTGTCCGAAGGACTCGTGCCCTACGCCAGCGCGCCGGTGGAGTACCCCGTGCTCACCGGCGGGTTCATGTACGTCGCCAACGAGCTGGCCGGCAGCTACAACGGGTGGTCGGCCGGATCTGGCCTGCTGCCGGACCTGCCCGGGGTGCAGACCTACTACGTCGTGACCGCGCTGCTGCTCTCGCTGTGCATGCTCGTCGTCACCTGGACGACCGCCCTGCTGTCGAGGCGGCGGATCTGGGATGCGGCGATGGTCGCGCTCTCGCCGCTACTGTTCGTGCACGCCTACACCAACTGGGACCTGTTCGTCGTGGCGCTGGCGGGCGCCGGGCTGCTGGCCTGGTCGCGGCGGCACCCCGTGCTGGCCGGTGTACTCCTGGGCCTCGGTGCGGCGGCGAAGTTCTACCCGTTGCTGTTTCTCGGGCCGCTGTTCCTGTTGTGCCTGCGGGCCGGGCGGCTGCGCGACTGGGCGGTGACTGCCGGGGGCACGCTGGCCGCCTTGGCGGCGGTCAACGTCCCGGTGGCGCTGCTCTACACCGAGAACTGGTCGCTGTTCTTCACGCTGAACACGACCCGGGCGGCCGATCCGGACAGCGTCTGGAACATCGCGATCCAGTTGGGGGCGGAGTTCCTGAACCCTCCGCCGGCGGCGGTGCCGGACATGCCGAACGGTCCGGGCCTGCTCAACGCGCTCACCCTGGTCTGCTTCCTGGTGGTGTGCGTCGGGATTGCCGTCCTGGCGCTGCGCGCTGAACTGCGGCCGCGGCTGATGCAGCTGCTGTTCCTCGTCGTGGCCGGGTTCCTGCTGACGAACAAGGTGTGGAGTCCGCAGTACTCGCTGTGGTTGTTGCCGCTGGCCGTGCTCGCGTTGCCCAGGTGGAAGCCGATCCTGATCTGGCAGCTCACCGAGGCGGTGCTCTGGGTGCCGCGGCTGCTGTGGTACCTCGGACAGGACAACAACGGGGTCAAGGTCGAGTGGTTCCTGTTCGCGGTGATCATCCGCGACGTGGCCGTCATCGCGCTCATGTGCCTCGTGGTGCGCGACGTGCTCCGGCCCGAGCACGACGTCGTACGCCGGGGTCGGGATCTCGGTGTCGACGACCCGGCCGGTGGTGTCCTCGACGGCGCCCCGGACGTCCACGTCCTCCGCTCAGAGGCTGGCCCGGAGGAACGCGACGTCGTCGGCGATGCGGTCGGCGGGGGTCTCGCAGATGACCGGAGCGCCGGCCTCTCGGATCACCGCGAGCAGTAGCTCGGGGTCGATCTGACCGGTGTCGACGTGTGCGTGCCGGTCGCGCCCGGAGTCGAACTCGTCCCGGCTGTTGTTGCAGTGCACCAGGTCGATCCGGCCGGTGATCGCCTTGACCCGGTCGACGATGCCGATCAGCTCCTCCCCGCCGGCGTGCGCGTGGCAGGTGTCGAGGCAGAAGCCGACGTCGTACTCCCCGATGGCGTCCCAGAGCCGGGCCAGGGTGTCGAAGCGGCGGGCCATCGCCCGGTCGCCGCCAGCGGTGTTCTCCAGCAGGATGGGTACGCCGAACCCGCCCTCGGCGGCCTGTCGGGCGACGGTCTTGCGCCAGTTGTCGATCCCCACCTCGACCTCGTCGTCGGCGGTGACGTGCCCGCCGTGCACGATCACGCCGCGCGCGCCGACTTCCACCGCGGCGGCGGTGTGCTGGGTCAACAGCTTGCGGGACGGGATGCGAATCCGGTTGTTCGTCGATGCGACGTTGACTATGTAGGGCGCGTGGATGAACACGCCGACGTCGGCGGCGCGGATCTCGGCGGCGTCCGCACGCGCCTTCGGCGCCTGGTACCCCTGCGGGTCGGTCAGGAAGAACTGCACGAGCTCGGCGTCGGCCTCCCGCGCCGCCTCGAGCGGGTCGCCGTCTCGCACGTGCGCGCCGATCTCCACCATGCCGTGGAGGCTAGCGCCGCGCTCCGACATGATCTGCCCTATGGCGACGTACATCGCGCTCTTGCGCGGGATCAACGTCGGGCGGAACAAGCGGATCGCGATGGCCCGCCTCCGGGAGTTGTTGACCGGCCTCGGATACGACGACGTACGCACGCTGTTGCAGAGCGGCAACGCGGTGTTCACGAGCAGCCGCCGTTCCGCCGAGGCGGTAGGCGCCGAGATCGAGCGGGCAATCAGGTCCGAGCTCGGGCTGGACGTGGGGGTGCTGATCCGGACCGCGGCGCAGCTCGACGCGGCGGTGCAGGCCAACCCGCTCGCCGCCGCTGGCCGCGACCCGTCGCGGCTGGTGGTTCTGTTCTTGTCCGACGCACCCGCCAAGGCGGCGATCCCGACGCCCGAGGACGTGGAACCCGAGGAGTGGCACATCGGTCAGCGTGAGATCTACCTGTGGTGCCCGGAGGGGATCCTGAAATCCGCCCTCGTGCCGCTGTTCAGTGACAAACAGCTCGGCGTACAGGTGACCGCCCGGAACTGGCGGACCGTGTGCAAGCTCGCCGAGCTGGTCGGCTGATGACGACCCTGATGCGGCGCCCGGCAGCGGCGCTGGCGCCGTTCGTCGAGGCGTTCTGGTATGTCGAGAGCGATCTACCACCGGGACGGGAACGCAAGTTGCCCTCGGGCGAGATGCAGATCGTCGTCAACCTCGCCGAGGACCAACTGCGGTGGTACGGCGGAGCGCAACTCGATGAGCGGTGGACGACGCACGGCGCGGGGCTGTGTGGCGCGCTGGCCGGTCCGGTCGGCATCGATACTGCCGAGCAGCGGCGGGTGCTCGGCGTCTCGTTCCGGCCCGGCGGAACGGTGCCGTTCTTCGCCGAGCCGGCCGAGGCGCTGACCGAGCCGGTGATCGGGCTGGACGTCCTGTGGGGACGGACCGGGTCGACGTTGCGGGAGCTGCTGCTTGATCAACACACGCCGGAGGCAATGCTCCGAACGATGGAAGCGGCGCTGCTACAGCGGGTGGTCCGGCCGCTGCGACCCGACGCGGTGCTGGTTACTGCCACGGCCGCGCTGGACCGCGGTCGGTCCATCGGCGGCGTGGTGGATGCGCTCGGCATGACCAGATCGACTTTCGCGCGCCGGTTCCGGCACGGGATCGGCTTGGCACCCAAGCCGTTCGCCCGGGTCCGCCGGCTGCAGCGGGTGCTCGGCACGGTCAGCGCCGGTACGGCGGTCGACTGGGCAGCCGTCGCCACCCGGCACGGCTTCTTCGACCAGGCCCACCTCATCAACGACTTCCGTGCCCTCACCGGCCTGACACCGTCCGGCTACGAGCCACGTTCGGCGACCGAGCCGAACCATGTGCCCGGCTGACCCATTTGGCGTCATCGGAGGCGATTCCGGTCGCTGGACGACCGCAATCACCTCCAATGAGGCGGATTCCGCCTGCTGACGATTTTCTCCAATCGCCGCGGGCCCGGCGTGGCCCAGGATGGTGGCTGTGACGGTCGATGGGCTCCGCGGTGTGGAGCCGTACCTGTACTACGAGGACGGCACCGCGGCGCTGGACTGGCTCACCCGGGTCTTGGGCTTCCGCGAAGTCGTGCGTTATCTGGACGAGAACGGCGCCGTGGCCGAGGCCGAGCTGCTGGCCGGCTCCACCCGGGTGCATGTCGCCGGCGGCGCCACGGCGTACTGGGAGAAGTCCGGAGTTCAGGCGCCGGTCGGCCTGGAGCTGATCGTCGTGGTCGAGGACGTTGACGCCCACCACGCGGCCACGGTCGCGGCGGGCGTCGAGGCCGAGGCTCCGCAGGACAAGCCGTACGCCGCCCGGACGTACGCGGTGCGCGACCCGCAGGGTTACTCGTGGACGTTCTGGCAGCCGTTGCCAGCCGACGTCGAGCTGCAGCCGGGCTGGCACGAGGTACGGCCATGATCGGCACGGTGCTGCCCCGGCTGGTCGTCCGGGGTGCGGACGAGGCGATCGACTTCTATCGGCGGGCGTTCGATGCCGAGCTGACCGAGCGCTTCACCGCCCCGGACGGCTCGGTGGTGCACGCCGAACTCCGGATCGGCGAGTCGCTCGTGACACTCAAGGACGAGGACGAGGTCGACCGCTCCGCGACGTCGTACGGCGGATCACCGGTGCTTCTCATGCTGGCGGTGTCCGATGCCGACGCCGTCGCCGCCGCGATGGAGCAGGCCGGTGCCCGAGTGATCTTTCCGGTAGGCGACCAGTCCTACGGCTACCGGCAGGGCCGCCTGGAGGACCCGTTCGGCTACCAGTGGATGCTGTCGCAGGACATCGAGGAGCTCACCCCCGAGCAGACCCAGGACCGCCTCGACGCCGATCTCTCCTGACCTCGCCTGGCCCGCCAGACCGAGCCGAGAGGCGGGCTGTCCACATGCGCGGGCGGTTGTCCACAGGCTGGGCGGCGGCGGTCCGGCGTACCGGTGGATCGCTGGTAACCTTGCCCGCGTTTGCTCGACGCGAACATCCCTCCTGTCGCGGACCGTCCGCGACCGCTCGAGTCCATGGGAGGTGGGTATTTCGTGCGTCGCTACGAACTCATGGTGATTCTGGATCCCGATCTGGAGGAGCGCACCATTGCGCCGTCGCTGGACCAGTTCCTCACCGTCGTCACCAAGGACGGCGGTTCGGTGGAGAAGGTCGACATCTGGGGCCGCCGCAGGCTGTCCTTCGAGATCGACAAGCGGGTCGAAGGCATCTATGCCGTCGTGGACCTGCAAGCTCAGCCGGCCACCGTCAGCGAACTCGACCGGCAACTGAACCTCAATGAATCCGTGCTGCGGACCAAGGTCATCCGACCAGACATGCGATAGGGAGAACTGATGGCAGGCGAGACGATCATCACCGTCGTCGGCAACATCACCGCCGACCCGGAGCTGCGGTTCACGCCCAGCGGCGCCGCGGTCGCCAACTTCACCGTCGCGTCCACCCCGCGCACGTTCGACAAGAACAGCAACGAGTGGAAGGACGGCGATGCGCTGTTCCTTCGCTGCTCGATCTGGCGACAGGCGGCGGAGAACGTCGCGGAATCGCTCACCCGCGGTGCGCGGGTCGTGGTGACCGGCCGGCTCAAGCAGCGCTCGTTCGAAACCAAGGAGGGCGAGAAGCGGACCGTCGTCGAACTGGACGTCGACGAGGTGGGCCCGTCCCTGAAGTACGCCACCGCGAAGGTCACCAAGGCCTCTCGCGGCAGCGGTGGGTTCGGTGGCGGGTCCGGCGGATCCCCGGACAGCGGCTCCGGTGCCTCCGACGACCCCTGGAACCAGGCTCCCCCGGCCGGCGGCCTGTCCGACGAGCCCCCCTTCTGACCTGATTGCGAGACGGAACCATGGCAAAGCCCCCACTGCGCAAACCGAAGAAGAAGGTTTGCATCTTCTGCAAGGACAAGACGACCTACATCGATTACAAGGACACCGCACTGCTGCGCAAGTACATCTCCGACCGTGGAAAGATCCGGGCCCGGCGGGTCAGCGGCAACTGCAGTCAGCACCAGCGCGACGTTGCCGTCGCGGTGAAGAACAGCCGGGAGATGGCCCTGCTGCCGTATACGAGCACCGCCCGATGAGGCTCATCCTGACCCAGGAAGTCAGCGGCCTGGGTACGCCGGGCGACGTGGTCGAGGTCAAGGACGGCTACGGCCGCAACTACCTGATGCCGCGCGGGCTGGCGATCACCGCCACCCGCGGCGCGGAGAAGCAGATCGCCACGATCCGCCGCGCCCGCGAGGTCCGCGAGGTGCGTGACGTCGGCCAAGCCAACGACATCAAGAAGCAGCTCGAGGGCCTGGCGGTTCGGCTGTCCGCGCGCACCGGTGCAGGCGTCCGGCTGTTCGGGTCGGTGACCGCCGGGGACATCGCCGAGGCGGTCATCGCCGCCGGCGGGCCCGCGCTGGATCGTCGCCGGATCGAGCTGTCCGGACCGATCAAGTCCACCGGCAGCCACCAGGTGAGCGTCCGGATCCACGACGATGTCATCGCCCGCGTCGACGTGGAGGTCGTGCCCGCCTGAGGTTGCGGCGCGCCCGGGTAGAGATTCGACGCGGGTGGGCCGCCGTGGTGGTGGTGGTCGTCGGCCGGCTGGTCTCGGTCAGTTAACGTCGATGTCGGCGCCGGCGATGATGATGCCGGTAATGACCAGGGCGATCAGGCCGAGTGCCACACCCGCGATGGCCAAACCCGTGTTGGCCCCGCTCTTCCTGCCGTTGGCGATCCCGACCCCGCCGAGGATCACCCCGAGGACGGCGAGGATGATTCCCAGGATCGGGAACCACACGAAGACCAGCCCCGCTCAGGCTGAGGTGTGGGCGCCTGGCTCATGCTGATCGTCCCAGCGCTCTGGGTGCCCGTGCTGTGAGGGGGCACGCTATCCATCGCAGTTCCGGGCGGTCAAGATCACGCAGGATGCTGGCCAGGCGGCGCGGCACGCCCGGGAAGGTTCTCTCAAGATTTCTTTCCTCCACAGCCGGTGTACGACGAAGCAGGCCGTCGCCGCCTCGCGGTGGCGCTGACGGCACCGGATTCCCCAGGCTTTGCACAGTGTCCACACAGGACAGAGCCGGGGTTGTCCACAAGTTCTCCGACCCGAGTGCACAGCCGCGTTTGAGTCAGGCGGCCGGCGCTGTCTAGCCTCGGCCCTTCGAGAACTGTCGCACCCGGCGAGTAGGCCTGGTCCCGACCAACGGTGCGGTGCTGGGGAAGGGGTCTCGGTGGCGGTTGCGGACGATCGTGGAATCCGCCCCAGCGCCGACTTCGATCGGGTGCCGCCCCAGGATCTGCAGGCCGAGCAGTCGGTGCTCGGCGGCATGTTGCTGTCCAAGGATGCGATCGCCGACGTCGTCGAGGTGGTGCGCGGCACCGACTTCTACCGCCCCGCACACCAGACGATCTTCGAGGTGATCCTCGACCTGTACGGCCGCGGCGAACCGGCTGACGCCGTCACCGTCTCCGCCGAGCTGACCAAGCAGGGTCAGCTGATGCGGACCGGGGGCGCGCCGTACCTGCACACCCTGATCGCGGCGGTGCCGACGGCGGCCAACGCTGGCTACTACGCGCAGATCGTCGCCGAGCAGGCGGTGCTGCGCCGTCTGGTCGAGGCCGGGACCAGGATCGTCCAGCTGGGCTACGGCGCGGCGCAGGGCCAGGGCGGCGACGTCGACGACGCCGTGGACCAAGCGCAGGCGGCGGTCTACCAGGTGACCGAGCGGCGGCTGTCCGAGGACTACATCCTGCTCGAGCACCTGCTGCAGGAGACGATGGACGAGATCGACGCGATCGCAGGCGGCGGGGCAGCCGCCGGCGTGAAGACCGGATTCGAGCAACTGGACCAGGTGACCAACGGTCTGCATCCCGGGCAGATGATCATCGTCGCCGGTCGCCCGGCGATGGGTAAGTGCCTGGCCGCCGGGACGCCGGTCGTCGACGTCACCACCGGCGCATCGATGGCGATCGAGGAGTTCGTCCGCCGGGGCACCTGCGGTGAGCCGGTGAGTGTCCGCTCCATGTCCGCCGACCTGACCTTGCATGCCGCGGTGCCCAGCGCGTTCCTGCGCAACGGGGTGCGGCCGGTGCTGCGGGTGACGACGAGGTCGGGGCGGCAGCTGCGCGCTACCGCGACGCACCCGCTGCTCGCCGTGGCCGGCTGGGTCGCGGCTGGTGATCTGTCGCCGGGGGTGTCCATTGCCGCGCCGCGAGGGGCCTCGGCGGGGGTTCTTCCGGTGGAGTGCTGGGACGTGGTTGCCGAGGAGATGGGCACGCTGTCCTGGGAGCAGGTCAACGAGCGGTGCGGTCGCGGGCGCCGGCACGACTGGCACGTCGACAAGCGCGGCATCGACCGGGAGTGCCTGGCCGAACTCGCCAAGGCGCTGGACTCCGAGCGGTTGCGGCGGCTCGCCACCAGTGAGCTGGCGTGGGACGAGGTCGTCTCGGTGATCCCGGATGGGGTGAGCGAGGTCTACGACCTGACCGTCGAGGGCAGCCACAACTTCGTCGCGGGCGACCTGATCGTGCACAACTCCACGATCGGGCTGGACTTCGCCAGGTCCTGCTCGATCAAGCACGGGATGACCTCGGCCATCTTCTCGCTGGAGATGGGCCGCAGCGAGATCACGATGCGGTTGCTGTCGGCCGAGGCGAAGGTACCGCTGCACCACATGCGCTCAGGCACGATGAACGAGGAGGACTGGACCCGGCTGGCCAGACGGATGGGAGAGGTTGCCGACGCCCCGCTGTACATCGACGACTCACCGAACCTGACGATGATGGAGATCCGGGCCAAGGCGCGGCGGCTGCGGCAACGACATGACCTCCGGCTGGTCATCGTGGACTATCTGCAGCTCATGACCAGCGGCAAGAAGGTGGAGTCCCGGCAGCAGGAGGTCTCGGAGTTCTCCCGGTCGCTGAAGCTCTTGGCCAAGGAGCTCGAGGTGCCCGTCGTCGCCATCTGCCAGCTCAACCGCAGCCCCGAGCAGCGCCAGGACAAGAAGCCGATGCTGTCCGACCTGCGCGAGTCCGGCTGCCTCGCGGCGGCGAGCAGGGTTCTCCGCGCGGACACCGGGGCCGAGGTCAGCATGGGCGAGCTGGTCGCCTCCGGCGAGCGCGACATTCCGGTCTGGTCCCTGGACGAGCATCAGCGGGTGGTGCCGCAGACCATGACCCACGCGTTCGCCAGCGGCGTCAAGGACGTCTTCGCGCTGCGGCTGGCCTCGGGCCGCCAGATCGAGGCGACCGCGAACCACCCGTTCCTGACGCCGGGCGGATGGCGCCCGCTCGGTGAGCTTGCCGTCGGTGACCGGCTGGCGGCTCCCCGGCGGGTTCCAGCAGCGCGGCGGGTTGTAGACGTCGCGCCGCTCAGGGTGTCCGATGGTCGGCTGTCCCGGTTGGCGTTCGGCCTGCCCGAGGCGCGGCTGGGTAAGTTTCTCGCCGACCTGTGGTCCTACGGCGGCTCCGTGCGCTGGCTGGTCGACGAGGATCGGGCCGACATTCGCTACAGCTCCGCCTCCCGCCATGTGGTCGACGACCTGGCCCGCCTGCTGTTGCGCTTCAACGTCTTCGGACACGTGCAGGCCGAAGCCAGTGGGTTCTGCCTGGCGGTGGTGGAGCTGGTCGATCAACAGCGCTTCTTCGACTGCGTCTCGATCAACGCCGCCCTACCTGAGTCCTGGCGCCCGGTGCTGTTGAAGCTGCGGATGGCCGCGGCGGGTCACGAATTCAGCCGCCGCTCGGAGTCTCGCCGCTCCGATCCCCCGCGGACGGCGAACGGCGACGTGTGCTGGGACAGTGTCGAGTCGATCGAGAGCATCGGTGTGCAGGAGGTGTACGACGCCACCGTGCCCGGCACCCAGAACTTCATCGCCGACGGCATCGCCGTGCACAACTCACTGGAACAGGATGCCGACATGGTGGTGCTCATCCACCGCGAGGACTTCTACGAGCGGGAGTCGCCGCGCGCCGGCGAGGCCGACCTGCTGCTGGTCAAGCACCGCAACGGCCCGACCGCCACCTGCACGGTCGCCTTCCAGGGCCACTACAGCCGCTTCGTCGACATGGTCCAGCCCTAGATGATCATCTAGGGCCGACATCCGCCGAGTGCTGCGATCCGCGCTCATGAGTTCCGTGATGACCGCGCCTCGTCACGCCTCTGCAAACGCGGCGCTTACGCGCACCGGAACACGGGCCTTGCCGCCGCTCTTCAGCATTGCTGGAACTGCCGACCGGGAACGGATGGTCAGTCGTCGTGAGCCGCGTGCCGGAAGTCGGAAGCCGCGAGGGCGACCGCACTGACCGCGACGCCAAGGACGCCGACCCAGATGGCGAACCGGGACGCCACCGCGTCGGCGAGCAGCCCACCCAGCGGCGCACCGACAACGATGGCAGCTCGGTTGAGCGACCGCATCGTGGCATTCATCCGGCCCTGGAGGTGGTCGGGGGTCACCGCCTGACGGTAGGAGAGCTCCACCGGACCCTCGGCGCCCAGTCCGAGCCCGAAGAGGAACTGTCCGAGCCCTGCGACGGCCACCACACCAGTCGCCCCGAGGACGTCCGCCCCGGGCGTGATGGCCACGACGGCGAAGCCCGCGGCCTCCAAAAGGCGGGCGGCCGTGACTGTCCTGACGATGCTCAGCCGTCGGCCGAGCCATCCCGACAAGCTGCTGCCGAGGAGACCGCCGACGCCGGCCAGCGTCAGGGTGATGCCAAGCCCGCCGGGTCCCATTCCGAGCTCGCGCAGCGCGAAGGGTACGTATACGGTGCCAAGGACACCATTGAAGAGAAACCAGGCGTGCGTGCCGAGGGCGAGTGGCCGCAACGTTCGATGGCGGTAGACCCAGCGGAGTCCCTCGCGCAGCTCGGTCACCACCGAGGTGACACGTCGGCCGGACCGCTCCGGAGCCGGGTCATCGATGGGGGTCCGGGCGATCAGCACGCCGGAGACGACGTAAGAGATGGCCTCGGCCAGTACGGCGACGGGTGCCCCCAGCCAGGCAACGAGCCCGCCACCAAGCGCCGGACCGGAAGTTTGGGCGACGGCGTTGCTCTGCTCAAGCCGCGCGTTCGCTCGTGGCAGCGCGGCTCGTGGCAGCAGCCGCGGCAGGAACGACTGGTGGGCGGCGTCGTTGAAGACCGAGAGCAGCCCGAAAGCAGCCATCAGGCAAATGAGCACGACGACGGACAAGGTCTGCGTGAGGGCGAACAGCGGCACGGTGCCGAGCACAAAGGCGCGTGCCAGGTCGGTGCTGACCAGCAGCGGCTTGCGGCGCACCCGGTCCGCCAGGACACCGACGAGCAGACCCACCACGAGGTAGGGCGCCCACCGCGCTGCGTTGACCCAGCCGACGTCAGCGGCCGAGCCGTCCAGGTCGACCACCACGAGGACCCCGATGGCCAGAGTGGTGATGTAGGTACCAAAGGCTGAGATCGTCGTCGCCGCCCAAAACCGGCGAAAGCCGGGATGGCCACGCAGGCGTAGCGGCTCAACCCCCATCAGTACCCCGCCGCAGTCCGATCCAGTTCAGCGGGAAACAGCCGGTCGTAGCAGCCAAAGGTGCGGCATTCAGGGACCACGCCGGCCACCGTGCGGGCGCAGGACAGCTGAACGGCGGCATAGCCGCACAGGCCGTGGCTGCCGATGAAGCGGGCGGCTCGGCCCAGGATCGCCGGCGAGACGAGCACGATATCCGCGGAGCCACTGGTCGCGGTGCGCGGCGGCGGCGGCTCGGATGTGCCCGGCGTCAGGATGTTTGGTGTTTCCGAGCAGCCATTCCTCCCAGTCCGCCAGGTAGCCGGACTCGAACTCCTCCCACTCCGCGCGGGAGGCCGAGCCGATGGACAGCGGGCGGAAGCCGGCATCGATTGCGATGTCCACCACGCCGGCGAGGTCGGTGACAGTGCCCAGGCCGGCGAGCTGCTCGATCAGCTCTGCCGTGGGTGGGCGCTCCCAGATCGCGTCACCGAACAGCAGCCGGCCGCCCGGTCGAAGCAACGGATAGAGCGCGTGCAGCGCGTCCGCGCTGCTGCCGAACGCCTGACTGGAACCGAGACAGATGACGACATCGGCAGGCTCCTGCGTGGCCTCGGCTGCCGCGGCTTCGACGAACCTGACGCGGTCGGTGAGCCCCAAGCTGTCGGCGTTGGCGCGGCCGCGGGCGAGCGCCTTCGGATCGGTGTCCACCACCCCCACTCCGCTCGCAGCGGGTACGCAGGCCAGTACCTGCAGCAGCAGCTCACCCCAGCCGCACCCGGCGTCGAGCACGGTCCGCGGGTCCGCCGCGACCAGCCGGTGTGCCCGCATGCTGGACAGCGGGACGTTGTAGGTCAGGTAGGCGTAGTAGCCGGGACCGGCGTCTGCATCGGGCACGCCGGCAACCTAGTCGCCGCGATGTGACCGGGCATCCCATTTGGCGGCGCGGTCTCGGCCGCCCCGCCGGTTGAGCCGCGCCATCCCGGGGTCGAACGGCGATGGGGCACACTGCTGCGTATGAGCGCACCTCCCTCGCCGCTGGAGCTCTTGCCCGAGGACTGGGACCGCGCTCTGTGCGTCCCGGCGCATCCAGACGACATGGAGTACGGCGTCGCGTCCGCTGTCGCGCGCTGGACTGCTCAAGGCAAGTACGTCGCGTACGCATTGGTGACCAGCGGGGAGGCGGGGATCGACGGCGTACCGCCGGAGCAGGCAGGACTGCTGCGCGAGGAGGAGCAGCGGGCGGCCTGCGCGGCCGTCGGCGTAGACGCCGTGGAGTTCCTCGGCTTTCCCGACGGCACCTTGGAGTACGGCCTGCCACTGCGCCGGGGGATCGCTGCGGCCATCCGCAGGCATCGTCCCGACGTGGTGGTCACAGTCAATCTGAGGGACAGCTACGGCCCCGGCTCGCTCAACATGGCCGATCACATGGTCACCGGCCGTGCCACGCTCGACGCCGCGCGCGACGCTGGCAACCGGTGGGTCTTCCGCGACCTGATCGACGAGGGCCTCGAGCCATGGAACGGCGTACGGATGGTGCTGGCCGGAGGGTCGCCCGAACCGACGCATGCCGTCGACGTCGGCGGCTACATGGAGGCCGGTGTGGCCTCGCTCAAGGCGCACCGCGCCTACCTGGAGGCGTTCGGCGCCAACGCGCCGGACCCGGAGGAGATGCTGGAGGGCTTCGCCCGTGGCGCCGGCTCGCGGATCGGCGTGACGTTCGCGTCGACGTTCGAGGTCTACCCGCTTCGGCTGCTCTGAGACAGGACGCCGTGCTAGCCGCGCTGTATCGAACCGCTGGAGACTCCGGTGTCCTGTCTGTCGAAGAGGTCCGGACGCCGGACCCCGCCCCCGGCGAGGTACGGGTCCGCCTGCGTGTCGCCGGCGTGAACCCGACCGACCACAAGCGGCGCAGCAGCACCGAACCGGACGCCGACTTCCAGGTGCCGGGTCAAGACGGCGCCGGTGACATCGACGCGGTGGGCGAGGGCGTCGACCCCGCTCGGATCGGCGAGCGGGTGTGGGTCTGGTTTGCGGCCCGGCCCGCCCAGCCCGGGCAGCCCGGGCGGCCGTGGGGCACCGCCGCGCAATACACCGTCGTACCGTCCCGTCAGGCCGTCCTGCTTCCCGGTCCAGCGTCGTACGACGACGGCGCGGGGCTGGGCGTGCCGGCGATGACCGCCTGGCATTGCCTGTACGCCGAGGGCCCGGTCGAGGGCCGCACGATCCTCGTGGCAGGAGGGGCGGGAGCCGTCGGCAACGCGGCAATCGCACTGGCCCGTCGGGGCGGTGCGACGGTGATCGCCACAGTGAGCGGCCAGGACAAGGCCGCTCTCGCGCAGGCGGCGGGCGCCCACGCGGTCATGAACTACCGCGATCATGACGTCGGCGATCAGATCCGCGCCCACGCCCCCGACGGTGTGGACCGGATCGTCGAGGTGGCGCTTGGTGCGAACCTGGAACTCGATCTGGCCGCCCTGGCGCCTCGCGGCGTCATCTCGACCTACGCCGACGACGCTCTCGCCGAGCTGCCGGTACGCCGTCTGATGGTGGCCAACGCGACCCTACGGTTCGTGCTGATCTACGGCGTCACCGACGAGGCGCTGGACGCCGCGGCGGGCGGCGTGGCAGCTGCCGCCGCCGACCTTCCCCGCCTGCCGATCACCCGCTTCCCGCTGGCGGAGGTGGCGGCCGCGCACGATGCCGTAGCGCAGGGAACGCTCGGCAAGGTGCTGCTCGACATCCCCTAAGTCAGTGCAGTTCTGCCGCGAAGGGGATGGCCTCCTGCCCGCTGAAGGCGCCGGACCTGTCAGTGGTCCCGCGTCGCCGGTGGCGCGTTTCAGCTGACAGGTTCCGGTTTCCGGCCGGCGTCGGGTAACTTACAGCTGGTCCTGGCCGCTTGGCCGCTCCGGCAGTAATGGGTTCCGGCCCGTTCGTGAACCCATGGGAGTCATCGAGTCTTGGCTGGCCGTCACCGCGCGCCCGGGCGCTCTCGCTCCCCGCGGGTAGCGCTACCTCGCAACGCCCGACCGGGAGCGGCTGCAGGCTTGGCCGGTCTGCTCGCGGTCGCGCTGTGCGCAGCAACGCTGGCGCCCGGACCGGCGCCCGACGCGCACCCCGCGGTGGCCCGGCTCGACGGCCCGGTGCCGCTTCGGCTCGGCGACGAGGGGACCTCGCGCGACGCCGGTCGGTCAGACCTCACGCAGGAGGCCGAGGCCGCGGCCGCCCAGGCGTTCGCCGACGCCGCCCGCGCGGCCGAACGGCAGCGGATGCGGGAGCAGGCAGCGGCGAAGACCGCTGGCGCCCCCGACTCCACCGTCCCCGCCATCCCGGTGCAACCGCCCGGCGGTACGTCGGAGCAGAACCGGGAACTCGGTCGGTTCATGACGCTGGAGTACGGGTGGGACGAGGGGCAGTTCGACTGCCTCGACCGGATCTGGAGCCAGGAGTCGAACTGGCAGACCACCGCGGAGAACCCGTCCTCCGGCGCGTACGGCATCCCGCAGTCGCTGCCGGCCAGCAAGATGGCCAGCGCCGGTGACGACTGGCGCACCAATCCGGCCACCCAGATCGAGTGGGGACTGGGCTACATCGACGATGTCTACGGCACGCCATGCTCGGCGTGGGAGTTCAAGAGCTCCCATGGCTGGTACTGACGATCACATCGGAGAGTCAGGGCCGCGGTGGCAGGGGTGGCGCCGCCCGGTCGGGCCGGTCGGATGCGGCAGGTGGGGTGGCGGCCGGCCGCGATGCCAGCCGCTCCAGCACGACAGCCACCGCCGCCTCTAGTTGCGGATCGGCCCCCGCGGCCCAGGACTGCGGTGGGAACGGCACCTCGATGTCCGGCTCCACCCCGTAGTTCTCCACGCCCCAGCCCGCGTCGGTGAACCAGAACGAGTACCGCGGCTGAGTGACCTGCGTTCCGTCGACGAGGCGGTAGCGCATGTCGATGCCGATCACACCGCCCCATGTTCGCGTTCCCACCACCGGGCCGAGCCCGAGCTGTCGGATCATCGCGGTGACGATGTCCCCATCGGAGCCGGCCTGCTCGTTCGTCACGGCCACGAGCGGCCCGCGCGGCGCGTCCTCCGGGTACGCCGTGGGCCGCATATGCCGCACCGTGGCCCAGCCCTGCACGGTCCTGGCCAGCTTCTCCAGCACGAGCGAGGAGACATGGCCGCCGTTGTTGTCCCGTACGTCGACCACGAGGCAGTCCCGCACCATCTCGACCCGCAGATCGCGGTGCAGCTGGGCCCAACCGTTGGCCACCATGTCGGGGATGTGCAGGTAACCCGCTCGGCCACCGGAGGCGGCATGGACCGCCCTCCGCCGCCCGGTCACCCAGTCCTGGTAGCGCAGCGGCATCTCGGTGGCCAGCGGTACGAGGACCACGTGCCGCTGTTCGGATCCGTCACCGGGCAGCACGGTCAGCTCTACCGGCGTCTCGGCGGCACCGACGAGCAGTGCACCGGGGCCGACGACCGGATCCACCGCGCGCCCGCCGACGGCCACGATTCCGTCGCCGGCCTGTACGCCGACGCCGGGAGCGGACAGCGGCGAGCGGGCCGCTGGAGCGGAGGACTCACCCGGTACCACTCGGGTGACCCGCCAGACACCGTCCGCGTCGGGAGCGAGGTCGGCGCCGAGCAGTCCGAGCCGGCGGCTCTTCTCGACCTCGCGCTCCGGCGGCAGCTCGTAGGCGTGGGACGACCCGAGTTCGCCCTGCACCTCCCAGAGCAGTTCCGACAGGTCGTCTCTGGTACCGACCCGGGCGAGCACCGGCCGGTACCGCTCGAGCACCGCTTCCCAGTCGACCCCGCCCATGTCGGCGATCCAGAAGTGATCGCGCATCAGCCGGCCGGCCTCGGCGTACATCTGCTGCCACTCGGCCATCGGCTCGATCTCCACCCGGATCCGGTCGAGGTCGACCTCGACCCGATCCGCCGCGCCCTCCTCGCCTTCCGGGACCTTGCGATCGGCCGGTACGACGCGCAGCGCCGGCCCATCCTTGACGATCAGCCACCGTCCGTCGCCGCTGACCTCGATGGCATCCACCTTGTCCGCCAGCGTGGACAGCAGCAGCGCCCCCAGGTCGTAGCGCTGAACCGCCGACCGCGGCTGGTCTCCGGGCTTGGCCAGACCATCCCCCAGTACGCCGACCAGCGGGTCCAGCAACCACAGCAGCCCGCCACGGGAAGCGCGCAGTGAGGAGTAGTTGCCGGCCGGCACCGGAACCGCCACCAGTCGCTCGCTGATCCCGTCCGCGTCGACGGTTACCCGCGGGGGGCCGGCGTCGGCCTCCTTGTCCGAACCGTCCGAACCGTCCGAGCCGCCCGGGCTCGGCGGTTTGCCCTCGTCCGGGGACATCGGTCGACCGCGTGGGCTCGGGTCGAACGGAGAGGGGGTGCGCTGCGCCAGCGGCAGCAGGTACGGCCGGGTCCCTGCGAGGAACGAGAGGTCGAACACAAACGCGTCGTACACCGGGTCGAAGGTTCGAACGGACAGGAACGCCAGGTGCTTGCCGTCCATGGTGAACACCGGCTCGGTGTCGGTGAACCGCATGGGTGTCGCCTCGATGAGAGTTGCGTCACTGACGTTGGCGAGCCGGATCTGCCGCAACGGCTCCGGTCCGGGGTGCGACCACGCCAGCCAGCGAGAGTCCGGCGAGAAGTTCAGCCCGCTGGCGTCGCCGTCGCTGCTGGCACTCAGCTCCCGGACACCGCCGGATTCGACATCGACGAGCAGCACCCGGCCGTCGTGGCTCGCCGCGGCGACCAGGCGTCCGTCCGGGGAGGCGGCAAGGTCCAGCACCCGGCCGAGCTCACCGCCAGCGATTCGACGGGGCTGGTCCGTGCCTTCGACGATCGCGATTTCCAGCGCATCGTCGCCGTCGGCGTCACTCACCATCACAACGCCCAAGGCGTCGGCACCGTTCAGCACGCGGGGCAACCGGTACCTGACGCCCGCTGCGCCGGTGAGCTGCCGGGACGGCCCGTCGCGGTGCGACACCCAGTGCACGCTGCCGCGGACCTCGATCGCGCTGGCCCGCCCGGTGCGATCGGCAGCGACGGTGGCCATGTGGTCCGCGGCCGGGACCGAATGCCGGGACAGCGCGGTCCCCGACCCGCCCAGGACAAGGTCCAGCCGCTGAGGTTGCGAGGTGGCGCTGAGCTCGTCGAGCAGCCAGAGCTCCCCGACGCTCTGGTACACCACCCGGCGGCCGTCCGAATGCGCCGCCCGCGCATAGAAGTCGCCGTGATCGGTGTGCCGCCGCAGGTCGCTGCCGTCGGCGAGGCAGGAGTACACGTTGCCGTGGCCCTCGTGATCGGACAGGAACGCGATCCGCTCGCCGACCCAGGCGGGGTCCTCGAGCTGCCCGTCGAGGCCGGCCCGCAGCCGGCTGAAGGTGCCCTCGCCGGTGGGGTCGATCCACAGCTGCCCGGCCGTCCCACCCCGGTAGCGCTTCCACGCCGCGGCACCCCTCCGGTTGCCGTGCACGCCCAGGACGACCGCCCCGCCGGGTTCGGCGGCCACGGCGTTGACCGGTCCGTAGGGCAGTCGCTCCGGCGGCCCGCCATCAAGGGGTACGGCGTACGCCCAGGTCCGGCTGCGAAACGGCTCACCGACCGCCGACGCGGCCAGGATCCGGCCGTCGTCGGTCCACCCGAGTGCCCGGGTGAAGTCCGAGCCCCAGTGCGTCAGCCGGCGGGGCGGGCCGCCCTCGACGGCCACGACATGCACTTCTGGAGCGCCGTCGCGCCGGCTCGTGTAGGCCACCTGGTCGCCGGCGGGGGAGAGCCGGGTGTGCGCCACCGGCGCTCGGTCGGCGGTCAGCCGCCATGCCCTGCCGCCGGCGGTGTCCCCGAGCCAGACGTCGTCCTCGGCGACAAACGCGACCGAGTCGCCGTGAAGGCTGGGAAATCGGAGGTACGCGCCGACCGAGGTGGGCGGAGTCACAGCCATGCGGACGACCCTAGACAGGGCACATGAGACACCGGAGCCTGGCTTCGGTGTAGGCCGTGGGATTACGCCGGTTGACCGTGCGAGGCCCAGCGCTGCTGCCGATGACCGGGTGGTCGAGCAGGCCACCGCCGGCGGTCCCTTCGGCCACCCAGTTCGACCAGCTCGGCGCCGCGCTCACCCGGGTCTGCCACCGGTGCCAGAGCCCACAGTCGGCTGAGAGCCGGACGGTCGGCCAGCCCGCCACCCAATGAGCCGAAGGAGGTCCAGTCCGACCACGGGCCGTTGACCGCCGTCTGGTGGATGTTCCACAGGGTGCCGCCGGCGTCGACCACGAAGACCTCGATCCGGCCGTCTGCGCTCCAGCAGCCTCCACCGGACCGATGACGAACTCACCAGGCGGCGCCCCGTGGGGCTGCCACCCCGACCAGTTGCCGCTCCACGCCGTCTGCTCCAGGCGCCACAGCTGACCGTTCGCGACAAACAGCTGCAACCTGCCGTCTGCTGTCGGGGCGACACCGGGACTGCGGAAACCCGCCCTGCCGGCCGGCGACGAAGAGCTCCAACCGGCCGTCA
>Ga0136622_10000342_pt1 | contig 18952 bp, 15 predicted proteins | sample AntDrymUQ4482106_2_FD_104803 | JGI IMG/M metagenome (GOLD analysis project Ga0136622, IMG submission 104803) | Polar desert sand microbial communities from Dry Valleys, Antarctica - metaG UQ448 (21.06) | ecosystem: Environmental > Terrestrial > Soil > Desert | place: Antarctica: Dry Valley...
GCTGGCGCCGGGCGCCGGTGCCGTCGCGAAGGATCTCCCACACCGTTTCCAGGTGGCTCGAGCAGCCCAGCTCGTGAGCGTCGCCTGCGAGCTCTTCGAGGAGGCGCTTTGCAAGCTCGCGCGCGGGGACGTGATGCCCCGCCCGGAAGTCGACGAGGTCGCCGTCCATGCCGCGGATCGCAGCGCGGATCTTGTTGTCGTCGATCAGCTCAGACGGGTACTCGATCAACGGCTCCTCATCGTCGTAGAGCTTCGAAAGCCTCCTGGCCAGCGAGGCGGTCAGGGCCGCGAGGGCGAGCGTCGCCTCGAGGCTCGTCTGCTGATCGCAGATCCGCGTCTCGACCGTGCCGAGCTTGGGGTGGGGTCGTACGTCCCACCACATGTAGGTGTAATCCTCGATCGCACCCGAGCGCACCATCTGGCCGACGCGGTGGGAGTAGATCTCCCAGGTGCCGTAATGAGGCGGGATGCCGCAGCGGGGAAAGGCTCGAAAGACGGGCGTCCTCACCGACATGAGACCGGTGGTGTGCCCGCGCCAGAACGGCGAGTTGACCGAGAGCGCGAGGAGGAGCGGCAGGTAGCGCCTGATTCCGTCGGCGACGTAGATCGCCCGGTCGGCGCCTTCGATCGCGACGTGCACGTGCGTGCCGAAGATCAGCTCGCGCTTGGCGATGTAGCCGAGGTCTGCGACCAGCTCGCGGTAGCGCGGGCGGTCGACGATGCCCTCGTCCTCCCAGCGCCCGAAGGGGTGGGTGCCCGCCGCTCCGATCAGGAGGCCTCGCTCGGCGGCGAGGTCCACCATCATCTGTCGAAGCTCGACAAGCTCCTTTCCCGCCTCGTTGATGTCGGCGCAGGGCGGCGTTGCGATCTCGAGGACCGACGAGAGAAGCTCCGGCTTCACCTGGCCCTCGTGCTCGGGCGGGACCGCCTCCAGGATCGCCTCGATCTCGCCCGCGAGGCCGAGCGTGTCCGAGTCCAGGAGCATCAGCTCCTCCTCGATCCCAACCGTGAACGGTGGACCTGTGAAAGCGTGTTCAATCATCTGAGAAGCCGCTCGGGAGCTTGCGGCGCGCCCATTATGATCGCCGGTATGGAAGTCAAAAGCCTCAACGCCCAGAAGTCCCTGCTCGACACCCTCGCACCCGGCAAGCGCACGCGCCTTCGCCGCCTGCTTTTCGAGTTTGGCCCGGGCAACGGCACGCTCATGCTCCTACCCATCGATCAGGGCATTGAGCACGGCCCGCGCGACTTCTTCCCGAACCCCGATTCCAAGGATCCCTCCTACCAGTTCCGCCTCGCCGCAGAGGCCGGCTACTCGGCGCTCGCCTGCCAGATCGGGATGGCCGAGAAGTACTACCCCGACTACGCGGGCTCGGTGCCTCTGATCTTGAAGGTGAACGGCAAGACCGACATCGCGCCTTCCGACAACGCGCTTTCGACGTGCAACGCCTCGGTCGAGGACGCGGTCCGGCTCGGCGCCGACGCGGTCGGCTACACGCTCTACGTCGGCTCCCCCTCGCAGGGCCAGGATCTCGAGCAGCTCCGCCAAGTGCGCCAGGATTGCGACCGCTTCGGCATGCCGCTGGTGATCTGGTCCTACCCCCGTGGCTCGGCGCTCGACAAGAAGGGTGGCCAGGCGACCTTTTACGCCATCGACTACGCCGCGCGCATGGCGATGGAGATGGGCGCCGACATCGTCAAGCTGAACATGCCGAAGATCGATCCCGAGAAGGACAAGCTCACCCCCGCGCCCTACAACGAGATGGACGTATCGCAGGAGGAGGCGATCCGCCAGTGCGTCGAGTCGGCCGGTCGCTCGCTCGTCGTGCTCTCGGGCGGCTCGAAGATCGAAGACTTAAAGCTCCTCGAGCAGACCGAGTTCATCATGAAGGCGGGCGGCTCCGGCGTGATCTACGGCCGAAACGTATGGCAGCGCGAATGGTCAGAGGCGCTCGAGATCGTCGCCGAGATCAAGGAAAGCCTGCTGGCGAACGTGACGCGCGTCCCGTAGGGCGAAAGGCAACGCCGCTTGCAGGGGTGGGTTCTCGTCCGTTCGGACCTTGATGGTGCGTAGATGTCCTTCGGGCCAAGGCTTCCGAGTGCCGGCGCGGTCGTTCTCCTGATCGCGGGCATCGCGCTGCTCTTGCTCACCGAGGAGGAGAGCGGCGGCGGCCGGGAGCGGCAGAGTCTTCCTTCGGGCGAGCGGGTTGAGGCTGAGGTGACGCGGGTCGTCGACGGCGACACGGCCGAGATGGAGCTGGAGGACGCGGGCGAGGAGGATGTTCGCTTCATCGGCGTGGATACGCCCGAGTCGGTTGCGGCCGGTCAGCCGGTCGAATGCTTCGGGAAGAAGGCAAGCCGCTTTACGGCCGGGCTGATCGAGGGCCAACGGGTCGTGCTCCGCTTCGGGGCTGAGCGGCGCGACCGCTACGACCGCCTGCTCGCCTACGTCTATGAGGGCGATCGGTTCGTGAACGCGGAGCTCGTGCGGCTCGGCTACGCGCGAACGCTCGAGATCGCCCCGAACGTGGACTTCGCCCCGAAGCTCGCGCGGCTCCAGCAAGCGGCGGCGAACGAAGGTCGCGGTCTGTGGGGCGCGTGCTGACACGCCGAAAGTAGGGAAAGCGTCGCTATGCGAGTGAATTCCTGCTCTCGGCGCGGGCGCCGACCGCCGGGCGGGCATGCGCATGCGATTGTGCCCCGCGGCACTAAGGAATCGTGGGGAACATGTGAACGTACGTTTGCATAGGACCTTGCAGGCTGGTAGGTTCTCGGTCTCATGAGGATGCGTCAGAGCCTCAACGATTGGGAACTTGCATTCGAGCACGAGACCGTGCTCGATCGTCGGCGCCGTGCTCAGCTCCGCCACCGTGCGGCGTCTCGGTCGCGCGCGCGTCGAATCACCCGCGTCGAGAAGTCGGGGAAGCTGCGCTTCAGCGTTCTCTTCGGCGCGCTCACTCTGACGGTCATCTTCGTGACCGTGGTCATGTTCGAGACGCTCGCGCTGCTCGTGGGCTAAACGCCCGCCGCTCGCGCTTAAACGCCCGTCTACTCGGCTCGGCCGAGCGCCTCTTCAACTTTTGCGGCGGCTCCGTCGATGATCGCTTCCTCGATCTCTCCAGGCTTGCCGTCGCCGTCTCGCGTCTCCGCGGGGTCCACTTCCTCGACCTGGCCGTCCTTCATCGAAAGCCAGACCTCCTTGCGAAACACAGGCACGTCTTTCGGTGCGGTGATTCCGAGCCGGATCTTGTCGCGCGACACGGCAATCACAACGATCTCGACGTCATCGCCGATCATGATGCTCTGATTGGTCTTCCGGGTGAGGACCAGCATTCTCGCCTCCATTCGAGCTACCCCCCTACAGGGTGCCGGTCGGCCTGCGTGGCCACACTAGCCGCTCAGCCTTCTATTCGTCGCCTGCGTCCACCCGGATCAACGACCGGCGAGCGACTGGATAAAGTCGGCGCCGCAGATGCCCAGAAAGCCACTCCGATCACAGCTAAACCAGGTCCGCGCATGGGTCCGCCAAGGCCGCACCGACGCCTGGATCGCCCACCAGCTCGACGTCCCCGCGACTGAGCTCCGCGAGTTCCGCCGCCGCCACGGCCTCGAGGCCGACGGCGACGAAACCGGCGAGGTCGACCTTCGCGACGAGATCGAGGCCGAAATCGAGGCCGCGACCCTCGAGGAGGCCGTGGCCGCCGCTGAGGAGGAAGAGAGCGCCGAGGACGATGACGAAGGAGACGACGGCGAAGACAGCGATGACGGCGGAGCCGCCGAGCGCGCCGGGGAGCCGCGCAAGCGCCGCCGCCGGCGCAGAGGTGGGCGAGGCAAGCGCCCCGGTGCCGGGCTTCAGGCAAGCTTTGACCACGGCGAGGCCGACGGCTACGGCCTCTGGCTCGACCCGGTCATCGCCGACGATCCGGTCTACTCAGAGCACTGGTCGTCCAAGCGCAAGGTCGAGGTCACGATCGAGCCAGACCGGATCGTGATCGTCCCCTCCGAAGACTGACCTAGCTCTTCGCTTTTTGTTCGCCTCGCCAGGCTTCGTTCGGCACGCGCCGAAGGTGGCCCACGAGGTCCTCGAGCGTTCGCAGCTCGTCCGAGGGCGCGCCGTCCTCGAGCAGGCGGCGCATCGACGCGTTTCTGACCGCGGTCGGAGCCCGTTCGAACAGGAAGACCGAGATCTCCTCGTCGCGCTCGGTTGGAGCCGCGATCCCCGGGATTCCCGCCGCCGAGCCCAGGCGCCTGAGGATGCCGACGAGCTCCACCCCGCTCCCCGTTCTGAGGTGGTCCTCGGGAACCCACTGCTTGATCGCCTTGCGCAGCACGCGCCGCTGGCCCTGCGGGATCGCGCGCATCCCGGCGCGGGGGTTGAAGCCCCGGACGGTCGAGCCGCGAAGTGTCGAGCGCGCCATATGGGCGAGCGGCAGCCAGTGGTTCTCGGGAATCACACGGAAGACGACGAGCGAGGCCAGATACACCAGGATGAGCAACGCCGCGATTACGGCTTGGGCCACGATGCTCCAATCTGGCAGAAGCGCGAATCCTACGGCCACGACAGCCGCCAGGAGGGTCGCCGTGAGGACCTCGCGGTAGGGAAAGGCGACCGGCCTTCGGCCCCGCTGACTGCGCACGAACATGTAGCCGGCGGGGAGGCCGAAGGCGGCCAGCATCCCCACCGGCGCGGCGTACGTGCCGATCTCGGGCGCCAGGAGGAAGGTGAGGCCGATGAAGATCACCATCGCGCCCAGGCAGCCGGAGACGAAGATGAAGCGCCCGTTCTCCAGGATCGTGTTCTGGTTCACCGTCCGGTAGAGCGCCGGCATCACGAACGCCGCGGCCGTGAACGGGATCAGCCCCGCCGCGCCCGCGTACTCGGGCGGCGCGATCTCGACGATCACCTCGCCCAGGAGGATCATGATCAGCACGGCCAGGATGCACAGGAGCGTGAAGTAGCCGAGGAGCTGACCCTTCTCGGTCTGCTCGCCGTACTCGTCGCGCACGGCCTGGAAGATCGCCGCTTTGCGAAGCGGCCGCATCGCCATACGAAATCCCTGCGGCAGGAACGAGACGACGAAGCCGAGGCGCGAGGCGAGGGCGTAGATGCCGAGCTCCGTGTCCGAGACGACGCGGGAGAGCAGGAAGACGTCGGCGTTCTGGATCACCCAGAACGGGAAAACGATCGGAGCTCGCCGCCGGGCCTGCTTCGCGATCTCCCAGGTTTCGGCGAGATCGATCGCCGGGTGAAAGCTCCGGCGAAGGATAAAGACGCTGATCAGAGCGCTGCCCGCCACACCAAACGCGGTCGAGGCGATCGCTCCCTCCACGCCCGCACCGCCAATCAGGAGGACGATCAACGCCACGAGCGAGATCAAGGGCCGGGAGCCATCGGCGATGATGAACGCCGTCGGCCGGCGCTCGAACCAGATCGTGATCGAGGCGACCTTGGCGAGGGCCCAGAAAGCGACCGCGCACGCGGCCCAGACCACGTTGATCGAGTCCTCGCTCGAGCCGAGGAGAAGATTGGCCAGAGGATCGGCGAACGCGATCATGAGGCCTGCGCCCGCGAACCCCAGGACGAGCGCCCACAGAAGGCCTACGCCCAGAGAGCGCTGCGGCGAGGCGGAGACGGCGCCCGAGTCCTGGTCGTCATCGTCCTCGTCGTCGCCGCCTCCGAACACGCGGCGGATGGTGCCCGCCTTCGAGGCGACGATGAAGATCTGGGTGACGAATCCCGAGAGAAAGAGAAGAAGCGCGAACTGGCCGAGCTCCCCGGGACCCAGGAAGTTCGCGATGACCGCGAAGGAGGCGAGCTGGAGCACGTTCGAGATGACGAGCGAGAACCCCTGAGCACCCGCATAGCGAAGGAGCCGCGCCCCGAGGACGACGCCCGAGCCGCCGGGGTCTTCATCCTCCTTGGACGGAGTCACGCTTTCCAGATCGACCAGTCGCGAAACGGGCGCCCGGCCAGCTCGCGCATACGCTCGGCGTCGTCGCGAAGCGCACGAAGCGCCTCGTCGGTGAGAGCGCTCCCTACGTCCGGCCGCTCGATCGGCTTCTTCATCGGCAGTCGCTCGTCGAGCGCGAACCACACCTTCGGCGGCACGACGCGCCCCCACTTCGACTTCGATGCCCGCTCCATGCGCACGGCGAGCTTTGTCGCTCTGGTCTTACGAGCCGTGGCGTGGCGCTCGCGCTCGAAGCCGGGATGTGAGAACTCCGGGTCGGCACCCACGAACTCGAAGACGCGCTGGAGCGTCTCGGAGCGGTCCTTGCGGAAGTCAGCCTGGTCGAGGATCATGATGCTCTCGCGCGGGAAGTGGTTTAAGAACTGCTGAAGCTGCATCGCGTACTGACTCCGCTGGAGATACGACGTGTTGGGGTGGCTGAGCGTGTCCGCGAGCGTGCCCTTCTCGCGGCGCTTTGCGTAGTTGTGAACCCAGTGCGCGGCGATGCGCTCCAGCGGGTCGCGAAGGACGTAGATCAGCTTCGCGCCGGGCACCATTGACGCCATCCGCTCGGGCACGCCGACGTGCTGCGGAAAGGCAGTGTAGTTGGGCGAGGACTCGCCTCGCACCTTGGCCTCGGGGTCGAAATGGCGCCGGTACCACTCCTCGCCGCGCGGCCAGTTTCGCTCCTCGATGAAGAAGTTGAGCTCCTTCGGCCTCGACATCGAGACCTCTGGGTGAAGTCCCAGGTGGTAGTGGAGGCCCGAGGTGCCGCATTTCTGCGCGCCGATGATGATCAGGTTCGGCAACGCGCCGGCAGCGCCAGGGGCGCCGCTCGAAGTGGCGGCGGCAGCCGCCGGCTTGGTCGCGGAAGGAGGCTTCACGGGCTCTTGAGGGTATCGCCGGGAGGCGGCGCGAAACGCGCCCGTTGGTCAGTTGCCCGGATCCTCGCCGAGCTTTAAAACGCGCTTTACGCGCGGCCTGTCGGCGAGAATCAGCTCGCGCCGCCCGGGCGCGACGACGTGCTCTCCACCCACCCCGGCTTGGCGGAGTACGGGCAGAGCGCTCACCGCGTCGGTCAGAACGAGCACGCGCTCCGGTGCCTCCCCAGAGGCCTCGAGAGCTCCCGGCAGGAGCCGCGCCACATCGTTGTGGTCGAGGCCCGTCGCGTCGATCAGCGTGCGGGCGGGAGGACGCGTGATCGTCTGGTGGGCTATCCGCCCCACGGCGCCCGGCACGCGGGCCGCGAAAGGGGCCGCCGCGCGCGCCGAGGCAACCGGATGCGAGGCGTAGCGCTTCCAGGGCTTGACTCCAGGCTTCCGGACTCGCTCGGTCGCCGCCAGCTCGGCCAGCCACGCGGCGGCGGGCGCGGCGCCGTTCTCGGGGCGCTTGACTTTGAGCGCCGCGCGCATGACCTCGCGGCCGGCGGAATCCAGGAGCGAGTCAAGCTTTCGCTCGAGGTCGGCCGAGCCGGGGCCGGCGACGCCGAGGCCCACCCCGGTCGACTCCGCGAAGCGGGCCCGTGCCTCCTGGTCGTCGGTCTGCCGGCGCATCGGCACGAAGAGCGAAGGCACCCCGAAGCGGATCAGCTCGTGGTAGGCGTTGTATCCCGCGGCCGAGACGGTCGCGTCGAACGCGCGCAGGTAGCGACTCATCGGATAGGTCGAATCGATGGCGACGACCCCTGGCGGAGCCTCCCCAATCGCCGCCAGGTGCGAGCGAAGCGCCGCCACCCGCACGCCGTCCCGTCCCGCCAGGTGGGCCAGGCAGCGCTCCGACGCCGCGCTGACCTCGGCGCCCTGACCGAGCTGGACCAAGACGTTCACGCCGCCCGGCTCGATCCCGAGCTCGCGCTCGGCGTTCGCGCGGTCAAGCAGCTCCGAGTCCTCGCAAAAGACGACCGGAGCGACGCAGTGGGCCGCTTCGCGAAGCGCCACTGTCCCGCCCCGGTCCTCTGATGACGCGAACTCGCCCGGCTCGAGCACCTGATCGAAAAAGCGCGTGCGCTCGAGCGCGCCGAAGTTCGAGCCCGGCTTCCACATCGGCCGCCGGCACCAGACGCGGTGGGCGTTCGGCACGGACGGCATCGCGTCGATTAGCGCCTGATAGGGATGGGCGCCGTCGAAGACGAGGACGCGCGGGTCGGCGTCCCGCATCGCCGCGCGCAGGCGGCCGCGAAGGCGTCGCGACCAGCGCCAGTCGCTGCCGGCGGTAGGCGTCGCGTAAGAGGCACAGAACTCGACGTCGAAGCCCTGCTGGGCGACCACCGGCGCTGCGCCCGAAAGCGTGAAGAAGAGCGGCCGAAGCTCCGGGTCGAGCCGCCGCGCGATCGCCATCGAGCGCGTCAGGTGGCCAAGCCCCGTCCCGTTCGAAGAAAGGAAAAGAATGCGACTCAAGTGGGCACCACTATGCGCGAGAGCAAGTGCGGCAAACGTCCAACGCTCCACACAGGAGGGGGTAGCGATGGACGTTTCGGTGGCTGGATCACGTGACGCTTGGTGTTCACTATCCCAATCGCTCCATGACGTCCATGAGCGGGCGGGCGACGTGGTTGCCCTCGCCTTCGAGCCGCTCGAGCGTGCGCTCGTATCGGCGCTGAACGCGAGTGCGCCCGAGCGTTCCCGCTCCCTGCGCCCAGCGCCCGCGATGCATCCCCGCAGCGCTCATCTCGCCATCGAAGAAGCTGCGGAGCCCCTGATCGGGCTCTACGCCCAGAAAGCCACACAGCTCGGCGAGCCGCTCCTCGCGCCTGCCTGCGACCAGGTCATCCAGAACGACCAGGTGAAAGCGGTCATCCGCCAGCGAGTATCCGGCACCGTCCTCGCGCCCGGCCACGCCGCGGTCGATCCAGCGCAAACGATCGGCCCACCAGCCGATGCCCTTGATCACGTCGTCGGGGCCCCAGGTCTTCGTCGTGACCGACGACGCGGCATCGCGGCCGTCACGAACCGTGTGGATGACCTTCGCCTCCGGGAAGAGGCGGATCAGGATCTGCGCCTCGCGAACGTTGTGGGAGCTCATCTCGACGAGTCCGGGCTTGCCCTCCTCACCGGCGAGCGGCCACAGGAGGTCGAGGTAGAGACGACGACTAGCCACCATGGGATCGGAGTGATAGGTGCCTTCGAAGCGCTCGAGCGCTTCGTCGAATGCCGAGCGGAGCATGAGCGAGTAAAGCCCGCGCGGCTCTGAATCGACGCGAACGCGATGCCACCAGAAGTCGCGAAGCTTCTCCATGAAGCCGTCGAACGAGACCCGCCCTTCGAGCAGGTCCGGGAGGCCGCGCTTGTTGCAGTGAAAGCGCGCCTCGATCGGCACGTCGGCAAACGCAGCGTGCTCGCCGAGAAGCCGGCCCACGACGTGGGTTCCGCTTCGGCCCGTGCCGCCGACGAAGACGAGCGAGCCCGGATCGTGAGCGCTCGATGAGGGGTCTGACCCCATCAGGCGCGCTCGTAGTTGCGGCGAAGGAGGGCGGCGCAGTGATAGCCCTCGCGCTCGATCCGCTCGAGCGCCTGCTCGTAGCGGGCGACGACGGCATCCTGCTGGGCCTCTGAGAGTTCCTCGCGCCAGCGCTCTCTGTGTGCGTTCTCGGCGTTCATGTCCTCTTCGAAGAAGGCTCGCATCTCGGTGCTCTCTTTTAGTCCCGCGAAGTCGCGAAGGCCGGCGTATGAGGCCTCGCGGTCGCCCCAGACCAATTCGTCGAGGCAGACAGCATGGAGCTTCGACGGGTCCGAGAGGCCGCGGTAGCCGCGCTCGGCCAAGTCGAGCCGCCCCTCCCACCACTCAACCCCGGTGGCTGGGTCCGAGGGGTGATGCGACTTCTGCGCCTTGGAGACCTTCGACGAGCCGGAGTCGCGGCCGTCGCGCACGGAGTGAACGAAGAGCGCCTCGGGGAACATGCGCTCGAGGCCGCGGGCCGAGGCGATCGTAAAGCAGCTCATCTCAACGAGCCCGGGCTTGCCCTCGCGAAGCGGCCCGAGGAGATCGAAGAAGAGGCGGCGGCCGGCATCGACCACCTCCGGCCGCGTGCCGTCCTCGATCCCCGTGGTCGCGTCCTCGAAGCGCTTTGCGGCCGCTTCGAACGAATCCTTCGGGACGATCTTGTAGAGGCCGCGCTCCTTGCCCTCCCCACGCGCGCGCCAGCGCGCCCGCACCAGCGCCCGCTCGCCGACGCGGACGCGGTGCCACCAATAGCGCCGGAGCTTGGTGGCGAAGTCGGCCGGCGTCGCCGCGCCAGTCACGACCTCGGAGAGCCCCTTCGGGTTCGCGTGGAACCTGCACTCGATCGGGATCTCGTGAAGAGAGGCGTGGCGGCCGAGGAGCTCGGCCACGACGTGGGTGCCGCTGCGCCCGGTGCCGCCGACGAAGATGAGGGGCGAGGGGTCGCTCACTTGTTCTGACCGGGCACGAAGTGGTCGACGTAGCTTCCGCACGAGCGCCTGCGAGGCTGAGTGACGCTGCCTTGAGAGGTAAGGGCAAGCGTTCCGAGCCACGTCTTTCGATCGGCGCCGAGGAAAGACTGAAGGCCCGACGGCTCCTCAGACGCGACGCTGACCTCAATCGTTCGGCCTGAGCTCGAGACTTCTCCCGCGGGCCAGAACGCCCCACGCCCAGCGCCGGTCAAATAGAAGCCCTCCAGCGACGCTGGCAGTTCGGCTATGGCCTGGTCGCCGACCGAGATCCTGATCGGCACCTGGCTGTGGTACTGAAGCGAAACTGACCATTCGCCTTCCGGCAGGTAGAGCTCCAGCGAAGCGGTCTCGGGGGCGTCCATCGGGAACGAGCGGTTCCAGTCGTCCTGATCGCCCGTCACCGGCGTCTTAAGGACGGTGGCCAGACCACGATCAACTCCGGGCTCTGGAGAGCAGCCATACACGGCCCCGGGCTCTCCACCCTCGTCGAGCACTCGCTGGGAAGGCGTCTCCTCCGTCCGCTCCCACAACACGTAGTCGCCCTCTCGCGCGATCTCCTCGAAGCTCGGCGGCGGCGTCGAGGCATAGGCGGCCGCGGTGGTGATCGCGTAGTCGTAGTTGTCGAGCTTTGAGGGGCTGAGCGTGTCGAAGTCCATGGCTAGGCCCTGCTGCCAGCGCTTCTCGGGCCGGCCGTCGACGTCTTGCGGCACGTAGCCGCCCGGGCTCTCGGCGAGGGTGCCGCGAAGCCAGTAGCCCGCGGAGCGGTCGACGCCGAGGAAGACGACGGACTCGCCTTCGATCTCCTCGGCGAGGGCGCGGAGGTCCTCTTCGCCGCGCTCGTCGAAGCCGACGGGCGCGGCCCGCAGGGCGAGGAACGTCGAGGCCAGCGCGAGCGCACAGTAAAGGCCTCCCACGAGTTGCCTCGCGAGCGCGGGACGGTCGCCTCCTGGAGCGAGAAGCCAGCGGACGGTGATGAGCATCGCGATCGGGGCCAGGACGCAGAGCGCCTTTGCCTCCACGTGGATCTCGGCGAGCGGGCGGGAAACCGCATAGATGAAGGCGGAGGCGACGAGAGCCGACAGGAGTCCCCACTCGCGGCGGCGGACGAGCGCGATGGTGGCGCCCAGCGCGCAGAGCGCGGCGAAACCTGTTGCGAGAAGCGAGCCCGAGACCTCTCCGCGAACCACGCGGAAGTCGCCCTCGGGCCAGATCCCCAGCGCCTCGCCCGGGAAAACGGGCGAGGAGAGCCGCCCGCTCGAGTCCTGGATGTCGTCGATCTTCTCGATGAACCCGCTCGCCGGTCCCAGGGCAAGCGCGGCAAGCACCACCAGGGCGATCGCGCCCACGACGAGGAGAGTGCGCTGCGCCGACGCCGCTGCTCGGACGCTGCGCAAGTCGAGCCTGGCCGTGCCAAAACCAACGGTCAGGATCGCCCAGACTAAAACGGCGACGCCGAACCAGGCTCCCCCGGGAATCGAGAAGGTAAAGACGGCCGCAGCGGCCAGGATCGCGACGACGCCCACGAGGGCGCGGGCGGGCGGGGCCTCCCGCTCCTCGCCCTCGCGCCGGATCGCGAGGTGAAGCACGGCGCCAAGCGCCAAGACGAGCAACGCCATCACCGTCTCCTTGAACCCCGACTGAGCGAGGAATGACGCTCCCAGATAGGGCAGGCCAGTGAGACCGGCGGCGACAGCGCGCCGGAGCGGCGACAGCGAGGCGAGCAGGGACAGGGCAGCGAGCGCGGTCAGCGCCGGGATCGCGACGAGGAGCCCGTTGAAGGCATCGACGAGGCTCACGCCGGTGCCCTCGGAGACGGTCGCCGCGAGCGCCTGCGGCCCGACCGGATAACCGACCCTCACCGCGCTCGGCTGCGGCCCGAAGCCGTTGGCCAGCCAGTCAGCCCAATAGAGCTGGGCCGCCTGGTCGTTCGTGTAGATGCCCTCGCCGAGAACACCCGTGCCCTCGTTGAAGAGGAACGGCAGGCACGCGACCGCGATCATCGCGGGCACCAGCGCGAGCGCTACGAGGTGCTGTGCCCGCGGCCTGTCAGCGCCGTCCGGCTCGGCCGGCGCCTCGGTCCGCTTCGGCACGGAGCGGCGGGTGAGGACGGCGCATGCGATCACCGCGACGAACAGCACGATCGCCGCGGTCAGCCCGCGTCCCGGGAGGCGAACCGCGAAAGGCGCCACCACGATCAGCGCGGCAAGGCCCACGGCGCCGGCGAGCCACTCCGGCCTGCGCCAGCCAAGCGCGAGCATGAGCGCCCTGCCGATGACGACTGACGCGACGACGATCACGACCGCGATCAGGAGCGTGCCCACCATCAGTTCTCGCCCATCTCCGGAGGGGTGCCCAATCCGGACCCGGGAGGTGGCTGGTTCGCAAGGCGGTCCTTGTTGACCGAGTCGCCGTTCAATTCAGACGGCTCGAGGTCAGGCAAATCGCCACACGCTGCCGGGTCTAGCGGCTCGTCGATCCGGAAGACGCTGACGGGTCCGTCGCGGACGATCTGAGTGGCGCCCGGGTCCTCACGCGTCCAAAGGCCTTCCTTCGTGTCAGTCAGGCCGTCGGGCAGAAACGGGTCGTAGAGAGTCACGACGTAGGTGTAGTCGCCATCGTTTAAGGCCGTGCGCCACGTCTGGCAGTCTGCGATCCGCAGGAACGCCGAGTCCTCGCCCTCCATTCCGAGCCAGCGCACCTGGTTCGAGAGGTCGTATCCCGCGAACGCGTACTGGTTGAAGACGCCCCTGACGCCTGAGACCGCGATCCGCTCGTCCTGGACGGTGTTTGCCCAGCGGACCGCATCGGCGATGTTCAGCTGCGGGCTCAGGTCCTCGTAGCGGCGCTCGAGGTAGTGGCGCTGGACCACGAACCCCGCGACGATCGTGACCAGCGCCAGACCGGCCGCAACCGAAAGCGCGCGGTTGCCTGTCGCGCGCGGGCCGATCCAGCCCCTGCCGGCCGCCCACGCCGCGGCGGCGAAGAGCCCAAGGACGAGGATGCCTGTCGCGATCCCGCCCTTGATGTTGGTGCCCACCTGCCACTGGACAACCGTGACGCTGGTGATGAGCGCGAGCCCGCCGAGCCCGAAGAGGGCCACCGAGCGGCCGCGCGGCGTGGAGCGAAAGAAGGGCAGGAGCGGCAGAATCGCCAGGCCGATCGCCACGGCCGGCGCCAGGTAGCGGATGTTCCACTCGAACGCGATCGGCTCGCCCTCCTCGCCGCCCGCCGTGAGCGGCGTGAAGAGATAGGCGAGCGCGGTCAAGAGCGCGACGGCCCCCAGGGCCCGCAAGATCGGCTCGCGCCCCTTCCAGACCGCGTAGATGCCTCCGCCGACTACGCCCAGGAGTACCAGCGGCCAGAGGGGTCCCAGCTCCTCGGAGAGCTTGGGGACGAACCAGTCGCCCCAGACGCCGACGTCGTTCCAGTAGTGGACCACCGCGTAGCCGGGCCGAAGCTCGAAGTCTCGCTCGGGAGCTGGAAGCCCAAGCGGGCCCCATGCCGTGTACGGGATCGGGTTTCCGACCTGGATGAGGTTTCGCAGGTACCAGTAGCCGCCGGCCAACAGCATCGGCGCGGCGAAGAACGCGGTTGCCCGGATCCGGCGGCCCGCAGGCGCGACGACCATCACCGCAAGAGTCAAGAGCGCGACCGCGGCCAGGAACGAGAGCTTGGTGCCAGCGGCCAGCCCGGCAGCCGCACCCGCGAACCCGAGCGCGCCAACGCCGATCGAGCGGCTGTCTTCGCGAGCCGCGTAACCGTTCACCAGGATCGCGACGGCCGCGAGCAGGAAGACGACGCCACCGACGTCGTTCAGCGCCTCGCCCGCCTGGAAGTCCGTCATCGTCTCCGCGCCGAGCACGACCGCGCCGCCCAGGAGCGCCTGCGGCGCCAGCCCGTATGGCCTTCCGATCGCCCAGGCCGAGATCAGGCCGAGCGCCAGGAAACCGAGGTTTAAGAGCGGCGAGACGAAATCGCGATCGAACGTGAGGATCGGGATCGCGTGGAGGACTTCGGTGTTCGCCGGGTAAAACGAGGCGTAGAAGATCGGGTCGAAGAAGAAGATTTCGCCGGTCGAGCCCGTCTCTGCGAACCGGAGCGAAAGCGGCATGTGGTACCAGAGCGAGTCGGCCCGCCCCATGCCGCCCGTGATTCCCGAGAGCGTCGGGATGGCCCAGGCCGCGAAGATCGCCGCGACGACGATCGCAACGATCGGCAGGCCAAGCCTGTGGCTCGGCGGCGGGGGAGGCGTGCCACTCTCGTCACGAGGCGTTTCACTTTCGTCACGAAGGGGTCTGACCCCCCAGCGGGGTCTGACCCCGGGTCTGACCCCTGTGGCCAGGGCGGCGATTGCGGCCACGAGTACCGAGCCGATCAGGTAGCCGATCTCGCTGAAGCCGCCGAAGGTTCCGAGGAGCTCGCCGAGGAGGACAGCGAGGGTGATGGCGCCGATCACGTCGCAGACGAGCGCCGGCGGGCCGGAGAAGCCGGGCAGAGCCAGACGGCGCAGGCGCACCGCCGCGAACGCCATGGCCATAACGACCAGGCCCAGCTCCGCCATGCCGAGGACGTAATCGCCGGCGCCGAGGGCTCGGTCGCTCACTTGGCCTCTTCCGCTTCACAAGGCGAACGTCCGACGCCGAGGTCTATGGGCCGCAACGTGGGGCGCTCATGGAGAGGAAGCTTCAGGGTGTGGTGGTCGCGCAGCCCTCCGGGCCCGACGAGTCGCAGATCACGACCGAGCGCTCGTCGGGGTTCACCATGCCCAGGCTCCGTGCGCCGAGCTCGGCCGCGTCGGAGTTCTCGAGCGTTGCCGCCCGCGCCTTGAGCTCCTGGTTCTCCTGCTTGAGCTCGGCCAGCTGAGCCTGCTCGGCGCCGGAATCGCGCCAGGCGTCGACGAAGTTCACGATCGGGTTGATGTAGAGCGCAAGGATCACGAAGAGGATCAGGACCAGGCTGAAGCGGCCGAGCCGCTCCCAGTCCACGCGCGAGGCGGAGCGTCCGGCGCCAGGCCGGCGGGGTGCAATCCGATACGCGCGCGTGCTCACGCATCATCGCTTCAACGCCTGAAGCGCGTTACCTGCCGCTGAAAGCTTCGATGCCCGGATAGGTCGCAGCGTCGCCAAGCTCCTCTTCGATCCGCAGGAGCTGGTTGTACTTGGCGACGCGGTCGGAGCGAGAGGGCGCGCCGGTCTTGATCTGGCCGACGCCGGTCGCGACGGCGAGGTCTGCAATCGTCGTGTCCTCGGTCTCGCCCGAGCGGTGGGACATGACCGCTGTGTAGCCGGCATCCCGGGCGATCCGGATCGCATCGAGGGTCTCGGTGAGCGTTCCGATCTGGTTCACCTTGACCAGGATCGAGTTCCCGACACCGGCCTCGATCCCGCGAGTGAGGCGCTCGGGGTTGGTCACAAAGAGGTCGTCGCCGACAAGCTGGCAGCGCTCGCCGATTCGGTCCGTCAGAGCCTTCCAGCCGTCCCAGTCCTCCTCGTCCATCCCGTCCTCGATCGAGACGATGGGAAACGAGTCGATCGCGTCGGCCCAGTAGGCCGCCATCTCATCGGGGGAGAGCGAGCGATCCTCGTGCTCGAGCACGTAGGAGCCGCCCTCGAAGATCTCGCTGGTCGCCGGGTCGAGGGCGATGTGGACGTCGTCGCCCGGCTTGTATCCGGCCGCCTCGATGCCGTCCACGAGCGCTCCGAGCGCGTCGCGGTTCGAGTCAAGGTCGGGAGCGAAGCCGCCCTCGTCGCCGACCGCAGTGTTCAGGCCGCGCTCTTTGAGGATGCCCTTGAGCGCATGGAACACCTCGGTGCCGACGCGAAGCGCCTCGGCAAACGAGCCGGCGCCGGCGGGGACGACCATGAACTCCTGGAAGTCCACCGAGTTGTCGGCGTGGGCGCCGCCGTTTAAGACGTTCATCATCGGGACGGGCAGGACGGACGGCGATTCCGCGTCCGCGAGCGCGGCGACGTAGGCATAGAGCGGTTGGCCTGCCTCGGCGGCCGATGCGCGCGCGGCGGCCAGTGAAACGCCCAGAATGGCGTTGGCGCCGAGGCGCGACTTGTTGGGCGTGCCATCGAGATCGATCATCGCCCGGTCGAGGGCCCCTTGGTCAGAGGCGTCGGTACCCGTGAGCGCATCGGCGATTTCGCCGTTGGCGTTTGCGACCGCGTTCGAGACGCCCCTACCGAGCCATGCCGAGCCACCATCGCGAAGCTCGGTGGCCTCGAACTCGCCCGTCGAAGCGCCAGAGGGAACGGCGGCGCGGCCGATCGCGCCCGAGCGGAGGATCACGTCGACCTCGACCGTGGGATTGCCCCTGGAGTCGAGGATCTGCCGCGCTTTGATGCGTTCGATCTCGGCCATTTGAAGAAACACCCCGCGGCGCGGAAGCGCAGCGAGGACTAGCCGATTCTAGTCTCCGCCCCGCACCTCTTCACGCACGCGGTCCGCGGCCGAGCGCACCGCCAGCTCAGGATCCACCCCCAGCCGTCGCGAGATCCTCACCAGCTCCAAGAGGACCTCGCCCAGCCAGTTCTCCGCGCGGTCGCGGACCTCGGGCTCCTTCGGCGGAGATGATCCCGCGCCTGCGTCCGCCCGGCGCAGGATCTTTCGCGCGTAGAGGAGGCCTGGCAGGATCTCAGGCACATCCGCGAACGGGTCTGTTCGTCCGCGACCCTCGACCTCGCGCTTGATCTTGTCCCAGTTGGCGAGGACTTCGCGCGAAGTCTCCGGGTCACCGTCGCCGAGAAGCTCGCGTGCCTCGCTCTCGTCGAACACGTGCGGGTGTCGGCGGATGAGCTTGGCGCTCATGCCCTCTGCCACTTCGGCGAGCGAGCCCGCGCCTCGTTCCTCTAAGAGGAGCGCCAAAAAGTAGACCTGAAAGAGCACGTCGCCGAGCTCGTCGATGAGCTTTGCGTCATCGCCTTGGGCTGCGGCGTCGGCAAGCTCGTAGGCCTCCTCCACCGTGTGCGGGACGATCGAGCGCTCGTCCTGCTCGCGATCCCACGGGCACTCAACCCGAAGGCGCCGGGTTATCCCATCCAGCCGGGCGAGCGCAGCGGCGGCATCGCCGCTCACCGAAGGCCTCCGATCAGCCTGGCGGCTGGGTCGGCGGCTGGGTCGGCGGCGCTGTCGGAGGCGCCGCGCCAGGAGGCGCACCCGTGGGAGGCGCTCCGGTCGGAGGCGCTCCGGTGGGAGGCGCCGCGCCCGGAGGCACCGTGCCTGGCGGCACCGTTCCCGGCGCACCGGGGACGCCGAGCGGCGTTGCGCCCTCAGTCGGATCGTCCTCGACGGGCATCTGCACGCCCTGTGGAAGCGGCCCGCCGATGGGCGTCGTGACGACCGCAGTTGGGTCCTGCTCGTCCTGCGGCAGCGCAATCGGCGAGATCACCGGCGGCGCCACGACGACGGCGCCGCATCCGTCGGGAACCTCGAGCTCCTGGCCGGTGGTCGGGTCGATTCCGGGCTCGTCGTCCTCGTCGTCGCCGATGCAACCGTCGTCGGTGACGCTGAAGTTGGAGCAGCGCTCGGAAAGCTGGGTTTCAATCGTGCCGTCCTCGTCGTTCGCGATGAGGTCCTCCGAGCAGACGGTGCGCGCCTGCCACTTGGAGACGAACCCGTCCTGGAAGTCGGTGACGGCCGCCTGCTGCTCCTGGGTTACGAGCTGCTGTCGGATCTGCGCGCTCGTTTCCTCGCTCAGCGGCTGCGTCTCAGCCTCGTTGATCGTCTCGACCTCAATCACATAAAAGCCCGTCTCGGTCTCGATGGGTCCGACGACCTCACCTTCCGCGGCGGAGAAAATCGCCTCGTCGAGCACGGGCTCGTTCTGACCCGGTGCCACGCCCGGCCGCAGGCCGCCCAGGTCCGCGGTGGCCTGATCGGTCGAAAGCTTCTTGGTCACCCGCTTCCAGGTTGCCGCGTCGGGGTCGTCGCCGAGCTCGTCGACAGCTTGGCGCGCCTTGTCCTCGTTGGGGTTTAAGAGGGTGCGGACATCGCGTGTCTCGGGCGTTTCGAACTGGGCGATGTTCTCGTTGTAGAAGTCCTCGATCTCCTGATCGGTGATCTCAAGCTCTTCGTCTCCCTGACAGCCTTCGCGCTGGGCCTGAGGCACTTCGGCTTCGGGGTCCTGCGGGACGACCTGGTCCTGAATGCACTGGGTCTGGAGCTGAAGCGTCACCTGCTCCTGAGCGTCTTCCTCTGAGAGGCCGGACTGCTCCAGGAAGCGATCGAACTCCTCTTGGCCGCCGAACTGCTCGTCGATGATCGTCGCGAGCTCTGCTTCCACCTCGCGATCGGTGATGTCGATGCCCCGCTCCTCGGCCTCGCCCCCGACCCAGCGCGAGAGGAGGAGATCGGAAACCGCCGGAATCTTCAGCGCGTCGAACTGGGGCGTGCCGGGCTCGGGGGGCTCTGCCTGCTGCTCGCCGGCCGCGGCCTGCTCGATCGCGAGATCGAACTCGTCTTGAGTGATCTCGCCGTTCTCGACGCCCTCGACGAAGGCGACTGCGCCGCTGGGCAGGCTGATCTTGCCAATGCCCATGGTCGCGGCAACCAGTCCCACGAGGCCTGCCAGGACAAGAGTGGATGCGA
>Ga0136622_10000347_pt1 | contig 18905 bp, 17 predicted proteins | sample AntDrymUQ4482106_2_FD_104803 | JGI IMG/M metagenome (GOLD analysis project Ga0136622, IMG submission 104803) | Polar desert sand microbial communities from Dry Valleys, Antarctica - metaG UQ448 (21.06) | ecosystem: Environmental > Terrestrial > Soil > Desert | place: Antarctica: Dry Valley...
CGTGCGGACGGGCGGCGAGCCTCGCGTCAGAGCAGGTCGTGCACGACCACCGAATCGTCCCGGTCCGGCCCGACGCCGATCACCGACACGCGGACGCCGACCATGTCCTCGACGAACCGCACGTACGCCTGCGCGTTGGCCGGCAGGTCGTCGAGGGTGCGGGCGGCGCCGATCTCCTCCTGCCAGCCCGGCAGGTACTCGTAGACAGGCGTCGCGTGGTGGAAATCGGTCTGGGTCATCGGCATCTCGTCGTGTCGCACCCCGTCGACGTCGTATCCCACGCACACCGGCAGCTGGTCCAGCCCGGTGAGCACATCGAGCTTGGTGAGCACGAAGTCGGTGACCCCGTTGACCCGCGCCGCGTACCGACCGATGACCGCGTCGAACCAGCCGCTCCGACGCGGCCGGCCCGTGGTCGTCCCGTACTCGTGGCCGGTCTTGCGCAGGTGTTCACCGGCCGCGTTGATCAGCTCGGTCGGGAACGGCCCTTCGCCGACTCGGGTCGTGTAGGCCTTGAGGACCGCCACCACCCGGTCGATGCGGGTCGGCGGGATCCCGGTGCCGGTACAGGCGCCGCCTGCTGTCGCCGACGACGACGTGACGAACGGGTACGTACCGTGGTCGACGTCGAGCAGCGTCGCCTGACCGGCCTCGAGCAGCACGGTCTGCCGCGCGTCGAGCGCGCTGGTGAGCAGCAGCGAGGTGTCGGCGACCATGGGTTGCAACCGGTCGACATAGCTGAGTAGCTCGTCGACCACCTCGGCCGGCTCGATCGCCCGCCGGTTGTAGATCTTGGCGAGCACCTGGTTCTTCAGCTCGAGAGCGGCCTCGACCTTCTGTAGCAGGATCTTCTCGTCCAGCAGGTCCTGCACCCGCACCCCGACCCGGTTCATCTTGTCGGCGTACGTAGGGCCGATGCCGCGTCCCGTAGTCCCGATGCGACGCGAACCGAGAAAGCGCTCGGCGGTCTTGTCGAGCTCGCAGCTGTAGCGCGTGATCACGTGCGCGTTGGCGCTGACGATCAGCCGCGAGGTGTCCACGCCGCGGGCGTCGAGGGCGTCGATCTCACCGAACAGCACGGACAGGTCCACGACCACCCCGTTGCCGATGACCGGGACGACGTCGGGGGTCAGGATGCCGCTGGGCAGCAGGTGCAGGGCGTACGTCTCGTCGCCGATTACGACGGTGTGGCCGGCGTTGTTGCCCCCGTTGAACTTGACCACATAACCGACGCGGCTGCCGAGCTGGTCCGTCGCTTTGCCCTTGCCCTCGTCCCCCCACTGGGCGCCGACGATCACGATCGCGGGCATGACCGAACAGTAGCGTTCACGGGGTGGACGGGGTGCTCGTCGTCACCAGCACCGCCGCCGGCCGCACGGGCGCAGCGTCGGTGGACGCTGCCGGAGTGTTGCCGGCGCTGGAGTGTTGCTGGCGCCGGAGTGTTGCCGGCGCCGAGGTCGAGGTTTTATGACCGCGGACCACGTCGGGGTCGGTGTCGACGCGGCTGTGGAGGCGGCCGAGCTGAAGGACCACCTCGGCGGGCGCTTTGGCTTCGCGCTCGGCGCCATGCCCGCTGACTTCACCCGCGGACGGTGAGCGGCTGTGCGTACTTGTGGCGGAGGGCCATGGGCCGCAGCCCGTGGCGCGTGCTTCAGGTGGCGACATCGCCGTGGCCCGAGCATCGCCCAAGCCGCGGCGGATGATCACCGCGACGCCGTGGCCACCCCGGGGGCAGGGAGGTGGTCATTCAGGGGCCGCCGTTCCGCCTGATCCTCGACGGTGAGCTCTTGGGACCGGTGTCGCGGCCGAGCTGGCGGGCGGTGCGAGGCACGTTGTTCGTCGCGCCGCCCGCGGAGCGGCCTGTGGCTGAGCGGCGTCCCTACTGACTCGTCGGCAGCAGCTGGGTGGCGGCCTCGCGGCTCGAGTCGGACAGGAACGTCACGCAGCGCTCCGCTTCGTCGACCTCCTCGATCGCTGCAGCGGCGCGGGCGAGGGCCGCGAGCGCCCGCAGGAACCCCCTATTCGGTAGGTGCGACCACGGCACCGGCCCGTGGCCGTGCCAGCCGGACCGGCGCAACGTGTCGAGCCCGCGGTGGTAGCCGGTGCGGGCGTACGCGTAGGCCGCGATGTCGTCACCCCCGGACAGGGCTGCCTCGGCCAGCACCGCCCACACCAGGCTCGACGTGGGATGGGCACGGGCGACATCGGCGGGCTGCGTGCCGGCGTCGAGCATCAAGGTGGCGGGGTCGACCGGCAGCAGCGTCTCGGGGGGTTGTCCCAACAGGTTGTCATGCGTCACCCCGCCATCCTGCCCGGCTTCCCGCCGCCGCGTGGCAGCGCCTGCCGCAGATCGTCAAATCAGGGTCCGTCGGGTCGTCGTGGCAGGGAAAGAGTCGCGGTCCGGCGCGGCCGGGTGCCTGTCGGGCCGCGGCGGCGCGGACCGATCTTCCGACCTGGCGGCTGCCATGCCGGCCCAACCGTCGGATCATCCGTGGAGCGGCGCGGCGGCGCGGACCGATCTTCCGACCTGGCGGCTGCCATGGCCACCCGACCGTCGGAACATCCGTGGAACGCGCGGCGGCGCGGACCGATCTTCCGACCTGGCGGCTGCCATGGCCACCCGACCGTCGGAAGATCGGGCCAGGTGAGCGGACGGGAGCGGTGTGCGTCAGCCCGCCAACACTGCAGGCGCGGGCGGCGGGTCAGCGGAGGGTGGTGCCGGCGGAGCGAAGGTTCTGGCAGGCCTCGACCACCCGGGTCGCCATGGACTCCTCGGCCGCCTTGCCGTACGACCGCGGGTCGTAGAGCTTCTTGTCGCCGACCTCGCCGTCGAGCTTCAGCACGCCGGAGTAGTTGGCGAACATGTGCGCGGCGACCGCGCGGGTGAACGCGTACTGGGTGTCGGTGTCGACGTTCATCTTCACCACGCCGTAGTCGACGGCGTCGGAGATCTCCTGCGCCGACGATCCCGACCCGCCGTGGAACACCAGGTCGAACGGCTTCGCCCCCTCACCGAGGTCGAACTTTTCGGCCACCACCCGCTGCGCCTCCTCCAGGATCTCCGGCCGCAACTTGACGTTGCCCGGCTTGTACACCCCGTGCACGTTGCCGAAGGTCAGTGCCAGCAGGTAGCGGCCCCGCTCACCGAGTCCGAGCGTCTCCGCGGTGCGCACCGCGTCGCCCGGCGCGGAGTACAACTTCTCGTCCATCTCGCCGACGATCCCGTCCTCTTCACCGCCGACGACTCCCACTTCGACCTCCAGCACCACATGCGCGGCGGCCGCGCGCTCCAGCAGCTCTTCGGCGATCTGCAGGTTCTGCTCCAGCTCGGTGGCTGAGCCGTCCCACATGTGCGACTGGAACAGCGGCTCGCCGCCCCCCGCGACCCGCTCGCGCGACAGCTCGAGCAGCGGGCGTACGAACCCGTCGAGCTTGTCCTCGGGGCAGTGGTCGGTGTGCAGCGCGACGTTGACCGGGTACTTCTCGGCCACCTCCCTCGCGTACGCCGCAAGCGCGACCGACCCGGTCACCATGTCCTTGACCGTCGCGCCTGACAGGAACTCCGCACCCCCGGTGGACACCTGCACGATTCCGTCGCTCTCGGCCTCCGCGAAGCCGCGCAGGGCCGCATGCAAGGTCTGCGACGACGTCACGTTGATCGCCGGGTAGGCGTACGACTTCTCCTTCGCCGAGTCGAGCATCTGGCGGTACGCGTCAGGGGTGGCGATGGGCATCAGGTGCTCCGGGAGGTCGACGTCAGTGCAGCTCCGACAGTAGTGCCCGCGCGGCCACCTGCACCGGGTCCCAGGGGGACGAGAACGGGGGCGCGTACGCCAGGTCGAGGTCGACCAGGTCGTGCACGCCCAGGCCGGCCCACAGGGCGGTCGCGCAGATGTCGATGCGGATCGCCGACCCCTCCCCGCCCACGATCTGCCCGCCGAGTAGCCGGCCGCCGGACTTCTCGGCAGTCAGCCGCACGGTCATCGGCTGTGCACCGGGGAAGTACCCCGCCCGGGTGGTGGTCTTGATAGTCGCCGACACCGCGTCGAACCCGGCGGCGACTGCGCTGTCCTGCGCCATCCCGGTGCGCGCCACCTCGAGGTCGCACACCTTGGTGATCGCGGTGCCTACGACACCGTGGAAACGCTCCCGGCCGCCGGCGATGTTGAGGCCGGCGATTCGACCCTGCTTGTTGGCGTGGGTACCGAGCGGCACGTACACGAACTCCTCGGCCACTCGGTCCCACGACTCGACGCAGTCGCCCGCCGCCCACACCCCGGCCGGGCCGGGCACCGTCATCGACGGCTCGACCCGGATACCGCCGCTGCCCCCGAGCGGCATCCCGGCGGCCGCGGCCAGCTCGCTACGCGGCTGCACCCCGAGTCCGAGCACGACGACGTCCGCGTCGTAGGTCCGCCCGCCGGCGCGTACCGCCCGGACGCGGCCGGTGTCGTCGGTGTCGAAGCCTTCGGCGCCGGCCCCCATCACCACATCGATGCCCATGTCGAGCATCGCCGTGCGTACCAGCGTGGCGAGGTCTGGGTCGATGGTGCTCATCGGCTCGTCAGCGAGGTCGACCAGCGTCGTCGCGAGCCCACGTCGCAGGCAGACCTCGGCCATCTCGACCCCGATGTAGCCGCCGCCGACCACGACGGCCCGTCGGGGACGTGAGTCGTCCAGTGACTCGAGGGTCTGCAGCAGCCGGCAGCCGTCGTCGAGGGTCTGTATGCCGTGCACCCCGTCGGCGTCGGCGCCCGGCACGTCCGGGCGCACCGGCTGGGCGCCGGTCGCGAGGAGCAGATGGTCGTAGCCGAGCCGCTCCTCGGGACCGCCGTCGCACGGGCGCACGGTCACGGCCTGCTCGGCGGGGTCGACGCTCACCGCCTCGATGCCGACCCGCGCGTCGATCCCCTTCTCGCGGTGCTGCTCGGGTGTGCGCGCGACGAGTCCGCCCGGCCCGTCGACGTCGCCGGCGACCCAGTAGGGGATGCCGCAGGCCGAGTACGACGTCCAGCCCGTCCGCTCGACGACCACCACGTCGAGGGCGTCCCCGGCCCGGCGCTTCGCGGTCGCCGCCGCGGACATGCCGGCGGCATCGCCCCCGACGACCACCAGCCGCTCCGTCACCCTGCGACTGTAGGTCACGCCTCCTGGGAGACCGCAGGTGAGACAGTGCCGTAGGCGGGGCGGCGGGAATGTCTCAGCGTTCGTCGCGCGGCGCGCCCCAAGCCGCGGACAGGTCCGCGTGCTGGCGAACCCACGCATGCATCGCGATCGCCGCCGCTGCGCCGGCGTTGATCGAGCGGGTCGACCCGAACTGCGCGATCGACATTGTCGTCGTGCACGCGTCCCGCGCGGCCGGCGTCAGCCCCGGCCCCTCCTGCCCGAACACCAGCACGCAGGCGTCCGGGAGCCTCGCCCCCTCCAGCGGCACCGAGCCCGGCTGATTGTCCACCCCCACCAGCGGCAGCCCCCGATCGGCCGCCCACCGGACCAGCGCCCCGACGTCACCGTGGTGACGCAGGTGCTGGTAGCGGTCGGTGACCATCGCCCCCCTCCGGTTCCAGCGCCGCCGACCGACCACGTGCACCTCGGCGGCCAGGAACGCGTTGGCGGTCCGCACCACGGAGCCGATGTTCAGGTCGTGGCGCCAGTTCTCGATCGCCACGTGGAACGCGTGCCGCCGCTGGTCGAGGTCGGCGACGATCGCATCGTGCCGCCAGTAGCGGTAAGCGTCGACGACGTTGCGCCGGTCACCGTCGCGCAGCAGCTCCGGGTCGAGCCGGCCCGACTCAACCGACCCCGGCTCCGGCCAGCGGGCCTCCCACGGCCCGACGCCCACCGGGATCTCGTCGTCCACGCAGGCAGACACTAGACAACCGATGCCCGCGCGACGCGCCGGTAGGCTCGGCGAGGTGACGGCGGCCGCGGTGACCAGTGCGCTGAGTACGGCCATCGGCCCGTCCTGGCTCGACCCCGAATCGCTGATCCAGAGCTTCGGGCTGATCGGGATCCTCGTGATCGTCTTCGCCGAGTGCGGCCTACTCCTCGGGTTCTTCCTGCCCGGTGACTCGCTGCTGTTCACCGCTGGCCTGCTGGTCACCACCGGCGTGCTGGCCCAGCCGCTGTGGCTGGTCTGCCTGCTGATCGTGCTCGCGGCGATCGCCGGCAACCTCACTGGTTACGCCATCGGCCGCAAGGCCGGGCCGGCGATCTTCGACCGCCCGGACTCGCGCCTGTTCAAGGCCGAGCACGTCGACCGGACGTACGCGTTCTTCGACCGGTACGGCAACCGGGCCATCGTGCTCGGCCGGTTCGTCCCGATCGTGCGGACCTTCATCACCGTCATGGCCGGCGTCGGAAGGATGGACTTCCGCCGCTACGCGCTGTACTCCACCGTCGGCGGTGTGCTGTGGGGCGCGGGGGTCACCGTCCTCGGCTACTACCTGGGGCGGGTCGCCTTCGTACGGGAGAACATCGAGGCGATGCTGATCGGCATCGTCGCCCTGTCGCTCGTCCCAATCGTCATCGAGCTCAGCCGGGCCCGCTCGCGGCGACGCGACGAGCGCTACGACGAGCCGGACGAGCGGCAGCGGGTGCTCGACGAGTTCGGCGACCGCGACCCCTGACCGCACCTCACATCCTGTCAGGCGGTTGGCGGAGGCAGGCCTAGGTCCTCCCGGCCGTACGCGAATCGGTAGGCCAGCCCCTCGGCCTCGACCCGCTGCCGCGCCCCGGTGTCCCGGTCGGCGATCACCACCACGGCCACCACCTCGGCACCGGCCGTACGCAGCGCGTCGACCGCAGTGAGCACCGACCCCCCGGTCGTCGAGGTGTCCTCGACCGCGAGCACTCGCCGCCCGGTCACGTCCGGACCCTCGATCCGACGTTGCAGCCCGTGAGCCTTGCCGACCTTCCGGACGACGAATGCGTCCAGCCGCCGGCCGTGTGCCGCCGCTACGTGCAGCATCGCGGTCGCCACCGGGTCAGCCCCCAGCGTCAGCCCCCCGACCGCCTGGAAGTCGAGGTCGCCGGCCAGATCGAGCAGCACCTCGCCCACCAGTGGGGCGGCGTCGGCGTCGAGGGTGACCCGGCGCAGGTCGACGTAGTGGTCGCTCTCGCGTCCGGAGCGGAGCGTGACCCGTTCGTGCACCACGGCCTTGTCCATGATCTGACGCCTTAGCTGCTCCCAAACGCCGGCCAGCTCGCCTCCCGCGCTCATTCACCCGAGCCTAGTGTCGCGTTGCAGTACCGGCTCAGCACCGACTGGCGCAAGAAATGGGCGGCGGCTGCCGCGCGGCTGAACGCACCATGAGCACCTCTGGACACCGAGACCGTGTTCGTGCAGCGACACTAAGGTCGGAGCATGCCGACAGGGACCGACCTGCCCGGGGCCAGGGAGCAGTCGTACGCCCAGCGGGTGCGTGGCCTCGGCACCACCATCTTCGCCGAGATGTCCGAGCTGGCCCGGCGCACCGGTGCGATCAACCTCGGCCAGGGCTTCCCGGACACCGACGGGCCGGCGGAGGTGATCGATGCGGCCGTGACCGCGATGCGGACAGGGCACAACCAGTACCCGCCTGGACGGGGCGTGCCCGCGCTGCGTGCGGCCATCGCCGACCATCAGCGGCGGTGGTACGGCCTTGAGCTCGATCCCGACAGCGAGGTCGTCGTCACCACCGGCGCCACCGAGGCGGTCGCCGCGGCACTGCTCGGTCTGGTCAACGCGAGGGACGAGGTCGTGGCGCTGGAGCCCTACTACGACTCCTACGTCGCTGGCATCCAGCTGGCCGGCGGGGTGCGCCGGCCGGTGACGCTGCGGGCACCCGACTTCCGCCTCGACACTGACGCGCTGCGAGCGGCGGTGAGCCCGCGCACCCGGCTGTTGCTCATCAACTCACCGCACAACCCGACTGGCACGGTGCTGACCCGATCCGAGCTCACGGCCGTGGCCGAGGTGGCAGTCGACCACGACCTGGTCGTCGTCACGGACGAGGTCTACGAGCACCTGACATTCGACGGCCGCGAACACGTCCCGATCTCGACCCTGCCCGGCATGGCCGAGCGGACGGTGACGATCAGCAGCGCCGCCAAGACGTTCTCGTTCACCGGGTGGAAGGTCGGCTGGGCCACCGGGCCGGCCCAGCTCATCGGCGCCGTGGCTGCCGCCAAGCAGTACCTGACGTTCGCCTCAGGTGCGCCGCTCCAGCCGGCGATCGCGGTGGCGCTCGCACTGCCCGACCAGGTGTACGTCGACCTCGCCACCGACCTGCAGCGCAAGCGGGACCTGCTGTGCGACGGGCTGGCCGCTGCCGGGTTTCGCGTGTACCGCCCGCAGGGCACCTACTTCGCCAGCACCGACGTACGTCCGCTCGGGTACGACGACGGGTTGACATTCTGCCGCGAGCTGCCCAGCCGCGCCGGCGTGGTTGCCGTTCCGCACCTGGTGTTCTACGACGACGTCGCGGCCGGCCGGACGCTGGTCCGCTGGGCCTTCTGCAAGCGCGACGAGGTGCTGGTGGACGCGTTGGAGCGGCTCGGCCGGGCCTTCGGCTGAACGGCGTCGATGCGCAGCGTGGCGGTCAGACAGCGCCGGCCTTCTTGCCGGCGAACCAAGCCCCGGCGCCGCCGACGAACAGCAGCACAAGTACCGCGACCGACGGGACCACCCAGATGACTCCGATTATCGCGGTGACGGTGAAGAACAGGCCGATGAGCACGCTGACGGTGGCCGCCGCGGCGACCAGCACCCGCGCCACCTGCGACCCTCGCAGCAGGAGCACCGCCGGGATGATGACGGCCAGCATGAGCAGGCCGATTGCCAGCAGGATGCCGCCGGTGACGGCCGTCGCGTTCAACACGTCGCCGCGGGACAGCCCGCTGTCGCCCAGAAACTGCCGACCCTCGTCGGTGCTGAGCGCGTCGTCGATCGTCGCTTCGTTCGCCGCCAACAAGAGCACACCCATCAGCGCCCAGAAGCCGCCGGTGAGCAGGGACATCAGGATGGTGATGATCGCGGCCGCGGTGACGGTGCCCGGCCGGGTCCTGGGGTAGGGGGTCGGTCCGCCGTACTGCTGCTGGCCGTACTGCTGGCCGTACTGGTGCTGGCCATACTGCTGTTGGCCGCCGTACTGCTCCTGACCTGCGTACGACTGCTGACCGACCTGCTGCTGGCTGGAGCCCTGCTGTTGGTCATGGCCCTGTTGGCCATAGGCCGGCGGCTGACCATAGGCCGGCGGCTGACCATAGGCCGGCGGCTGAGCATGAGTCGGCTGCTGGCCGTACTGCTGGGTTTGGGCAGGGTCCTGGCCGTACGCGGGCGGGCGGGAGTCGGCATGCCGACCGTCATCACGCTGGTCGTCGCTGCGCTCGTCGTCTCGCGGCGGCGGTTGGGTGCTCGACATGGGGTTTCCTCCGTGGCTCGGTGTCACCAGTGTGCCCTCACGCCGCTGGTCGCAGCTCCACACCGTCGCCGGCGGGGTCGGAGGAGCGGTCGACGACCACCGTGGTGCCGTCGCGGACGGCACCGTCGAGGAGCCCGCGCGCCAGCCGGTCGCCGATGGCCTGCTGCACCAGCCGACGCAGCGGCCGCGCGCCGTAGACCGGGTCGAAGCCGGTGACCGCGAGCCATTCCCGCGCCGCCGCAGTCACCTGGAGCTCGATCCGGCGCGCCGCCAGACGTCGCGCCAGCGCGTCCACCTGCAGGTCGACGATGTGGGTCAGCTCGTCGGTGCCGAGCTGGTCGAACACCACGATGTCGTCGAGCCGGTTGAGGAACTCCGGCTTGAACGCCTGCCGTACCACGCCGAGCACCGCCTCGCGCTTGGCGCCGGTGTCCAGCGCCTGGTCGGCGAGGAACGCCGAACCGAGGTTTGAGGTCAGCACGAGGATGACGTTGCGGAAGTCGACGGTGCGGCCCTGCCCGTCAGTGAGCCGGCCGTCGTCGAGCACCTGCAGCAGCACGTCAAACACCTCGGGGTGGGCCTTCTCGACCTCGTCGAGCAGCACCACGCCGTACGGCCGCCGCCGAACCGCCTCGGTCAGCTGCCCACCCTCGCCGTAGCCGACGTATCCGGGCGGTGCGCCGACCAGCCGGGCTACCGAGTGCTTCTCGCCGTACTCGCTCATGTCGATGCGCACCATCGCCCGCTCGTCGTCGAACAGGAACGCGGCCAGCGACTTGGCCAGCTCGGTCTTGCCGACGCCGGTGGGGCCGAGGAACAGGAACGAGCCGGTGGGGCGGTCGGGGTCGGACAGGCCGACCCGGGCGCGGCGTACCGCGTCGGACACCGCGACCACCGCGCGGTGCTGGCCGACCAGTCGGGCGCTGATCGCCTCCTCCATCCGCAGCAGCTTGCCCGCCTCACCCTCCAGCAGCCGGCCGGCGGGGATGCCGGTCCAGGCCGACACCACCTCGGCTACCTGGTCGGCACCGACCTCCTCGCGCACCATCGCTTCGTCACCAGCGGGGGACTGCCCGGCCTCCTGGGCCTGCACCAGCTCACGCTCCAGGCCCGGGATGGTCTCGTACAGCAGCTTGCTGGCGGTCTCGTACTCGCCGTCGCGCTGGGCACGGTCGAGCTGGGTCCGCAGGTCGTCGATCTCGGCTTTGATGTCACCGACCCTGTTCAGGCCCTGCTTCTCTGCCTGCCAGCGCGCCTCCAGGCCGCGCAGCTCCTCCTGCCGGTCGGCCAGCTCGGCCCGCAGCCGGCTCAGCCGCTCCTGGCTGGCGGGGTCGGACTCGCCGGCCAGGTGCATCTCCTCCATCCGCAGCCGGTCGACGGCCCGGCGCAGCTCGTCGATCTCCACCGGCGAGGAGTCGATCTCCATCCGCAGCCGGCTACCGGCCTCGTCGACCAGGTCGATGGCCTTGTCCGGCAGCTGGCGGCCGGGGATGTAGCGGTCGCTCAGGCTGGCCGCCGCCACCAGCGCGGAGTCGGCGATCGACACCTTGTGGTGCGCCTCGTACCGCTCCTTGAGGCCGCGGAGGATCGCGATGGTGTCCTCCACGCTGGGCTCGCCGACGTACACCTGCTGGAAGCGGCGCTCGAGGGCGGCGTCTTTCTCGATCCGCTGGCGGTACTCGTCCAACGTGGTGGCGCCGATCATCCGCAGCTCGCCGCGGGCGAGCATCGGCTTGAGCATGTTGCCGGCGTCCATCGCGCCCTCGCCGGTCGCACCGGCGCCGACCACCGTGTGGAGCTCGTCGATGAAGCAGATGACCTGCCCGGCCGAGGAGGTGATCTCCTCCAGCACCGCCTTCAGCCGCTCCTCGAACTCGCCGCGGTACTTCGCGCCGGCGACCATCGCCCCAAGGTCCAGCGACACCAACCGGCGCCCGCGCAGCGACTCGGGGACGTCACCGGCGACGATGCGTTGGGCGAGTCCCTCGACGACCGCGGTCTTGCCCACACCGGGCTCGCCGATGAGGACCGGGTTGTTCTTCGTGCGCCGGCTCAGCACCTGGACAACCCGGCGGATCTCGGCGTCCCGGCCGATCACCGGGTCGAGCCCGCCTTGCCGGGCCCGGTCGGTCAGGTCGATGCCGTACTTTTCCAGCGCCTGGTAGGTGTTCTCCGGGTCCGGGCTGGTGACCCGGCTGTTGCCGCGTACCGCCGCGAAGGCGCCGAGCAGTGCGTCGGCAGTGGCGCCAGCGGCGTCTAGAAGGTCACGGGCCGGGCCAGCGACGGTCGCGACGCCCACCAGCAGGTGCTCGGTGGAGACGTACTCGTCGCCCATCTCCGCGGCGAGGTCTCCGGCCCGCTGCAGCACCTCGTACGTCGCGCGCGCCATCGACGGCGTGGCAACGCTGGTGCCACTGGCCCGAGGGAGCGCATCCACCGCGGCATCGGCGCGGGTGGCCAGCGAGGCGGGCTCGACCCCGGCAGCGCGCACGAGCGCGACCGGGATGCCGTCGGTCGGGGTGAGCAGCGTCGCCAGCACATGCATGGCCTCCACCAGCGGGTGGCCCGAGGCAGCGGCGCGCTGGACGGCGGCCGAGACGGCCTCCTGGCTGCGCCGGGTGAGCGTCGAGGCGTCCATGGTTGTCGTCCTCCAGCAGTCCGAGAGGGGTTCTCCGGATCCAACGCTGGCGGAGTTGAGTCGATTCCACGCAACCTCGGCGCGCAAGCGGTTGGCGTAGTGGCGAAACCCGGATCAGCGGCGGAGCACCTGGACCTGGCAGCTGGCCTCCCCGGCGGGTACGGGCAGCCGGTGCAGCCGTAGCTCGTACGTGCCACCCCTGCGCAGGTCTGGGATCGGCTGCCGCTTCCCGCCGGCGGTGTGGTCACCGGGGGCGGCAAGCACAACCGTCACCAGGTAGTCGGCCCGCGCCCCGTCGTTGGTCACGGTGCCGACCGCTGCCCATTGGCCGGCGGGGTCGGGTTCACACCGGAAGTCGCTGAGTGCGTCCGGGTCCGGCGTGCCCGCAGGTCCGGGAACCGCCGGGGGCATCGCGGTGGGCGCCGAGCCGCGGGGTGAGCCGCCCGCGACCGGCTGGTCTGCCGCGTCGGCGCCCAGCCCGCACCCCGTCAGGAGCACGCCGGCCCATCCCCACACCACGATCCGCGCGCTGCGCCGTTGCACGAGCCGATCCCAGCACGTGGCGTCGTCAACTGGCCTTGCGAAACGCCCACTCACGCAAGTGAAACCGCGCTGACCCTGTAGCGCTTTCGGATCAGCCGCGGCGCCAGACGACGACCTGGCCGGTCCGGCGAGACACCGGTACCGGCAGGTTGGGTGAAGAGGGTGGTGGGCCGAGGGCGTCCGCGGCGAGCCGTGCCGCCAGCTCCGCCTCGAGGTCGGCGACGCGCTCCCGCAGCACCAGCACCTGCCGTTCGAGCTGCAGCACCCGGCGGACCCCTTCGAGACCCAGTCCCTCGGCCGTGAGACGGGCGACAGCGCGCAGCGCATCGAGGTCGTGCAGCGAGTACCGCCTGCCGCCCCCGCCACTGCGCCCGGGCGTCACCAACCCCAGCCGGTCGTACGTACGCAGCGTCTGCGGGTGCATGCCGGTCAGCTCGGCGGCGACACTGATCACAAACACCGGGATGTCCGGCGCCGGGGGGCCGGCCACCGGGTCGCCCGGGCGACGGGTCGGGTCGATCATGACGGGTTCCCGGTGGCGAACAGGGCGGCGCGGGGGTCGGTGCCGCCGCGGGCGACCCGGTACGCCTCGAGGGCCTGGCGAGCCTGGTCGGTCAGCGTGCCGGGGACCTGCACCTCGACGGTCACCAGCAGGTCGGCGGCGGTTCCGTCCCGGCGCCGGGAACCCTTGCCTCGGGCCCGGAAGGTGCGGCCGGACGGGGTGCCGGCCGGGATCTTCAGGCTCACCGGGCTGCCGTTGAGGGTCGGCACCGCGATGGTGGCGCCCAGTGCGGCCTCGTCGAGCGTGATCGGGACCGACACGGTGAGGTTGTCGCCGCTGCGTCCGAACAGCCGGTGCTGGGCGACGTGCACGTTCACGTACAGGTCGCCGGACGGCCCACCGTGCTCCCCGGACGCGCCCTTGCCGCGCAACCGGATGCGCTGTCCGTCCTTCACACCGGCAGGGATCCGCGCCTGCATGGTGTTCGACGACTGACCGCGCCCGGACCCATGGCACGTCGGGCACGGATCGTCGACCACCATGCCGCGTCCCCGGCAGGCGGCGCACGGCTCGGTCATCGCGAACAGGCCACCGGTGGCGCTGGCCTGCATGCCGGTGCCCTCGCAGTCCGGGCACACCCGCGGCACCGTGCCCGCCCGGGCTCCCGTGCCTCGGCAGTCGCGGCAGGCGGCGTCACTGGTGGTGCGCAGAGTGACCGTCACACCCGCAACCGCCTGCTCGAAGCCGATGCTGGCCTCGGTCTCCACGTCGGCCCCCCGCCGGGCACCTGAGGAGGTACGGGTGCGTACGCCGCCGCCGAACAGACCGCCGAGCAGGTCGGAGATGTCGAAGGCGCCGGCGCCCCCCGGGGCGGCACCTGCGTACCGGAATCCGCCGGGTCCACCCGGACCGCCGACACCAGCACCGAACAGGCTGCGCTGGTCGTCGTACTCCTTGCGCTTGTCGGGCGAGGACAGCACCGAGTGGGCCTCGGAGATCTGCTTGAACCGCTCCTCGGCGCCGGTGTCACCGGGCCGGGAGTCGGGGTGGTTGGCTCGCGCCAGGCTGCGATAGGCCTTCTTGATGTCGTCGGCCGAGGCGTCCTTGGACACACCCAGGACGCGGTAGAAGTCCTTGCCCCTCCAGTCGCTGCTCACCGTGGCTCACCTCCCTCAGTCCCGTGCGCGGTGGTCGTCGGCGTGTCAGTCGGTCTCTGTCAGTCGGTATCTGTCAGTCGTTGTCGTGTTGTTCGTCGGTCCGCGGCTCGGTCGCTGCGTTGCTGTCGGTCGGGTCTGTCGCGGACCCGTCCCCCACGTGATCCCCGGTGTGGTCTCCAGCGTGGTGTCCGGTGTGGTCCACGGCGTTGTCCACCGAGTCGTCGCCGGGGTGGTCCACTGTGTGGTCCACCGCCAGTGGCGGTGGCTCGGAGACCGCCACCCGGGCCGGGCGCAGCACCCGGTCACCCACCCGGTAGCCGGGCTGCAGGATCGCGTGCGCGGTCGGCCCGTCGACAGCGTCGGAGTGCTCGTGCATCAGGGCTTCGTGCACCCGAGGGTCGAACCGCTCCCCCGGCTCGCCGAACCGCTGCAACCCCAGACCATCCATCGTCCGGTCGAGCGAGTCCGCCACAGCCTTGAACCCGCCGGTGAGCTCACCGTGCTGGCGAGCCCGGTCGACGTCGTCGAGCACCCCGAGCAGCGCGGCCAGCACCGCGGCGGTGGCGCTGTCGCGGACGACCTGCCGGTCGCGGTCGACCCGCCGCTTGTAGTTGATGTACTCGGCCTGCAGGCGCTGCAGGTCGGCGGTGCGCTCACCGAGCTGGCGGACCAGATCGGCGGTGACGTCGCCCTCCGGTGCCGGATCAGCCGGCAGTTCCTCCGAGGAACCGGCGGTGCGCGCAGTGCCAGCGGGGTCGGCGGGGACCGCGTCACCGTCGGGCGGTTCGACTGCTGCGACGTCGACGACCGGCGCGCCGGCCCGGCCGGGCTCCCCCTGGTCCGGGGGAGCCGCGGCCGGCGGTACGTCCGGACCAGATGGTGCCTGGCTCACCGGGCGCCCTGCTCCGACTGCTCCGACCCGCCGTCGGCGGTGTCGCTGGAGTCGGCATCGTCGACGATCTCCGCGTCGACGACGTCGTCGGAACCGTCGCCCGCGTCACCGTCGGTGCCGCCCGCGCTCTGGTCGCCAGGAGTCTGTCCCTCCGCCGCGTACATCGCGGTGCCCATCCGCTGGCTGGACTCGCCGAGCTTGGCCACCGCGGCCCGCACGGCTTCGAGGTCGTCCTCGGCCTCGAGTGCCTTCTTCAGCGCATCCACGTCGGCCTGAACCTCCGTACGCAGCGACTCGTCGAGCTTGTCGGCGTTGTCGGCGAGGAACTTCTCGGTTGTGTAGACCAGTGAGTCAGCCTGGTTGCGGGTCTCCACCTGCTCGCGGCGCTGACGGTCCTCGTCGGCGTACTGCTCGGCCTCTCGCACCATCTTGTCGATGTCGTCCTTGGACAGCGCGGAGCCGCCGGTGATCGTCATCGACTGCTCCTTGCCGGTGCCGCGGTCCTTCGCGGACACGTGCACGATGCCGTTGGCGTCGATGTCGAAGGTGACCTCGATCTGCGGGATGCCGCGCGGTGCGGGCGGCAGACCGGTGAGCTCGAAGTTGCCGAGTGGCTGGTTGGCCGCCCACATCTCCCGCTCGCCCTGCGAGACCTTGATCTCGACCGACGGCTGGTTGTCGTCTGCCGTGGTGAAGACCTCGGATCGCTTGGTCGGGATGGTCGTGTTGCGCTCGATGAGCTTGGTCATCACGCCGCCCTTGGTCTCGATCCCCAGCGACAGCGGGGTGACGTCGAGCAGCAGCACGTCCTTGACCTCGCCCTTGAGCACACCGGCCTGCAGAGCCGCGCCGACTGCTACGACCTCGTCCGGGTTGACGCCCTTGTTCGGCTCCTTGCCGCCGGTCAGCTCGCGTACGGTGTCGGCCACCGCCGGCATCCGGGTGGAGCCACCGACCAGCACCACGTGGTTTATCTTCGAGACGTCGATGCCGGCGTCCTTGATGACGTGCCGGAACGGGGCCTTGGTGCGCTCCAGCAGATCAGCGGTGATCCGCTGGAAATCCGCACGGGTCAGCGTCTCGTCGAGAAACAGCGGGTTCTTGTCCGCGTCGACGGTGATGTAGGGAAGGTTTATCGACGTCTGCTGGCTGCTGGACAACTCGATCTTGGCCTTCTCGGCGGCCTCGCGGACCCGCTGCATGGCCATCTTGTCCTTGGCCAGATCGATGCCGTGCCCGGACTTGAACCTGCCGACCAGCCACTCCAAGATCTTGTTGTCCCAGTCATCGCCGCCGAGGTGGTTGTCGCCCGAGGTCGCCTTGACCTCAACGACGCCCTCGCCGATCTCGAGCAGGGACACGTCGAAGGTGCCGCCGCCGAGGTCGAAGACGAGGATCGTCTGGTCGCTCTGCCCCTTGTCCAGCCCGTACGCCAGCGCCGCCGCGGTGGGCTCGTTGACGATCCGCTGCACGGTCAGACCGGCGATCTCGCCGGCCTCTTTGGTGGCCTGTCGCTGGGCGTCGGAGAAGTACGCCGGCGTGGTGATGACCGCGTCGGTCACTGGCTCACCGAGGTAGGCCTCCGCGTCCCGCTTGAGCTTCTGCAGGACGAAGGCCGAGATCTGCTGAGCGGTGAACGTCTTGTCGTCGACGTGCTGGCTCCAGTCGGTGCCCATGTGCCGCTTGACCGACCGAATGGTGCGGTCGACGTTGGTGACCGCCTGACGCTTGGCCACCTCGCCGACCAGCACCTCGCCGTTCTTGGCGAAGGCGACGACCGATGGAGTGGTGCGCTGCCCCTCGGCGTTGGCGATGACGGTGGCCTCGCCGCCTTCGAGGACGGCGACGACGGAGTTGGTGGTGCCGAGGTCGATGCCGACCGCTCGAGCCATGGGTGTTCCTCCTGGTGATCGGTGATTCTTGAGTGTACTTGGCTCAACTCTACTGAGTCCGCATCTGTTCCCTCCAGCTGAGCTCAGCTGATGCGCTCAGGGCGCGGCGCCGGGGAGGTGGGCGATGGCGGCGGGCTCGAGGCGCAACCGTACGCCGGCTCCGACCGCGAGCTCGTGCGCGCCGGGCGCGCTGGCCTCCACGGCGCCGAGCCGGCCAGCCTCGACGGTCAGGCTGGTACCGGTGCGGGTGAGCCGGTGGTCGAGGACGGTGGCAGCCACGGGGCCGGCCGGATCCACCAGCAGCGACTCCGGTCGCAACCCGACGAGGTCGTGCGGGCCCAGGTCGTCGCAGAGGGGCTCGCCTACGGCGGCTTGCAGGTCGGCGCCGCGGACGAAGCTGCGGTAGCCGAGGAACCGCGCCACCCGCTCGCTGCCGGGCCGGCGCCACAGCTGCGAGGGCTTGGCAACCTGCAGCAGGGCGCCGTGATCCATCACGCCCACCCGGTCCGCCACCGCGAACGCCTCGTCGTGGTCGTGGGTGACGTACAACGCCGTGGTGCCGGTGCGGCGCAGGATGTCGGACAGCTGGCTGGCGAGCCGCTCGCGCAGAGCGCGGTCCAGCGACGACAGCGGCTCGTCCAGCAGCAGCAGCCGAGGCCGAGGCGCCAGCGCCCTCGCCAGCGCAACCCGCTGCTGCTCCCCGCCCGACAAAGTTGCGACGTTGCGGCGCTGCCACCCGTCGAGGCCCACCAGCTCGAGCAGCTCGCCCACCCGCGCTACTCGCGTGGGCCGCGGCACCCCGGCCATGCGTAGGCCGAACCCGACGTTGCCGCCGACGTCGCGGTGGGGGAACAGCTGGCCGTCTTGGAACATGAGCCCGAAAGCGCGCCGGTGCACCGGGACTCGGGCAAGGTCGACCCCGTCCCACCGCACCGCGCCGGGTTCGGTGGGCTCCAGCCCGGCGACCGCGCGGAGCAACGTCGACTTGCCGCACCCCGACGGCCCGAGCATGGCCAGCACCTCACCCGGACGCACGGCGCAGCTCACCGCATCCACGGCGGGGACCCGCCCGAACCTCACGCTCAGCCTGCATACCGCCAGCCCGTCCTCGCTCGGCCCTTCCTCGCTCGGCCCCTCCTCGGTCGGCCCCTCCTCGGTCGGCCCGCCCGCCGTACGGGATCCGGCTGCGGCGCTCACAGCTCGGCCCCCGGCGTTTGCACCCGCAGCCGTTCGGCCAGCCCGATGACCAGCGTCGTCACCGCGGCCAGCAGCACCGACGCGGCCAGTGCCATACCGAGGTTGTCGCCGCCGGGGTGCCCGATCAGCCGGAAGATGACCACCGGGAGCGTGGGCCGGTCCGGCTGGGCCAGGAAGCTGGTCGCGCCGAACTCGCCGAGGCTGACGCCGAAGGCGAAGCCAACCGCCAGCCCGAGCGAGCGCCCGAGCACCGGCAGGTCCACGGCGGTGAAGATGCGACCCGGGCCGGCACCCAACATGGCGGCGGCTTCGCGCAGTTTCGGGTCGATCGAGCGCAGCACCGGCAGCAGGGTGCGGATGACCAGCGGCACGGCCACCACCGCCTGCGCGATCGGCACCAGCACGGCCGACGAACGCAGGTCCAGGGGTGGGCGGTTCAGCGTGATCAGGAAGCCGAAGCCGACCGTCACCGCCGACACGCCGAGCGGCAACATGAACACCGCGTCGAAGACCCCCAGCGCCCGCCGTCCGCCGGGGTGCCGCGGGCGGCGTGACAGCACCACACAGATCGCCACCCCGACAAGCATCGCGATCACGGTGGCGTCGGTGGCGATCCGCACCGAGTTCAACGCGGCCTGCCAGACCGACACCTCCAGTGTCCCGCGACTGCCGGTGGTCGC
>Ga0136622_10000349_pt1 | contig 18783 bp, 28 predicted proteins | sample AntDrymUQ4482106_2_FD_104803 | JGI IMG/M metagenome (GOLD analysis project Ga0136622, IMG submission 104803) | Polar desert sand microbial communities from Dry Valleys, Antarctica - metaG UQ448 (21.06) | ecosystem: Environmental > Terrestrial > Soil > Desert | place: Antarctica: Dry Valley...
CAGCCAGATCTCCACGACCCCCACCAACGACCTGACGAACGCCTGCCGGAAGACGATCGGCCCGGCGTCGTCGCGCACCGTGCGCAGCCCCAGCGCCAGCTTGCCCAGGGACCTGCCCCTGGTCATCGTCTCGACCGCGGTCGGGAGCGCCACCAGCACGCCGACGGTGACCACGATCGCGGCCACCGCGCGGAGTGCCTCGTCGGAGCCCGAGACCGCCACCAGGCTGAGGAGGTAGGCCACCACGAGAAGCAGCCCCTGGCACAGCACGTCGATGAGCCCGGAGGCGACCCGGAGTCCCACCGTCGCGGGTGGCAGGTCGAGGGCCACGGCCTCGCCGGTGACCAGATCGTCGCTGCCGAGCAGCCCGTGAACGTTCGACATGCTGCCATCCACGATATCCGGCCCCTGACAGAAGCTGCCGCGTTTACAGTGACCGCGTGGACATCGATGCCTTCGCTGCGGCGCACTCCGGCCGCTGGTTTCGCCTCGAGGAGCTGACGCGGCGCCGGCGGCTCACCGGTGCCGAGGCCGACGAGCTCGTCGACAGCTACCAGCAGGTCGCCACCCATCTGTCGGTGATCCGGTCATCGGCCCCCGACGCCGCCCTGGTGGCCTACCTGTCGGGGATCCTCGCGAAGGCGCGCACCCGCACGACGGGAACGCGCACCACGTCGTGGCGCGATGCGGCCGGTTTCCTGGCATCGACGTTCCCGGCGGCGCTCTACCGGATGCGCTGGTGGTGGTTGGCCACGATGGCTGCCAACCTTGTCGTCGCCACGGTGATGATCCTGTGGCTCCTGCAGCATCCCGGCGTCGAGTCCTCGCTGATCCCTCCCGCCGAGGCCGAGCGGATGGCGAACGTCGAGTTCGAGCGCTACTACAGCGAGTACGCCGCCTCACACTTCGCCGCCCGGGTGTGGACGAATAACGCCTGGGTCGCCGCGTTGTGCATCGCGTTCGGCGTGTTCGGGGTGCCGGTCGTCTATGTGCTGTTCAACAACATCGTCAACCTCGCGGTCATCGGCGCGCTGATGATCCAGCACGACCGGGCGGCGCTCTTCTTCGGGTTGATCCTGCCGCACGGGCTCCTCGAGCTTACGGCCGTCTTCGTGGCGGCCGGGGTCGGGCTTCGACTGTTCTGGTCGTGGGTCGAGCCGGGCCACCGGACCAGGGCGGCGTCGGTGGCACACGAGGGACGCACGGCTGCCGGCGTGGCGCTCGGGCTGGTCCTCGTCCTGCTGGTGAGCGGCATCATCGAGGCCTTTGTGACTCCCTCCGGCCTACCCACCTGGGCTCGCATCAGCATCGGCGTCCTGGCCGAGCTGGCCTTTCTCGGCTACGTGTTCGGGCCCGGTCGCCGCGCGTTCCGGGCGGGCAACACCGGGGACGTCGCTCCCGACCTCCTCGACGACCAGGTCGCCACCGCAGGCTGACCCCATCGCGGCATGACAGAGCGTTCGCCCGTGCAAGGGTTGCTCTCATGGCAGGTGAAGCGACTCCGGGCCACGAGGTTGTGCTCGAGACGGAACGCCTGCTGCTCAGAGCTTGGCGAGTAGCCGAGGCTGTCGTCCAGCGTGAGCTGTGGACCGAACGTGATCCACGAGTGCCGCCGCACCGCCGAATCGACGCGGATGGACACCCCACGGTCGCAGACCTCGAGGAGTCGATCCGCGCCAACCGGCCGTCATCGATCGGGTTGCTCGCGGTCGAGCGGAAGGCCGCTCGTGACGTCATCGGCTACTGCGGGCTGATCGACAGCGGACGAGGGTCGGAAGGGGAACCGGAACTGGCGTTCGAATTGCTACGCCGGGTCTGGCGTCAGGGATACGCGACCGAGGCCTCGTTGGCGGTTCTTGACTGGGCGAGATCGTCCGGGTACGAACGTCTGTGGGCCACGGTCTGGGAGTGGAACACCGCTTCTCGCCGGGTGCTGGCCAAGATCGGGTTCACCGAGACCGAGCGAAAGGAAGTGGACGCGGTCCACCGGACCACCCTGTTTACCACGAGACGGCTCTGAAACCCGATGTTGGCCTTGAAGGCGCCGGGTGACGCGCAGGGGCAAGCCACCTGTGGACCACGACCGACCACCGTCAGGTTGTGGAGGATCCCTAAACGTGGTGCGTGCGATCCTCCACCGCCTCGTGCTGCAGGAAGGATCGTCCGTCGGACCCAGATCGGGTGGTCGATGTTGCCCCGGTCTAGAGCTCTACAGCAGCCCGCGGCCCTTCAGCATCAGGTAGTGGTCGGTCAACGCGACCGGCAGCCGGTCTGCGTCGCTGTCGATCACGTCCACCCCCAGGCTGGTGAGCACCTCCGCCATTCGCGCGCGTTCGCCCAGGACCTGCTCGGCGGCCGCGGCGGCGTACACCGAGGCGGCGTCGTCCCGCCGCGCGGACATCCGCTCCAGCTCCGGGTCGCGCACCGAGGCCAGCACGACCCGGTGATGGCGGGCCAGCGGCGGGAGTGCCGGAAGCAGCCCGTGCGCCACGGCAGCGGGTTCGAGTGCGGTCAGCAGGACCACGAGCGCCGGCTGCCGTCCCATCGCCATCACCGCGGAGGTCAACCGCGCCCAGTCCACCTCGGCCAGCACCGGCTCGAGGTCGGCCATCGCCTCGACCAGCTGGGGGAGTGCGTCCCCTCGCGCCCCTGCGCGGACCCGGGCACGCACCTGCCGGTCGCCCGCCAGGAAGTCCACCGAGTCCCCGGCGCGGCTGGCGAGCGCGGCAAGCAGCAGTGCCGCGTCCATCGCGGAGTCCAGCCGGGGTATGTCGTCGACCCGGCCCGCCGACGTACGCGAGGTGTCGAGCACCAGCAGCACCCTGCGGTGTCGTTCGGGCTGCCACGTCCGCACCACGACGTTGCGGCTGCGAGCGGTGGCTCGCCAGTCGATGCTGCGCACGTCGTCCCCGAACACGTAGTCACGCAAGGAGTCGAACTCCGTGCCCTGACCGCGCACCCGCACCGCCGCACGCCCGTCGAGCTCCCGGAGCTTGGCCAGCCGGCTCGGCAGGTGCTTGCGGGAGTGGAAGGGAGGGAGCACCCGGAGCCGTCCGGCCACTCGGTGTGCGCGTTGACGGCCGGCGAGCCCCAGCGGTCCGATGGCCCGCACGGTCACCCGGTCGCTGGGCCGGTCCCCGCGACGCGTGGGAGTCAAGGTAGTGCGCAGTCGCACCTGGTCCCCGGGGGCAAGGTCGAGTCGGTGACGGTTCGCCGCTGCGCCGGCCGTCGGCACCCACGCGTCTCGCAGCGCGCCGCGCAACCGGCGGGTGGTGGTGTTGGCGACCACCAGCTCGGTGGCGGTCGGCTCTCCCTGGCGCACCGCCGACAGCGGCCCGCGCTCCATGACGAGCCTGCGCGGGTCGGGCACCAGGAGTACGTCGACCGCGACGAGCACCAGCACTGCGAGCGCCCACCAGGCCGCGGTGCTGCCCGAGGGCCGCAGGAACAGCACCGCGACCCCCAGCAGGAGCAGCAGCGGAACCCGACCGGTGAGGGTCATCGAGGCACGGGCACCGAGTCGAGTGCGCTGCGCAGGACCTGATCCACTGCGACTCCCTCCAGCTCGGCCTCGGGGCGCAGTCCGAGCCGATGCGCCAAGGTGGCCACCGCGAGAGCCTTCACGTCGTCCGGGGTGACGAACTCGCGACCGTGCAGCCAGGCCCAGGCCCTGCTCGTGTGCAGCAGCGCGGTCGCGCCCCGGGGGCTGACCCCCAGGCTCAACGACGGGGAGACGCGGGTGGCGCGGGCGATGTCGACGATGTAGCCGGTCACCTCCGGGGACACGGTGACACTGCGCACGCCTGCCATGCCCGCGGCTATCTCGGCGGCACCGGCGACCGGCCGCACCCCGGCCGCCTCGATGTCGTGCGGATCGAACCCGTCGGCGTGCCGCTCGAGGATCTCCACCTCGGAAGCGCGCTCGGGCAGCGGGAGCATCACCTTGAGCACGAAGCGGTCGAGCTGAGCCTCGGGAAGCGGGTAGGTGCCTTCGTATTCGACCGGGTTCTGGGTCGCGGCCACGAGGAAGGGCCGAGGCAACCTGCGGCTGACCCCGTCCGCGGACACCTGCCCCTCCTCCATCGCCTCGAGCAGCGCGGACTGGGTCTTGGGTGGAGTGCGGTTGATCTCGTCGGCGAGGAGCAGGTTGGTGAACAGCGGGCCTTCGCGGAAGGACAGCTCACCGGCGCGGTTGTCGTAGATGAGGGAGCCCGTGATGTCACCGGGCATCAGGTCAGGGGTGAACTGCACCCGCTTGGTCCCCACCGACAGTGCGGTCGCCAGCGAGCGGACAAGCAGCGTCTTCGCCACGCCCGGCACGCCCTCCAGGAGCACGTGGCCGCCGGTGAGAAGGGCGACGAGCAGGCCCGAGACGGCTGCGTCTTGTGCCACGACGGCCTTGGCCACCTCGGCACGCACCTGGCCGAGGGCGACTCGGGCGCTGTCGGAGGTGACCTCCCCGGATGTCTGATCGGCAGTCAAAGGCGGTGGACCTTTCTCTCGAGAGCGGCGAGGTCTTGGGCAAGGCGGACCATCGCCTCGTCGTCGGCGACGGGACTGGTGGACAGCACAGCATGCACCGCCGCGGGGTCTTCGCCGAGGGCGGCTGCCATGGCTTCTGCGAGCCGCTCCGGGTCGGTGTTGTGCGGCAGCTGCAGCAGGCCGCTCACTCTGCGCCTGGTGGTAGCGCGGAGCACGTCCGCAGCGTGCCGCGAGTCACGCACCCTGCGGTAGAGGCGCCCTCGTCCGCGGGTGGACTCGACGGCCTTGACCACCACGGGCAGCGGCTCGGTCACCAACGGCCCGAGGCGACGCCCGCGCCACAGCAGCAGGGCCAACGCCGCTGCGCCGGTGAGGTAGAGGGCGGGCACGAGTCCGGGTGGCAGCTGCGCCGCGAGCGAACCGGCGTCGCCTGCCGCGATGTCACGAGGATCGGGGATGTACCAGACCAGCCGGTCGTGCTGGCCGAGGATCCGCAACGCGACGGCCGCGTTGTCGGCTTGGGTGACGTGTTCGTTGGTGAGCAGGTCGATGCCTCCGACGGCGTACGTCGGCGTCGCCCGGTCCACGCGCACGAGCAAGGACTCGCTCCTGGGTCCGGTGCCGCCGTAGCACGCCTCGACAGGGTCACGCCCGCCTCCCGCGACGGTGCGGTAGCCGATCGACGGCCCGACCTCCAGCGACAGGCCGGAGACCAGGGGGTCGTCGCAGCCGGCCTCCGCGCGCTCGACGTCGGCATACACCTCCTTGATGGGGAGCCGGAGGCCACGGATGGCGGTGCGACCGGGCGCGGCGAGCACCAGCGCCCCGGCCGCCCGTGAGCGAGCGCCTACCTCACGTGCGGTGCCGAGTCCGAGCTGGTCGGTGGAGGTCACCAGCACGGTGGTGTCGGCGTCGACGGGCGCCCTGCCGAGCTCGGCTGCGTTGCGCGCAACGGTCAGCTCGATCCCTTGGTCGGCCAGCACGCGCGCGACCGCCTGCGCCCCGTTGCGGGCAGGGTTGGCCGGATCGAGGTCGCCGCCCCTCGCGGCCGAGCCGAGGGTCACCACGGTGAGAGCGGCGAGGACCAGGAAGACCACGAGGACGATCGTGCTCGACGTCCGGTGGGCGCGCACCCAGGACAGGGCAGTCATCGCAACGGGGCCGGCGCTGACGCGGCCGAGGCGAGCCCAGTCGCGGGGGACGCGGGGGCCAGGGTCCGCAGGGTGTCGTCGAGGGCAAGCACCTCACGTGTGTCCTGCTCGCTGGGCAGCTGGTGGCCGTAGAGAACCCGGTCGAACCGCAGCGACGCACCACGCAGCTGGTCGCCGTACGCCGGGAAGGCCGCGGCGAGGTCGTCGGCGAGCTCGTGTGCCGTGAGACCGGGCCGTTCGGCGACGAGACCACGCCGCACCGACCGGGCCGCGAGGGCGCGAAACGCCTCGAGAAGTGCGCGGTCGTAGAGTCCCGCGTCGAAAGCTGCGAGGGCTGCCGCCCGGTGGCCGTCCGGAGAGATCTGGTCGCCGGCCACCACCAGCTCGCCCGATGTCCTCGCAGCCGGCTCCCGGCGCACCTGTCCCGCGACGAGCAGCAACAGCACGACGAAGAGCACCAGGAGCACGATGGCGACGCCGGCGGACAGCGCCGTTGCGCCTAACGCCGTATCGGACAGCGACTCCCACAGGTCCTCGAGCCAGTCACGGACTCGCTCGGCGAGGGTGGGCTGGTACTCCGCCCGTCGCAGCTCAGCCTCCAGCCACGACCGCGCCTGGTCCGGCTCCGGTCGGATCGAGGCGGCGACCTCTGCTGCGGGCGGGAACATCGGTTCAGCGCATGTCCTGCGGACCCTGCTGGGCAGCCGCGATCAGCTCGACGTCGAAGCCCTCCTTGCGGATCCGTTGGTCGACGTACTGCAAGGCCACCACTGCCGAGGAGAACGGGGTGGTGATCGTGCCCACGATGACCTGGGACAGGTAGCTGGAGAAGACCAGGATCAGGGCGCCGGCGGTGCCGTTGACGAGCACCGACCCGATGCCGCCGAGGAGGCCGACAGGAATGCTGATCACCTGGGCGGCGACACCGATGATCAGGCCGGTGAGCAGGAACACACCGAGGATCCGCCAGAACTGGCGGTGCGAGAGGGCGCTCGCCCGTCGCATCGACGCGAACACGCCGATGCGTTCCAGGACGAGGGCGGGGGCGGCAAGCTGGAAGTAGCGGATCTGGACGAAGAGGAACAGTGCGAGGCTGGCCAGACCCGCCGGGATGGCGAGCAGGATTCCGGCCGTCGGGTTGACGGTCACGGCAACCAACACCCCCAGGCCGACCGGCACGACGATCCCCAGGAGGGCGACGAGACCAGCGATCAGGGTCAGCCCGACCAACCGCAGCAGCCGCGGCCTCGCCGTGCTCCAGGCCTCTCCGATCGTGCACCGCTTCCCGACCACGGCCTGGGCCACGACCTGCACGATCATCCCGTTGAGCACGACGTTGGCCAGCACCCCGAAAAGGGCGCCGCCGTAGAGGACCGAGAGCAGACCGGCACCACCCGAGAAGGGCGCTGCTTCCTCGGCGGCCAGGTTGAGCGCCAGCCCGCCGGCGGCGGCAAGACCGAGTGTCGCGACGATGGGGACGACCAGGAACGCCGTCGTCACCAGGGCGCCCAGGCCCACCATGGCCTTTGGATTGCGCCGCATGGTCTTGAAAGCGCCGTCGTAGAGGTCGCCCAGCCCGAGCGGTCGCAGCGCGACCACGCCGGGCTTGTGCACCGGTGGCAGCCAGGCTCCTGGCGGCGGCTGGCCGTACGGCGCCCCGTACTGCTGCCCATACGGCGGTGCCCCAGGGGCCGGTCCGGGGCCGGGCGGCGGATACCCGTACTGCTGGCCGTAGCCGGGGGGTGGCTGGTAGCCCGGAGGCACCCAGCCTCCGGGCGGCTGCTGCGACACGAGAGCTCCCGAGAGACGAGGGCCCTGCGCCATGCGGCCCGGATCAGGTGAGGTGTCCCATCCTCGCATCCACGCGGCTGAGGCCCGCGATTTGATCTAGTCCGCAGGCGTCTGACAAGATAGTGCGGTTGCTCCGGCGGGATTGCCGGGGTGCGCCCCACCCTGTGAGTTGCGGGGAACGCCGACGTGCGTGCGGGGTTGCACCGCACCAGGAGATCCCAGTCAGCCCGACACCCGTCGGGCGCCCCCCAACACGACCCAACTAGCGGCCGAGGTCTCGTGTTGCGTCCAACAGGCGCGACACGCCCGACCTCGGGGGTCGGAGCCCTGGACTAGCAGAAGGACGAGCGGAAGAGCATGGCGGGACAGAAGATCCGCATCAGGCTCAAGGCCTATGACCACGAGGTGATCGACTCCTCGGCGCGCAAGATCGTCGACACGGTCACGCGCACGGGTGCGAGCGTGGCCGGGCCGGTGCCGCTTCCCACCGAGAAGAACGTCTACTGCGTGATCCGCTCCCCCCACAAGTACAAGGACAGTCGCGAGCACTTCGAGATGCGCACGCACAAGCGCCTGATCGACATCATCGACCCCACCCCGAAGACCGTCGACTCCCTGATGCGCCTCGACCTGCCGGCCGGCGTCGACATCGAGATCAAGCTCTGAGGGCCGGCATCAGATGAGCACACTGGAACGCAACGTCCGCGGGCTTCTCGGGACCAAGCTGGGGATGACCCAGACCTGGGACGAGAGCAACCACGTCGTACCCGTGACCGTGATCGCGGCGGGCACCAACGTGGTCACGCTGATCCGCCGCCCTGAGACCGACGGCTACAACGCCGTGCAGCTCGGTTACGGGGAGATCGAGGGTCGCAAGGTCACCAAGCCCAAGGCCGGTCACTTCGAGAAGGCCGGTGTCACCCCTCGGCGGCACCTGCTGGAGATCCGTACGGCGGACGCGGGGTCCTACTCCGTCGGGCAGGAGCTGAGCCCCGAGCTGTTCTCAGCCGGCGAGAAGGTCGATGTCACCGGCACCACCAAGGGCAAGGGTTTCGCGGGCGTGATGAAGCTGCACGGCTTCCACGGCCTGCGCGCCTCCCACGGCGTGCATCGCAAGCACCGCCACCCCGGTGCGATCGGCGCCTGCGCGACCCCCGGACGCGTGTTCAAGGGCACCCGGATGGGTGGACGAATGGGCGGCAACCTCGTCACCACGCAGAGCATCACTGTCCATTCCGTCGACGCCGAGAAGGGCCTGATCCTGCTCAGGGGCGCCGTCCCCGGGGCGAAGGGTGCCCTGGTAGTCGTCAGGTCCGCCGTCAAGGCCGAGGAGGCGAGCCATGCCTGAGTCAGTGAAGACCGTGCAGGTCGACCTTCCCGCCGACATCTTCGACGTCGTGGTCAACATCCCCCTGATCCACCAGGTCGTGGTCGCCCAACAGGCGGCGGCCCGCCAGGGATCGCACGACACCAAGGGCCGCGGTGAGGTCCGCGGCGGCGGGGCCAAGCCCTACCGCCAGAAGGGCACCGGCCGCGCGCGACAGGGCTCGATCCGCTCGCCCCAGTTCGCCGGCGGTGGCGTCGTCCACGGACCCACTCCCCGCAGCTATGCGCAGCGCACACCGAAGAAGATGAAGGCGGCTGCGCTGCGAGGCGCGCTCTCCGACCGTGCCCGCGCCGGCCGCGTGCATGTCGTGGAGAGCTTCGTCTCGGGCGACCTGCCGTCGACCAAGTCCGCGGTGGCCGCCATCGCCGGTCTCAGCGACCTGGGTGAGCGCAAGCGCACTCTCGTGGTGCTCGAGCGCGGTGACGACCTGACCTGGCTGTCGCTGCGCAACGTCCGCACCGTGCACCTGCTCGCCGTCGACCAGCTCAACACCTACGACGTGCTCGTCTCCGACGACGTGGTCTTCACCAAGGGCGCCTACGACACGTTCATCCAGGGAGCGACGAAGTGAGCACCTTCCACAAGGACCACCGTGACGTGCTGATCGCTCCCGTCGTCAGCGAGAAGAGCTACGGGCTGCTGGATGCGAACAAGTACACCTTCCTGGTGCATCCCGGCGCAAACAAGACCGAGATCAAGATCGCGGTCGAGAAGGTGTTCAACGTCAAGGTCACCTCCGTCAACACCCTCAACCGTCAGGGCAAGACCCGCCGCACCCGCTTCGGGACCGGCAAGCGCGCCAACACCAAGCGTGCGATCGTCAGCCTGGCCGAGGGACAGCGGATCGACATCTTCGGCTCGGTCGGCTGACCGGCTCAGAGCAGACGAGGACTTACAGACATGGCCATTCGCAAGTACAAGCCGACCACGCCGGGTCGTCGCGGCTCGTCGGTCGCCGACTTCGTCGAGGTGACCCGGTCGACACCGGAGAAGTCGCTCGTGCGACCCCTGCCCAAGAAGGGTGGCCGCAACAACCAGGGCCGGATCACCACGCGTCACCAGGGCGGTGGACACAAGCGCGCCTACCGCCTGGTCGACTTCCGTCGCTACGACAAGGACGGTGTCCCGGCGAAGGTCGCTCACATCGAGTACGACCCGAACCGCACCGCCCGCCTCGCGCTGCTGCACTACGCCGACGGGGAGAAGCGCTACATCATCGCCCCGCAGGGGATGCGCCAGGGCACCGCGGTCGAGTCCGGTGCGAGAGCCGACATCAAGCCCGGCAACAACCTCCCGCTGCGCAACATCCCGGTCGGCACCACGGTCCACTGCATCGAGCTGCGACCGGGAGGCGGCGGCAAGATCGCCCGGTCCGCGGGCAACTCCGCGCAGCTCGTGGCCAAGGAGGGCAGCCGAGCCCAGCTGAGGATGCCTTCGGGGGAGATGCGGTACGTCGACGTCCGCTGTCGCGCGACCGTCGGGGCGGTCGGCAACGCCGAGCAGTCGAACATCAGCTGGGGCAAGGCCGGCCGGATGCGTTGGAAGGGCAGGCGACCCACCGTCCGCGGTGTGGTCATGAACCCCGTCGACCACCCCCACGGCGGTGGGGAGGGCAAGACGTCAGGTGGCCGCCACCCCGTCTCGCCGTGGGGCAAGCCAGAGGGCCGCACCCGCAAGAGCAAGGCGTCCGACGCGATGATCGTGCGCCGCCGCCGATCCGGGAAGCGTCGCTGAGGAGGAGCTGAGGAATGCCGCGCAGTTTGAAGAAGGGTCCCTTCGTCGACGACCACCTGATCAAGAAGGTGGACGGGCAGAACGACAAGGGCACCCACAACGTGATCAAGACATGGTCGCGCCGGTCGATGATCGTCCCGGCCATGATCGGTCACACGATCGCGGTCCACGACGGTCGCAAGCACGTGCCGGTCTTCATCACCGACTCCATGGTCGGTCACAAGCTCGGTGAGTTCGCACCGACCCGGACCTACCGCGGTCACGTCCGAGACGACCGGAAGGCGCGCCGCCGCTGAGCGGCGGCAGCCGAGCCGGGAAACCAGATTCGAGAGCCAGGAAGCAGATATGAGCGTTATGGAGCGTAGGCGCATCAGCGCCAGGCGCGAGAGCCTGCTGGGCGACGACCCGGGGGCGTTCGCGAGTGCGCGCTTCGTCCGGATCACCCCGATGAAGGCCCGCCGAGTCGTCGACATGGTGCGTGGCCAGGGTGTCGACGACGCGCTGGCGCTGCTGCGGTTCGCGCCCCAGGCGGCCGCCCAGACCGTCTACAAGGTGCTCGAGAGTGCAGTTGCCAACGCCGAGGGCACCGAGGACCTCGACCGCCACACGCTGGTGGTCAGCAAGGCGATGGTCGACGAGGGACCGACGATGAAGCGCTGGCGCCCGCGCGCTCAGGGCCGGGCATCGCGGATCAACAAGCGCACCAGCCACATCACCCTGGTGGTCTCGCCGCGCATCGACCGCAGCGGTGCCACCGGCCGCGGCGCGACGAGCGGCTCGGGCAAGAAGGGACGGAACGCCTGATGGGGCAGAAGATCAACCCGAACGGATTCCGACTCGGCATCTCCATCGACCATCGCAGTCGGTGGTACGCCGACAAGCTCTACAAGTCCTACGTCGGGGAGGACGTCGCCATCCGGCGGCTGCTGTCGAAGGGGATGGAGCGCGCCGGCATCTCCAAGGTCGAGATCGAGCGCACCCGCGACCGGGTGCGCGTGGACATCCACACCGCACGCCCCGGCATCGTGATCGGTCGGCGTGGAGCCGAGGCGGACCGGATCCGCGGCGAGCTCGAGAAGCTGACCGGCAAGCAGGTGCAGCTGAACATTCTCGAGGTGAAGAGCCCCGAGATCGACGCACAGCTCGTGGCCCAGGGCGTCGCCGAGCAGCTCTCGGGCCGGGTGGCGTTCCGTCGTGCGATGCGCAAGGCGATCCAGACCTCGATGCGCAGCGGCGCCAAGGGGATCCGGATCCAGTGCGGTGGCCGCCTCGGCGGCGCCGAGATGTCCCGCTCGGAGTTCTATCGCGAGGGCAGGGTGCCGCTGCACACCTTGCGTGCCGACATCGACTACGGCTTCTACGAGGCAAAGACGACCTTCGGCCGGATCGGCGTGAAGGTCTGGATCTACAAGGGTGAGGTCGCGGGCACGCGCGCCGAGCGGGAGGCCCAGGCCGCGGCCAAGGCTGCCGCTCCTGGACGGGGCCGGCCCCTCCGCGGCGGCGACCGGCCACCCCGTGGCGGTGAGCGCCCCACGCGCAGCACCCGACCCGAGAGGTCTCGCGAGGCTCCCGCCGCGCGGGCGCCGCAGGAGCAGGCTCCCGTGGGGGCATCCGCGCCTGCGTCGGCCACGACTGCACCGGCCGCGCCTGCGCCGGCGACGACTGCCACGGCGGCTCCGACTGCCACGACACCGAACGCGGAGGGGTGAGCACGATGTTGATGCCCCGCAGGGTCAAGCACCGCAAGCAGCACCACCCCCGGCGCACCGGCGCCGCGAAGGGTGGCCTCAAGGTCAGCTTCGGCGACTACGGCATCCAGGCTCTGGAGCCGGCCTATCTGACCAACCGCCAGATCGAGTCCGCGCGTATCGCGATGACTCGTCACATCAAGCGAGGCGGCAAGGTGTGGATCAACGTCTACCCGGACCGCCCACTGACCAAGAAGCCGGCCGAAACCCGGATGGGGTCCGGCAAGGGCTCACCGGAGTGGTGGATCGCGAACGTGAAACCGGGCCGGGTGATGTTCGAGCTCTCCGGTGTCCCGGAGGACGTCGCGCGTGAGGCACTGCGCAGAGCGATGCACAAGCTCCCGATGAAGTGCAAGTTCGTCACGCGTGAGGCAGGTGAGAGCTGATGCCTGCCACCGCACACGAGCTGGACGTCATGACCAACGTGGACCTCGAGCAGCGTCTGCGCGAGTCCAAGGAGGAGCTGTTCAACCTCCGTTTCCAGGCGGCAACCGGTCAGCTGGAGAGTCACGGCCGGCTGCGCACGGTCAAGCGCGACATCGCCCGGATCTACACGGTCGTCCGGGAGCGCGAGCTCGGGATCCGCTCGGTACCGGACGGCGAGGACGGTGCCGCATGAGTACCCCACAGAATCGCTCGCAAGCTCCCGATTCCGCGGGGGCCCCGAAAACCATGAACACCCCAGACAACACGAGCGAGAGGGAGGAGACCACAGTGTCAGCCCGCAAGTACCGCAAGAAGCGCGAGGGCCTGGTGGTCAGCGACAAGATGGACAAGACCGTCGTGGTCTCCGTCGAGGACCGCGTCAAGCACGCGTTGTACGGCAAGGTGCTGCGGCGCACCTCCAAGCTCAAGGCACACGACGAGCAGAACGAGTGCGGGGTCGGTGACCGGGTCATGATCATGGAGACCCGGCCGCAGTCGGCCACGAAACGTTGGCGCATCGTCGAAGTCCTCGAGAAAGCCAAGTAGGAGCCAAGCGATGATCCAGCAGGAGTCGCGACTCAAGGTCGCCGACAACACCGGTGCGAAGCAGATCCTGTGCATCCGGGTGCTCGGCGGCTCGGGTCGACGCTACGCGGGGATCGGCGACGTGATCGTCGCCACCGTCAAGGACGCGATCCCCGGCGCGAACGTCAAAAAGGGTGAAGTGGTCAAGGCGGTCGTCGTACGCACCGTCAAGGAGCGACGGCGCCCCGACGGCTCCTACATCCGCTTCGACGAGAACGCCGCCGTGCTCTTGAGACCGGACGGTGAGCCTCGGGGCACCCGCATCTTCGGCCCCGTCGGGCGCGAGCTGCGGGACAAGCGCTTCATGCGGATCATCTCGTTGGCACCGGAGGTGCTCTGATCATGGCAGGCAAGAGCAAGAGGGCCTCCGACAAGAGCGCTCCGAGGAGCATGAGCATCAAGAAGGGTGATGTCGTGCGCGTCATCGCCGGCACCGACAAGGGCGCCGAGGGTCGCGTGATCGCGGTCCAGGCCGGCGCCGACCGCGTCATCGTCGAGGGGGTCAACCGCATCAAGCGGCACACCAAGGTGGTCAACCAGGGTGGACGCGCGGGCACCACCGGCGGCATCGTCACCCAGGAGGCCGCGGTCCACGTGTCCAACGTCATGCTGCTCGTCGACGCGCCGAAGAAGCGCGGCGACGAGTCCAGCAAGGACTCCAGCAAGGGCTCCAGCAAGGACGCTGATAAGGACTCCGCCAAGGGTTCAGGCACGGCCCCGGCCAAGGGAAGGGTCACCACGCGCGTCGGCTTCCGCCGCGACGAGGTGACCAAGCGTCGGCCGGACGGCTCGACCTATACCGCGCAGCGCAGCGTCCGTGTCTCACGCAAGTCCGGGGAGGAGATCTGATGACGACCAGCACCACCGACACCACCAGCCCTGAAGACAGCACTGAAGACGTCACGGCAGACGCAACAACAGACACAGGCGCCTCGACCCCCCGCCTCAAGCAGCGGTACCGGGAGGAGATCATCCCGGCGCTGCGCGACCAGTTCGAGTTCACCAACGTGATGCAGGTCCCCGGCCTGACCAAGATCGTGGTCAACATGGGCGTCGGCGAGGCCGCTCGTGACTCCAAGCTGATCGACGGAGCCATCCGCGACCTGACCGCTATCACGGGGCAGAAGCCACAGGTGACCAAGGCCAGGAAGTCGATCGCGCAGTTCAAGCTGCGGGAGGGGATGCCCATCGGTGCCCACGTCACGTTGCGCGGGAACCGGATGTGGGAGTTCCTCGACCGGCTGCTCTCGCTGGCCCTTCCCCGTATCCGTGACTTCCGTGGTCTCTCAGCCAGGCAGTTCGACGGACGTGGCAACTACACCTTTGGGCTGACCGAGCAGGTCATGTTCCACGAGATCGACCAGGACCGTGTCGACCGCTCCCGCGGGATGGACATCACGGTCGTGACCACCGCGACGAACGACGACGAGGGTCGCGCGCTGCTCCGGCAGCTCGGCTTCCCCTTCGCAGAGCGCTGAGCAGGAGCAGGAGGAGTTCGACGAGTTATGGCAAAGCGAGCACTGATCGTCAAGGCGGCACGTAAGCCGAAGTACAAGGTGCGCGGCTACACCCGATGCCAGCGGTGTGGCCGTCCCAAGGCTGTGTTCCGCAAGTTCGGCCTGTGCCGGATCTGTCTGCGGGAGATGGCCCACCGGGGAGAGCTCCCCGGCATCACGAAGAGCAGTTGGTGACCTGATGACGATGACTGACCCGATCGCAGACATGCTGACCCGTCTGCGCAACGCCAACCAGGCCTACCACGAGTCGGTGTCGATGCCGCACAGCAAGCTCAAGGCCGGCGTCGCCGACATCCTCCAGCAGGAGGGCTACATCACCTCCTGGGCGGTCGAGGAGCCCTCGGTCGCAGAGGCCACCACGACGACGGGCGGCTCAGCCAACCCGGGCAACTCAGGTAACCCGGGCAATGTGGTGGGCAAGACGCTGACGCTGACCCTGAAGTACGGACAGCACCGAGAGCGCTCCATCGCCGGACTGCGCCGGATCAGCAAGCCCGGTCTTCGGGTCTACGCGAAGTCGACCGGGCTGCCCAAGGTGCTCGGTGGCCTCGGTGTGGCGATCATCTCCACGAGCGACGGCCTGCTGACCGACCGGCAGGCGAACAAGAAGCGCGTAGGTGGGGAAGTCCTCGCCTACGTCTGGTGACCCCGATGACGACAACCGAGGACCGAGAGGAGAACTGACATGTCGCGAATTGGCAAGCTTCCGATCACCGTCCCCACGGGCGTCGACGTGGCTCTCGATGAGCGGCTGGTGACCGTGAAGGGTCCGAAGGGGACCCTGTCGCACACCGTTGCTGCCCCGATCACCGTCGCCCGCGCCGAGGACGGCGCGGTGGAGGTTGCACGCCCCGACGACGAGCGGCTGAGCAAGTCGCTGCACGGACTGACGCGCACCCTGATCGCCAACATGGTCCACGGGGTCACCGAGGGGTACGAGAAGAGGCTCGAGATTGTGGGTGTCGGCTACCGCGTGCTCTCCAAGGGCCCGACCCAGCTCGAGTTCCAGCTCGGGTACTCACACTCCATCACGTTCAACGCACCAGAAGGCATCACGTTCACCGTCGACGGTCCCACCCGGCTGGGCGTGCAAGGTGTCGACAAGCAGCTGGTCGGCGAGGTCGCGGCGAACATACGAAAGCTGCGCAAGCCGGAGCCCTACAAGGGCAAGGGCGTGCGTTACGCGGGCGAGCAGATCCGCCGCAAGGTCGGAAAGGCGGGCAAGTAGGCATGGCTATCGCACTCAGGGCGGGCAAGCACACCAGCCGCCGCAGCGCATCCCGCATGCGGCGTCAGGTCCGCGTGCGCAAGAAGGCATCCGGCACCACCGAACGCCCCCGGTTGGTGGTCACCAGGTCGACCAAGCACATCAGCGTGCAGCTGGTCGACGACCTGGCCGGAAAGACGCTGGTCGCAGCGAGCACCATGGAGACAGACCTGCGCAGCTTCGAGGGTGACAAGTCGGCCAAGGCCAAACGCGTCGGCCAGCTCGTGGCCGAGCGCGCCAAGACCAACGGGGTGGGCTCGGTCGTCTTCGACCGTTCCGGCCACCGGTACCACGGGCGGGTCGCCGCGTTGGCAGACGGTGCCCGCGAAGGCGGTCTCACGTTCTGACCACGCACACGAAAAGCACTCTCCACAGAGACGAGAAGAGGTAACTCGCATGAGCGGACCCCAGCGCCGCACCGGCGGCGCCGGGCAGTCGGACCGCCGTGGCCGCGACAGTCGCGGACAGGCGGCGGACAAAAGCGCCTACATCGAACGCGTCGTCGCGATCAACCGGGTCGCGAAGGTCGTCAAAGGTGGACGACGCTTCAGCTTCACCGCCCTGGTGATCGTCGGCGACGGCGACGGGATGGTCGGCGTCGGATACGGCAAGGCGAAGGAAGTGCCGGCTGCGATCGCGAAGGGCGTCGAGGAGGCGAAGAAGAGCCTGTTCAAGGTCCCTCGCATCCAAGGCACGATCCCCCACCCGGTGCAGGGCGAGAAGGCGGCGGGCGTCGTACTCCTGCGTCCGGCCGCGCCCGGAACCGGCGTGATCGCCGGTGGCCCGGTGCGCGCCGTGCTGGAGTGCGCCGGCATCCACGACGTGCTCAGCAAGTCGCTCGGCTCGTCGAACCAGATCAACATCGTGCACGCGACCGTCACTGCCCTGCGGATGCTGGAATCCCCGGAGGCGGTGGCTGCGCGCCGCGGCCTGACCGTCGAGGAGGTCGCTCCCAGCGCCCTGTTGAAGGCCGGCGCCGAGGCGGCTAGCTGATGGGCCGCCTGAAAGTCGTGCAACAGCGGTCCACCATCGGGCGCAAGCACAACCAGAGGGAGACCCTGCGGACGCTGGGGCTCAAACGGATCGGCGACGTCGTCGTCAAGGAGGACCGGCCCGAGATCCGAGGGATGCTGCACACGGTCAAGCACCTGGTCGTCGTCGAGGAGGTCGACTGACATGACGCTGAAGGTTCATCATCTGCGCCCCGCGCGAGGGGCCAAGACCACCCGGACCCGGGTCGGGCGAGGGCAGGGTTCGAAAGGCAAGACCGCCGGGCGGGGCACGAAGGGCTCGAAGGCCCGCAACCAGATCCCGGCCGGTTTCGAGGGCGGCCAGATGCCGATCCACATGAGGCTGCCGAAGCTCAAGGGCTTCAAGAACCCCTTCAAGGAGGAGTTCCAGGTCGTCAACCTCGACCGCCTGGGCGCGCTGTTCCCCGACGGCGGCGACGTCGGCGTCGAGGACCTGGTCGCGAAGGGCGCAGTGCGCAGTGGACACCGGGTGAAGGTCCTCGGCTCCGGCGACATCGGAGTAGCCGTCCAGGTCAGTGCACACGCGTTCTCGACCGCGGCGAAGGAGAAGATCACCGCCGCCGGCGGCAGCGCCACCCAGATCTGACCCAGTTTTCCGAACTTGGGGGTCGGGTTCGATCCCCTGTTAGGCTTCCGTGGTCCCGCTGTCCACAGCGGGGCCGCGGCATGTGACGAAAGAGGACACAGGTGCTAGGCGCATTCGCCAACGCTTTCCGGACGCCGGACCTGCGCAAGAAGCTGCTGTTCGTCCTGCTGATCATCGTGGTCTTCCGGCTCGGTTCGCAGACCCCCACCCCCGGGGTCCACGTCGCCAACGTGCAGGCCTGCTTCGCGCAGATCGAGAACGACGGTCTCTATGGCCTGATCAACCTGTTCTCGGGTGGCGCGCTGCTCCAGCTGACCGTCTTCGCGCTCGGGATCATGCCCTACATCACCGCGAGCATCATCCTGCAGCTGCTCGTGGTGGTGATCCCGCGCCTGGAGGCCCTGAAGAAGGAAGGCCAGGCGGGGCAGACGAAGATCACCCAGTACACCCGCTACCTCACCCTGGGCCTGGCCATCCTGCAGGCCACCGGCATCACTGCGCTGGCCCGGAACCGGCAGCTGCTGCAGGGCTGTGAACTGCCGCTGCTGCACAACGAGGACAGCACGATGACCATGGTGGTCATGGTGGTCACGATGACCGCCGGCACCGCGGTCATCATGTGGCTCGGAGAGCTGATCACCGACCGCGGCATCGGCAACGGGATGTCCATCTTGATCTTCACCCAGGTCGTGGCGACCTTCCCGTCGTCGCTGTGGGGCGTGCGGACCACGAACGGCTGGTGGATCTTCGGCATCGTGATCGCCGTCGGGCTGGTCCTCGTGGCGGCGGTCATCTTCATCGAGCAGGCGCAACGACGGATCCCGGTGCAGTACGCACGGCGCATGGTCGGCCGCAAGATGTTCGGCGGCTCGTCGACGTACATCCCCCTCAAGGTGAACCAGGCGGGCATCATCCCGGTCATCTTCGCCTCCAGCCTGCTCTATCTCCCCGCGCTCGCCCTGCAGTTCAACCAGGGCGGAAACACGTGGTGGGTGACCTTCCTCAACACCTACTTCGTCAACGGCGACCACCCGCTCTACATGGCGACCTACTTCGCCTTGATCATCTTCTTCACCTA
>Ga0136622_10000352_pt1 | contig 18707 bp, 19 predicted proteins | sample AntDrymUQ4482106_2_FD_104803 | JGI IMG/M metagenome (GOLD analysis project Ga0136622, IMG submission 104803) | Polar desert sand microbial communities from Dry Valleys, Antarctica - metaG UQ448 (21.06) | ecosystem: Environmental > Terrestrial > Soil > Desert | place: Antarctica: Dry Valley...
CCGGTCGACGCGCAGACCACCGCTTCGGCCCCCTCGGCTACTGCGACGGACATGGCGACGCTCATGCCTCGGTCCTTGAACGAGCCCGTCGGGTTGTCACCCTCGACCTTGAGCCACACCTCGCCGACCACGAGCTCGGACAGCCACCGAGACTCGATAAGCGGAGTCCCTCCCTCACCCAGGGTGATCACCGGGGCGCCGTCGAGCATCGGCAACCACTCTCGGTACTCCTGGGCCACACCGCGCCACGGCCGCCGCCCGCGGCTGGCCATCAGTCGCCCTCCGCCTCGACCCGCATCACCGACGACACCTCACGCACCATGTCCATGTGCGCCAGCGCTTCGACGGTCGCCGCTAGCGCCGCGTCGGCAGCCGGATGTGTGACCACGACGAGCTGCGCGTCGTCGCCGCGGCCCTCCTGGCGCACCGTCTGGATCGACACACCGTGGCGGCTGAACTCGGTTGCGACCGCTGCCAGGACCCCGACCCGGTCATCCACGTCGACGAAGATGTGGTACCTGGTGACGGTCTCGCCCATCGGCAGCATATCGAGCTGCGCGTAGGCCGACTCCCCCGCGCTGCGCACGCCGGCGACCCGGTTGCGAGCCGCGGTCACCAGGTCGCCGAGCACCGCGCTCGCGGTCTGAGCTCCGCCTGCGCCCGGCCCATAGAACATCAGCCGGCCAGCGGCCTCACTCTCGACGACCACGGCGTTGTACGCGCCGCGGACGCTGGCCAGCGGGTGGCCGGCCGGGATCATCGCCGGGTGCACCCTGGCGGACACCGCCGGGCCTCCGGGCAGCTCGTGCCGGGCACAGATCGCCAGCAGCTTCACCACGCAACCCATCTGCTCAGCCGAGACGATGTCAGACGTCGACACGTCCGCGATGCCTTCGCGGTGAACGTCGGCAACCCTCACGCGGGTGTGGAAGGCCAGGCTGGCCAAGATGGCGGCCTTGGCGGCCGCATCGAACCCCTCCACGTCCGCGGTGGGGTCGGCCTCGGCGTAGCCGAGCGCCTGCGCCTCCTCCAGCGCCTCGGCAAAGCCGGTTCTCGTGGTCGACATCTTGTCGAGCACGAAGTTCGTGGTGCCGTTGACGATGCCGATCACCCGGTGCACCCGGTCACCGGCGAGCGACTCGCGCAATGGGCGCACGATCGGGATCGCACCGGCCACCGCTGCTTCGAACCACAGCTCCCGGTCCGCCTTGGCGGCGGTCTCGAACAGTGTCGCGCCGTCCTCTGCGAGCAGGGCCTTGTTCGCGGTGACCACCGAGGCACCGTGCTCCAGCGCCGAGCAGATCAGCGAGCGAGCCGGCTCGATGCCGCCGATGACCTCGATGACGAGGTCGACGTCCGCCCGCACGACCAGTCCGGCGGCGTCGGCGGTGAACAGCCGATCGTCCACGTCGACGTCCCGAGGACGACCCGCGCGGCGGACCGCGATGCCGCGCAGGTCGAGCGTGGCCCCGATGCGTGCGGCCAGCTCGTCGCGTTGGGTGCCGAGCAGGGTGGCGACCTGGCTACCGACGACACCGCACCCAAGCAGGGCGACGCCGAGAGACTTCATCCGACGTCCAGGGCGAGCAGGTCGTCCTCGGTCTCGCGGCGCAGCAGCACCCGCAGCGTCCCGTCGTGGACGGCGACCACCGGCGGCCGCGGCACGTGGTTGTAGGTGCTGGCCATCGAGCGGCAGTAAGCCCCGGTGCCGGGCACCGCGAGAAGGTCGCCGCGGCGGATGTCCGCGGGCAGGAACTCGTCCTTCACCACCACGTCACCGGTCTCGCAGTGCTTGCCCACGACCCGGGCCAGCACCGGCTCGGCGTCAGAACGCCGCGACGCCAGCGTGCACGAGTAGTCGGCGTCGTACAGGGCGGGGCGGACGTTGTCGCTCATGCCGCCATCGACGGAGACGTACATCCGGCTCTCGCCCGCGTCGAGTGTGACCTGCTTGACCGTGCCTACCTCGTACAGGGTGAACGTCGACGGGCCCGCGATCGAGCGGCCGGGCTCGATCGACAGGTGCGGGACGTCGATGCCGAGCGCGCGGCACTCGCTCGCGACGATCGTGCGGATGCCCGCGGCCAGCTGCCCGGGTGGCTGCGGGTCGTCCCGGCTGGTGTAGGCGATGCCGAAGCCGCCACCCAGGTCGAGCTCCGGCAACGAGCCGAACTCGGCCGACAGGCTGGCGTGCAACGCCAGTACGCGGCGAGCGGCGACCTCGAACCCGGAGGTGTCGAAGATCTGCGAGCCGATGTGGCTGTGCAGCCCGAGCAGGCGCAGACCTTCGGTGCCATGAACCCGGCGGGCCGCCTTCTCGGTGTCACCGTCGGCGAGGGAGAAGCCGAACTTCTGGTCCTCGTGGGCGGTGGCGATGTAGTCATGGGTGTGGGCCTCGACCCCGACGGTGGCCCGTATCAGTACCGGAACCACCACCCCGGCGGCTGTTGCCAGCCGGTCGAGCCGCTCGATCTCGTCGAAGGAGTCGACCGCGACTCGCCCCACGCCGGCCTCGACCGCGCGCCGGAGCTCGGCGTCGGACTTGTTGTTGCCGTGCAGCGTGATCCGCTCGACCGGGAAGCCGGCGCGCAGGGCCACGCAGAGCTCGCCGCCGGTGCACACGTCGAGACCGAGCCCCTCCTCGGCTACCCAACCGACAACGGTGGTGCACAAGAAGGCCTTGCCGGCGTAGTAGACGCTCGCCGGGGTGGGCTGCAGGGGCCCTGGTTCGGGCCGATGGTCGGAGCCGGCGAACGCGTCGCGGAACGCCCCGGCCCGGGAGCGGAAGTCCGCCTCGTCAAGCACGTACGCAGGCGTTCCTACCTCGGCGGCAATCTGTGTGACCGGCACCCCGGCCACCTGGAGCTCGGCTCCGTCCCGGCGTACGGCGCCGGCCCACAGCGCCGGCAACAGCGCGTTCACGTCCTCGGGCGGAAGCAGCCACCGTGGATGTTGCCCCGACTGAGTGTGTGCGACGCCGGCCTCATGCCCTGGCACGCGCAGTCACATCCGCTCGGGCGCGGAGACGCCGAGCAGGTCGAGCCCGGCCGACAGCACCGTGCGGGTCGCGGCGACCAGGGCCAACCGGGCCTGGTGCAGCTCGTTCACCGGCTCGTCGCCCATCGGAAGCACCCGGCACTCGTCGTAGAACTTGTGGAACGTCGCCGCGGTTGCCTCTAGATAGCGCGCCACCCGGTGCGGCTCGCGCAGCGTTGCGGCCTGCTCCTGCACGCGCGGCAGCTCGGCCAGCGCCCGCAGCAGGTCCCCCTCGCGGGGATGCACCAGCAGGGCTGGGTCGTAGGTCCCCGGGCCGTCTGGGACGGCGGCGCCGAGATCGATCGCACCCCGGATGATCGCCGACAGCCGCGCGTGGGCGTACTGCACGTAGAAGACCGGGTTGTCGCTGCTACGCCGCGACCACACCTCCAGGTCTATGTCGATCGCCGAGTCGATCGAGTAGCGGGCCAGGGCGTAGCGGGCAGCGTCGACGCCGATTGTGTCGACCAGGTCGTCGATGGTGATGACGGTTCCCGCGCGCTTGCTCATCCGCACCGGCCGGCCTTCGCGGACCAGGTTGACCATCTGCCCGATGACCAGGTCGAGGGTGGCGTCGGGATCGTCACCGAAGGCAGCGGCGAGTGCCCGGTAGCGGCCAACGTAGCCGTGGTGGTCTGCCCCCAACACGATCAGGACCAGGTCGTGGCCGCGCGAGCGCTTGTCCAGGTAGTAGGCGGCGTCCGCGCAGATGTACGTCGGCCTTCCGTCGGAGCGGATGATTACCCGGTCCTTGTCGTCGCCGTAGTCGCTGGAACGCAGCCACACCGCACCGTCGGCCTCGTAGACCAGCCCGCTGCGCCGCAGCCGGGCGACCGCCGCGTCGACCTCGCCGCGCTCGTGCAGCGAGTTCTCGTGGAAGTAGACGTCGAAGGCGACGCCGAACTCCACGAGGCTGGCCTTGATCTCGACGAACATCAGCTCGACGCCCTCGCGGCGGAAGATCTCCTGCGCCTCCGGGTCGGGCTTGTCCAGCGCGGACAGCTCCCGCTCGAGCACGGCGGTGACGATCTCGTCGAGGTACGCGCCCGCGTACCCATTCTCGGGAACCTCGCGGCCGCGGGCCCGGGCCAGTAGGGAGCGGGCGAACCGCTCGATCTGCACGCCGTGGTCATTGAAGTAGTACTCCCGGGTGACGACGGCGCCCTGGGCGGTGAGTAGCCGAGCCAACGCGTCACCGACCGCAGCCCAACGGGTGCTCGCCAGGGTGAGCGGGCCGGTGGGGTTGGCCGAGATGAACTCGACGTCGATCCGTCGGCCGGCCAGGGAGTCACCCCGGCCGTACGCAGCGCCAGCCGCAAGGATGTCGCCGGCGAGCCTGCCCTGGGCGCCCGCCTCGACCCGGATGTTGAGGAAGCCGGGCCCAGCGACCGTCGCGCTCTCGATGCCCGCCGCGGTGCCGAGCCGAGCCGCCAGCAGCTCGGCGATCTCGCGCGGCGGCCGGCCCGCAGGCTTGGCCAGCTGCATCGCCACGTTGGTGGAGTAGTCACCGTGGTCCCTGATCTTGGGCCGCTCCACGCGCACTGCACCCACCCGCCCACCGTCGCCCAGGCTCAACGCGCCCTCGTCCGTCAACGCGGACAGGGCCGCGGTGATGGTCGAGGAAAGTTGCTCGGGGGTCACCCGCCCAGCGTAACGAGGGCACAACCTAACGAGGCGGGACGAGCAGCCGCACCGTCTCCACCAGCTCGTTCGGGTCGTACGGCTTGGTCAGGTAGGCGTCCACTCCCAACAGCCGGGCCCGGACGAGATCACTCGGGTGCGCACTGGTCGTGACCATCACGATCCGCACCTCGGCGAGGTCAGGGTCGGCACGCAGCTCGGCCGTGGTGGCCAGCCCATCCAGCCGGGGCATCACCACGTCGAGGGTGATCAGGTCAGGACGATGAAGCCTGGCCTGTTCGAGGCACGCCACCCCGTCGCTCGCCTCGATCACCCGGTAGCCCTCCAGCTCGAGATTGACGCGGACCAGGCCCCGCAGCGATTGCTGGTCGTCGACCACCAGCACGAGCGGGCGGCCGGTCGCGTCTGGCACGGCGGTCAGCCTAGGAGTGACCCGCTGCCGGTGCGGTAATCTCGGCGCGCCCGAGCCCCCGTAGCTCAGGGGATAGAGCATCGGCCTCCGGAGCCGTGTGCGCAGGTTCGAATCCTGCCGGGGGCACCGTTCGCGATTCGCTCCGGGCGCATTGGGTGGCGGGCCTGGGTGTGGTTGGGCCGCCGAGCGATGAGCAACTGGCGAGGTCCTGCAACCCGCCTCCGGCCGGCGCGGGCTAACCTGGGGGTACACGTTCAGGGTGCGGTGCCAGTGGGTCGGCGGGGCCGCGCCTTCAGCGCACGCATCCGAGAGGCGAAGAGGCGATCACGGCCGTGGACGAGTCCCCCCAGGGCAACGCGCAGTCCGAGTTCGGCACCAACGAGTGGCTCGTCGACGAGATGTACGAGCGCTATCGCGAGGACCCCGACTCCGTCGACAAGGTGTGGTGGGACTTCTTCCAGGACCGGGGCGACGGACGCAACGGTGCGGAGCCCGGCCGCGGTGGGCCCAGGCGTTCCGACGACAGCTCGTCGCGTCCGGCGCGACCCGACGACGGGACCAGCCAGCAGCCGGACGGCAGACCCGCCGGCGGTAGCCCGGCCGACCGAAAGCGGGCAGGGAGGTCGACTGCCGCGAGCCCCAAGTCCGAGAGTGTGGACCCGGACAAGGGCGACAAGGCGTCGACCATCTCGCGGGCCCGCGACTCCGCCGAGGCACCGTCAGCGTCCTCCTCCGGCAGCCGGCCCACGCCGAAGACACCGGTCGCCGCGCCGGCGCCGTCGTCGGACCAGGACGCTGACACCGGACCGCAGCGCTCGCCGATGCGTGGCGCCGCCGCCCGCACGGCCACCAACATGGACCAGAGCCTGGCGGTCCCGACCGCGACCAGCGTGCGGTCGGTTCCGGTCAAGCTGCTGATCGACAACCGCATCGTCATCAACAACCACCTTGCCCGCGCCCGCGGCGGGAAGGTGTCGTTCACCCATCTGATCGGCTACGCGCTGGTGAAGGCGCTGGTCTCTATCCCGGAGATGAACCGCTCGCACGAGCTGGACGACAAGGGCAAGCCGGTGCTGGTGACGCCCGAGCATGTCAACCTCGGCCTCGCCATCGACATCGTCAAGCCGGACGGCACCCGGCAGCTGCTCGTCCCGTCGATCAAAGCGGCGGAGCGGAGCGACTTCGCCGGCTTCTGGATCGCGTACGAGGACATCGTGCGCAAGGCGCGCGACGGCAAGCTCGGCGTGGACGACTTCGGCGGCACCACCATCACGCTGACAAACCCCGGCACGATCGGCACCAATCACTCGGTGCCGCGGCTGATGAGGGGGCAGGGTGCCATCATCGGGGTCGGGGCCATGCAGTACCCGGCGCAGTACGAAGGTGCCTCGGACAAGACGCTCAGCGAGCTCGCGGTGAGCAAGACCATGACGCTCACCTCCACCTACGACCACCGCATCATCCAGGGCGCGCTGTCCGGTGGCTTCCTCCGCCGGGTGCATGCGCTGCTGCTCGGCGAGGACGGCTTCTACGACGAGATCTTCGCCGCCTTGCGCATCCCGTACGAGCCGGTGCGCTGGGCACGTGACGTGGATGCGACACACGACGACGAGATCAGCAAGCAGGCACGCATCCTCGAGCTGATTCACGCCTACCGCGTGCGCGGGCACATGATGGCCGACACCGACCCGCTGGAGTACCGCCAGCGCAGCCACCCCGACCTCGACGTCGTCACCCACGGGTTGACGCTGTGGGACCTCGACCGGGAGTTCCCGACCGGCTCGTTCGGAGGCGCGTCGCGGCGGTTCATGAAGCTGCGTTCCATCCTCGGCATCCTGCGGGACTCGTACTGCCGGACGGTCGGCATCGAGTACATGCATATCCAGGACCCCGAGCAGCGTCGCTGGATTCAGGAGCGGGTGGAGCGGCCGCACGAGAAGCCTCCCCGCGAGGAGCAGCTGCGAATCCTGAGCAAGCTCAACCAGGCGGAGGCATTCGAGACGTTCCTGCAGACCAAGTTCGTCGGGCAGAAGCGGTTCAGCCTCGAGGGCGGCGAGACGACCATCCCGGTGCTCGACGAGATCTGCGAGGCGGCCGCCGAGGCGGCCCTGGACGAGGTCTGCATCGGCATGGCGCACCGCGGCCGGCTCAACGTGCTGGTCAACATCGTCGGCAAGAGCGCCGCGCAGATCTTCCGCGAGTTCGAAGGCAACATCGACCCGCGCACCGTCCAGGGGTCCGGTGACGTGAAATATCACCTCGGCGCCGAGGGCGAGTTCACCGGTGGCGGTGGCAGCTCGATGAAGGTGTCGGTGGCGGCGAACCCGTCGCACCTGGAGGCCGTCGATCCGGTGCTCGAGGGGATAGCCAGAGCGAAGCAGGACCTGCTCAACCGCGGCGCCGACTACCCGGTACTGCCGCTGCTGGTGCACGGTGATGCCGCATTCGCCGGTCAAGGCGTGGTGGCCGAGACGCTCAACCTGTCGCAGCTGCGGGGATACCGCACCGGAGGCACCGTGCACCTGGTGGTGAACAACCAGGTCGGCTTCACCACCTCGCCGGCGTCGTCACGCTCCTCCCTGTACTGCACCGACGTGGCCCGGATGGTGCAGGCCCCGATCTTCCACGTGAACGCCGACGATCCCGAGGCGTGCATTCGGGTCGCGCGGCTCTCGTTCGAGTACCGCCAGGCCTTCAACAAGGACGTCGTGATCGACCTGGTCTGCTACCGCCGCAGGGGACACAACGAGGGTGACGACCCGAGCTTCACTCAACCGCTCATGTACGACCTGATCGAGAAGAAGCGCTCGGTGCGCAAGCTCTACACCGAGGCTCTGGTCGGCCGAGGTGACATCACCGTGGACGAGGCGGAGCATGCGCTGCGCGACTACCAGCAGCAGCTGGAGCGGGTGTTCGCCGAGGTGCGCGAGGCCACGAGCGCCACTGCCGAATACCAGACGGTGCCTGAATACCCCACCAAGCCAGAGGCTCCCGGGGGGCGGCAGACCGCTGTGTCACCCGAGGTGCTCAAGGTGATCGCGGACGCACACTCGACGCCGCCGCAGGGGTTCAACGTCCACTCGAAGGTGATGCCCCAGCTCCAGCGTCGGGCGAACGCGATCACCGGCGGCCCGATCGACTGGGCTACCGCCGAGATGATCGCGATCGGCTCGTTGCTTATGGACGGTCGCCCGGTACGGCTCACCGGGCAGGACTCGCGACGCGGCACGTTCGTCCAGCGGTTCGCCACCATCATCGACCGTACGAACGGTGAGGAGTGGACCCCGCTGCGGCACCTGTCGGCGGACCAGTCCGGGTTCTTCGTCTACGACTCGCTGCTGTCGGAGTACGCCGCGATGGGCTTCGAGTACGGATACTCGGTCGCCAGGCCAGAGGCGGTGGTGCTGTGGGAGGCCCAGTTCGGCGACTTCATGAACGGCGCGCAAACCATCATCGACGAGTACATCGTGGCCGGCGAGGCGAAGTGGCAGCAGCGCTCTGGCGTGGTGCTACTGCTGCCGCACGGCTACGAGGGACAGGGCCCGGACCACTCCTCGGCGAGGATCGAACGCTTCCTCACCCTGGCGGCAGACGACGCGTTCACGGTGGCGCAGCCCAGCTCCCCGGCCAACTACTTTCATCTGCTGCGGGCCCAGTCGCTCAGCGACGTGCACCGGCCGATGGTGGTCTTCACCCCCAAGTCGATGTTGCGGAGCAAGATCGCGGTGTCCGCGCCGGAGGACTTCACCAACGGGACCTTCCGACCGGTGATCAGGGACGAGGTGGCCGACCCAGAGGCGATCGAGACGCTGTTGCTGTGCTCGGGCAAGGTGGCGTGGGACCTGCGGACCGAGCGCGGCAAGCGCCAAGCAGACGGCGTGCGGACGGCGATCGCGGCCGTCGAGCGGCTCTACCCCCGGCCGCTTGCTGAGTTGCGTACGGAGGCTGAGCGCTATCCGAACCTGCGCAGCATCCGCTGGGTGCAGGACGAGCCGGCCAACATGGGACCCTGGCCGCACATGGCGCTGCACCTGCCCGGCAAGTTCGGGAACGTCGAGCTGACCCGGGTGTCGCGACCGGAGTCGTCGGCGCCGTCGGTGGGCCAGGCGTCCCGGCACAGCGAGCAGCAGAAGGCGCTGCTCGACGAGGCGTTCGGCTGACATGTACTTCACCGACCGCGGTGTTGAGGAGTTGCAGGCGCGTCGGGGCGACGAGATGGTCACGCTGTACTGGCTGGCCGAACGGCTATCCGACTTCGTCGACCTGAACCCGGAGTTCGAGACGGCGGTCGAGCGGCTGGCCACCTGGCTGGCCCGCGACGACGACGACCCCGACCCCTGACCGATCCGCGGCGAGTGGTCTCGTGATCCGTCACCTCTGAACCGGCGATCCGTGCGTCCTGGTCATTCGCACCTCGCGGATCCCACCAAGGAAGCGATCGATCTTGCTGCGCCCGTCCAGCCGGAAGCCGATCTTCTGGTAGTAGCGCAAGGCGCGCGGGTTCTCCCCGGCTACCCACAGGTACGCCGGTGCAAGCCCGATTGCGGGCCCGACGAGGCGGTCGGCCAGTCCACTGCCGTGCTCGCTGGCCCGCACGTACAGGGCATACAGCTCCGGCAGGTGCTGCAAATCGTCGTCACGGCCCGCACCTGCGCACGCGAACCCAAGCGCCTGGTCGCCGGCAGCGGCCAACCAGGTGCGTCGGGGTCCGGTCCGCAAGATGTCTTCCCAGCGCAGGATCCTGGCGTCGAGGTCACCGGTGCGGGCGGCGAGGGTGTCGGCCGGAACGATGCCGACGTACGCCTCCCGCCAGCACGCGACGTGGCACCGCGCAAGCGTGATGGCGTCCCGGGGCGAGGCTGGTCGTACCTCGGGGGGACCGGTCACGTGCCCGCGCGTACCAGAAGTGACGGATCGCGGTCAGGGGGTGAGGACGAGCTTCCCGAAGACGTCCCCCTCGGCCAAGGCGACGAACCCGTCGCGTGCGTCGGCCATCGCCAGTGTCCGGTCGACCACGGGACGCACGCCGGTCAGGGACATGAACTGCATCAGCTGGGAGAGCTCGTCGCGGGTGCCCATCGTCGAGCCCTGGATGCGCAGCTGCAGGAAGAAGATTCTGTTCAGCTCTCCCACCTCGGGCGTGAAACCCGCGGTCGCACCAGCGATCACCAGCGTGCCGCCGGGCCGCAGCGACTTGATCGAGTGCGACCAAGTGGCCGCGCCTACAGTTTCCATCACCGCGTCGACACGCTGCGGGAGCCGGGCCCCGGTCTCGACCGCCTCGTCGGCCCCGATCTCCTCGGCCCGAGCACGCTTGGACTCGTCCCGGCTGGTCGCAAATACCCGCAACCCCGCGGCATGGGCAAGCACGATGAGCGCCGTCGCGACCCCACCGCCGGCACCTTGCACCAGCACGCTGTCGCCGGGACGCAGCCCGGACTGCGTGAACAGCATCCGGTACGCGGTGAGCCACGCGGTGGGCAGGCACGAGGCTTCTTCGAGGCTCAGGCCGTCCGGCTTCGCTACGACGTTGCGGCGCGGCACCCGTACCGTCTCCGCGAACGTCCCGGGGTAGCGCTCCGACAGCAACGACCGGGACGGGTCGAGGGTCTCGTCGGCGCGCCAGGACGGATCGGTGATGACCGCGTGCACCACCACCTCGTTGCCGTCCTCGTCGAGGCCCGCCGCGTCGCAACCGAGCACCATCGGCAGCCGCTCGGCCGACAGCCCCACTCCCTTCAGCGACCACAGGTCGTGCTGGTTCAGGGCAGCCGCCTTGACCTGAACGGTGACCCAGTCGCCCGGCGTCTCCGCTTGCGGAGCCTCCCCCACCACCAGCCCCGCGATCGGGTCGTCGTCGTTGAGCTTCTCCACATACACCGCGAGCATCCGCAGACCCTAGTGGCCATCACGGCGGCGCACCGGCCACACCCGGCGCACCACCATCGCCCGTACGTCGGCCTCGGGCACCGCGCCCACGGTGCGGGAGTCCACCCCCTCGACCGGATTGTCCCGCTGCACCCACCAGCCCGTGCCGACCCGGTGCGACAACCGCTTGACCGCGAGCACACCGCCGGGCAGTACCACGACGGCCAGCTGGTGCTCCCTCGGCTGCGCCCCGTGCCGGACCAGTAACCGGTCGCCGTGGGCGAGAGTCGGCTCCATCGATCGGCCCCGTACGACAGCAAGACCCCAGCGAGGCAAGAGCTGACCTCCAAACCCGGCCCGAGCAGCCGGCGCGCGTCACGCTATCCCGGGGGTAGGGTCGCGGTGATCGACCCGACACCCCACAGCTCGACCGGAAGGATTCCCATGCTCGCGCGCGTTCTCCCCCGGCTCTTCGCCCCGACCATCGAGGTGCACGCGCACTGCGACCTGCCCTGCGGTGTCTACGACCCCGCCCAGGCGCGGATCGAGGCGCAGTCGGTGAAGGCCATTGCCGAGAAGATGGCCGACAACGACGACCCGGCGTTCCGGACTCGCGCGCTGATCATCAAGGAGGAGCGCTCCGAGCTGGTCAAACACCACCTCTGGGTGCTGTGGACCGACTACTTCAAGCCGCCGCACTTCGAGGCCCACCCGCAGCTGCACGAGCTGGTCAACAAGGCGACGAAGCTGGCCGGCGGGGGCGGGGGGACCAAGAGCTCGTCGGATGTGGAGACCGCTGACCAGCTGCTGGCGGCCATCGACGAGATCGCGGAGATCTTCTGGGAGACCAAGAAGGGCTGACACCTCCCGCGAGCCCCTGACCTGCACCGATGAGGTCAGCGGGTCGTCTCAGTCCGCACGGAGTCCGCAGGAACACCCAGCGCCGCGTCCATCACTGCACGAGTACGGTCCTCGTCGCCGGGCCACATGTGCGAGTAGACGCGCAACGTGATGGCGGCCGACGAGTGCCCCAGCACCGTCTGCACCTGCTTCACGCTGGCCCCGCCAGAGATAAGCGCAGACGCGGTGAAGTGGCGCAATGAGTGTGTGTCCACGTCGAGCCCGGTGGCGACCTGCGCGGACCTCCACGCCCGCTTCCACCGCTGGTACGTCAGCGGCTCCCCCAGCTCCGTCGTGAACAGCGCTGTCGTCGACGGGTAGGCCGCAAGGTGGGCGGCCAGCTCCTCGACGACCACCTGGCCGACCGGGACGGTGCGGGTGCTCCTGGCTGTCTTGGTCGGCCCGATGCTGCCGTCCTGGTAGCGCTGCCGCTCCACCCGCACCGTGCGGCGCAGGAAATCGACGTGGCCCACGTCCAGCCCGAGCGCCTCCCCGATGCGCAGACCGGACCCGGCGAGCAGGATGACCAGCCCCCGGTAGCGGCCGTCGACAGCGGCGGACAGCGCCCGCACCTGCTCGACGGACGGCGGCACAACCTCAGCCCCGGACACGGCCGGGAGGACGACCCTCCGGCACGGCGAGTGAGTGATCACCCGGTCATCGACCGCTGAGGCCAACACCCGCGCGAGCACGTCGTACACGTTGCGCACAGACCCCGGTGCCAGCGTCGCGGACAGCGCCTTGACGAGCCCCTGCACGTCGGAGCTGCGCAGGCTGTCGAGCGGCCGGTCACCCAGCACGGGCAGCACGTGGACCCGCAGCGCGTTGTCCACGATCCTGGCCGTCCCGCCGCGGCCAACCTGGGACGCCTCCCACCCGGCCGCGTAGCCGGCCAGCGTGACCCGGCCGGCACGCGGATCCACGTACGTCCCCGTCACGACCGCCGCCGTCACCTCGTTCAACCAGTGTTGGCCGTCCACTCTGCGTACGAAGTGCCGGGCGTGCTCGCGGCCGGAGTCGTCGCGGTAGCGGGCTCGCCAGCGCCCGTCAGGCCTCTTCTGCATCGACGCCATCGTCGGCCTCCTTCGCGTTACGGCTGGTGCCGGTGCTAGCCGTAACGGCGAGCATCTTGGCGAGGGCGTCAGTGAGGGCGAGGTCGACGTCCCCGCCGTACGGGGCGAGCAGGCGCTTGCGCCGGCGGTATGAGCGTTGGCGGCAAGCGCTGGAGCAGTAGCGCACGTCCGAGCGGCCTGCCTCGACCTGTTGACCACAGGCGTCGTCGCCGCAGAACGTTACGGCTAGTCCGGCGCTACTGCTCGACGCCATCGTCGGTCACCGCCTCCACGGTCGAGGTGAACCCGGCCAGCTCGTTGTACCGGGCCGCGAGAGCGACGCGCTCGGCCTCGGCCTGGCCCAGCTCGACCGTCCACCTGTCGACCTCGCGGCGCGCCTCCTTGGCCCGCTGAGTCGCACGGGCCAGCTCGAACCTGGCGACCCGCTCCGGCGCGTCGGGGCCGATGAGGTGGGTTAGCGGCACCTCCAGTACCTCGGCCAGCGCGACCGCCTCGGCCAGCCGGGTCGGTCGCCGGCCGTCCTCGACCTTGTAGACCGTCGCCTGATGCCAGCGGTGGCCGCGTTCCTCCATTCGCTGCGCCAGCTCTGTCTGCGTCAAGCCGTGCAGCTCGCGCCAGGTGCGGACGCCGCGGCGGAAGGTGTGCTCGACCTCATCGGTGACACCACCCGGTCGGCCGGACGGGACCCGCGCGTCGTCTGTTGTCATGAACGACACGCTACAACAAACGGGCGTCCGAGGTCTACGCCGCGTCGTCGTGTAATCTAGTCTGGAGTCGAATCTCGACGACGATATGGAGTGAATCAGGTCGAACATCCTGACGCTGGACGAGGCGGCCGAGCTCACCCGCACCAGCGCCAACACGTTGCGATACTGGAGGAACCAGGGCACCGGGCCGCACAGCTTCAAGCTCGGCCGCCGGGTCATGTACCGCGAGGACGACGTGGTCGCCTGGATGCAGGCCGCGTACGACGACGGTGCCCGCCGCGACACCCAGCCGGCATGAGCCGCACAGCACGGCGCCGCCCGGGCGGGGGCGGCGCCGTAAACGAGAGGTGTGCAGGCGACTCGTCACCGCCAACAATACGCCAGCCCGCCGACAACGGCGGCCCCGCCACCACACTGACCGTGGCGGACGCCGCGCAAGGCGGTGCGCAATGAGGTCACCATCCCTGCGGGCATCAGCCCACCCGGGCCGCCACCCCTCCGGCGGCTCTATGCCGTCCGCTACACCGACACTCGCGGCCAGTCCGTCACAACGCTCTTCTGGAGGCTCGGGTCGGCCGAACGGCTCCGCGACCAGGTGATAGCCCGCGGCGGCACCGCGACCACCTACGCCACCGCGCTCGGCAACTGGGTCGGCGGGTGGGAATAATGAGCGCCGAGATGCACGCGGCTGTCGCCGCGGTGCTGAGCGTCATCGACGGGTCGAGCATCGTCGAGTCCGACAACCTCGGCTGCCACGCGGTCGAGCTGGCATGCCGTGGATGGGCAGTGCTGCCGTGCAAGTGGGCCGGTCCGCTGGGGAAAGCCCCGCTCACCGAGCACGGGCACCTCGACGCAACCACCGACCTCGACACGATCCGGGGTTGGTGGACACGCTGGCCGCAGGCCCTGATCGGCGCCCGGGTCGACCCGCGACTGGTCGTGCTCGACATCGACCCCCGCAACGGCGGCACGGTTGCCGCGCTGGGCGACCTGCCGCTGACACTGACCTGCTGGTCAGGTCGCGGTGACGGTGGGCGGCATCTGTTCCTCCTACGCCCGGCCGGTCCGCTGACATCGACCCGGCTGCCGCCCGGGGTGGACCTGAAGGTGGCCGGTTACACCGTCGTTCCGCCGAGCCTGCACCTGGAAACGGGCCGGCCATACAGGTGGGAGGAACACCCGGTCGCGCCGCTGCCGCCGCACCTACGGACGCTCCTACAGCCGGTCCACCGGCCGGTCCGCCAGCTCGGCCCGCGTCGTCGCGGAGACGGCCGCCATCTCGTGGAGTTCGTCGCCGCCCAGCCCGAGGGCAACCGCAACCGCGGGCTGCACTGGGCCGCCTGCCGGGCCGCCGACGACGACCTGCTCGACGACCTGCTCGACGACCTGGCCGACGACCTCGTGGCCGCCGCGGTCTCTGCCGGACACCCCGAGGCCGGAGCCCGCCGCACGGTGCAGTCCGCGGCCCGCCGGGCAGGTGTCTCATGACCGGGCCACCAGACCTCACCATGCTGAACACCGCCCCCGACGACGACGACGACAACCAGCCGCGGCCGTGGCAACCCGTCAACCTCGACGCCGTCCTCGCAGGCACCTACCAGCCGCCGCAACCCACCATCGGCCGCCGCGAAGACGGAACCGGGATGCTCTACCCCGGCCGGGCACACACGGTCGTCTCCGAAACCGAGGGCGGCAAAACCTGGTTGGCGCTGTCGTGGACGGTCGACGAGATGAACGACGGCCACCACGTCATCTACATCGACTTCGAGGACGACGAAGGTGGCGTCGTCGGCCGCCTACTGCTGCTCGGCGCCAACCGCGACCTGATCCGCGAACAGTTCCACTACTTGCGGCCCGACATGGCGCTCAGCTCCGGTGTCAACCGTGACGACCTCGACCGGGTCCTCACCGACCACGGCCCGACCCTCGGTGTCATCGACGGTGTCACCGAGGCGATGACGGTGCACGGGCTCAACCCGCTGGACAACGCCGACGCCGCCACGTTCGGGCGGCTGCTGCCGCGGCGCATCACTGAGGCGGGCGCCGCCTGCGCGTCGCTTGACCACGTCACCAAAGCAACCGAGAGCAGGGGCCGGTACGCGCTCGACGCGGTGCACAAGCTGAACGCGCTCAACGGCGCGGCCTACCTGCTGGAGAACCGGACCCCGTTCGGTGTCGGGCTCACCGGCCGGTCCACGGTCCGCATCGCCAAGGACCGGCCCGGCCAGCACCGACGCAACGCGCTGCCCTCAACCGGGGGGTCGCACTGGTTCGGCGACCTGGTGCTGACCAGTCACACCGAGGGATTCGCAGAGATCGGGGTGGAGGCGCCGCACGAGCACTCCGACGACTTCCGTCCCACCCTGCTCATGGAACGCATCGCCCAAGCGTTGACCGAGCACGGGCCGCTCGCCCAACGCCGCATCGACGTCGCCGTACGCGGCAAGTCGGTGAGCATCCGTGGTGCTCTCGACTACCTGATTCTCGACGGTTACGTCTCCGAACAGACCCCGCACAAGCTGTTGAAGCCATACCCGGCGGCCGGTGACAACCCGTGAGCGTGTCCCCTTGTCCCCCCCGTGTCCCACCGTGTCCCGGACACACCCTGTGTGGCCGTGTCCCCGTGTCCCTCTCTATAGACACGGGACACGGACACGCCCCCTTAGACCCGCTGATCGGCACCGAAGCGTGTCCCCGTGGCTCGGCACCCTCGTCCCTCCGATCCCGACCATCGAAAGAGAGCACCCCCCGATGACCTATGGCACCGACTGGACCGACTACGACTTCCGCCCCGCCCCGCCCGGCTGGCGGCTGGCCTACCTCACCGACAGCCCGCTCGGCTACTTCACCATCGCCATGCCCGGATGGATGGTGCAGGTTGAGACCCGCTACAACCTCGTCACATGTGCCACCCAGGACCCCCGCCCGCTGGCCGACCGACCCCGCCGCGTCGTTGCCGCCACGTCCTACGGCGACGGGACCATCGAGGCCGTCGAGGGTGGCGACAGCAGCAACTTCTGGCAGGTCATCGACCCGACCAACCCCGAGCCGACCACCGATCAGGCGGCAGCCGAGCGCGCACGACTCGCCCGCGGCCAGCTCGAGGCGGTGAGCACCCCGTGAGCTGCACCCGGTGCTCCCGCCCCCTGTCCAAGCGCTCCGCCACCACCACCCGTGTCGGCGACCTGTGCCACAGATGCGCCGACCGGCTGCCGCCGCACCTTCACCGCCCACCCCGACCAGCCCCGAAGGAACGCACGTGACCACCACGACCACCCTCACCGACCCCGGCCGCGGCACCTGCCACCACTGCCCCGCATCACATGAAGGGTGCGCGGCGCGCCAGCTGTTCGCCCGAGGCGAGCGGTGCTGCCGGCGGTGCACACACGACGACCCCGACGATGAATGCTCCCCTAACAATGAATTGATGGGGCATTCTTTTGGTACGGATTTACCAATGACAACCCCGAGTAGTAAGCGAGCATTTCGGTCCGACATGCGTCGCCCCGTTTTCCCAACCGAAGGAGTTGACTTACTGATGGTTGCTAAGGCTCCGCCTGGTCTGGGCACGCCTGGCCGCACGCTCTGGCGCGAGGTGACCCGCCAGTACGTTCTGGACCCGGTCGAGTTTGGCCTGTTGGCCGCCGCCTGCCGGACGGTCGACGAGCTGGTGAGGCTCGACGCCGAGCTGGCACTCGCGCCGATGACGGCGCCCGGAAGCAAGGGGCAACCGGTGGCGCACCCTCTGCTGGCCGAAGCGCGCCAGCATCGCCGCACCCTCGAGCAGCTCGGCCGGGCGTTGGCGTTGCCGCTTCCGGGTGAGTCGGTCGGCGCGGTCCGTTCGCCGCAGCACCGGGACGCGGCGCGTTCCCGGTGGCGTTCCGCGGGCCGAACGGCGCAGAGGGAGGTGCCGCGTGGCGCAGTGGATGGATGACGACGGTGGCCGGTGGCCGCCGCACCTGGCCGTGTTCGATCCCGCCGAGTGGCCGCCCGGCCCGGGCGAGGTCGAACAAGCATGCACATGCGCGCACTGCGTCGACCGGTTCGGCCCGCCGCGGCCGGCTCCGCGCACCGTCGCCGGGGCACGTCGTCGGTGGCGGAAAGCACGGTTGGCGACGTTCAAAAAGGGCACGTACGAGTATCGCGCCGAAGCATTGTTGGCGTTACAGGAAAGCCTTCCAGAACGTCACCGCCCATAAAGGAATGACCACAATGGAATGGAGAATGGAATGACAAACACCATCTGCGGTTGCAACGACGCTTGTGTTCACACCGTCATCGACGGAACGGTTCGCGGCACCTCGTTTGAGCACAGGGAGGTCTCGTCGTCCGGCGACGCGGCGGCCTCCGAGCGGCTGGTGCACCCCGACGAAGAGGAAATGTTTGTGCAGTCGGTGCTGCGTCAGGCGTCGGGTAATGCCGGCCGGATCGAGTACGCGGGCTCCGCTTCTGTGTCGGCGTACGAATCGTTGGCGGCGCACCGTGGCGTCACGTTGGAGGTCGTCGCCCGGGCGGCCGCACGCGGCACCCTGGCCGACGTGGTGAGGTTGCCGGCCGTGTCGCCGGAGCGGCGCACCAACCGCAGCTGACTGAACCCGTGGCCTGGCACCCGCCTGGCCGCACCAACGAAGGAAGGAAGTAGCAATGTCAGAGAACGTCGTCATCCAAGCGAAGAGCGATGCGCTTACGTGGCAGGCCGATGCGCGCCACCGGGGTGACTCGCTCTTGGCGCCGGAGGACATGTACCGCGAGGCTGCGCGTTCGTTGGGCAGCCCCGGGGCTGCTACGGCCGTCGCAATCCTGGCGACCACCGGGTTGCCACCGGTGCCGCTCGGCGACGACCTGGAGGCGTCTGCTGGCCCGCTGAGCACCTTCCAGGCCGTGCACGAGCACTACCGGGCCCGGCACTCGACCAGTAGTGCGCGATGCCCTTGTAGGGGCAGCGGTTCGTCGTATAGCTGGGCTCGAGGAGATCGGTCCGGACATCCTCGCGCGGCAGGTAGTAGCGCACCGGCAGACCGCTCTCCAGCAGCATCCGAGGCCGGGTCGAGTCGGCTACGACTGTGCCGC
>Ga0136622_10000353_pt1 | contig 18700 bp, 16 predicted proteins | sample AntDrymUQ4482106_2_FD_104803 | JGI IMG/M metagenome (GOLD analysis project Ga0136622, IMG submission 104803) | Polar desert sand microbial communities from Dry Valleys, Antarctica - metaG UQ448 (21.06) | ecosystem: Environmental > Terrestrial > Soil > Desert | place: Antarctica: Dry Valley...
GGCGAGGAGGGCACGTTCACGATCTGCTCCTTCTGGCTCGTGTCGGCGCTCTGCGAGATCGGCGAGATCGAGCGCGCGCGGGCGCTCTGCGAGAAGCTGCTGGGCTACGCGAGCGACCTCGGGCTCTACGCCGAGGAGATCGACACGCGCTCGGGCCGCCACCTGGGCAACTTCCCCCAGGCGTTCACGCACCTGGCCCTGATCAACGCGGTCATGCACGTGATCAAGGCCGAGGAGGCGTTCGAGGAGCAGGTCTCCAACCACTGGCGCGAGCACGCGGGCACGGCCGCCGCAGAGCAGGCGGGCAGGGCCGCCGCCGAGCACGCGGAGCAGGCCGCCGCGGCGGACTCGGAGTGAGCCGGGCCTAGGACTTGCGCTCGGCCTTGGCGCGCTCGGCTGCAGCGCGCAGGCGCTTGGCGTCGTCGTCGGCGTTAAGCGCCCCCTCGCGCTGGTCGAGCGCTCCCGCCTCGCCCTCGATCTGCGCCAGCCGCTCGCGCTTGGCGCGCGTGTCTGCCGCCTTCGCGCGCGCCGCCTGGGTGCGACGCGCGGCGGCCTTGCGCTGCTTGGCGGTCTCGGCAGCGGCGGCGCGTGCCTGCTCGCGGGCGTGCTCTGCCCGGGCGGTCTTCGCCCGCGCACGCGCTGCCGTCTGCTCGCGCTTGCGCGCGGCCGCCTGCTCGCGCTCGTCGGCGGCGGTCCGCAGCTCCGTCGCCTGCTCGCGCTCGTCGGCCGCGGTCCGGCGCAGCTTCGCGTCGCGGCGCAGCTCGTCATCGCCGAGCGCGGCGCCCGCGACGTCGCGTGCGGCCGCTTCGGCCCGGTCGACCGCCTGTGTGGACTCCTTGCCGCGTCCGGCCAGCTTGAGCGCCGCGTCGAGCGGCACGCGCGCCAGCTTGAGATAGCCGCCCACGACGGTGCGCGCGATAGAACGCAGGTCCATCTAGCGGCCCTGCTCGGGGTCGATCACATCGGCGCGCGCCTCGGCGCGCCGGGCCTGCTCGTCGAGCCGCGCAACCTCACGCTCGGCCTCCTCGGCCGCCCGCTCTCCCGCCGCGCGCTCGCCGCCGGCGAGCACCTGCTCGCGCGCCGCCCTGCGCTCGGCGGCGGCCTCGGCGAGCTGCCGGTCCCGTTCGATGGCGGCCTCGCGCTCCTCGGTCGCCAGTTCACCGTGCAACTGCTCGCGCTCGCGCATCAACTCGGCGCGACGGCCGGCGCTGTCGGCCTCCTCCTCCAGCAGTCGCGCCTGCTCGCGCTCGCGCGCGGCCTCGCGCTCCGCATCGGACTGCGCCTCCTGCAGGCGACCCTCGCGGGCCAGCTCCTCGTCGCCGAGCGCCGCGCCTGCTGCGGCCTTCGCCTTGCCCGCGAGGCGCCCGAGGGCGCCCCCTGCTGTGTTTTCGCTTTGATCGTTCACGTAGTGAGCGCTACCCAGCCTGGGCATGGTCAATCCGCGGCGGCGTCCATTGACATCCGCGCGCCGCCGCGCAAGGGTCCGCGGATGTTCGCGAGCGAGAGCGCCGGTTGGGCGGACAGGGACCGCCGCGTCTGGCATCAGATGAGTGGGCGGCCCGCCGAGGGTGCCAAGGGGCCGCTGATCCTCACCGAGGGCGACGGCGCGTGGGTGACAGACGTCGAGGGCAAGCGCTACCTCGATGGGCTGAGCGGTCAGTGGTGCGTCAACGTCGGTTACGGCCGCGAACGACTCGCCGACGCTGCCGCCGCGCAACTCAAGCGGCTCGCCTTCCACCCGCTCACGCGCGGCCATCTGCCCGCGATCGAGCTGGGCGAGCGGCTCGACGCGCTGCTCGGCGGCGGGCGCGCGACGTTCTACTCGAACTCCGGCTCGGAGGCCAACGAGCTCGCCTTCAAGCTCGTGCGCCAGTACCACCAGCTGCGCGGCGAGCACCAGCGCTTCAAGATCATCGCCCGCTACCGCGCCTACCACGGCTCCACGCTCGGCGCGCTCTCGGCGACCGGCCAGGCGATGCGGCGCGTCGGCTACGAGCCGCTCGCCCCCGGCTTCCTTCACGTCGCTCCGCCAGACCCGTTCCGCGACGGCATCGCCGCCGAAGACCTCGACGCTTACGGCGAGCGCTGCGCGGCAGAGCTTGAGCGCACGATCGAATTCGAGCTGCCCGAGACGGTCGCGGCGGTGATCATGGAGCCGATCATCACCGGCGGCGGCATCCTGATCCCGCCCGACTCCTACCTGCCGGCCGTCAAGGCGCTCTGCGAGCGCCACGGCGTGCTGCTGATCGTCGACGAGGTGATCTGCGGCTTCGGGCGCGTCGGCCGCTGGTTCGGGCACGAGGACAGCGGCATCCGCCCCGACATCGTCACGATGGCGAAGGGGATCACCGGTGCGTACTTCCCGCTCGCCGCGACGGTCGTCGACGAGGAGATCTTCGCCGCGTTCCCCTCCGACCCCTCCGACCCCGGGCGGCTGCGCCACATCAACACGTTCGGTGGCCATCCGGCGGGCTGCGCCGTCGCGCTGGAGACGATCGCGATCATGGAGGAGGAGGGACTGCTCGAGCGCTCCTCGGGCCTCGGCGCGACGCTGCTCGCGCAGTTGCAGGACGCGCTCGCCGACAATCCCCTGATCGGCGAGGTGCGCGGCCGCGGCCTGCTGATCGGGATCGAGCTGGTCGCCGATCGCGCCACCCGTGCCCCGGCCGAGCGCGCGGTGTCCGCCGGCATGGTCGCCGCGGCGCAGGCGCGCGGCCTGCTCGTCGGCCGCAACGTCGACACCGCCGCCGGCCTGGACAACGTGATCGCGCTCGCGCCGCCGCTGTCGATGACCGACGCCGATGCCGACCACATCGTCGAGACGCTGAGCGCGTGCTTCGCCGAGCGCGCCGCCGGGGTTTCCGCATGAGCTTCGACAAGGTCTTCGCCGGCGGCACGGTCGTCACCGCCGAGGGCTCGTTCCGCGCCGACATCGGCGTCAGCGGCGAGACGATCGGCTGCGTCGGCGTCGACCTCCCTCGCGACGGCGCCGAGGTGATCGACGTCTCCGGCGCGCGCTTGATGCCGGGGTTCATCGACGGCCACACGCACATGGACATGCCGTTCGGCGGCACGGTCACCGCCGACGACTGGGACTCGGGCACGGCGGCCGCGGTCGCCGGCGGGACGACCACGCTGGTCGACTTCTCGCTCCAGGACGTCGACGGCACGCTCGCCGGCGCCGTCGAGACCTGGCAGGGCAAGGCCGCCAAGGCGCGGATCGACTTCGGGCTGCACGTCGCGATCACGAACCTGACCGAGGAGGTCAAGCGCGAGCTGCCGTCGCTGCCGGCGCTCGGCGTCGCGACCGTCAAGATCTTCATGGCCTACAAGGGCACGCCGCTCTACACGGCCGACGAGGACCTGTTCGAGGCGATGCAGATCGCGCGTGAATGCGGCCTGCTGGTGCTCGTGCACGCCGAGAACGGCGATGCGATCGCCAAGCTCCAGGCGCAGGCGCTCGCGCGCGGAGACACCGAGCCGCGCTGGCATGCGCTGACGCGCCCGGAGGCCGTCGAGGCGGAGGCGACGAACCGCGCGATCCGGCTCGCCGAGATCGCCGACTGCCCGCTGCTGGTCGTGCACGTCTCGTGTGCGGCGTCGCTCGAGGAGATCAAGCGCGCGCACGCACGGGGGCGTCCGGTCTATGCGGAGACCTGCCCGCAGTACCTCGTGTTCTCCGACGCCGACCTCGGGCGGCCTGACTTCGAAGGCGCCAAGTACGTCCTCTCGCCGCCGCTGCGCGACCCGTCCAACCGCCCGGCGCTCTGGCAGGGGCTCCAGCGCCAGGACCTGCACATCTTCGGCTCGGACCACTGCGCGTTCAACTTCGCCGGCCAGAAGGACCTCGGCCGCGACGACTTCACGCTGATCCCGAACGGCGCGCCGGGGGTCGAGGAGCGCCCGGCGGTGTTGTGGACGCACGGCGTGCGCGAGGGCCTGATCACGGAGAACCTGATGGTCGCCGTGCTCGCCACGAACCAGGCCAAGGTGCACGGGATGGCCGGCCGCAAGGGCGCGCTGGCGCCGGGGGCGGATGCCGACATCGTCGTCTGGGATCCCGACCTGACGATCACGGCGACGCAGGCCAACCGCCACGGCAACGTCGACTACACGCCGTATGAGGGCATGACGTTCACGGGCTCGCCCGCCTCGGTCTACGTGCGCGGAGAGCTCGCGTACCGCGACGGCGAGGTGCTCGCCGAGCCCGGCTCGGGCCGCTACGTGCACCGGACCTTCGCGCAGCCGGCTCCAGGGCCCGCCGTCCGCTGATGGGAGCGGTCGACGCGGGCAGGGCAGTCGCCGGGCTGCGCGAGGTCGCGCGCCTGACCGGCGACGCGGACGGCGCCCAGCGCGTGGCCTGGACCCACACCTGGATCACGGCGCGCGACTGGCTGCGCAACGAGCTGGACGGCATCGACGGCGTCGAGGTCGACACGGACGAGGCCGGCAACACCTGGGCGTCGGCACCCGGCGAGCACGAGCGCTTCGTGATCATCGGCGGCCACCTGGACTCGGTCCCGAACGGCGGCTGGCTCGACGGCGCGCTCAACGTCCTCGCAGGCCTGGAGGTGCTGCGCGCGCTGGCGCCGGAACCGCGCACGGTGGGGTTGAAGCTCGTCGACTGGGCCGACGAGGAGGGCGCGCGCTTCGGCCGCAGCCTGCTCGGCTCCAGCGCCTGCGCGGGGACGCTCGACCCGGACGCCGTCCGCGGCCTGACCGACCGCGACGGCACGGCGCTGCCCGACGCGCTCGCCGCGCACGGAGTCGAGCTCGACCGGATGGGCGAGGCCGGCAGCCGTCTGGACGGCGCGGCGGCCTACCTGGAGCTGCACATCGAGCAAGGCCCGGTGCTCGAGCAGCTCGACCTGCCGCTAGGCGCGGTGCTCGGCACCTTCGGCGTGCAGCGCCACATGGTGCGCTTCACGGGTGCGCATGCGCACGCCGGGGCGAGCCCGATGCACCTGCGCCGCGACGCCTTCCTCGCCGCCGCGCGGAGCGCGCTCGCCTTCCGCGAGGATGCGGCGGCGCGCGACGACGTGCGCGCGACGACCGGCATCGTGCGCGTGTCGCCCGGGATCGTGACCGCCTTCAACGGCAGTTGCGAGCTGTCGCTCGACCAGCGTGCGCTCGACGCGGACGTGCTCGCCGACATGCTCGCGACGGCGCAGGCGAACACTGCGCGGATCGCGGGCGAGGAGGGCTGCGAGGTCGCCTGGGAGCCGGTCTGGGAGATCGAGCCGATCCGCTTCGATCCGACGCTGATCGACTTCGCCGACGCGGCCGTGCGCGAGGTCTCGGGCACGGGTCACCGGCTGCCTAGCGGCCCGCTGCACGACGCGGCGGAGATGGCGCGCCGCATCCCCACCGTGATGGTGTTCGTGAAGAGCCTCGGCGGGGTCAGCCACACCAAGGAGGAGGACACGCCGGACGCGGACCTCGAGCTGTCGGTGCGCGCGCTGGAAGCGCTCGCGCGCCGGACGCTCGCCTGGGTGGAGGAGGGCTGATGGACTTCGGCGTCACGTTCCAGACCGACCCGCCGGCGAGCCGGGTGGTCGAGCTCACGCAGCGGGCCGAGTCGCTCGGGTTCACGCACGCGTGGACGTTCGACTCGCACATCCTCTGGCAGGAGCCCTACGTCATCTACGCGCAGATGCTGGCAGCGACGGAGCGCATCATGGTCGGCCCGTTCGTGACCAACCCGGCGACGCGCGACCCGACCGTCACAGCGTCGCTGTTCGCCACCCTGAACGACGGCTTCGGCAACCGCACGATCTGCGGGATCGGGCGCGGGGACTCGGCGCAGCGGGTGCTCGGCAAGCGGCCGACGACGCTGGCGCAGACCGAGGACGCGATCCATGTGATCAAGGAGCTGGCGGAGGGGCGCTCGATCGAGACCCCCGCCGGCGAGGTGACGATCCCGTGGGTGCGCGACGGCAAGCTCGACGTCTGGATGGCCGGCTACGGGCCCAAGGCGCTCGCGCTCGTCGGGCGCAAGGCCGACGGCTTCATCCTCCAGCTCGCCGACCCGGTGATCGTGCGCTGGACCGTCGAGCGCGTGCGCGCGGCGGCCGTCGAAGCCGGGCGCGACCCGGCTGAGATTGCGATCTGCGTCGCCGCTCCGGCCTACCTTGGCGAGGATTCTGTCTCGCCTGGGGGGCTCGCCACCGCTTCGCTGGCCCACGCGCGTGACCAGTGTCGCTGGTTCGGCGGCATGGTCGGCAACCATGTCGCCGACCTCGTGCGCCGCTACGGCGAGGGCGGCGAGATTCCGACGGTGCTCACCGACTACATCCGCGCGCGCGAGGGCTACGACTACTCCCATCATGGCCGCGCCGGCAACCCCGACACGGAGTTCGTGCCCGACGAGATCGTCGACCGCTTCTGCGTGCTGGGGACGATCGACGACCATGTCGCGAAGCTGCGCGAGCTCGAGGCGCTCGGGGTCGACCAGTTCAACATCTACCTGATGCACGACGCGCAGGAGGCGACGCTCGACGGCTACGGCGAGCAGGTGATCCCCGCGCTGAACGGGTAGTCCGCGCGCTCAGCAGTGCGCGGGGATCGTCCGCTGCCGCCGCAGGTGCCGGACCACCTCGACCAGCAGCGTGACCGTCAATGCGATGCCCAGGACGAGCGCGGCGGGTAGCGGGTCGCGCCCGCGGTCAGCGTGATCGCCGTGCGCGCACCCGGGATGTACCGGCAGACGATCAGGATCGTGCCGCCGAGCGCCGCCACGCCGATCACCGCGACGAGGTTCGGCTCGCCGGTGGCCGCGAAGACGCCTGCGCTCACCACGAGGCTCTCGCTCGGCACGAGCGGGAAGAGCCCGTCGATCATCGCGAAGCGCACAGCGCGAGGTAGATCCAGGGCGAGCCCGTCGCCCCTCCACCAGATCTGTGATCGCGGCTCCCATGCTCTGAGGAAGCCTCGTCGCGCGGCAGCTGCGCAGCTAGTGGAGCATCCCCGCGGCGCCGGGTGCGGCGACCCGCACCTCCGATGAGAGCGCAGGTCTAAGCGCGCCGAGCTCGCGCGCCGCTGCTGCCGCCGCTGCGTCGCCCTCGGCGGCGGCGACGATGCAGCCCTTCATCAGGATGTGCCACTGGCGGGCGAACGCCTCGGGGTCCGTTACGCCGGCCTTGCTGCTCGAGCGTCACGGCGTTGAGGCGGAGCGCCTCAGGCGCCGGGCACGCCGCCGCGACGGTAGGCGAGGTGCAGATAGCGCGAGGTCGCCTCGGCGCGGTTGGCGACGCGCAGCTTGCGCAGGATGTTCTTGACGTGGAACTTGACCGTGCCCTCCGAGATCACGAGCGCCCGCGCGATCGCGCCGTTCGTGTCGCCCTGGACCATCAGCCGCAGCACGTCGAGCTCGCGCCGAGTCAGGAGGTCGCGCAGCTCGGCCTCTGAGCCGACGGCCGCCTGTGCGCGCGGCTCCACCGCCGCATGCCCGCGCTCGACGGCGAGGTCGACCGCGCGGTCCGAGAGCTCACCGGTGCGCGCATCGGCCCAGCCGGCGACCTGACGCATCTCCTCGCGCTGGGTGCGCAGGCGACGGCGCAGCACCGCGCGCTCGAATACCTGCGCGAAGCCGTGCGCGAAGCTCCAGAGCAGCTCGCGGTCCAGAGCGGTCACGCTCCGCTGCGTCGGCAGCCGGTCGCCGTGCAGGAAGCCGGTCACGCGCCCCTCGAGCAGAATCGGGGAAGCGACGAAGTCGCGCCAGCCGATGATCGCCGCATTTGCCGGCCGGCCGCGCGGGTCGGCCTCGGGATGCTCCACCAGCAGCGGCCGCCGGCGCCGCACCATCTCGGACTCGATCAGCGGATAGTCGAGCCGCACCGGGCCCGCGCGCAGCAGCGCGAGCGTGGTCTCGGCCATGCCCGGATCGTCGCGCCAGTGGACCGCCTCCGCGAGCAGCGCGCCGTCCGCGACACGGCTCACCACGACGCGGTCGAGGTCGACCGCCGCGCAGGCCTCGCGTGCGCCGCGGTCGATGATCTCCGTCACCGGCCCCAGCTCGGCCAGCCGCGCAAGCGCCGAGCGCACGCGCTCCTGCCCTTCCAACCGGGCCACGTAGCCCTCGCGCACCAGACGTTCGGCGAGCACGAGCAGCTCCGCGGCCTCCGCGTCGTCCGCGCCGGCGAACAGCGCGCACAGCAGGCGGTGAGCGTCCGCGATGCGCTCGAGTGACGTCAGCGCCGCAGTCGCAGCCGGTTCGTCGAGCACGCCTGCGACCAGCGCGACCCCCTCGGCGACACGCCGCGATGCCGAGACCGCGTCACTCACCCCGTGTCTCCCACGGGCGAGCGCCGGTCCCGGCGTGCCGGATCTCGAGCAGGTAGGCGGCCATCACGTCGTGCCCGCCGAGCTGCACGTGGTACGCGTCGGAGAGCTCCTCCACGCGCCGGATCTGCGTGCGAGCGCCCTCCAGCTCGGGCGGGAAGGGGAACAACCCCACGTCGACGACCCTGGCTACCAGCCCGGCCCCGGCCAACAACCGGTCGGTCGCATCGCGCGAGAGCACGGAGAGCTGCAGCACGTACGCGACTCCCTCGGGCGCAAGTGCCTGAGCGAGCTTTCCGAGCAGCTGGTCGAGCAGGATCCGCCCCCAGTAGTCGACCGGGCGGTGCGTCGAGGTCTGCTGAAAGGGGTCGGCAGGCTGCTGATGCAGCGACGCGACGATCACCTCGTAGCGCTCTTCGGGTGTCCACGGGAGCAGGTCGGCCGCCGCCGCGCTGACCTGGTCGGCGACGCCGTTGCGGAAGGCGTTGGCGAGCGTGTTGGCGACGGCGCGCTCGTCGATGTCGATCGCGTGCACGTGGGCCGCGCCGTTGCGCGCGAGCTGGACCGTGAGGATCCCCGTGCCGCAGCCGGCATCGAGGCAGCGCTGGTGCGCGCCGATGCCCTCGCGCGCGAGGTGGCGCCAGGCGAGGAAGCTGGCGGCGCCGGGCACGAACACGCCGGGATCGCAGACGAGATCGGGGAAGTCGAGCGGATAGAGCTCGCGGCCGCGAGTGTCCGTCCAGCTCGAGGCAGGCGCCCGCGCAGCCGTCGCGCTCAGCTCGGGCGCGGCCGGCCGGGCGCGCCGGCGCCCCGGTTTCGTACCGGCGAGGCGCTCACGCGCCGCGACGATGTGCTCCGGCCCGACCCCGCAGCAGCCGCCGACGATCTGCGCGCCCTCCGCGCGCCAGCCGAGCGCCAGCTCTGCGTACTGCGCTCCGCTGACGCCCGGGTCCTGGCGCCAGCCCTCATTGGTCAGGTAGCCGAGGTTGGGATAGGCGCCGAGCGGCAGGTCGGTGAAGTCGCGCAGATAGGAGACCATCCCGTCTACGTGGTCGGGCGGGATGCAGTTGACGAGCAGCGCTCCGACCCCCAGCTCCTCGAAGCGCCGCGCGGCGCGCCCGAACTCATCGCCCTCGGGACCGCCCCAGTGCTCGCCGTAGACGCCGCAGAGTCCCTGCCGGCAGCGCCGGAACGAAAGCCACAGCGGCAGCGCCGTCGCGAGCAGTCGCTCGATCGTCGCATCGAGCGAGGGTCGCACGATCGCGACCGTCTCCACGAGCACGAGGTCGGGCGGCTCGTCGGCGAACACGCGCGCGAGCAGCCGCACGGTCTCGGCGCCCTGCGGCGAGTCGACGTCGCCGTTGAGCGAGAACGCGATCGCGCACTCACCGCTGCGGCCGCCCTCCTCGATGGCGCGCCGGGCGAGCCGGATGCCCTGGCGCGCGATGTCCATCCAGTGCACCGGTCGTGTCATGTCCCAGAGCCGCGGCCCGTCCTCGAGCAGCGCGCTCGGGAGTCCCCAGGTGTTCGTGCAGATCACGTCGCAGCCCGCGTCGACGTAGCGCCGGTGGACCCCGAGCACCGCCTCGGGGTCGTCGAGCAGCGCCTGCGTCCCCCAGAGGCGCTCGTCGAGCGCGTGCGCGTCGTGGGCGCGGGGCGGCAGCTCGGTGCCGGTGCCGCCGTCGAGCAGCACGCAGCGTCCCGCGGCGATCGACTCTTCGACCCGTCTGTAGGCCGTGCCCTGCTGCGACGCGGCGACGGAGCGCGCGTTGGCCATGCCACAAACCTCTCGCTCGAGCGCCCCAGGACGTCCTGAGGCGCCGGTTCAGCCTATACGGCGAGCAACGCGGGGCGCGATGCTGCGCTGAGCCGGTCGTACGCGTCGTGGCCGACGTGACCGAGGCCGTGCGGCGCGCCCGCGGCGTCGAGCGCCGGCCAGGCGGGTGAGTCGGCGTCGGCGTCGACGAGCAGCAGATAGCGATCCGACGCCTCGCAGACGACGACGACTGGTGCGTTTCCGAGCGTGGCGGCGACAGCGGCGCCCGGCATCGGCAGGGCGGGAACGCCTGCATCGACCAGCACCCGCCCCGCGCGCGGCCCGATCAGCGAGACGGCGCACATGCCCGTGAGATCGCCGCAGGTCACATGGCCGCCGCTGACCACCGCGCGCTGGACCTGGCGGCGCCAGCGCCCGACGCTGCCTTGCGGCGCGACGATCAGCGCACGTTCGGCCGTCGGGCGCGCGCACCAGGCGCCCCCGACCTGCGCGGCTGCGCCCAGGGCGGGGGCCAGTTCCCCGAGCGCTGTCGCGAGCAACCGCTCGAGCGACTCGCCAGGGCCGCGCAGCTCGAGCACCCCGAACTCCGGGCGCTGCACCACACCCGCGTGCTTGGCACAGACCGCGACCTCGGTGGCGACCGATCCGTAGTGCGCGATCACGGCGTGGCCGTCGCGCATCACGGTGACGGGCCGGGTGAGGCTGACCATGTCGCCCACGGTATGCGGGTGCGCCACCGCCGGCGCCTACCGGGGGAGGGGTCTTCCCTACCCGGTCGAGGAGGAGCGTCGAACCTCAAGCAGGTAGGCCACCATGACCTCTTCGCCGCCGATGTCGAGGTGGTAGGCGTCGGATTGGTCCTCGACGCGCCGGATCTGGTCCTGCTTGTCCCGGAACAGCTCGTGGAACTCGAAGAACGCGAAGTCGGCGACCCGGCCCGTGAAGCCGTGCTCCTGCAACAGCTCCTGGGTGCGCTGCCGGCCGATGATCGAGAGCTGCATGATGTAGGCGATGCCGCCCGGCGCGAGCGCCTCGTCCAGCTTTCCGATCAGGTGGTCGATCAGGTTGCGGCCCCAGTAGTCGAGCGGCCGGTGCGTGGTGACCTGCTCGAAGGGGTCGACGGGTGTCTGGAACAGGCTCGCCACGATCACGTCGTAGGGCTCCTCGGGAACCCACGGGAAGAGATCCACGGCAGCGGCAGTGACGCGGTCTGCGACGCCGTTGCGGAATGCGTTGGTGAGCGTGTTCGCCACGGCGCGCGCATCGAGGTCGATCGCGTGCACGTGCTCGGCGCCGTTGCGGGCGAGCTGGACGCTGAGCAGCCCGCTGCCGCAGCCGATGTCGAGGCAGCGCTGCCCGGCTCCCACCCGCTCGCGGAAGAGGTGGCGCCAGACAAGGAAGCTGCCCTGAGTCGGCACGAACACGCCCGGCTCGAAGACCAGGTCCGGGAACGGAAGCGGGAAGAGATCGCGTCCGTCGTCGTCGGTCCAGCGCTCGACGGGCTCCATCCGCCTTGGCGGGGCCAGGCCATCCGGGGGAAAGCTCCGGGCCTGCTGCCGGCCCGGCTCGGTGTGCTCGAGCGCGAGCCGCGCGGCTGCGATGTGCTCCGGGCCGACGCCGCAGCAACCGCCCACGATCTGGGCGCCCTCGGCGCGCCACCGCAGCGCCATCTCGGCGTACTCGGAGCCGCCGACGTCGTGGTCGAACAGCCAGCCGGCATCCGACAGGTAGCCGAGGTTGGGGTAGACGCCGAGCGGCATGTCGGTGAAGTCCCGCAGCCAGCCCAGCATCCCGCCGACGTGGTCGGGCGGGAGGCAGTTGAGCAGCAGCGCATCCACGCCCATCGCCTCGAAGCGCGACACCGCGCGCCCAAAGGCATCGCCCTCGGGCCCGCCCCAGTGCTGGCCGAAGACGCCGCAGACGCCCTGGCGGCAGCGGCGGAAGCTGATCCAGAGCGGCAATCCCGTCGCCATCAGCCGCTCGATCGTCGTGAACGTCTCCTCACGCACGAGCGACAGCGTCTCCAGCAGCATGAGGTCGGGCGGGCCGTCCTCGAACGCGCGCGCGAGCAGCCTGATCATCTCGTTCCCCTCGGGCGTAACGAGGTCGCCGTTGACGCTGAAGGCGACCGCGACCTCGCCGCCGCGCCCGGCCTCGTCGACGGCCTCACGCGCGAGCCGCACGCCGCGCCGCGCGATGTCCATCCAGTGCACCGGCGTCGTCGTCTCCCACAGCCGCGGCCCGTCCTGCCGCACGGCGCTGGGCAGGCCCCAGGTGTTGGTCGAGATCACGTCGCAGCCGAGCTCGACGTAGCGGCGATGCACCGCGAGCACGTCGTCGGGGGCGTCGACGAGCGCTCGCGTGGCCCAGAGCGGCTCCTGCGCGCCGGGACGCAACCCGGCCTTCCCGCCGAGCTCGGTGCCGGTGGCGCCATCGAGCAGCACGCAGCGGTTCTCGGCGATCATCGAGCGGATCCGGCGCGTGGCGGCCGAGACGGGCGGCGTGGCCGTGTCCATGGGCTGATGGTCGTCGCTGAAGGCCGTTACGAACACTCTCCGAAGGATGGAGGTTGCACCCCGTTCGGGGGGGTCGCGTGGTTACGGTTGAAGCCTTGTACCGTCCCAGCCATGCCGCTCTCCCGCCGCGACCTCCTCCGCGCGTCGGCCGGCGGTGCGCTCGCACTCGCGCTGCAACGCCAGGCCGAAGCCGAAGCCTACCTTCCCCGCGCCCAGCTGCGCGAGCTGCGCGCCAAGGTCCGCGGCCCGGTCCTCGCACCAGGCGACGGCGGCTACGACGCCGCGCGCCTCGTCTTCAACCGGCGCTTCGACGCGATCCGGCCGCCGGCGGTCGTGCGCGTGCGCGACACCGCAGACGTGCAGGCTGTCGTGCGCTGGGCGCGGCGCCATGACGTCCCGCTGGTCGTGCGCTCGGGCGGCAACGCCTACAACGGCGCGTCCACCAGCCGCTCTGCGGTGGTGATCGACGCCGGCGGGCTCGATCGCTTCGGGTTGGAGCGCGAAGTGGCGATCGTCGGCCCGGGACTGCGTAACTTCGACCTCTACCGCAAGCTGGCGCGGCGCGGGCTCGCGGTTCCCTCCGGCTCGTGCCCGAACGTCGCGATCGGCGGGCTCGCGACGGGTGGCGGCATGGGGCTGGCGGGACGTGCGCTCGGCATGACACTCGACCGCGTGACCGCCTACGACGTGGTGACGGCGGACGGCGGGCGGGAGCGGGTGCAGGCAGGCTCAAACCTCTTCTGGGCCTTACGCGGCGGCGGCGGCAGCTTCGCTGTCGTCACAGCTGTGCACCTGCGCCCGCAGCGGCTGCGCAGCGCTGCCTGGTTTCACGCCTCCTATCCCGCCGGAGCGCGCGCGGAGCTGCTGGCCGTGTGGGACGACCTCGCGCCCGGCGCACCCGCGGCACTGACGTCGATCTGCACGCTGACGGGCAGCGGTGCGAGCGCGTTCGGCCAATACCTGGGATCGGAGACGGCGCTGCGGCGACTCGTCGCACCGCTCGCGCGGATCGGCGGCGTGCGCTTCAGCGCCGGCACGAGCGACTTCCTCGCCTTGCAGCGCCGCTGGGCCGGATGCGCCGACGGCGGCTGCGGCGGTGTGCCGCGCTCGACCTTCGACGCCGCGTCGGTGTACGTCTCACGCCGGCTCTCCGCACGCGGGCGGCGCGCCTTCCTCGCGGCGGCCGACGGCGGCGCCACCCTGATCCTCGACGCCTACGGCGGCGCGATCAACGCGGTGCCGGCCGAGGCGACGGCGTTCGTGCATCGCGACGCGCGCTTCAGCGTGCAGATCCTCTCCTACAGCCCGATCGGCAGCGCGCGCCCGCGCGTGCGCCGAGCCAAGGCGCTGATCGCTCCGCTCGGCAACGGCGAGGCCTATCAGAACTATGCCGATCTCGACCTGCGCTCCCCGCGCCGCGCCTACTACGGGGCCAACCTCGAGCGGCTGCGGACGATCAAGCGACTGGTCGACCCGGACGGGCGTTTCGCCCCGGAGCAGGGGATTCGCTGACAACAAGCGGACGTTTTCCGCGGTATCCGCCGACAGCGCGCGGGTGAGCGCTACACCTGCCCGGATGATCCATCGCCGGCCGCAGTGCGGATTACTGCCGATGCGCAAACCTGCTCAGCGGCCGCAGCCGTGAAGATCGCCGTCATCGGCGCGGGGGTCTCCGGGCTCGTCACCGCGCACCTGCTGGCCCGCCGGCACGACGTGACGGTGTTCGAGGCGAACGCGTACGCCGGCGGCCACACGAACACGGTGCGCGTCGACGCCGCGGACGCGACGCACTGGGTCGACACCGGCTTCATCGTCTTCAACGATCGCAACTACCCGCGCTTCGAGCGGCTGCTCGAACGGCTCGGCGTCGCCCATCAGCCGTCACAGATGAGCTTCGGCGTCAGCGACGGAGCGGGCGACTTCGAGTACTGCAGCGGCTCGCCGAACGGGCTGTTCGCCAAACGCGCCCACCTCGCGACGCCGTGGTTTCACCGCATGGTCGCCGACCTCGTGCGCTTCAACCGCGAGGCGCGCGAGCTGCTGGCGCGCGACGACGCGGGACCGTCGCTGGGTCAGTGGCTCGACGAGCGGGGATACTCGCGCGCGTTCGTCGACCGCCTGATCGTCCCCCAGGCCGCCGCCGTCTGGTCGGCCGACCCGCGTCAGATGTGGAGCTTCCCGGCGCGCTTCCTGGTCGAGTTCTTCGACAACCACGGGATGCTCGGCTTCCGCGGGCGCCCGCGTTGGCGCACCGTGCAGGGCGGCTCGCACCGCTATGTCGAGGCGCTGGTCGCGCCGCTGCGCGACCGGCTGCGGCTCGCGACGCCCGTGCAGGCGGTCAGCCGCCACGCCGACCACGTCGAGGTCAAGCCGCGCGGCGGCGAGTCCGAGCGCTTCGACGAGGCCGTGATCGCGGCCCACTCCGATCAGGCGCTCGCCCTGCTTTCTGACGCGAGCGACCGCGAGCACGAGTTGCTCGGCGCCATCCCGTACGCGCGCAACGAGGCCGTGCTGCACACCGACACCAGCTTGCTGCCGAGGCGCCGGCGCGCGTGGGCGAGCTGGAACTACCACCTGCTGGAAACGCCCATCGGCGTCTCGACCGTGACCTACCACATGAATCGCCTCCAGGCGCTGCGCGCGGACCGCGAGTACTGCGTCACGCTCAACCGCAGCGAGGCGATCGACCCGTCGAAGGTGATCCGTACGATCGAGTACGCGCACCCTGTCTACACCGCGGCGGGTGAGGCCGCGCACGCGCGCCACGACGAGATCAGCGGCCGTAACCGCACCCACTTCTGCGGCGCCTACTGGGGCTGGGGCTTCCACGAGGACGGCGTTGCAAGCGCGGTACGCGTCGCAGAGCGGCTCGGAGGCGATCGGCTATGACACACAGCGCGATCTACCAGGGAGCGATCCGCCACCGCCGGTTCGCGGTGCGCCCGCGCGAGTTCCGCCATCAGATCGCGATGGCCTACATCGACCTCGAGGAGCTGCCGCGGCTGCTCGGCGGCCGGCTTGTCGCCGCACGCCCCGGACTGGTGCGCTTCCGGCGGCGCGACTACCTCGGCGACCCCGCACTGCCGCTCGCCAGAGCGGTGCGGGAGTTGGTGCTCGAGCGCACCGGGCGCGCGCCACAGGGCCCGATCAGACTGCTCACGCACCTGCGCACGTTCGGGCACTGCTTCAACCCGGTGAGCTTCTACTACTGCTTCGCCGCTGACGGCGAGCAGCTCGAGACGGTCGTCGCCGAGGTCACGAACACGCCCTGGGGCGAGCGCCATGCGTACGTTCTGCGCGGCGACGCCGGCGGCGGCTTCGACAAGGCGCTGCACGTATCGCCGTTCATGGGAATGGACCAGAGCTACGTCTGGCGCGCGCCGGCGCCGGGCGCGACGCTGTCGGTGCACATCGAGAGCAGCGAGCAGGGCCGGTGCGTCTTCGACGCCACGCTCGGGCTGCGCCGCAGCGCGCTGAACTCGGGCTCGCTCGCCCGCATCATCGCGCGCCAACCTGCCGCGACGCTGCGGATGCAGGCGCTGATCTATGGCCACGCGGTCGCGCTGAAGCTGCGCGGCGTGCCGGTCCACGCGCACCCCGGAGCGCAGCCCTCGTGATCGCTCGCCGGATCGTGCATGGCGTGCTGCAGCGCCTCGGTGCCGGGCAGCTCACCGTGGTCGAGGACGGTCAGACGCTGGTCTTCGGCCACGGCGCGCCACGCGCGACCGTGCGTGTGCACTCGCCGCTCGCCTGGCGGGCGCTGCTGCTGCGCGGCAGCCGCGGGCTCGCCGAGTCCTACGTCGACGGTCACTGGGACACGCCGGACCTCACCGACGTCGTGCGCGTCGCGGCGCGCAACGTCGAGGCGCTCGACGAGGCACGGCGGCGACTCTCGTTCGCGCGCGTGCCGCTCCAGCGCGTCCGCTCGAGCTTCTCGCGCAACACCCCACGGCGCAGCCGCAAGGCGATCTCGGCGCACTACGACCTCGGCAACGAGCTGTTCGCCCGCATGCTCGACCCGACGCTGATGTACTCCTGCGCGGTCTTCGAGGACCGAGACGCGACGCTCCAGGAGGCCTCGATCGCCAAGCTCGAGCTCGTCTGCGAGAAGCTCGAGCTCGCGCCGTCGGACCACGTCGTCGAGATCGGCACGGGCTGGGGCGGCTTCGCGGTCCATGCCGCGACGACGCGTGGCTGCCGCGTCACGACGACCACGATCTCGCGCGAGCAGCACGCCGTCGCGAGCGAGCGCGTGCGCGCCGCCGGCATCGAGCATCTGGTCGACGTGCGGCTCGACGACTACCGCGTTCTGCAGGGTCGCTACGACAAGCTCGTCTCGCTGGAGATGATCGAGGCGGTCGGCTGGAAGGACTTCGGCACGTTCTTCGAGCGTTGCTCGGACCTGCTCACGCCCTCTGGCACGATGCTGCTGCAGGCGATCACGATGGACGATCGCGCCTACGAGGTCGAGAAGGCGTCGAAGAGCTTCATCCGCACCTACGTGTTCCCCGACGGCTGCCTGCCGTCGCTGGAGGTGATCGCGCGCAACGTCGCGCGCCGCACCGACATGCGCACGGTCCACCTCGACGACCTCACGCCGCACTACGCCGAGACGCTGCGGCGCTGGCGCGCGAACTTCGAGGCCAACCGCGACGAGCTCGACGCGCTCGGCTACGACGAGCGCTTTCGCCGGCTCTGGCGGATGTACCTCGCCTACTGCGAGGGCGGCTTCGCCGAGCGCCGCATCTCGCTCGTGCAGGCCGTGCTCGCAAAGCCGCAGTGGCGCCGCGACGAGCTCGGCCTCGCAGCCGCCGTCAAGTTCGCGGCTGCCGGCTGAACATCCGCGCCGAGGCGGCGTCGAGCAGGAAGCCCGGGCCGCGCGACGCGAGCTTCGCCAGCGCCGTCTTCCCACCCGGCCCGAGCACGTGGGAGTCGTCCTCGATCGCGCCGAGCACGCGCGCCGCCCATTGCGCCGGCGGCTGCTTGTCCCAGCCCGTGGTGTCCATGTGGCGGCCGTAGACCTGCTCGGTCGCATCCAGCATCTCGGTCTCGACGCCCGGCGTAACGACGTGCAGGACGTCCACGCCGGTCCCGCGCAGCTCGCGCCGCAGCGACTCCGAGAGCGCAACCACGCCGGCCTTGGAGGCGGCGTATGTCGATGCGCCGGGGAACGAGGCATAACCGCTGATCGATGTGTTGTTGACGACCTTGCCACGGCCGTTGGCGAGCATGTGCGGCAGCACGCGCTGGGTGAGGTGCGCGACCGCCACGAGGTTGACCTGGAACATCGCGTAGACCGCATCCATGTCCTGCTCCTCGAGCAGGCCGCCCGTCATCAGGCCGGCGTTGTTGACGAGCAGATCGACCGCGCGGAGTTCGGCGGCGAGCGCGTCGGCGCACGAGTCGATCTGGTCACGACTCGACAGGTCGAGCCGCACCGGGCGCACCTCGGCGATCCCGGCGACCGGCTCGAACTCCTCTGGTCGCCGCACCCCCGCGAGCACCAGCCGGAGGGGCCGCACGGCGAGTGCCTCGCAGAGCGCGCGCCCGATGCCGCGGTTGGCGCCGGTGACGAGCGCCGTGCTGCCGGAGAGCTCCATGGTCACCGAGGTTACGCCGCCTGATGATCGCCCACAGAAGCCGGCGCGTATGAGCTTGTGCATGCCTGCACTGACGAAAGCCGAGCCCGCCGGCCTCGCGTACGACCGCCGCGGCTCCGGCCCGCCGCTCGTGCTGCTGCACCCGCTCGGCGCCGACCGGCACGTCTGGGCGCCGGTGCTGGACCGCGTCGCGGCCGAGCGCGACGTGATCGCGCTCGACCTGCCCGGGTTCGGCCAGTCGCCCGTATGGGACGGCGACGGGCCGCCGACGCCGCGCGCGCTGGCCGGCGCGGTCGCGGAGCTCCTCGACGGGCTCGGGCTCGACGAGCCCGTCCATGTCGCGGGCAACTCGCTCGGCGGCTGGGTCGCGCTCGAGCTGGCGCTCGCGGGCCGCGCGCAGTCGGTCACGGCGATTGCACCGGCCGGGCTGTGGCCGGAGCCGCTCGCGCCCAGGCGCGGGCTCGCGCAACTCGTCGCAAAGGCCCTGCTCCCGGTGCTGCCGCTGCTCGTGCGCAGCGCGGGCGGAC
>Ga0136622_10000355_pt1 | contig 18651 bp, 16 predicted proteins | sample AntDrymUQ4482106_2_FD_104803 | JGI IMG/M metagenome (GOLD analysis project Ga0136622, IMG submission 104803) | Polar desert sand microbial communities from Dry Valleys, Antarctica - metaG UQ448 (21.06) | ecosystem: Environmental > Terrestrial > Soil > Desert | place: Antarctica: Dry Valley...
CCAGGATCGCTCCGGCTGCAACGATGGCCACGGGGTTGAACCCTGCGCCCAGCTGGTCGAACTGAAGCCGCAGCGCAAGCAACAGGAAGACACCCATGCACAAGAGGATGAGGAAAGCGAGACCTGCCGACGCCGAGGCTTGCCTAAAACCCGCCAGAGAGGGCGGCCGGGCGGGCGGTCGGATCCGATGTTCCCGGCGCAAGCGGTCGAGAACGCCGGTCGTACCATTGCCCCGGCGAGCTCGGTCATCGTCTCGAGGATGAACCATCGTCTAAATCCTAAGTTGGGCCCTCCTCCAAGCCGCGGAGATCCGCCGGTCCCGGCTGAGCAGAGCCCGGCCCGGCGGAACGTTGAGCTTCGACCACCGAGGGGTGGGCGGCGGCTCACAGCTGGGGGTCGGGCGCAAGATCACCCGATAGTGCACGCCTGAGCGCGGTCCAAGTAGTCGTCCACGACCACGACCAAGTCGGCCACCAGCTCGGCTGCGCCGTCGTGGCCGTCGCTCTGGAGCCGGTATGAGAGCCCTTGGAGCGTCCCCGCCAGCAGCACCAGGATGAGGTCCCCCAGCTCGGCGCACGGCTCCGCCGGACACGGGTGCGCGCTCATGACGAGCTCTGTCGAGGGCGCATCATGACCTCGCGATGTTTGGCCCAGTAGTGGCGCCTGACCGCGGCCCCCATGCTCCACTCGGGCGGGACGTAGATCGATCGATTGCACCGGGTGCAGCGGGGACGCTTGCGCGTGGGCGCGTGGGCGGGCGCGGGGTGGGCGGGCACGCGCTTAGGAGCGGGCTTGCGGGGAGACATCGGCGGTCACCTCCACGGCCCCGGGGTGCGGCCCTGCCGGCAGGGTATGACAGGCCTGCGACAACCAGACAAACATGACCTGGAGGAAGCCATGAAAGCCATTGCGCTCACCGGATACGGGCACGAAAACGTCTCGCTGCAGGATGTCGCCGAGCCCGAGGCCGGGCCCGGTGAGGTCGTGGTGAGGATAAAGGCCGCAGCCCTGAACCACCTCGATCTGTTCACCCTTTCCGGCGTTCTCGGCATCGAGCACCAATGGCCGCATCCTCTAGGCGCGGATGGGGCCGGGGAGATCGAGACGACTGGCGACGGCGTCAAGGGGCTGAAACCCGGGACCCGGGTGATGATCAACCCGGCGCATTCGTGCAGGCAGTGTGAGCTGTGCCGCGCAGGCGAGCAGTCCGAGTGCCCCCGGTTCCGGATGCTGGGCGAGCACCTCCCCGGCACCCTCGCGGAGAAGGTGGTCGTGCCCCAGACCAACGTCTACCCCTTCCCTGAGGACCTTTCGTTCGTCGAGGCGGCTGCACTCGGAGTCACGTTCATCACCGCCTATCGGATGCTGTTCACGCGGGGCCAGATGCGGCCCGGCGAGTGGCTGCTGATCACCGGCATCGGCGGCGGCCTCGCCCAGTCCTTGTTCCAGCTCGCCAGACCCGTGGCGGGCCGAGTGTTCGTGACCTCTTCGTCCCAAGAAAAGCTTGACAAGGCCCTCGCGATGGGAGCGACCGCGGGCGTGAATTATTCCGAGGAGGACGTCGGCAAAGCGATCCGTCAGAAGACCGGCAAGCGCGGAGTGGACCTGGTGGTGGACTCCGCCGGAGGGCCCTCGATCGATCAGGCGCTGAGCGCGCTGCGAAAGGGCGGCCGGGTGGTGGTAGCCGGGGCCACTGCGGGGCAGAAAGCCGAGATCAACGTCAACCGGCTGTTCTGGAACCAGCTTTCGATTGTGGGCTCGACGATGGGGTCCGATACAGATGTCGCTGACATGCTCCGGCTCGTGTCTGGAAGTGGGCTTCGGCCCCTGATCCACGCCACCTACCCGTTCGAAGAGGGGGCCGCCGCCCTCGCAGAGCTCGAGCGCCAGGAGCACTTCGGCAAGCTGGTGGTCGAGGTGAACCCATAGCCCGGGGCCGCGGAGTTCGGCCGTGGTGGTGAAAGCGAACCGTGGACATCGACCCACAAGAATCCGTGGGCAGAAGCGAACCGTGGACACGTGCCACCGCGTCACTGGGACCGCGCCCTTCAGCGGGTGATGGCTTGCCGGATTGCGCTCGCCACCGCCTCGGTGGCGAGTCGCCCCAGGACGTCCAGATCGACTGGGGAGTCCGCACGTGAGGGGGCCGCGCAGGCAAAGGTGACGTCTCCGTCGTAGCGCGTGTGAGCCGGCCGCACCGACACTGTTACCCCGTCGGAGCCGCGCGCCGCCAACCAGCGCACGGCACGCTTGTCGAGAGAGGCGGTTGTGGCGACCACCGCCAGCACGGTGTTCGCCGGAAGCTCCACCTCCTCCGAGCCCGGTCCGGTGAAGCTGGGGCGCGCCGCTGTGGTCCCTGCGATCACCGCTCCCTCGGAGGAGATGACGTCCCCCACCGGATTGACGACGGCCAATGCGCCCACCTGATGACCGCCGCTCTCGGCGTTCCCCAAACCGAGCCCTCCCTCGGTTGCGTGCTGTCGCCCCGCCCACTTACCCACGGTCGCGCCGCGCCCTGCCCCCACAAGCCCGGTCGCGACGTCCTCCTCGGTCGCCGCCTCGCAGGCCGCTCTGCCGGCGACCGCTCCCGGAGGCGAAGCCCTCCCCGCTCGGAGGTCGAAGATGACCGCCGCCGGGACTATCGGGACCACCGCCGCAGCGGTGCGATAACCGACCCCCCTCTCCGCGAGCCACGTCATCACGCCGTCTGCGGCCGCCAGCCCGAAGGCACTGCCCCCGGTCAGCAGCACGGCATGGACCTCCTCGAGCCGGCGATCGAGATGCAGTAACTCGAGCTCGCGCGAGCTGGGCGAGGACCCCCGCACGTCACAGGAGGTCACGTTGCCCGGCGGAGGCAGGACGACAGTGCAGCCGGTCCCGGCGTTCTCATCGGTGAAGTGGCCGACCTTGAAGCCGGCGAACAAACGGCGGGGTCGGCGGTTATCAGCGATGGCCTGATTTATAGCCGAGCGGTCGCCGATGATCGTATAGCAGCCGTCCACGACCACCAGCGGGTGTAATGGCGAGGATGAAGTCGGCAAAGCGACCACATGAGCCGATCTGGAGGGATCGCTCAGACCAACACGCGCTCCGTGGGAGGAGCGCGTGAACAAGAGCGAGCGATCCGTTGGAGGAGCGCGTGAGTAAGAAGAGAGTCCGGCTCCATCCCGGCGACATCCTCGCAGGCGTGACAGTGGCCCTGGTGTTAATCCCTCAGGCACTCGCGTACGCGACTCTCGCCGGCGTGCCGGCGGGCCGGGGCCTGTTCGCCGCCGCCCTGGCACCCCTCGCGGCGGCGCTGTTCGCTTCGTCCCCCTACCTTGCCACAGGCCCCACGGCCCTCACTTCTCTGCTGACCTTCGGCGCACTCTCGGCAATCGCCGTCCCGGCTAGCTCCGACTACGTGCTGCTGGCGGGCCTACTGGCCTTTCTCGTGGGGGTGATGCGCATCGTCATGGGACTCGTGCGTGCAGGCCCCATCGCCTATCTCATGTCTCGGCCGGTCATGCTCGGCTTCACCGCAGGTGCTGCAGTTGTGATCGTGGCCTCGCAGATCCCTGCGGTTGTGGGGGCGACCGCTTCGGGCGGCAACCCATTACTCGCAGCGCTGGGGGTGCTTCGCGATCCTGGATCGTGGAAAGCCGAAGCTATACCGGTCGCAATCGCCGCCGCGTTGCTGATAGCCGGCGGGAAACGCGTGCACCATCTCTTTCCGGGGATCCTCGCGGCGGTGGTGCTGGCGCTCGGCTTCACTGCGCTGGTGGGCTACGAGGGGGCGGTGCTCGGGGATATCGGATCGGGGCTCCCGACAATCTCACTTGCTCTCCCGTGGGGCTCTCTTCGCGAGTTGCTTGCTCCCGCTCTCGTGATTGCGCTGGTCGGCTTTGCCGAACCCGCGTCGATCGCTCGCCGCTACTCGATCCTCGATCGCCTTCGCTGGGACCCCAACCGGGAGCTGATCGGACAGGGTGCCGCTAACCTTCTCTCGGGAATGGGAGGCGGCTTTCCCGTCGGTGGCTCGCTGTCACGCACCGCCCTGGCGCGCGACGCTGGTGCCCGCACGCGAATCAGCGGTGCCACCACCGGCCTGGTCGTGCTCCTCTTTCTTCCTTTTGTGACGGTGCTGGAGACGCTACCGGTCGCCGTGCTCGCCGCCGCAATCATCGTCACCGTGAGCGATCTCGTGCAGGTGCCTCGCTTTCGCGACTATTACCGCTACGCCCGACTCCAGTTCGCGGTCGCGCTTGCCACTTTCCTGTTGACCGTCATTCTTGCTCCACACATCGAGCGAGCCGTGATTATCGGGATCCTGTTGGCGATCCTGGCTCACCTGTGGCGAGAGCTGCACCTGTCGATCCCCGCATGGAGAGATGGAGATGTCCTACACCTGGCGCCGAAAGGTGTGCTCTATTTCGCCTCAGCTCCCGGGCTCGAAGATGCCTTCGGCAAGCTCCTCGGAGAACACCCCTCGGCCAACGGGCTGAACCTTCACCTCGGGGGCCTGGGGCGCGTCGACCTCACCGGAGCCCTCGCACTGAGAGGTTTGATGGATGATGCGCGGGAGGCGGGGTTCGAAGTGGAGTTGTCGGACGTTCCTCCTCAAGCCAAAAAGATCATCGCTCGGGTCGTTGACAACAGCGCATAAACGATCGCTACGCCGGTGAAAGAGTCGGCTAAGCCCGGCCTCGGGTGCGGAAGCGGTGGAACACCCGGCCCTTGGCCGGCACCGCCCGGACTCGCAGCCGCGTCCGCCCCGCGTGAACGTAGACGAAGTGATTTCTTTCCACGCACACTGCGCTGAAGCCCGCCTTACCGCACGGATAGAGCCCGCGGCCCCCACCCCCCGTAACGAGGTAGCGAATCTTCTTTAGTGGCTTTGTGACCGAATAGAGGTGGTCGTGACCGTTGAGTACGAGGTCGACGCCGCGGCGTCGGAACAAGGGACTCAGGAGCTTCCTTAACCCCGGCGTCGATCCGTGTGCGGTACTCGGTGAAAAGACGGGGTGATGGAACACGACGATAGTCCAGCGATCGCCCGGCTTGCTGCGAAGATGACGCCGGATCCAACCCATCCGAAGCGCGTTCGAGTCCACCATCACAAAGCGCACGCCGTTGCGCCGCACCACGAAGTTCCGAGCCTTCATCCCAAAGGTCGGTTCGTTGAGCTCATCGCGACCGTCGTTGGCGATGATGTCGTGGTTGCCGAGGGTCGCATGCCACTTGACCCCGGCGTCCAACAGGCACGCGTAGGGTTTCCAGAACCTACTCTCGAAGTACTTTTCCTCCCCCGAGTCGTAGATGTTGTCGCCGGTCGTGAAGACATCGCCGAAGGGATGATTGGCGCGCCACTTGCACATACGCTGTGCCACCGCCGCTTGCTCATCGCCACCGGTACCGAAGTCCCCGATCACGGCGAAGTTGAAATAGCCGGGATCAGCGGCCGACGCAGAGTCGCCGATGGACGGTAGGCTTGCCGCGGCGACCCCGCCGGCGAAAGTGGACAAAGCCGTAAGTATCGCTACGGCAAAAACAAGAGCTCTGTGCACTGCTCACTCCCGTACTAGAGGAACGAAGCGAGCGGGAACCACAGTTCTTATCGACTCCAAGCGGTCCGCGTGCTTCTCCAACAACACGACCCGCTCATCGTAACCATCCTTTACAGGAATTACCAGGCGAGCCCCCTCGGTAAGTTGCGCAGCAAGGTCGGGCGGAACCTCCGGCGCCGTGGCCGAGACGACGATGCCGTCGTAGGGGGCATGGCCGACCTCACCCTTCCAGCCGTCTGCCACCACCACCACACAATTGGTCACCCCGGCTCGCTCGAGGTTGGCGCAGGCTCGCTCCGCGAGGCGAGGGTGGCGTTCGACCGACACCACCAATGCGGCCCGCTGAGCCAAAAGCGCTGTCTGGAAGCCGTAGCCCGTGCCCACCTCCAGGACGCGGCCCCCCCGAGGCGGCGCCAGCTCGTCGATCATCCTGGCGATCAGCGATGGTTGGCTCGTGGTCTGACCTTCCGGCAGGGCCACGGGACGATCGGCGTAGGCCGCGGCCCCTGTGTTCTCCGGCGTGAAGTCGGCTCTATCGACCGCCCTGAACGCCTCCACCACCCAGTGCGCCACGCGCTCTCGAGCAACGAGGAGAGCGAGCCCTTCCTGGCTTTTGGGCACCGCTAGACTCGGCTCTGAGGCATCGGAGCTTTCCCGGCGAGCCTGAGGCTCAGCCCTCGGCGTGGTCGGTGATGTACATATCGAGCCGGCGACACACGCCGACGGCGCGACGTTCGATCTCGTCGTAACGTCCCTGGGCGGCCAGCTGGGAGCTGAACACCGACTCACCGAATCCCACCAGCTCGACGCCCGCATCGAGGTAGCCGAGGTAGTTCTCCGGAGTAATCCCGCCCGAGACGAAAAGGGGCACGTCGTCGAGGGGGCCAAGGACATGCTCGATGTAGTCCGGTCCTCCCAGGCTCTCGGCGGGGAACACCTTGACCCAGTCCGCCCCCGCCCTGCGTGCGCTGTGGATCTCGGTGGGCGTCGATGCGCCCAGCGTCACCGGCAGCGACAGAGAGTGGGCAGCCTCGACAACCTCGGGCACCACCACCGGAGTGACGATGAACTCGGCACCGGCGTCGTAGGCCTCCTTGACCTGCTGCGGCTCGAGAACCGTCCCGGCGCCGACGATTGCGTCGATCCGGCCCGCCACCTCGGAGAGGGCATCGGCGGCCCCCGGAGTGTTCATCGTGACCTCGACGGCCTCGAAGCCACCGCGGACGGCCACGCCCATGCCCTCGACGGCATCGCTCGCCGATCTCATCCGCAGCACGGCGATGACGGTCGCATCTCTCAGCCTGTCCGCCCGCGAGTTGAAGAGGTTCGCCTTCATCCGAGCGAGGTTACTAAAGGCTGGAGGATTGAGTGAGACACGGCTTCGGCCCCCACCAGTGGCCCAGGCCGGGCTAACGTGCGACGGTCGCCCATCGCCCACCGGATTCGGTGGTCAGGTGCGACGGTCACACATCGACAACCAGGCCGGCCGCCCCGTCGCGGGACCGGGGCTGATCCTTGCCCGACAGTGAGCCGTGCCCCACCCCCCCGTTGCCGAAGCCGCAAGGTCGACAGAGACCCTCGGATATCAGCCAATGTGTCACACCCCGCGCGTACGCTGTCGATAGCCGATAAAGAGGGCCATCAAGCATGCCAACAGGGCCAGCCGAAAGTGGCGATGGAAGGGATGGGATGAACGAAGACCAGGCACGTCTCGTGGGCCGGGTACTCGGAACGGTCGACTCGACTCCCCTCGAGTTTTGGGTCGCACTCGAGCCCGGACGCTCGCTACAGCTCGACGATGTCGTCGCCACTGTGCGGCGGCCCCCCGGGGGCGAACCGGTCAGCGTCTACGGAATCGTGTCCCAGGTCAGGGCGCGCTACGAGGGTGCTCGCTTCGACTCCGACGTCTTCTTGATCGAGGACGGGGTCCTTCCCGGCGAGGTCTGCGAAGCGGCACAGATCACCACGACCAGGGTCGAGCCCGAAGTCTTCATACCTCCCCTCCCCGGCGCCGCCGTCATGCGGGCCGAGGGCAAGGACCGGGACCAGGCTCTGTTCTTCGACGGCATGGACAAGCGTCTGCCTGCAGGGGTGTCGAGGAGCGGCGAACCCGTCTTCTTGAACCTCGAGTTCCTCGATGGGACACGGGGAGCACACGTGAACATCTCGGGCATCTCCGGGGTGGCCACGAAGACCACCTACGCGACCTTCCTTCTCTACAGTCTTTTCAACTCGGGAGTCCTGGGCGCAGAGGCGCTCAACACCAAGGCGCTGATCTTCAACGTCAAGGGCGAAGACCTGCTGTTCCTGGATCATCCCAACATTCAGCTCACCGGGCAGGACGAGGACCGCTACCGGTCCCTGGGCATGCCGCCCGGTCCCTTTGCGAGCGCCGCCTTCTACGCGCCGCCGCGCACGGGCGACCGCAACGCGGCCCCCGATGTCTCCAGCCGGTCCCGGGGAGTCACCTCGTTCTTCTGGACTATCGAGGAATTCTGCCACGACGAGCTGCTGCCGTTCTTGTTCGCCGATGCCGAGGACGACCGCCAGCACTACACGATGGTCGTGTTCAACGTCGCCGCCCAGCTGCGCCACGCCACGCCCATCGGTGAGGGCGGCGTCAACATCGAAGGAGAGGAAGTGCGCACGTTCCGGGAGCTTGTGGAGGTAATCACCTCGAAGGTCCAGGAAGGCAACGAGTGGGCAGGCCCCGCCATCGGTCTCGGTACGATCAACGCCTTCATTCGCCGGCTCTACGGCACGATCCGGCCGCTGGAACGGCTCATCCGCGGCGACATCCCGGACGCCCCGGGCCACCGCGTCCGGCTCGAGAAGCAGGTCACGGTGGTCGACCTACACAACCTCCCCGACCGGGCCAAGCGCTTCGTCGTAGGTGTGGTCATAAGGAAGACCTTCGAGGAGAAGGAGCGCTCGGGCCGGGCTCGTCCGCTGCTGTTCCTGGTACTCGACGAGCTAAACAAATACGCTCCCAAGGAGGGCAGTAGCCCCATCAAGGAGATCCTGCTCGATGTGGCCGAGAGGGGGCGCTCGTTGGGAATCATCCTGGTGGGGGCCCAGCAGACCGCTAGCCAGGTCGAGGATCGCATCGTCGGGCAGAGCTCGATCCGCGTGGTCGGCCGGCTCGACTCTGCCGAGGCCGAGCGTGGCCAGTACGGCTTCCTCAAGGGGGCGGTGCGCGACCGCGCCACCATCCTCAAGCCCGGCTCGATGATGGTGTCCCAGCCCGAGATCCCCGTCCCCCTGCTAGTCGAGTTCCCTTTCCCCGCGTGGGCGAGCCGGCCCTCGGAGGCCGGTGCCAACCCAGCCGCCATGGACGAGCCCGAAGATCCGTTCGAGGGGCTCCCCAGCTCATGAGGATCCTTCACACCGGGGACTGGCACGTAGGCAAGGGGATCGGCGGAATATCGCGCACCGACGAGCACCAGGCGGTCCTTCAGGAGATAGCGACCGCCGCTGAAGAGCAGGCCGTCGATCTCATCCTCGTGGCGGGGGATCTCTTCGACACCGCGTCGCCGTCGCCCGAGGCCGAGCGCATCGTCTACCGGGCCCTGCTCGATCTCGGGCGCCTGGCCCCCGTGGTGGTGGTGCCCGGCAATCACGACAACGAACGGCGCCTCGACGCAGTAGCACCTCTCTTCGAAAGTGCCGGAGTGAGGATCCGGGCGTTCGTGAACAACGCCGCCCCGCTCGAGATCACCACCTCCTCGGGCGAGCGGGCCCGAATCGCCACGATCCCTTGGCTGTCCCAACGCCACATCGTCAAGGCCGACCAGCTGATGGGCCTGCAGGCCGCCGAGCACGGCGGTATCTATCGCGACCGTCTCTACCGCATCGTGGAGGCCCTCACCGCGGGCTTCGACCAATCCGCAGTGAACCTCGTCCTCGCCCACCTGACGATCGTCGGCGCACTGCACGGGGGGGGCGAGCGCACCGCGCAGACCATCTTCGACTACACGATCGACGCCGGCGCCTTTCCGGACGACGCGCACTACGTCGCGCTCGGCCATCTCCACCGCGCCCAGCGCATGCCGGGGCTGTGCCCCGTCCACTACTGCGGGTCTCCCCTTCAGCTCGACTTCTCCGACGACGGCTCCGAGGCCAAACAGGTACTCGTGATCGAGGCAAGCGAGAGCACGCCGGCGACGGTAACGGAGGTGCCGCTGAGCTCGGGTCGCCGCCTGCGCACGCTGGAGGGGACACTCGAATGGCTCGAGTCGCTGCGCGACAACACCGGCGGAGATCTCCTTCGCGTCATCGTGAAGGAAAAGATCCGCGTCGGGCTGGCCGACGAGGTACGCGCTCTGTTCCCCCACGCCGTCAAGGTCCTGGTCCGCCCCGAGCTGCAGGGGGAGACGGCAGCACGCCCACAGCGCTCGCACAACGCGCCTCACGAGCTGTTCGGGCAGTATCTTTCGGAACGCGACGTCGACGACCCCGAGCTGGTGCGGCTGTTCGGGTCCCTCTACGAGGAGTGCGCATGAGGCCCGTGCGGCTCCAGCTCCAGGGATTCACGAGCTTTCGCGAGAGCACCGAGATCGACTTCTCCGACTGCGAGCTGTTCGCCCTGGTGGGGCCTACCGGCTCCGGCAAGTCCACGGTGATCGATGCGATCTGCTTCGTTCTCTACGGCTCGGTGCCACGCTACGAGCACAAGGGACTGGTGGCGCCGGTCATCAGCCACGGAAAGCTCGAGGCCAAGGTGCGTCTCGACTTCGCCATCGGCGAGCGGGAGTTCAGCGCGGTGCGGGTGGTCAGGCAGGTGAGCAAAGGGAACGCCACCACCAAGGAAGCGGTACTCGAGTGCGCGGGTGAGGTGCTCGCCCGGGGAGCCGTCGAGCTCACGGCCGCCATTACCGAGCTCCTCGGGCTGTCCTTCGACCACTTCACGCGCTGCGTCGTTCTTCCCCAGGGCGAGTTCTCCCGCTTTCTTCACGACGGACCCAAGGACCGCCAGGGCATGATCGTGAAGCTCCTGAACCTCGGCATCTACGAGCGCATGAGCAGGCGGGCCCAGACGCTCGCGAACGAAGCCCGGATAAATTGCGAGGTCAACGAGCGGCGGCTCGAAGAGGACTTCGCCGACGCCACTCCCGAAGCCCTTCAGCGGGCCCGTTCCGGACTCGAACGCCTGCAGGCCCTGGAACGGACGGTGAGAGAGGCCACCCCGCACCTGGCGGAACTCTCAGAGAAACAAAGGACGGCTCAGGCCGCGACTCAGGAGGCGCTGAAGGCGATCTCCCTGTTGGACTCACTCGAGGTTCCCTCGGAGGTGACGGCGCTGGGGGCTCGCCTGAGCCTGGCCGTATCCGACCTGGCAGACGCAGAAGCACAGACCGCGAGTGCCGGGGATGAGCTGGCGGTGCGAGTGACAGCGCGCGCCGATCGTGGCCCTCGAGAGCCGGTGCTCGAAGCGCTCGCCGCCCACCGCAGCCGCCGAGACCTTGCCCAGGCCGTCGCCGAGAAGGCAAATGAAGTGGCGGCAGCTACCAGCCGGCTCGATGGGGCCCAGGCGGCGCACGACGAGGTGAACGCCCGAATTGAAGCCGCGACTGCTTCTGAGGAGGCGGCGCGCAGCGAGCACGCGGCACACGACCTCGCCTCCGACCTAAGCGTAGGGAACGCTTGCCCGGTGTGCCTCCAACTCGTCGCGGAGCTTCCCGCGCACGAGGTCCCGCCCGACCTCAAGGTGGCGCGCGCCGAGTCGATGAGCGCGCGCGCAGACGGGCTCAAGGCCGCCGCTGAGCTCAACGCCGCGGCCAGAGAGGTGGCCGCCGCTCAAGCGGGCATGAACGTGCTGGAGCACCAGCGCAACCTTCTGGATGCGGCGCTGGCCGAGGAGCGAGATGAAAAAACACTGACCGATGTACTCGCCGCGATTGACGAAGCCGAACAGGGGGTCGAGGCAGCGCGGGCCGCCGAGGCCAAGGCGATCCGCAACGCTCGTGCTGCCCGCAGGGAGTGGGAGGAGCTACAAACGGCCGAGCGCAAGCTCCGGCGGCAGTTCGACGACAGGCGCGACCGTTTGGCGGCGCTCCGTCCACCTCCCGCCGAGGGCTCGGATCTTGCCGGAGACTGGGGCAAGCTCGCGCTGTGGGCCGCGACCCGGGCTCCCGAGCTCGAGAAGGAGGCCGCCGCGTGCGAAGCGAGCGCCGCCGAAGCCGCTAAGGAGCAGACGGTTCTAATCGAGGACCTCGGGCGCTCCTGCCGCGACTGCGAGCTCGAAGTAGTGAACGGGGCCATCTTCGAGACGGTCATGAGTGCCGCGGCGCAGTCAGCGGCTGAAGTGAAGGGGATCGAGCGTGGTATCGCCGCCGCGCACGAGCTTCGAGCTACCCTGAAGCGGCGTCGGGCCGAAGCGAAGGTGGCAAGCGGGCTCGCCCTCGAGCTCTCGGCCAAACCGGGTCGCTTCGAGAGCTGGATAGTCGAGGAAGCGTTGCGCCGACTGGTCGAGGGCGCCACTAGGACGCTCAACGAACTCTCTACAAGCCAATACTCCATGACGCTGAGCGATACCGGTGACTTCCTGGTGATCGACCATCACAACGCCGACGAAACGCGCTCGGCAAAGACGCTGTCGGGAGGCGAGACCTTTTTGGCATCGCTGTCGCTGGCCTTGTCGCTGTCGGATCAGCTGTCCGAGCTCGCCGAAAAGGGCGCCGCCCGTCTCGACGCCATCTTCCTGGACGAGGGGTTTGGAACCCTTGATGCGGACACACTCGAGACGGTGGCCGCTACGGTCGAGAACCTCGCCGCCACCGGCCGCATGGTGGGCATAGTTACTCACGTGCGCGAGCTGGCCGAGCGCGTCCCGCTGCAATTTCGGGTGCGAAAGAACCAGATCACCTCGACTGTTGAAAGAGTGACGGACCTGGAGGTCCAACCCGCATGAGGTTCGCGATCGAAACCTGGGCGCCCGAGTACGGCGCCGCCACCGATCACGAGCTCCCCGAGACGGGCGCCACAGTCGACGCGGAGATCGAACGGGACCTCGATGGATGGGCGCCTATTGCTCCCCCATCGCTCGATCCGCCCCCCGAGCGCATCCTGTTCACCGATGGGGTCCGCAGGGTCGACGCCCAGGTGTGGATCGAGGACGGGGCGGCAAGCTGTCCGGGGATCTGTGCCACCTTCGCCGCGGGTGCCGTCCTCTGCGATGGAAGGGCAGAGGTGGTTTCCGCAGAGGTGCGGCGCGGCTTATTCACGGCGGCTCCCCAGGCGGAGGCGATCAGGTGCCGGCACGTCTCCTACCCTGTGCGCAGCGCCCCCTCAGGCGACCCCGATGTGCTCAGCCTGGCGCTACAGCAACGCATGGACGAGCTCGAGATAACCCTAGCGGCAGCTCACGACGCTCCGCTTGTGATCGTGGACGGTCCTTTGCGGGGACGGCAGAGCGTGCCCGGCGCAGTCGGCTACATCAAGACCCATCACGTTTCCTACCTCCAGGGAGCCCAGGAACAGGTCGTCGCGGCCCTTGGACCAGGACAGCGAACCCCGGTGTTTCTCATGATGAGCTCGTGGAGCCGCTTCTCCTGGTATCTGCGGCTTCCCGGCTCAATCGGCCATCCCTGGGCCGGCGTGGTGCGCTGTGAGGCGTCGGCCGACCACGAGACTTCAGACGTGATCGCGCTGGCCGACGCCGTCGCGGCTGCGCTTCCCCGCTTCTCCTCGAAACCCCACAAGGATCCACGCGCGCCGCAGAACCTCTACCCGATAGCCGGTCTCGAACGCGAGCTGCGCCGTCGCCTCGGCGACGCGGCCCTGCTCTACCGGGATCTCCGGGTAGCCGCAGCCTGACTCGCCGCCGAATGTTGCTTCAGGCCTGCCTCAATGGCTCTCGAACGCGCGAGGAACACCCGGCGATTCCGCGCACGCCGGCCGAGCTTGCAGCTGAAGGACGTGAGGCGGTCGCGGCAGGGGCCCAGGTGCTGCACCTGCATCCCTATGACGACGCGGGTACCGAAACATTCGCCGCAGGACCGTGCGCAACGACGCTGCGGGCAGTCCGGGCCGCGTGTCCCAGGGTACCCATCTCCTTGAGCACGTCGGAGGCGATCGAGCCCCATCCACAGCGACTGCAGACGATCTCCCATTGGACAGAGCTTCCCGAGCTTGTCACCGCGAACCAGGGAGAGGAAGGCATCGTCGAACTGTGCGATTTGCTGATAGCGCGCGGGGTCGGGATCGAGGCGGGACTCCTGCACCTCGACGACGCCCACCGCTTCATTGACTCTGGGCTAGCCGATCGTTGCGTGCGCGTTCTCATCGAGCCGTTGGATGCCGAGCCCGGCCCTGCCGTCGCGCACGCAGAGGCGATGGAGAAGGTTCTGGCGGACGCGGACGTGAGCTTGGAGCAGGTTCATCATGGCGACGGCATCGCCACCTGGCACGTCATGGCTCGAGCCCTCCGGCGCGGACACGGCACACGGGCGGGACTCGAGGACACGACAAGGTTCCCGGACGGCCAAGTAGCGCCGGACAACGCAACACTCGTGAGGCTGGCCACCGTAATGATCAGGCATGTCCACCCACCAAAATTCGTGGTGGAGCCACACGATCTCGGTATCCACTCAGGAGTGGAGGTCGATGACATCGGCGCTCTGATCGAGCGGATCGAGGATGACTTTCATCACTGATCCTTGGTTGAGGTGAGGTGCTGCTGGGATGTCTGGGCCAGCCCGCTTCCGCTTGCCTTTGGCATTTCAGCCGTGAGCTGCCCGACCATTCGTAAAGTCGTAGGCTCTCCGTTGTGCCACAGTTTGGGCCTCTCGAGCTTGTTGTCGCCGCCGTCTTTGTCGTGACTGTGGTGATCGTGATCCTGGCGCTGCGGCGGCGTTAGGTCTAATGATTCGTCGCACGCCTTCTGGCGTCTGGCACGAGGACCAGCCGGCCTGGCTCGATGCGGCCCTACATAGCGGGCGTGGAGTTCGCTTCGGACCGAGACTCTATTGGCGTTCATTCGCATTGCCACCAATCCCTCCATCTACGAGCGAGCGCTGACTTCTTCACAGGCGATCGGCATCGTTACTGCGTTGCTCGAATGGCCAGCTTGCGGGATTGCTCAGCCGACGCCCCGGCACTGGTCGGTTCTGGGCGATGGAAGGACCGCTGGAAGAGGCCTGAGCCGCAAGCATGACGGTTCGGGCGTCGGGTATGAAGCCGTAGTCGGCCGGATAGGTCGTCGCCGAGAGCAGGCGACGGTCGAGTCTGATGAAGTTCCGTTCGTGGTCGTACTCGAACTTGTTGCGGCAGCCCTTGGGGATCTCGACGACGCCCGACTCCATGCGCTAATCATGCCCTTTCGGCGCCGAGTGGTCATCAGATGCTCTCTGGCGGCGTTTGACGACCACTCGGCGGATTTTGCTCGAGCAATAGCGTCCGAACCTGGAAGGGGCCAATCCGATCGGGAGGGGGCCCGATGGGTTCCTCGAGCAAATCGACTTCGGCGGTCACCTTCCACCCCTCGGGTAACTGAACCGTGAGGGGGCCGCGTGCTCCCTGGGGCTCGTAAACTCGCAAGACGAGACCCTCGGCGTCCTCTTGGCGCTTGAGCGCGCCGAGTCCGAGAGCAACGCCCTCCAGCCGCACCGGTTGCCAGGTTGCCGCGCCCGCCGCCCGGACCGGGATGGCAGGCAGGGGCCGGTTGAGGTCCTCTGCCTCCGCCAGAACCCCGCCATCGATAAGGCCTCCCTCATGGGGGAGCAAGGCGTAGGTGAAGTCGTGTCTGCCCTCGTCGGCGAGCGGGTCGGGGTAGGCGGGAGAACGCAGGAGACTGAGGCCCAGCTCATTGTTGAGCGCGTGGTGCCCGTAGCGCCCGTCGTTCAGCAAGGCGACGCCGTAACCAGGCTCGGACAGGTCTGCGAAGCGGTGCGCGGGCACCTCGAACTGAGCCTGGTCCCACGACGTGTTGCGGTGCGTGGGCCGCTGAACGATTCCAAACGCTGTCTCAAACGAAGCTACCCGGGCGCGCACTGCCAGCGGCCAGCGGCACTTCAGAAGGAAGTGGCGGTCGTTCCACTCGAGCGTCGTCTTGAAATCCAGGCGCCTGGAATTGGCCCACAGCCGCACGTCTTGCGTGATGCGGCTGTTGCGGAACGACCGCACGATGCGCAGAGCGGCGCGATGTGGGCCGCGCTCGATGACCTCGAACGATTCCAGCGCCACGATCTCCTCGCCGTCAAGAGCGTAGGCAGCATCGAGGTCCCAGGCGTCCCAGGCACGCGGCTTGTCGACGAAAGCCCACAGCTGGTTGCCCCGGCCTGCGAGGGCCTCCCGGCCGGCCCTCTTGTCGAACACTGAGGCAATCGTCCCATCGTCGCCGAAACCCACGCGCACGAGCTCGTTTTCGAGCCTGTCGTCGCCCGACTCCAGTCCCGTTTGAGCCCGTAGGTCGACGGCTACGGCGATGGACAGCGGCGCGATCGAATCTTTCGTCGCAACAACGCCTCCCCCCTCGACCTCCTGAGCCCCCGCCACGCCGGGTGGAAGCTCGAGCCGGAGCGGCCTGATGGAGGCGTCGGGGTTAACGACCAACACTCCGTCTTCGTCTCCCCCCGCAACCTTCTCGTGGACCAGCGCGTGGAGCTGCGCGTCGAGCCGCTCCGCCGCGTCGTTCGAAACCTCGAGCAGCTCCTTCTCGGCCGTCTTGTTGACCTCCAGTACGCTGCTCCCGGGCAGAATGTCGTGGAACTCATTGCGAAGAAGAATCCGCCACCGTCCTTCGAGGTTCTCCGGTGCGGGCCCTCCGACCAGGGCCCGCAGTGCCGCGACGCTCTCGGCAGCAACGAGATTGCGCTCGGCCAGGCGATGCAGGCGTTTGATGCGACCCTGTGAGGTCAGCGTCCCCCGGTGGAATTCGAGGTAGAGCTCGCCGCTCCACTCCGGCAGGCGGGCGTCGCCGAGCTCGGAGCGAGTCTCCTCGTAGTAGTCGTCCACGCGCCCGAAGTGAGCGCTCGGCAACGCGGGGAACGACTTCAGCTCCCGGTGGCGCTCGAGCATCTCGGCCGTCGGTCCCCCCGCCCCATCGCCGTAGCCGATCGTGAGAAGCGTCTCGGGGTGGAATTGCTTGCCCCGAAAGTTGCGCCACGTCCCGGTCAGAGCTAACGGCCCCAGCCTGCCGTTATAGCCCATGTCGGGATTGTTGAACCCGTGCGCCAGGACCTTGGTGCCGTCCAGCCCCTCCCACCAGAAGAGGTCGTAGGGAAAAGGATTCGACTCGGACCAGTTCATCTTGTGAGTGAAGAACGAGTTGATGCCTGCCAGTGACAGCAGCTGCGGGAGACCGGGCGTGAACCCGAAGCAGTCCGGGAGCCAACACACCGAGGAGGTCCTGCCGAAGGCAAATCGAAAATAGCGCTGGCCGTATAGAAGCTGTCGAGCGATCGACTCTCCGCAGGGCATATTGAGGTCCGGCTCCACCCACATGCCTCCCAAAGCCTCCCAGCGGCCCTCGTCGACTCGCCGCCGAATTACGTCGAAGAGCTCGGGGTCGTCCTCCTCTATGAATGCGTAGAACTGGGCCGAGGACTGATTGAACGTGAGCTCCGGGTACCGCTCCAGCAACTGAGTCACGGTGTGAAAGGTGCGCCGAGCCTTGCGGCGAGTCTCCTCCAGCGGCCACAACCACGCCAGGTCGAGATGAGCATGACCACTCAGGTGCACCGCTCCCCGCGGTGGGTGCAGCTCGCGCAGGGAGGCGATGTCCCGATCCAGGCGCTCGGCCGCCGAGTGAATCGAGGCGCGTGCCGCATCGTCAAGTCCCGGCGGATGCTCCTCGATGCCCTCGGGCAGCTCCCAGATCTGCTGCATGAACTCGGCTGGGGCGGTGCGCGACACGTAGGGCTCGGTGCGAGAAGGCCACTCGAGCCCGATAATCGCCTCCTCTGCAATCGCCAAGAGCGGTTCGACCACGTCGGCAGCACCAGCGGCTCGCAGCGTCTCTGCTACCAGCGTCAGCCGGCGCTCGAAGACCACGAGCGCCTCGTCGATCCACACGAGCCGGGCCCGCTCTATCCGAGCGCTGCGATTGGGCACTCCGAGAGGCAGGCACGCAACCGCCTCGACCTCCAGCTCGAAGGCGCGCCCGGAGAGCTTGAAGAGGTGGTGGAACGGGTCGAGGCCATAGCGCTCGTCGCGGCCGTCCTCGTAGCGGATGCGCAGGAGCCCCTCGCCGCCCAGAGCAAGATCGAGCCGCGCCTCCTCGAGCGGCCACCCATCGGGGAGACGACACAGTGGATGCGTCATCGTGCGAACGCCCTCGAGGGTGGGCCACGACGCTCCCCGAGTTAGCGGGCTGCCGTCAAAGCTCCACTCGGAGAGCTCGGCATGCTCCCGCACCAGCCACAGCGCGATCTCCTTCAGGCGAGCCTCGAGGTGCTGTAGCCGCTGCTCTATAGTCAGGAGCACAAGCGGATCCAGCTCCGAAGGAGGCTCTCGTGAGATTCCTCTACCTGGTCAGCAAAGGCGCAGACGACCCCACTCTGGCTTCGGTGCCTCTTCACCTCGCGGTAAACGGCTCGGCCGAGGTGGGCCACGACACGCAGATTCTGCTCGTGGGCGACGGCGTCGAGGTCGTAATCGGGAGCAAGGGGCAGGACATAGCCGGAGTGGGGTTGCCCCCCATGGCCGAGCTCTTGTCCAAGCTCAAGGAACACCAGATCCCCGTGTACGTCTGAAAGGGTTGCGCGGTCGCCCGGGGGGCGACCGACGACGACCTGGTGACTCTCAACGGGACCTGGGTGGGGCCGCCGGAGGCCGCCCGGCTTATCGAGGAGGCCGACAAGGCTCTGGTCTTCTAGGTGCACCTAGTTCTCGAGGCGACGAAGCTGGTCGTCGGATAGCTGAAGCTCCGCGGCCCCCAGGCTGTCGCGGATCGTCTCGGGGCGGCTTGCGCCCGGGATCGGGACGACATTGCCCGCCTTGGCGAGCTCCCACGCCAGCGCCACCTGCTGCGGCGAGACTCCGCACTCATCGGCCACCTCGGAAAAGGCGCGATGCCGGTCGCCGAGCTCGCTCGCCCTCCCGATGCCGCCCAGGGGCCTCCAAGGAAGAAACGCAATGCCGCGCTTCTCGCAGTGGCGAAGCTCCG
>Ga0136622_10000356_pt1 | contig 18622 bp, 21 predicted proteins | sample AntDrymUQ4482106_2_FD_104803 | JGI IMG/M metagenome (GOLD analysis project Ga0136622, IMG submission 104803) | Polar desert sand microbial communities from Dry Valleys, Antarctica - metaG UQ448 (21.06) | ecosystem: Environmental > Terrestrial > Soil > Desert | place: Antarctica: Dry Valley...
CGGTGGCCACCGGGTCGGTCCTGGAGGTGCCCGTAGTCCCTAACGGAACGCCGGTCGCGTCCGGACGCACGACATGACCACCATCGGCCGCTCGCCAGGGGACCTTTCGACATCGCCGCAAGCGCGCGTACACCGCAGCAGGGGCGCTCGACCCACGGAGTTGTCGCTCGCGTCGTGGGAGACAGACGGAGGCACGACCGAGATCCCTCGCGAGCGCTGGCCCCCGGGCGCTCAGCTCACGCAGAAACCATTCGCTGCTCGGCAACGAGCCAATAAGGAGCGATCGCGTGAAGATCCAGGTCAACACCGACAAGAATATCGAAGGCACCGCAGACCTCAACGGACAGATCGACGCGGAACTCGCGAACGCCTTCGCGAGGCTCGAGGACCGCCCATGAGCCCTTTGCTAAGCCTCGGTCTCCCCACGACCCGAGCTGCTGAATTGAGGGCGAGGCGTCACCAGCACTGCGCACGAACCCGAAATCAGCGAGCGGACGATGTGCTGGCGCCGCCGATCCGGATCGACCTGCGGCTCGATCGGTGCCAAGACAGGGGAGGCCAGCCCAAAGTGGAGTGGCCTTGGTGTCTTCGCCGCGGACAACCTCCTGATCCAGGGTACGAGCTCGCCTCGGCAGAAACTCGGCACTTCGCTGCCTCGAGTCGGCCCTAGAGAACCCAGATGACTCGAAGTGGTCCGGTAGAGTGCCCCTGATCAGCATTCGCGATTCTGGACGTACGCCCAGGTCATCGGGTGTTTCTCCGAGAAGCTGCGAACTTCCGGGCGTGTCTGGGTGTTGAATTTCTGCGGCGCGTCAGTTGAGCGCGCTAGGGGCGCGGAACCCGCTCGTCGCGCGGGCCGTGCGTGTCGGTCTGCTTCCGCTCGATCCGCCGCATGGCGATCAGCTCGGCCAGGCGCACCTTGGCGGCGCGACGCTGACGCTTCAGAAGGTCGATGTTGCTGCTCACGGCGTTCCCTCCATCACTGTGCCAAGCGTCTCACCACGGGGAGGCGACTGCGAGCGAATATCGCCGACGCAGCAGCAGCCACAAGGGGTACGACCACCACGACCAGGACGAGCAGCAGCCAGGGGATCGAGAGGTACGGGCCGTCGGAGCCCCCGTCGTAGTAGCTCTCCGCCGTCAGCGGCCACGCCGCGGCGATCCCGGGTGCGAAGCCGACGGACACCCCCAGCACCGAGCCGAGCAGTCCGAGCACGACCGCTTGCGCACCTGCCATCAACCGGCGCGTACGCGGGGCGGCGCCGACGGCGGCAAGGGTGGCGAAGTCGGGTCGCGCGTCGCTGAGCGCCAAACCGGTCGCGCTGAGGGTGCCGATGAGGACTGCCAGCCCGCCGAGCCCGGCGAGCAACACGAACTGCAGCGTAAAGGTCTCGGCGAAACCACGCTCGACCGTGATGTAGCTGGTCGAGGGCGCGGCGTCGGTCACGGCTTCGCGCAGTGCCGTCTCCTCCTCGACGGAGATTCCCGCACCGACGTGGTCGAGGACGATCGAGCTACCGACGCTGGGTATGCCGGCGCGACTGGCGGCCACCGGGCTGACCACGGCCTGCGCCAGCATCGGTTCGGCGCCCTGGGGCACCTCGCCCAGGTGCAGGTCCGCAGCCATTGCTTCAAAAGACTCCGAGCTCGTGGACTTCTTGCCGCCTTCTCGGGTCACGACTCGCAGCTGCGCGGTGCCGCCGTCGGAGACGCTCTCGGGTGAGCCGGCCAGCATGCCGCCACCGTCGAGGACCGATCGCTGTCCGGCATCGAGATCGACACCCCAGGCATCGAGGGTCGCCGCATCGGCTACCGCGATGGTGCCCCCAGGGGTAGCGCCCCAGATCGGCTGATCGGTCGTGCCCAGCCACGAGCAGCCGTTGGCGCAGCCACTGCGATCGAGCGTCACACGTGCGCGGCTCGGCCCCATCGCACTGAAGGGAGAACTACCGGCGGTGGAGATCGGGACGAGGCTCCGCGCCGGAAGGGCGGCCTGCGCGGCCGCACGAATGCTGGCGAAGCTTCCCTTGTCCCCACTGATGACCGTGGTGTCGTCGGGGTAGGTGTACTGGTACGTCTCGCGCGACTGCTTGTAGTCACTGGAGGTGGCGATCGCGAGGGTGGTGACGCCGGCGACGGCTGCCATGATGGCGGCGACTGCCGGTGCGGTGCGGACGCGCTGCCGAGCGGTGTCGCGGACGGCGAGCCGAAGCGGTAGCGGCAGGACGGAACCGACCTTGCCGACCAGCCCGATCACCAGTGGTGTCAGCAGCACCGCGCCGAGCACCAGCACGATGGTGCTCACCGAGACCGCCCACTCGCCGCCGCTCCGCCTGCCGAGAGTGAGGCATCCAGCCAGTCCGGCGACGATGAGGACGACCCCGAGAAGGGGCCACTCGTTACGGGTCCGCACCTGGCCCGTACGGCCGGCGAGGACGGCGGCAACCTGTTGCTTGGCGGCCTGCCGTGCCGGCGTGTACGCCGCGAGCATCGCCGCGACGGCGCCCAGCGTGGCCGCGCCGAAGACGGCTGGCCACATGACCTCGAACGGCCCGAACGTGAGCGGGAACCACAGCGGGATCAGGTGTACGAGGCCGAGAGCAGCGAGCACACCCAGGCCGGCGCCGACGATGCACGAGCCGAGGCCGAGTACGAGAGCCTGCGCCAGCACGATCCTGCGGATGTCGCGTGGAGCCCCACCCGAGGCGGCGACGAGGGCGAGCTCACGACGTTGCCTGCGCACACCGACGGCGAAGGCCGGACCGGCAATCAGCACGATCTCGATCACCACGGCGGTGACGATGATGGCTAGGGCGGCGAAGGTCTCGGTTTCGCCGGAGGAACCGAGCGAATCGTACTCCTGTGACGCCGGCGGCGTGTTGGCGAGGACGTCGCGGGACAGCACCAGGAAACCCTCGCCGTTCAAGCGCTTGACGTCGTCCCAGGTGACCGGCGCGGACTGGTCGATCAAGTAGCGCGCGGTGATGCTCCCGGGCTGGGCGATCTCCGCTGAGCCGCCGACGACGCCGAGCAGGGCCGGATCGGGTGCGACGCTGCCGTACGTCCCGACACCGACGACGTCGAACGCGTCCCCCGAGCGCGTCCGCATCGTCGTCCCGGTCCTCAGTCCACGCTCGGCGAGTGCTGGGGTCACCAGCACCTCGTCGTCAGACGACGGTAACCGGCCGGAGGTCACCTCGACGATCCCGTCGGTTGCCGGGACCGCCCAGTCGGCGCGGAGCACCTCGACGGGAGTGGCCCCGGCGCCAATCTCGATGGTTGCGGTGCCCGAGGTCAGCGCAACGATCTCCGAGTCGGTCAGCTCAGCGAGCCGGCGACCGTCGCGGGTGGGGTCGGCCTTGGCGCCGCCCCAGGAGCCGTAGATGTCATCCGGCGACTGCTCGACTCGACCGCCGACGTACGTGGCAACGGCTTGTGCCGAACCGAGCTGCGCCGGCACGTCCTCACGCACCGATACATCGCCGGTGGCGACCGTCGTGGCGAGCGTCACACTGAGCAGGACCGGCGCACCGACCATGACCGCGATCAATGCGCTGCGGCCCTTGGAGCGGGTCACCGACCGCCGCGCCATCCGCAGGCTGGCGCGCCAGCCGCCGACGAACCTGCTCATGCGTGCCTCGGCCCACCGGCAGACAGCAGGGAGCTCGCCTCGGCGGCCGGGTCGGTCGTGTCGACGACGACGCCGTCACGGAGGAACACCACCCGGTCCGCCCAGGCGGCGTGCCGGGCCTCGTGCGTGACGAGCAGGCCCGCGGCGCCGGAGTCGACCCGCTTGCGCAGCACCGCCAGGACCGCCTCTCCAGTCTCGGAGTCCAGGGCGCCGGTGGGTTCGTCGGCGAGCAGTATTCGTCGCGGACCGACGAGGGCGCGCGCGATCGCCACCCGCTGCTGCTGGCCACCGGACATCTCGTCGGGGAAGCGGTCGGCGAGGTCCTCGATGCCGACGTCGCCGAGCGCGAGGATGGCGTCATGCCTTGCCGCGCGCCGTCGCACGCCGTCGAGCTCCAGCGGCAGGGACACGTTCTCGGCCGCGGTGAGCGCCGGTATCAGGTTGAGGTCCTGGAAGACGTAGCCGATACTGCGCCGGCGCACCTGGGCAAGGGCGGCCGGACGCATCGTGGTCAATGGCGTGCCCTCGATGACGACCACGCCGGCTGTCGGCCGGTCCAGTCCACCGGCGAGGGTGAGCAGGGTGGACTTGCCCGACCCCGACGGGCCCATCACCGCGACGAGCTCGCCGGCGCGTAGGGCGAGGTCGACGCCGTCGAGCGCACATACCTCCGCGGCGCCCTCGCCGTGCGTGCGGCTGACTCCGCGCAGCTCGAGCAGCACCTCGCTCATCGCGACACCTGCGCGGGTGCAGGTGTCGCGACCGGGTCGGTCGACGCAGGCGCGGGGTGGGCACGGACGCGGCGGGCCTCGCGGGAGAGCCGTGCCTCGACGTGATCGAGCCAACGGACCTGGGACTCAGCGGCGAAGACGTGCCGTTCGAGCACCAGCTCCCAGGCGAGGTCGTCGCAGTCGGTTGCCTGACGCTTGAGGCGGGTGAGTCGCTGGAGATCTTGCAGCGTGGTGGTCCGCTGCGTCTGGACGATCTGCACGACGTCGACGCCGGGCATCGTCACCGCGAGCGCGAGCTTGATGGTCAGCTCGTCGCGTGGATCTCCGTCGCGTCGGACCGGCGTCGACCACCACAGCGCCACCTCCCCGTTGCCGAGCTCGGTGAGGCGGTACGCGATGCGTCCGTCGTCGTCTGGCTCGCCTTCACCCTCGACAAGGCCGTCGCGCTGCAGCCGCGCCAGCGTCGTATAGATCTGACCGACGTTCAGCGGCCAGGTGCCACCGGTGCGGCGCTCGAACTCCGCGCGGAGCTGAGCCCCGTACATTGGCTGCTGCGCCAACAGCGCCAGCAGCCCCAGTCGTACCGACATCGGTGCTCCCTATACTCGGTATGTATGTACTTGCGGGTGAATCTATACCGAGTATGTTGGTGCTGTCAACGAACTGTCAGGGCGTCCGCACATCCGAGTCGGCAGCCGCTCCGGGGGGAAGCGGCGCGTCGCCCGCCTCGTACTCCGCAGCCGCCGCCTCGCGCCGTCGTTCGTCGAAGATCACCTGCACCCGTTCGAAACCCTTGTGCCGTTGCGCCTGGGCGTACTCGACGTAAGCGCGGCGATCGGCCTCGGTCAGGTCGACGTTGTCGGTGAACGGCGTCAGCAGCGCCCGCGGGTAGAGCCCCTTGCAGAGCACGACGTTGATCTCGATGCCGATCAGCGCCATCGCCGCGGCGATGAAGATGAGCGCGATAAGGCCGAGGACCAGCGCGAAGGTCGCGTTCATGGCGCTCGCCTGTCCGATCACGTTCTTGACGTAGACCGAACCAGCGAGCTGCAGCGACTGCCACATGATGGCGACGAAGAGCGCCCCGGGCAGCGCGGCCCGGAAGTCATGTCGGTGGGCAGCGGCGAGCCGGAACAGCATGGTGAGCATCAGAGCGATCACCGCCACGGTGATGAGGTTGATCAGCCAGCGAAGCGTGGTGTCGATCCGGGCGCTGAACACCTCCGCGTTGCTCCCGATCACCGAGACGAGGGACACCGCCAGCAGCGCGAACCCCGCGGTGACGAGCAGGAAGAGGCTGCGCAGCCTCAGTAGGAACGGGTTGGGCCGGCTGTTGCGCGGGACCGCCCACGCGATGTTCATCGCGTTCTGGATCGCCTGCCCGAGGCCGAGGGCGCCGTACAGTGCCGCGGCCGCACCAACGACGACCGCGGTGACGCTGCCCCGCAGGCCCTCGGGCCGCCCGAGCTGGTCGCCGATGATCGGGAACTGGCGCAGTGTGGAGTTCAAGATGTCGTCCCGCAGGGAATCGTTGTCCTGCAGGACGAAACCGAGAACGGAGGAACCGATCAACAGCAAGGGGAAGATCGCGATGAACGCGTAGTAGGTGATCATCGCCGACAGGTAGTTGCCCTGATCGTCGAAGAACTTGTAGGCGATGGCGATCGGTACTCCCAGCACGCGGTGGCTCCGCTGGAAGCGATCGAGTCGATCGCTGAGGTTCACGCGCACAACCTACCGGCTCGCCCGGTGTGTACGGGCGATCAAGCGATCAGACGTCGGTTCGTTTGCCCTGCTCGTCGTGGTGCTCCTCGATGATCGGCGCCACGTCGGCCGGAGTCGGGATCGCGCCGCCGGACTCGCTGCTGGCTCCGCTGCCGCCGGCTGTGCCCGTGGAGCCACCGCCAGCACTGCCGCCCGATGGGCTCGTCGACTCACTGCCCGAACGTGCCGGACCGGGGTTGAACGCCGTCCCGACGTTGGTGTTAGGGGACGCTGCGCCGGCGTCGGCGGCCGACTTGGTCGCGTCGGTGGCCTTGTGCGCGGCCTGGTGCGCCTGCGGCGCCTTGTCCCTGATCAGGTCGTCGACCCGGCTGGCCTGTTCGCGGACCTTCGGATCCTGCAGGAGCCCGGTCGCCTTCGTCTTGATCTGCTCGAACTTCTCGCGACCCGCTTGGGTACCGAACAGGTAGCCGGCTCCCGCGATCAACAAAAGCTTGCCCTTCACCGTGTCTCCCATCATCGATGCCGAATGGTGTCGCGTCCTGTCACGGCCCGAGGCGGGCCAGGACACACCACAAAACCTACGGCGTGGTGATGGGTTGTGCGACTCGACGTCCTAGACCCGGCCTCGACAGCGGGTAGGTGGCTAGAGGTTCACGCATCTCGTCGGACGAACAACACCGTCATCGCCAGCAGCAGGACCGCGACGAACGTACCCATCACGACCCCCCCAGCCACCGCACCGAACGGCCGGTAGCCGAGGAACTCAAAGAGCGTGTTGACCGACGTCCGGGTATACATCTGGCCACCGGCGTCGAACGGCAGGAACTTCAGCACGCTGGTCAGCCCGCCCTCGCCACGCGGGTCGTCCGAAGCCGCCTTGATGGCGAGCACGATGACCCGCACGATGCTCTCCACGACGCTGGGTACGAGCACCAGCAGCGCGACGGCTGCGGTCTGGTTGCGAATCAGCCCCGCGAAGGCGAGTCCGGCCCAGGAGAACATAACCGTGTAGGCCAACACTCCGAGCACCAGCCCACCAGTCTCCTTCGAGGCGATGGGCAGGTCGACCCCGAAGACGGTGCCGGCGAGCAGAGCGATACCGGAGCAGGCCAACGACACGACGGCGGCGACCGCACCGACCGTCACGACCTTGGCGACCACCACGAAGTAGCGGTTCGGCAGTGCTGTCAACGTCGCCCGGATCATGCCGTGCCGGTACTCGTGACCGAACGAGAACACGCCGATGATCCCGATCACGTACGGCGCGAACAACGGCGGCACGCCCGTCGAAGCGCCGAGCGTCAACAGCAGGGCCAGCGGCTCCGAACCGCCCGAGAGCGGGCCGGACTCCGGCAACCGCCACGCGACGAGCCCGGTCACGACCAACGTAAACCCGAGCGTGACCGCGATCAACCAGTACGTCGACCGGACCGTCGTGAGGCGGAACCACTCGTACCGCAGGGCAGCGATCACCACGGACCTCCGTGTGTCGGTGGCTGACCCGGCGCTTGACTCGGTGCCGGCCAGGCCCGTTCCATCGGTGGCGGACCGGAGCCGATGAACTCCTGCGACGTACCGGTGGCGTCCAGGAACGCCTCCTCCAGCGTCGCCTCACGGGTCAGCAGCTGGTGCAGCCGGGCGCCGTGCTCGTGCGCCGCGTCCCCGACCTGCTCGGCACTCAGGCGCTTGACCGCGTAGCTACCGTCGGGCTCTGCGGCAACGTACCCGCCGATGGCGGCAAGAGCAGGGCCGAGGGTGGCGATGTCCGGGGTACGGATCACCACGCCGGCTCGAGCGCTCCCCCTGGTGAAGTCCGACACCGGGCCGTTGGCGAGCATCACCCCGCGGCCGATCACGACCAGCTGGTCGGCCAGCATCGCCATCTCCTGGAGCAGATGGCTGGAGACGAAGACCGATCGGCCCTGGCCGGCGATGTCCTTGAGCAACGTACGCAACCAGGTGATCCCCTGGGGGTCCAGACCGTTGGACGGCTCGTCCAGGATCAGGGTGTGCGGGTCGCCCAGAAGGGCCGCAGCTATGCCGAGCCGCTGTCCCATGCCGAGGCTGAACTTGCGCGGCTTGCCACCGGCCACCGACTCCAGCCCGACCATCGCCAGGACCTCATCGACCCGCGAGCGCCGGATGCCGTTGGCCGCCGCGAGCATCCGCAGGTGGTTGCGTGCCTTGCGGGTCGGATGGAACGGCTTGGCCTCCAGCAGTGCGCCCACCTCGCGCATCGGGTGCTTCAGCTGGCTGAACGTCCTGCCGTCGAAGGTCGTACGCCCCTGCCCCTTGTCCAGGCCGAGCATGAGCCGCATCGTCGTGGACTTGCCCGAACCGTTGGGACCCAGGAACCCGGTCACGCTGCCCGGCAACACCTGGAAGGAGAGGTCCACGACCGCGGGTTTGGACCCGTAGATCTTCCCGAGGTGCTGAGCCTCGATCACTGCCACGAATCTGCTCCTGTCTCTGCCGGTCTCACCGGTGCGCGAGCACGGCGTCGACGACCTGGTCGAACCTGACCCGGTCCAACACGGCACCCTCGCGGCGTACGTCCGCGGGGTCGACGCTCAGGAGGCGGTCTACCCGCACCTCGCTGGGCCGTCCCTGCGCGTCCCACGGGCCGGAGCCGATGTCGACCCAGTAGCGGCCGAAGCTCGCCTCGTCGGCGGCGTCGCGGTCATGGTCCTGGCTGGTCAACATCAGACCCACCAGAACCTCCCCTGCCCGGGCGACCAGCAGCACCGGACGGTCCTTGCCAAGGCTTGGATCGTCTTCGTACGCCACCCAGGTCCAGACGATCTCTCCTGGATCCGGCCGGCCATCCGGCGTGGGTGTGTACTCCATGCTGACCTGGTCCGGGTCGATCCCGTCGGCTGCGTCGCCGACGATCCTGCCGAGAACGGTCTTGATCATGGGGTCACGATCTCACGGTCGCCGTCACCGGTGCACAGCCTGTTCGTGGCGCCCCTAAACTTGCCTGCGATGACCGCCGAGCGCGCCGCCGAGTCGACGACTACGCCACGCACCCTTGCCGAGGAGCTGCGCGGCCGATCCGACGCGCAGCTCGCCCGGCTGCTCACGGCACGGCCGGACATCGCGTCCCCGCCTCCGGCGGACATGACGCAGGTCGGTTCGAGGGCGGCGACCGGCGCCTCTGTGTCGTGGGCGCTGGACCGGCTCGACACCGCTCACCTCGCCGTGCTCCACACCATCGGCACCATGGCGCCACCAAGCGCACTTCAGCAGGTACGCGACTCCTCGCCGTTGGCGGCTGACTACGTCGCCGCCGCGGTGAGGAACCTTCGTGACCTGGCCCTGGTGTGGGGTCCCGACGACGCGTTGCACGTCGTCCGAGAGGCCCGGGAGATGGCGCGCGCCACCGCCAGCGCGGCGTGGGTGGGTCACGGCGTGAGCGAGACGGCACCCGCGCCGACTGCCAGCGATGTCGACACCGTTCGCGTCGACCAGACGTGCGCCGGCACCGTGCTCGAGCTCGTGCAACGCGCCGAGCAGCTGCTGGAGTCGTGGTCCACCGCCCCACCGACCGTCCTGCGCTCCGGCGGCGTCGGCGTACGCGAGATCCGGACGGCGGCGGTCTCGCTGGGTGTCGACACCGCCGACACAGAGTTCCTCATCGATCTCGTCGGTGCCGCCGGACTGCTCGGACGTACTGACGACGGCGCTGTCTGGCTCCCGACGGCGGCGTACGACCGCTGGCGCGACGGCACGATCGCCGAGCGTTGGACGCGGCTCGCCACCGCGTGGGCGGACTCCCCCGGCCGGGCGATCCGCCGGCAGACACTGCGCGTGCTCGACCAGCTCCGTCCGGCCGCGTTCGCCGACGAATCCGACGTCGTCGCCGCCGTCGCCTGGCAGACACCGCGGCTCGGCGCCGGCGAGCGCGACGCGCTGGTGTCCCGCACCCTGACCGAAGCCACCTCCTTGGGAGTCGTGGCTCTGGACGCCTTGACCTCGGCCGGTGCCGCCATCGCCACCGGGACGGACCCCACGTCGGTGCTCAAGGGGCTACTGCCGCGGCCCGTCGACCACGTGCTGCTGCAGGCTGACCTCACCGCGATCGCTCCCGGGCCGCTCGAGCACTCCGTCGCAAGACAGCTCGGCGAGATCGCCGCGCTCGAGTCGCGCGGCGGAGCCGCGGTCTACCGCTTCACCGCCGACTCCGTTCGCCGGGGGCTCGATCTCGGCTGGCCGGCCGACCAGGTCCACGACTTCCTCGCCCAGCACTCCCGCACCCCGATCCCGCAGCCGCTGACCTACCTCGTCGATGACGTGGCTCGTCGGCATGGTCGTCTCCGCGTCGGTGACGCCGGCGGCTACCTGCGCACCGACGACCCCGCCGAGCTCGATGCCCTTCTCGTCGACGCCGGCCTGTCCGGCCTCCTGCTGCACCGCGTGGCCCCGACCGTCGCGCTCAGCGAGCTCCCCGCCGACCTTGTCATCGCGCGGCTGCGTGCCGGTGGGCACAACCCGGTGCCCGAACGGACCGGTGGAGCGCTCGAGGTCGAGCGTCCTCGGCGACGCCGCGCGCCATCGACGCCTGTTGTCGACCGGCGTCGCCCTGACGTCGATGCCATCGTCGCGGCAGTACGCGCCGGTGACTCCGCTGCCCGCTCCCGCCCCACCGACGCCGGCGACTCCGCGCCGATGGGGCGTACCGGTTCGATGCACACCGTCGCGGCACTGCGGGACGCCGCCGAGGCAGAGAGCAGCGTGTGGCTTTCCTACCTGGACCAGGCCGGGTCGCTGACCGAACGCGTCGTCGACCCCGTCCGCGTGGACGCCGGCTGGCTGACGGCGTACGACCACCGCAGCGGGCGCAAGCAGAGCTTCGCCATCCACCGGATCACCCGGGTTGCCGGCGCCGACGAATCACCGGTTCGTTCGACCGGTTCTGACGAACCCGCTAGACTGCCCCGGTGATCTCTCGAGTACGCGTCGTCCTCTGCGCACTCTCGGTCGTGATGACGCCGTTGTTCGGCGCAGCGATCACCTCTGCGGCCGAGGCGGCAGACCCGAAGGTCGTCGGCCACCGCGGGGCGAGCTATGAGCGCCCCGAGAACACCATGCCGGCGTTCCGCAAGGCCATCGCCGACGGCGCCGACTGGATCGAGCTCGACGTCCAGGAGTCCAGCAACGGCCGGCTCATGATTTTCCACGACCGGACGCTTGAGCGAACAACGAACGCCGAGACGAAGTTCGGCGCGGCCGCCGGCGCCGAGAGTGTCGGGGACTTCACCTTCGACAAGCTCCGGACGCTCGATGCGGGCAAGTGGTTCGGACCGAGGTACGAAGGAACCCGCATCCCGACCCTGGGGAAAGTGCTGGACCTCATCGAGCCCACCGACCTCAAGGTGATGGTCGAGCTCAAGGCCGAGGAGGGCCACTCCGCGCCAGATCGAGCCCGGGTCATCCAAATCCTCGACGACGGTGGGTGGATCGCGTCGAACCGCGTGCTCGTCACCAGCTTCAACCGGACGTACGTGCACCGGATCCGTGACCTCCCCAACCCCGGCGCCGACACCGTCCGCCTCGGGCCGGTCTTCACTCGGGACGAGGGCCAACCGGACGTGACGAAGTTCGGATGGGCGCACACGCTGTGCGTCCCGTACGACAACGCGACCAGGGCTTACAACGCGGACGCGCACGCCGAGGGCCTGAAGATCTCCTCGTGGGTGGCGAACACCACCACCGAGATGCAGAAGGTGGCAGACTCCAACGCCGACACACTGGTCACCGACCGGCCAGACAAAGCCGTGGCGTACCTGAACTGATCGCCCAAGGGTCAGGCCGTCGACTGGGACGACGCGGGCGAGTCGTCCGCCGCCTGAGCGCGTCGGCGGAACAGATCCGCCCCGGGAATGCCCTGGATCACCTCGCCGACGTCGTCGAGGTGATCCCCCAGCTCCTCCAGGCCTGGTGCGAGTTGGGCAAGGGTCGTCAGGGCCGGGTCTGCCAGCGCGAGCACGCGCGGCACCGCCTCCAGGGCCTGCGTGAGTGCGCGGACATGCTGTGGCTGCACCTCGAGCGCGACCTCGCTCAGCAGCGGAGCCAGGGCTGCGAGCTGCTCGTCGTACAGTCCGATCAGCCCTCGGACCCGCTGGATCTCGGCCTCGGCGAGCTCCACAGTCAACGCCGCGCCGGACGTCACCGTCCCGGCAGCAGCGGCGACGGTCTCGGACGCACCGACGACACCCTCGGCCCGGAGCGAGATCGCCTCGATCCTCTCGACGGACAGCTCGACCCGGGTCATGACCTCCTGCACGCGCGGGATCAGTCCCAGCATCTGCCCGGCGACGTCCTGCACGCCGTCTGCTAGCGCGACGGCGTTTCGAGGCGCGGAGACCGCAGCTGCGGCCAGGTCGCGCGGCAAGACTGCCGCTCGAGCGAGCATGCGGACGACGTCCACGGCGTTCTCCCTCCCAGCGCACGCAGTGGCATGCGCGCCGGTTTCGAACGTACGCCTGATCCCCACATCCGGCGACCGCGCCGATGGCGCGGTCGCGCACACCTCAGCGAATGATCGCGCGGTGCACGCGGTCGCCGAGGCGACCGCGCTGTGCCTGCAGACGCTCCTCGCGCCGGGCGAGGCGTAGCGCCGTCGACACAGAGGCGGCTTCGGCCTGGGCTCGTCTGAATGCGCCTTCTTCGCGCGCGACGATCTCCAGGGCGGTCAACATGGTGTCCTCCAGTAATAAGCAGTGATCTGAGTGGTACTTACAGTCTAGTCGGTACAGCGTAAGATTCAAACGTGGATTTCATCGGTTACGCAGACCGCGGCGCGACGTTGCTCAATGCCCCGTTGTCGACCTCCGCCGAGCTCCGGAGCTACCTCGTGGACCGGGCCTGGTTGGCCGAGCAGGTGGTCGACCGCGACGCCCAGCACCTGCAGAAGTTCCAGCGCGAGCTGCGCGAGGTCTTCGAGGCCGGTGACGCCGGTGACGACGTCGGCGTCGTACAACGGATCAACGTACTGCTCGCCAAGCATCCGGTGACTCCCCACATCGCGGGACACGACACCGAGACCTGGCACCTGCATGTCAGTAACCGCACGGCGTCGGTCGCTGAGCTTCTCGTCGCCGAGGTAGTGATGGGCCTGGCGTTCCTCGTCTGCAACCTCGGCGCCGGACGTCTCGGAGTGTGCCAGGCAGCCGGATGTGACGATGTGTTCGTGGACACCTCCCCCAACCGGTCGCGCCGCTACTCCTCCGAACGGTGCTCATCGCGTGCCAACGTCGCTGCGTACCGCGCGCGGCAGAAGGTGGACGCAAGCGCGTCCGGCGGGGACAGCGCGTGACCGACGGACCCTTGATCGTCCAGTCCGACAAGACGTTGTTGCTCGAGGCCGACCACGATCTTGCCGGGGCGTGCCGGCGTTCGATAGCACCGTTCGCCGAGCTCGAGCGCTCACCCGAGCACATCCATACCTACCGGATCACCCCGCTCGGGCTGTGGAACGCCCGCGCTGCCGGCCACGACGCCGAGCAGGTCATCGACACCTTGCTGGAGTACTCCCGCTATCCGGTGCCGCACGCCCTGCTCGTCGACATCGCCGAGACAATGGCGAGGTACGGTCGGCTGCGGCTCGAGACGCACCCGACGCACCAGCTCGTCCTCATCACCACCGACCGCCCGGTGCTCGAGGAGGTGGTGCGGAGCAGGAAGATCAGCCCGATGCTCGGCGACCGCCTCGACGACGACACGATCGCGGTCCACCCGTCCGAACGCGGTCACCTCAAGCAGGCGCTGCTCAAGGTCGGCTGGCCGGCCGAGGACTTCGCCGGATACGTCGACGGTGAGTCGCACCCGATCGAGCTCGACGAGCGCGGCTGGGCGCTGCGGCCGTACCAGATCGAGGCGGTCGAGTCGTTCTGGCACGGCGGGTCGGGGGTCGTCGTGCTTCCCTGCGGCGCCGGCAAGACGCTGGTCGGCGCTGCCGCGATGGCACAGGCGAAGGCGACCACGCTCATCCTCGTCACCAACACCGTCTCGGCGCGGCAGTGGAAGGAGGAGCTGGTCCGGCGGACGTCGTTGACCGAGGACGAGATCGGCGAGTACTCCGGGTCCCGCAAGCAGATCCGTCCGGTGACGATCGCCACCTACCAGGTCATGACGACACGTCGCAAGGGCGTCTACAGCCATCTGGAGCTCTTCGACGCCCGCGACTGGGGGCTCGTCGTGTACGACGAGGTGCACCTGCTGCCGGCGCCGATCTTCCGGATGACCGCCGACCTGCAGGCGCGCCGGCGGATCGGGCTGACCGCGACACTGGTGCGCGAGGACGGCCACGAGGGTGACGTGTTCAGCCTGATCGGTCCCAAGCGGTACGACGCCCCGTGGAAGGACATCGAGCAGCAGGGCTACATCGCCCCCGCCGACTGCATCGAGGTCCGGGTGACGCTCAGCGACGCAGAACGCATCGCGTACGCCACCGCCGAGCCCGACATGAGGTACCGGCTCGCGGCGTCGACGGCGCACAAGACTCCCGTCGTCGAGGAGCTGGTCGAGCGCCACCGCGACCAGCCGACACTGGTGATCGGTCAGTACATCGACCAGCTCGACGAGCTGGCCGAACGCCTCGACGCTCCCCTGATCAAGGGCGAGACGACGGTCACCGAACGCGAGAAGCTTTTCGCGGCGTTTCGTACCGGTGAGATCTCGCTGCTGGTCGTCTCCAAGGTCGCCAACTTCTCGGTCGACCTTCCCGAGGCGAGCGTCGCCATCCAGGTGTCGGGGGCGTTCGGCTCGCGCCAGGAGGAAGCGCAACGCCTCGGCCGACTGCTGCGCCCCAAGGGCGACGGCCGTACGGCCCGGTTCTACGCCATCGTGGCGCGGGACACCGTCGACGCCGACTTCGCCCAGCACCGCCAACGGTTCCTGGCCGAGCAGGGGTACGCCTACACGATCGTGGATGCCGCCGACGTCTGAGGTCCTGCTCAGGACGCGCCGAGTGCCGTCGCGGCAGACACGGCGCTGGCGATGCCGCCCGTCCAGGGTTCGCCGTGCCTGCGGCAGGCCCCGAGGCGTCATTCGCGCGAGGACGTCCAACGACGCCAGTGCCTGACGGGTGTCGGTGGTCGCGGCGGTGGAGACGATCTGCGGCCCGGTACCTCCGGTGTACGGGTCGAGAGTCACCAGGGCATCGCCGGTGATGACGGCGTCAGTCGGGGAAGTGCAGCGCACAGTGGCCGTCGGTGTGGCCGGGGGTGAACACCAGGTACGGATGGCCCGGCATGTCCAGCGGCTGCGTCGAGCTGGCGTCGTAAGTGACGGCGTTACGGACACCACGGACGTTGAGGGCACCGGCCGCGACCATGCCGGCCAGGATCGGCACCGCACGCGGATAGCGGAACGGGTATGCGAAGCGGTTTCGTTCGGGCTTGTAACGGTACGGGTGAGCAGTGATGTAGGCGTCGTCCTCGTGCACCCAGACCGGCACGTCGAGCTCTCGCTGGGCCCTGGCGGCGAAGCCGATGTGGTCGAAGTGCGCATGGGTCAGCGCGATGACGTCCACGTCGTCGGGTCGTCGGCCGATCTCCTCGATCACCTGCACGACGGCCGGCCAGGTCGCCAGGAGCCCGGCGTCGACCAACGCGAGACGGTCGCCCGACCCGTGCGAGCCCCGTTGCGTCATACGTTCGGTGGCCTATAGCGCTCGATCGTGATGACGTCCCGGAGCGGTTGCGCAGTCTTCGGACATCACCGGGCTGGTGGAGCCGTCTCGACGAGGTCGGCGAGGTCCTGGGGGTAGATCGCGGCGTCGGACTGACGGATCTCCGCGGCGCTCCACCAGCGGTAGCCACGTACCGAGCGGCGTTCGAGGTCGGTCCAGTCGGCGTCGCTGACCGCGACGGGACCGCCGTCGAGCGGTGTGGGCACGCGTACGCAGAACAGCACCTGGTGCTGGACGATCCGGCGGCCGGCGAAGTCGAACTCGACATCCTCCTCGCGCACGACGGCACCGAGGTCTCCGATGAGGATGCCGGTCTCTTCCAGCACCTCGCGGCGGGCGGCAGCCTCGACGGTCTCTCCCGGCTCCACACCGCCTCCTGGGGTGAACCACCAGTCCTCAGAGTCGGCCCGTCCGGGGTCGAACCCGCAGAACAGCAAGGTCCGTTCGGTGGGGTCCAGAAGGACTACCCGCGCTGCCGTTCTAATCAGATGCTTCATGGCCCACTGTGATCATTTCTGGGTTGTTCCCGGGTAAGAGGACAAAACCGACGTACGGCCCAACCGTTGGACCGTACGTATAAGAACAATCCTTTCATCCTTTCGACTAGGAGCATCAGGTGACTTCGGCATCCTCAATCATGCACAAACGTGCCGCCCGCAGGCTCGCGTCCCTCGCCGCAGTGTCGGTGCTCTGCGGCGCCTCGCTGGCCATGACAGGGGGCTCCGCATCGGCCGAGCCCAACGAGCCAGGCGGCACGGCCCAGTGCTTCAACGCCAACGGGCCGGGTCCGAAGCAGGTAACTCCCGGCGAACCGTTTGTGGGCACCCCCGGCAACGACGTGATCATCGGGACCAACGGTGACGACGTCATCGACGGCGGCCGCGGCGACGACCTGATCTGCTCCGGGGACGGGGACGACGTCATCGACGGCGGCCCCGGCGACGACAACATCTTCGCTGGACGCGGCAGAGACATCGTACGCGGAGGCGCCGGCAACGACACCCTGCACGGAGGCGCCGGCCCGGACACGTTGCGCGGCAATGGCGGCAACGACACGTTGCGCGGCAACTCCGGTAACGACAGGCTCTTCGGCGGTGCCGGTAACGACAGGCTCTTCGGCGGAGTCGGACAGGACGAGCTCAACGGCGGCAGCGGAGACGACACGGAGAAGCAGTAACCTTCACTGCGACACCACTGATCCGCGGCTCGAGCGCTCAGCTCGGGTCGCGGATCTCTGCGTGTCGGGCTAGCGTCGAGAGACAACTTCCTGCGGCAAGGACGGGTGGCGATGCGACCGGCATGGCAGGTCGATCTCGGACGGCGATGGACCGAGCCGCACCGCTGTCACCATGACATCGAGCACCTGCGCGAGGTCCTGACCGCCCTGGAGGTCTTGGCCGTGGACGGTCTGGTCTTCAACGCGAGGGTCACCCGCCGCGCTGCGTGGTTCCACGACGCCGTGTACGACGTCTACCGCGACGACAACGAAGAGGCGTCCGCCGACCTCGCCCGACACCTCATCCGCGGTACGACCGGTGAGCGGATCGCCGCAGTCGTGATGACCACCAAGACCCACCAACCCGGCGACGACCCCGAGGCGGTCGCCCTGTGTGACGCCGACCTCGCCGTGCTCGGCAGCGGTAGGCAGCGCTACGCGCGCTACTGCCAGGAGATCCGCAACGAGTACGCGCACGTACCGGAACGGCAATTCAGGTCCCGTCGCACGGAGACCTTGACCACGCTCTTGGAGCACGAGCACCTCTTCGCCTCGCCACAAGGGCGGAGCCGTTGGGAAGCGGCCGCGCGCCGCAATGTCGACGCCGAGATCCGTCAGTTGGTGCCCCTCAACAGCGTGTAGCGCCGCGCTTGCGGCGCCGCAGGCCAGCAGTGGTCAGCGCATGTACGATCTCCCGGCTCGTCACAGGACTGGCACCGGCCTGGACGAGAAGCTCGTAGGCATGGGCGGGCACGTCGTAGTGGTCGCGCTCGAAACCTCGGGCTGGGATCGCATGGGCGCGGGCGAACGCGTGCAGCTCCGCCAACGAGGTGTCGCTGGCCAGGTGCGACCACAACCCGCCGCGCCCCGGCCAGGTCGGCGCGTCGATCAAGATCGCCATGGCCCACTGTCTCATCCGCGCCCGCCTGCCACTGGATGCGCCAAACCGCTTGACAGGCCCAGGAGAATGCACTGGTGCCCGACACCAGCGACGCCGACCTGGATCAGGAGAGGGCACACCTTCGACGATCCCGGGCACGGCTGGCGCAGATGCGGTCGGCCGTGGCCGGGCTCAAGGCACACGGCGGCGATCCCGTCTCCACCGAGTACCTCAAGGGTGCACTCTTCGCGCGGATGAGAGCGCTCGAGGACGACCCGGACGTACCGCTGTTCTTCGGTCGCCTCGACTTCGACGGCGAGCGGCTGTACGTCGGCCGCCGGCACGTGACCGACACCGCCGGCGACCCGATGGTGATCGACTGGCGGGCGCGGGTGGCCCGCGCGTTCTACCGCGCCAGCCGTACCGACCCGATGGGCGTTCGATCGCGCCGCAGGTTCGGGTTCGCCCGCGGCACACTCACCGCGTACGAGGACGAGGACCTCAGCACGCGGGGTCGTGATGTCGCAGACCACGACGGTGCGCCCAGCCAGATACTGACCGCTGAGATCGAACGACCGCGTGCCGGCCCGATGCGTGACATCGTCGCCACCATCTCACCGGACCAGGACGACATCGTCCGGGCCGACCTGTCGGCGTCGCTGTGTGTCCAAGGCGCTCCGGGGACCGGCAAGACCGCCGTCGGTCTGCACCGTGCGGCGTTCCTGCTGTACGCCTTCCGCGACCA
>Ga0136622_10000357_pt1 | contig 18599 bp, 22 predicted proteins | sample AntDrymUQ4482106_2_FD_104803 | JGI IMG/M metagenome (GOLD analysis project Ga0136622, IMG submission 104803) | Polar desert sand microbial communities from Dry Valleys, Antarctica - metaG UQ448 (21.06) | ecosystem: Environmental > Terrestrial > Soil > Desert | place: Antarctica: Dry Valley...
AGTCTGACCAGATCTGCAGCCCCGGGGAGTCGGTGAAGGATCGCGGGAGCTCTGAGTAGTCGCAGTGCGCCCATGACTCGACGTACCAACCTGCGCCGCCCGCGCCTTCGGTGGCCGGACCGTTGTGCACGATGACTGCCTGCTTCACCGCACCGTTCATCTCAAGGACGTAGAGAACCCGGTCCCCCTCCCGCTTGCCCACGCGCAAGCCTTCCTGCACACCACCGAATCCACTTTCGCTGGCGGCAACCATCAGCGCCTGCTCGGGGCCGCTCGCCGTAGCGCCCTCCGCGTAGACGTCGACGTCGCTGAACCCCCCGCTCCCCCAAGTGCCACAATCGACGACGTCTCCCGCGGCGCCAGAGCCGGGGTGCTGTGCCTCCTCGCGGGTGAGATCGAGCTGCCCTTCGTAGGTCTGCTCGGCCGGTTCACCACTCGTCACGCCAGCCTCACCGCATCCGGAGACGGCGAGCAACAAAGCGAAGAGGAGGATTGCTGCTGCTCGCCGGCCCATGCCTGTGTGACGCGCCGCACCGCTCATCGGTTCCTACGGCTCGAATGAGCTCGGGTCGGCCGGGACGTCAACGGCGTGCTCCTGGAGCGCTGCTAGTGGCACGATTCGCAGCACCGCCTCGTTGGTGGATGCCAGCACTACGGGCGCCGCTACCCCTTCGTCGTAGGCGCGGGACCAGTTCACCGCGGTCACACACCACCGGTCGCCCGGCACCAGTCCGGGGAAGCGGAACTGACGCATCGGCGTCGAGAGGTCGTTACCGATGCGGCGCTGGTGGTCGAGGAACTCCGCGGTGACCACAGCGCAGATCGTGTGACTCCCGAGATCTTCGGGTGCGGTGCTGCAGCAGCCGTCGCGGAAGAACCCGGTCAGCGGGTCGGTGCCGCACGGTTCGAGGTCGTCACCGAGGACGTTGCGCTCTGTCACGTACCCAGCATGGCGCACTGCGGTGGCATTCGCGCTCGGGCTAGGTCGGTAGCGTCCGGCTGAGGAAGTCGAGCGTCCGCTGCCACGCGAGCGCAGACGCCTCGGGGCGGTGGAGCGCGAAGCCGTCGTTGTCGAAGGCGTGGTTGGCGCCCTCGTAGACCTCGAACTCGACGGGCCGACCGTCGGCAGTCACCGCGTCGTGGACGCGCTCGACCGTCGCGTTGTCGATGTAGACGTCGGCGAGACCGAAGTGATGCAGGCTCGGCGCATTCACCAGGGGCGCAAGGTCCAGCAGGTCGGGGATCGACGACCCGTAGTAGCTCACCAGCGCGTCCGGGGAGTCAACCGCCGCCGGCGGCCGCCAGGTCTGCACCGCGTCGCTGGATGTAGTCGCTCACGCCGGACCGTCGAGCACCCGGAGCGGCTGAAAGGTCAACGGTCAAGCGCTCGCTGGGTGCGAGAGGCCGCCGCCCGCACCCGCGTCGAGGGGTCGTCCAGGAGCGCGTCGACTCGCGCCGACGCCTCGCCGAGCTGGTGCCTGGCCACCACCTTCAGCGCCGCCTCTCGGACCCGCCAAGCGTCATCGCCGAGCGCGCGAAGCACCGCGGGACGGGCCGAGTCGTCCCAGGCGTACAGCAGTCCGCGTGCGGCCCACACCCGCAGCCAGTACGCCGGTCCGGGCGGCTCGCCCGTGCGTACCCAATCCGCAGGGGGACCGCCGAGCGCGAGAATCAATTCGTCGTCGGCCGGTTCCCCGGCCAGCAGGTCGACGCACCCACTGACGACCGCGGCAACGCCCCGCCGAGCGCACTCGTGCTCGACGCCCTGGCGGGGTGTCATGCCCCAATGCGAAGTCGTGCCCATCTCCTGCACCCTAAGCCGGGAGTCATTCAGTCAGGACGAGCCAGGTCCGGCCGTCGATCAGCTCGCGGGCCGCATCGAGGTGACCGGCGTGGACGGCGGTCTCGGTCAGTACGTGGAGAATTACCTCCCGCAGGTTGTCCAGACGCCAGCTGCCGAACAGCTCCTCCGGCCACCAGGCCGGCGGCGCGTCAAGTGCGGTGGTGGTGATGATCGCGTTCGAGCGCTCGACCTCGTCGCGGTACAGGTCGAATACCTCCCCAACAGCGGTGTCCGGACCGACCCGCCACGCGTCGTCGGCGGCGGTGGCGACCTCGTCGATCACGTCCTGGTCGGCAGCGATGGTGCCGCGGAACCAGAACCGTTCGTCATCGAGAGCGAGATGACGAAGCATGCCCAGGCAGCTCCACCCCGACGGGAGCACTGGTCGCCGCAAGTCTTCTGCGTCGAGGCCTTCGAGAATTCCGAGCACATGTTTGCGTTGGGAGTTGAGGTGGGCTAGAAGGAGCTTGCTCTCCTCGGACTGCCGGGACATCGTGTCCTCTCGTTGTCGGCGGGGCGGGTCGCTGCTCACGCAGATCGGCTGGTTGCGGCCCTCGTAGAGATTGTCACAGGACGTGTCGGCCTTCATGGTGAGATGGCCCGATGAGCCCGAAGACGGACTGGAACGCGTGGCACGAGGACTACGAGGACCCTTCGTCGCTGCTCTCCGAGCGACTGCGAGTCGTGCAGCGGCACATCGACGACTGGCTGGATGAGACTGCGCCCGCCGCAGTCAGCGTGATGAGCTCGTGTGCGGGGGACGGTCGCGATCTCCTCGAAGTCCTCGAAGCCAGGTCTGACGCCGGCCGCGTCACCGCAACTCTTCTGGAGGCAGACCCGAGGAACGCTGGACGAGCCGCCGAACACATCAGCCGCCTCGGCTTGTCGCACGTCGAGGTTCGGTGCGCCGATGCAGGGATGAGCGACGCTTACGCCGGCACCGTCCCGTCTGACCTTGTTCTGCTGTGCGGAATCTTCGGCAACGTCGACGATGAGGACGTTCACAACACGATCTCCAGCGCCACGCAGTTCTGTGCGAACGATTCACTCCTCATCTGGACCAGACACCGACGAACACCGGATCTGACTCCCCGCATACGCGCATGGTTCAGTGACCATGGTTTCGCGGAGGAAGACTTCGTTGCTCCCGAGCACTCCCTCTACTCGGTCGGGGTGCACCGATTTCTTGGCGACCCGACGCCACTGCGCCGAGGTCAACGCCTGTTCACCTTCACCCGGTGAAGGACGACCGCGGGCGTCCCGGCAACAACGAGCCTCACTGCAGGAACGCGACGGTGACCCCCACGAACCAGTCGGCATCATCGAGCCACGGGAAGTGTCCGGCTCCGGGCTGGATGACAAGCTCGGCATTGGCGAACAGCGCGGCGAACTGGGCCATCACGCGAGGAGGAGCGCCCAGATCGACCTCACCGGCGAGAACCAGCACCGGCGACTCGAACGGTGTGAGTGCGGTACGGGTGGCGTCCGGGTCGAAAGTGCCGTCGACTGCGAAGGCAGCCGCAGCCTCCCCGTTCCTCTGCCGGTCCTCGGCAGCCTCATGAGCTCGGGCCGCCTCGTCCCAGCGGCCGTAGAACAACGGCGCGATCGCCGGCCAGGTGTCGTCCGTGGCCCTGCCCGCGACGATCGCCTCCAATGCCGCGAACGCTTCGGCGAACCAGGGCTCGCCCTGGCGTTGCCGCGCGGTCGCGAGCCGGTCGTCTCCGGTGATCTCGAGCCCGACGGCCATGACGCTGGGCGTGATCAGCGCGAGCTTGCTGACTCGTTCGGGGTGACGGCCCACGTACAGCGTCGCAAGGTTCGCGCCGGCCGAATGGGCGAGCACATCCATCTGCTCAAGGCCGAGGTGCTCACGCAGGGCGTCCACGTCATCGACGAGGCGGTCGCACCGGTAGGCGGCGACGTCCTCTGATCTCGCTGACTCCCCGGTCCCCCGCAGATCCAGCATGATCAGCTGCCGGTGCACGGACAGACCGCCGAGCTCGCCCAGATAAGCCGAGGCCTGCATCGGCCCGCCGGGCAGGCAGATCACCGGAGGACCGTCTCCGAAAGCGTGATACGCCAGTGTGGTCCCGTCAGGCACGGAGAAGACAGGCATGGGCGACACCCTCCCACCGGGACTCACACCGGGCAACAGGATTTCGCGGCGGTCGAGCGCGCTACCGCGACTACGACAAAGCGTCCGTCAACAACGTCACGAGCGCCTCGAGCTGCACGTCGGCCGACGACGACACCTCCTCATCCGACCCGTCGAGTGCCCGGGCGGCGAGCCCGGCCTTGCTGTCGATGAGCTCGGCGATCCTCGTGTCGATGGTCTGCGCGGCGATGATGCGCCACGCGGTGACCGGCTCGGTCTGACCGATGCGGTGCACCCGGTCGATGGCCTGGGTCTGCTCGGCGTCGGTCCACGACAGCTCGGCGAGCACGACGTTGGAGGCGACGTGCAGGTTGAGCCCCACCCCGGCGGCCGTCAGCGAGCAGACCGCGACGGCGACGTCGGGATCGTCGACGAACGCGTCGATGTTCTTCTGACGCGCCTTGGAGGTCTGGTCGCCGCGGATCGAGGCGTAGCCGATGCCGCGCTTGGCGAAGGTCTCCTCGGCGACGTCCATCACGTCGACGTGCTTGGCGAAGAACACGACCTTGCCGACGCTTCGTGCGAGCTGCGCGGCGTAGTCGGCGGCAAGACCGGCCTTCGCCTGCCCGATACGACGCATCATGCTGAACACGTTCTCTTCGGTCTTCGTCGTGCTCGTACCCTGGCGCTCCCAGGTGGCCACCTGGCGTACGAGGTCGTGGTCGATGCCGTCGACCACGACGCCGGCGGTGCGCGTCTCGAGCGCGCTCTCGTACCGCGCCACGAGGCGGCGGGCGAGGTCGCGCTCGGCCCGGCGGATCGAACGGCCGGCCTCGTCGTCGAGCTCGACGGGAAGGTCGGCGATGCGGCGGGCGGGGATGTCGGCGGCCACGTCGACCTTGCGGCGACGGACGATGCCGAGGTCGATCACGCAGGTGCGGGCGGCGCGGTAGAAGCCGGGGTCGGCCGGTGTCAGGCCGGTCTCTTCCAGCGCGGCCATCAGGTCGCCGATCGGCTTCTTGTCATCGATCCAGCCGAGGAACTGCCAGATGGCCCTGAAGTCCTCGATGTCGTTGATCAGCGGGGTACCGGTAAGCGCCATCAGCAGCGGACTCGCGATGCGGGACCGGATGCGCTCGGAGAGCTCGAGCACGTGCTGCGAGCGCTGCGAGGTCTTGTTCTTGATGAAGTGCGCCTCGTCGACGACCATGCCACGGAAGCCGAGGTCTCCGAGCCAACCGACATGGCGGTCGAGCACCTCGTAGTTGACGATGACGATGTCGGCGAAGCCGTCGATCGTGTCACCGTCGCCATGGATCACGGTGGCCGGACGCCTGGGTGTCCAGAGGTTGGCCTCGCGTGCCCAGTTGGTCTTGACGACGTTCGGCACGACCACGAGCAACGGGTATGCGTTCGCCGCCTGCGCGGCGAGAAGCGCCTGCGCCGTCTTGCCCAGGCCGGGCTCGTCGGCGAGCAGGAACGTGCGGTGGCCGGATGCCGCCGCCGCGACCACCTCCGCCTGGTGCCGCATCAGCTCCAGGCCGCCCGGGAGCCGGCGTGCGGACGGATCGGGCAGGTCCATGCAGGACGTGACTCCGCCGGCGGCGACCTCGAACGACCGGAAGAGCGGACCGAGCAGCTCCCAGCTGGCCAGGCGGCGGGGAGGGGCCTCCGCCGGCTGCTCGGCAGTGGAGAAGTCGGGGGTGAGGAAGGGGTTGGCGAGCTGCCGAGAGATGACGGACTGCGGTACGACCCGCCGTTCGGTGGTGGTCGACGTCTCGGGCACCGGGCGGGTGACTTCGTCGGCGTCCGTCTCGACCCCGGCGGCCCGCAGCATGTTGCGCTCGAGCGCCCTGCCGGCGTCGGAGACAGCGGCGTCCTCTTCCAGCAGCGCGAGGAGCGAGGGGTCGCGGGCGGCGGACTTGGCGAGGTTCGTGCCGATCCCGTCGAGGCGTTTGAGCTGCTCGGCCCGGCGGGCGACACTGCCGGCCTCGTCCGCCTTGACGCGGGCACGCTCCTGGCGCATCAGCAGGGCGACGACCTGGAACTTCGTGCGTACCGAAGGTTTGGCGGTTCCCTGCTGGACGGCTGCCTCGACCTCGCGCACGGCGCGGGCGAGCACCGCGATGATGCCGCCGCCGTCGCGGTCGTGGACCCGTCGCGGTTTGCGCGTGACGGTACGGCGAGCGCGCGGTTGGCGCTGGCCTCGACGAGCCACAGACTCCTCCTCTGGCTACCGGTACGCGCGGCGGCGAACCGGAGTTCACCTCGTGCCGCGGTCGGGGTGACTGGAGGTCGAGCGAATGGCGTTACTCCGAGACGCGACTCGGCCCCACCACGTCGACTGCAACAGATCGACGTGTCCAGCCCCGATGAAGACCCACGACCACCAGTTGACGGCCGGGTCACCAACCGCCGGCGAAAGGCGTCGCTAGACGCGCGGCGCCGGTGGGGGTTGATGCGAGATCACCATACCGCTAACGGGAGCTTTGTCGGACACCACGTCGGGCGCCGTCAGGTGCAGATCAAGAAGAGAATGCGCTCAGCTCGGGCAGTAGTACTCCGCCAGGTCCGCATCCAGCGAGGGGTGGGGGCCGTTCACCGAGATGACGTCGCCCTCGGCGTTGAATACCGCCCGGCCGGCGTCGAGCAGCGTCGTGCCGCCGTCCGGACCGATCAGGTGGATAGGTTTCCCGACGGTGGTCCTGGAGCCGTCAGGCGCAAAGAAGCTGGTGCCTGCGCCCTTCTCGATCGGCAGGCGCGGGTCGTCCGGCACGTAGGTCCGCACGACGTGGAAGATCTCCGACCCGTCCGGGAACTGCTTCAGCGACCAGCGCTCGGTGACGGTCGTCCAGGTCTCGATGCCACACAGGTCGAGGAACAGGTCGTCCTCGAACCTGTCCACGTAGCTGTCCCGCTCGATATCGGGTCGGTCAGCGGCCGCGGGAGCAGAAGTCAGGCCGACGAGGGCGGCGGCTACGAGGGTGGCGTACGTGGCGAAACGTCGCATGGACGTGCTCCTTGATCGGTGGATGTCAGCGACCTTACGGCGGCCGGGGATCCCCGAGGTAGAGGGCTGACCCGGCGCTTGAGTCAGGGTTTTCCCCATTGCCGCGACGCTGCCCGCATGCCACGCTCACCGAATGAGCGGCCGTACGGTGTTGGTCAGCTGGCTGTGCGCAGCCGGCGGACTCCTCTTCGCCGTCGTGACCACACTGGTCGGGGAGTCCCAGGGCGCGCCCACGCGGTTCCTCTTCTTCGACGGCACCGTGGGGCTGCTGTTCGTCCTGATTGGTCTCGTGGCATGGTCGGTGCGGCCCGAAGTACGCACCGGACCGCTGCTCCTGGCATCAGGGGTGTTGTGGTTCGTCGGAAGCTATGCACCGACGATGTTGATGCCCGCCTCGTGGCTGGGCTTCTCGTTCGAGCGCTACTACGACGTACTGCTTGCTTTTCTCGCCCTGACATTCCCGGACGTGCGGCTGCGCGGGTTGCAGCGGGTGGTGCTGGTGGTCTTCGCAGGCGCCTACCTCGTGCGAACCGCGTTTCGGCTGTTCGTCGGCTGCACATGCACGGGCGAGCACCCGTTCGTGCTGTTCTCGAATGACCAGATGTTCGAACGGTCACAGCTCGTCACCAGCTGGGTCATCGTCGGTGCGGCGCTGGCGGTGATGGTGCTGGCCGCCCACCGGCTGCGAACGTCGGGTCCGGCAGCGCGCCGGTATCTCGCGCCGATCGTCGTCTCCGGATCGATCGCTGCCCTCGTGGCTGCGTACGACGCCTTCGAGCTGGCCTGGTTCATTCGGACGGGTGGTCCGGTGTTCGACCTCGGGGAGCCCGGGATGGAGATCCTGGCCTGGTCGATCTTCGCCGCGGTGGGGCTGGTGCCGATCGGTTTCCTCATCGGCGCCCTGCAGCGGCGTCGCGGGCACGGGGCCATCGCCCAGATGGCGGTCGGTCTCGATCAGGGCGCCGCGCCGGACCAGCTGCGTGCAGCGCTGAGGCATGCGCTGGACGATCCGACTCTGGAGCTGTACCTCGCGGACGGGGAGGGCCGGTGGCTTGACGGCTTCGGCCACGTTGCTGATCTCCCCGAGGACATCGAGCACGCCTCGACCGTTCTGGAGGGTGATGACGGACCGCTGGCCGTGGTCACACACGACCCGATCCTTCGCGAGGACCCGGGCCTGGTGACTGCGGCCGTGGCCGTCCTGCGTCTGGCAGTGGAGAACGAGCGTCTGGGACAGCTTGTCCGTGACCAGCTGGAGGAGGTCCGTGCCTCACGGTCTCGCCTGATCCAAGCCGCCGAGGACGAGAGGCGGCGCATCGTCCGCGACCTGCACGACGGCGCGCAGCAACGGCTCATTGCCGTCGCGCTGGCCATGCAGCAAGCCAGGGAAGCCGCGCATCGGGTCGACCCGGAGGCGCCCTTCGCGCAGCGGGTGGAGGTTGCGATCATCGAGCTCCTTGGTGCGGTCGACGAGCTGCGCCAGCTCGCGCGCGGCATCCACCCCGATCCTCACCGAGGAGGGGCTGCCGCCGGCGGTCGCCGGACTGGCCCGTCGCTCACCGGTGCCGGTGAAGCTCGACATCCAGATCACCGAACGCCTGCCGCTGGTGGTCGAGGCGACGGCGTACTTCATCGTCGCCGAGGCGCTGACCAACGTGACCCGGCATGCGGACGCCCAGTCGGCGGTCGTGCACATCGCGCGCACCAACGGCCACCTCGACGTAGAGGTTCGTGACGACGGCTGCGGCGGGGCCGACGGGTTCCGCGGCTCCGGGTTGCTGGGGATGGTGGACCGGCTGGACGCGCTGTCCGGCCGGCTCGTGGTCGAAAGCCCTGTCGGCGGCGGCACCCGGCTGCAGGCAGTGATCCCGTGCGCGTGATCGTGGCCGACGACTCCGCGGTGATCCGCGCCGGTGTCGCCCGCATCCTGGGCGCCGGCGGTTTTGACGTCGTCGGGGAGGCGGCCACCGCTGACGAGGCCCTGGTGTGCGTCGAGGAGCACCGGCCGGACCTCGCCGTCCTGGACATCCGCATGCCACCGTCCGGCAACGCCGGGCTGCAGGCGGCCGAGAAGATCCGCGACCGATACGGCGGCTCGACGGCCGTGTTGGTGCTCTCGCAGTATCTCGAACCCGACTACGCGCTACGCCTAATCGGCCCGGGTGCGGGCGGCGTAGGCTACCTGCTCAAGGAGTCCGTCGCGGTGGCCGATGAGCTCGTCGACGCCGCTCGGCGCGTCGCTTCCGGCGGCTCAGCGATAGACCCGGCCGTCGTGGAGGAGCTCGTGCGCGCCCAGCGGCGCGAGGACCGGCTCAGCGAGCTGAGCAGCCGGGAGCGCAGCGTGCTTGCGCTCGTGGCCGAGGGACGGTCGAACCGCTCGATCGCGGACCGGTTGCTGATTTCGATCAAGACGGTCGAGGGCGCGATCGCGGCCGCCTTCATGAAGCTTGGCCTCGAGCCTGACCCAGGGGACAACCGCCGGGTCCTGGCGGTGCTGGCCTACCTGGAGCAGTCGCATTGAGCCGTACCGGATCGGCATTGTGGGCGTGGTAGCGGGGCAGCATTTTAAACCTGCCATCTTTCGGCTGCACTTCTACAGGAGGCCTACGGCTTCACGCAGCTCCGCCTTCTGGCCGACGTCTTCGAGGGCTGGCTTGGACTGCTGGTGCCCGACGTGCTGGCGGCGTGCCTGACGCTCCGGGCGGTCGGGCTGCCCCGCGCCGCGTTGCTCAGCGGCGCCGGACTCCTGCTCCTGCTGGCCGCGGTCAACAAAGACGCCTGGATCGCGCAACGCAACCTGGACCGGTACGACGATACGGCAAGGTCGACTGGCTGGAGAAAAACCTCGGGCGGCAGCGCGCCGAACCTTTGATGCGCTCCCAAACCGCGCAGATCGTGTGGCTTCCGAGGTCCTCCGGAGCGGTACTGCAGCAGCCGTCAAGGAAGAACCCGGTCAACGGCTCGATGCCACACGGTTCCAGCTCGTCGCCGAGCACGTTGCGCTCTGTCACCTACCCATCATTGCGCACAGCGGTGCCACTCGCGCCGCGTGTCGGTCGGTACGTCAGTTGTTAGCCGGGGCGCCAGAGATGGCCTCGACCAGCTGAGCGGTCTGGCCGTCGGGCAGGTTCTTGGCGATGTCAGCCTGGCTCAGCATGCCGATCAGGTCGTGGCCGTCGATGACCGGTAGGCGTCGGACGCTGTGGTCGGTCATGGTGCGCAGCGCATCTTCGACCGAGTCGTCGGCACCGACGGTGACCGGCTTCTCTCCGCCGTACTCCTCGACCGTGACGCTGCTCGGGTCGCCGCCGTCGGCGATGCACCTCACCACGATGTCGCGATCGGTGATCATGCCGTGGAGCCGGTCGTCGTCGCCGCAGATCGGCAGGGCACCGACATCGAGGTCACGCATCTTCTTGGCCGCGTCGACCAAGGTGTCGGTGGTGCGGGCGCACTCGGCGCTGCCGGTCATGATCTCGCGCACAGTAGCCATGGGTAACTCCTCTTCTCGGCGGGGCGAGCCGGGCTCGACCCCACGACAGGTACTTGCTCAAGGGCCCGGTACCCGATCCCACCGACTTGATTCACCGACAACCGCGCAGGAACCATCGATACGGCAGCTGTTGGTCCACCGCTTCGACGGCGGTCAGACCTCGCCGTCGAAGGGCCGCGACGCTCTCTGTCTCCTCGGACAGACACCGAAATATTGCGGGCGCCGCTCCCCACGCTTCAATCCATGACTCCAGCTCCGTCACCACCGTCTCAGCGTCCGGCCGTGCTTGAGCATCATCAATGAGCCAAAACGTCGCGATCGCGGCACACGAGAGATCACGCGGCGAACCGACAAGACGCGTACCTGTCCGCTGCTGGAAAGTGCTGAGCGAGCGCAGATAAGCGCACCCGACCTCACGGTCACGACCCAAATCGAGAAGCGAGTAGGCGAAGGCCACCCCGGCCCGGTGCTCGGCCTCGTGCCTAGCGATGAGGGGCAGATTCTCAGCGACCGTGAAAGTCTCCGTGGCCCACTGGCCCGCGCTGTGCCGACGGATGGCATCCGGGCTTGTCGCGTACGCCACCGTGTCGAGCCCAGCCAGCTCCCTGGTCAGGGGCTCGATGCTGACCGCACCCCGCCGAACGGGAGGCGCCGGCCAAGTCAGGACCTCGGGCATCACACGACGAGTCTGCCGCTGTCCGCTCCCGCCGGCCCAACAATGCTCGCCGACAACGAACGAGTCGACCCGATCGAACTACTGGTTCGCATCAACTCACATAGCCAGGACTACTCGGACTGGATGGATTCCGCAGTCAGTTTCGAGTTCACCGTGGCGGTGAGCTGCTGGCGCCACAACTCGACCTGAAAGGTCTGAGGCTTGAGACTCTGAAGGGGCGACACGCCGCAATGTGCACCACCAGACGGCCATGTCTATCCGACATAGAGCGCGTTGTCGGCTTCCGCCAGGACCTGCACCCCTACTCTGCGAACATGACCGATGAGACACGGAAAGACAACGGCCTCGGCTTGGCCGACGTGTTGCAGCACCTCGGAGGCGAACTCCGCGAGGCTCAACGGCGCGGAGGCGGCACCATTGCGTGGATGAGCGCCGAGGTCGAGATGGAGCTAGCGGTCGAGACCACAGTACGTCGTGATCGCCACCGTCGGCCCGGATGGCCCGACGACCTGTAGCGGATTCCCGTCGTGCGCTACACGAACCATGAACTGACGGCCGAGTTCCCGGCTACCGGCTGCTGTCCGCCAGCGGCGAGGACCACGAGACGCCGTGGGGCACGACGCAACAGTTCACCGCCGTCCTGCTCCAACGCGAGCTCTGATCGAGTGAGAGGGCGCTCGTCGAGCCCACCGCGCCAGGTCGACCTCAGTCGCGTCAGTGGCACCGACCTAGGGTGGACGCCATGGACGCCGACATCAACTTCTACTTCGACCCGGTCTGCCCCTTCGCCTGGATGACCAGCAAGTGGGTGCGGCAGGTGCAGGCGCAGCGCGACTACACCGTGGACTGGCGGTTCATCTCATTGCGCCTGATCAACGCCGAGGTCGACTACGACGCGCACTTCCCACCCGAGTACGAAGCCGGCCACACCGCCGGGCTCCGGCTCCTGCGGGTGGCCGCCCGGGCACGAGCGGAGCACGGCCGCGAGGCGATGGCACCGTTGTACGCCGCGTTCGGGGCGCACATCTTCGACACCGCCCCAGACCCGGAGGACAACAGCACCGAGGGTGAGGTGCGTGAGCGCCGCGGGACGCGTGAGTTCGCGGAGCCGATGCTCGCCGAGGCGGGCCTTCCCCTCGCACTGGCGGACGCTCTCAACGACGAGTCATGGGACCTCGAGATCCGGCAGGAGACGGACGAGGCGCTCTCGCTGACGGGCAAAGACGTGGGCACGCCCATCATCCACTTCGAGCCACCCGCCGGTGTGGCCTTCTTCGGGCCGGTGATCAGCCGGCTGCCACGCGAAGACTCGGCGGCCGGGCTGTGGGACCACGTGGTCGGGTTGGCACGCTTCCCTGGTTTCGCCGAGCTCAAGCGCAGCCTGCGCGAGCAGCCACAGCTTGCCGCGCTCGGAGTCGACGCCGATACGGTCGGTCAGCAGGAGGACTGGCACGGCGGCAGCCGGCGGCAGAAGAAGTGACCCGGTCTTGTGAGGGTGGACGCTTGAGTCAAACGAGCATCCGCCGTCACCAGGAGTCCGTCACGGTCGAGGCGTCGGCCGAGACGCTCTATGACCTGGTCTCCGACATCACCCGCACCGGCGAGTGGAGCCCGGTCTGTACGTCGTGCTGGTGGGACGACGAGGTCGAGGCCGGGCAGCTCGGTGCCTGGTTCACCGGGCGCAATGAGCTCCCGCAGCGGACCTGGGAGACCCGGTCTGAGGTGGTGGCGGTCGAGCGGGGTCGCGAGTTCGCCTGGGTCGTGGGTGGCAGCTTCGTCCGCTGGGGCTTCACCCTCGTCCCAGTGGATACGGGGACGAGCCTGACCGAGTCCTGGGAGTTCCTGCCGGGCGGGATCGCCATGTTCGAGGAGAAGTTCGGTGACGGGGCGCAGGTTCAGATCACCGACCGCACGCAGCAGGCGCTCGACGGCATCCCGAAAACGCTCGCCGCGATCAAGCGGATCGTCGAGTCCACCGGCGCAGGTGAGGAGGCCGGGTCATGACCGGGCCGCTCGGGGACGCCGATATCCCGGCGCCGATCGGCGACCGGTGGTCCGAGGACTACGTGCCCGGGTCCGTCTTCGAGTTTGGTCACGCGAGTCTGAGCGAGAGGGAGATCGTCGCGTTCGCCCTTGACTACGACCCGCAGTCGATCCACACCGATCCGGCGTGGTCGGCGACGGGCCCGTTCGGCGGGTTGATCGCCAGCGGCGTGCACACGATCGCCGCATGCATGCGTCTCTACGTCGACCACTACATCTCCCAGGTAGCCAGCCTGGCCTCGCCCGGTCTCGACGAGATCCGCTGGCCGCGGCCGGTGCGTCCCGGTGACCGCCTGCGGATCCGGGTCGCGGTAGCCGAGGCGCGTGCGTCGCGCTCCAAGCCTGACCGGGGCCTCATGCACTCGGCTGTGGAGGCACTCAACCAGGACGAAGACGTCGTGTTGTCGTTCACCGCGATGAACTTCTTCGCCCGACGACCCAGGTCGTGAGACCGCGGGCACACCGAGGCCTGTGACGGCTCCTGTCGTCACGATCGTGCGGGCGAGGAAGAGGACCGTGCGGCGTGGCGTCCACTGCAGGGTCGGGACGATCCTGCCGGTGGCGTAGTCAGACGTGACGGCGGTGAGGGCGAAAGCGAGAAGGGCGAACTGCGCTGGCATGGCGATGTATTGCGCCGTTTGCCAGGCGGGCTCACCTTGGAGGCGAACCGGGTCAGCGGCCGCTTCGAACCCCAGGGCGATACCAAGCCCTACCAACACCACGGTTGCCGCCACCAGGAACCACCAAGTGGCCTCGACCGTCCACAGCCGGGTCCACTCGGCGGCGCAGGTGCGGGCGGACACGCGTCCAGTTGGGACATCGTCAACCGCACCGTGGGTGTCAGACGTAGTCGACTGGGCCATCACTGGCTCCGTCCGTTGTCGCTTGCACAGCTTCGGCTTCGCGGCCGTGGAACTCCACGCTGCTGCTGGTCAGCTCGATGTAGGCGTTCTCGAGGGACTGCTCGACCTCGGAGAGGTGGCGCAGCGGAATGTGCAAGGCAGCCGTGGCGCTTCGTGGTGCCCTGGACCTGATCGCGAAGGCGGGCTGTGGTGGTCGAGGCGTATCCACAGGACACGCTGGGCAAGAGGATTCAGCCCCCTTCCTCTACAACGCCACGCGTAGCCTTTTTGAGCAGGCCGGCTTCAGCTACGAGCGTTCCAAGGGAAAAAACCATTGCGTGATGCGCAAGACGGTCTCACCCAGCTAGCACGCAGCGCCACGGAGCCGGTGGTGCGTGGTCGGGAGTCGTGGCGCCGAATCCGTGGCATCCAGGGTGACCTCACGGGCAGGCATCCGGGGCGAAAGAAACGCTCAGATGTTCGGCCAGCGCCGCCTTTGCTGGTCTTTCGCTCGTCGCGCTTCCATCGCCAGGCCTTGCCCCAGTCCTGACGGAAGGGCACTACACGGCGCCGGGAGAGTTGGCCGCGCTCATCGCGCAACCACCGACGCCGGGTCAGGTCGGTGAACTCCATGCGCACCGTGGGCGAAACAGGTCCGACGTCCACTCCACTGGATCGGGTGCGACCTTGCGCTCTTGGTTGGGCCCCAGCCACTCCCAGCTCGACATCCACGGGTTCCCGGTTTGGCTTGTCGAGTGCTCGGCATAGTGATCTGGCACAGAAAAGAGGGCCAGCATCAGGTTCGTCACCAGCTCGTCCCCGCCGTTGCGCACATGCACCTCACCGGCCTCGGTGTCTATCCACGCGATGACTCGACCAGCGTGGCGGCGCCTGCTTTCGCGGATCTCCCGCCAAAGTAGATAGAGACCGAGCGCAAGGGCGAGGACGGTCCCGACTGATCCGAGCATTCAGCAGCATTGCCAGACCGAATCGTCATTGTCACATGCCCACCCCGTAGTGCTGTTCGTTGTCTGAATGTGGGGTGAGGGTGACTTTGATCCGGGTGGCCCGGGTGTGTGCTCGGGAGGCGTCGCCGCTGACAACCCAGAATTTCACGGTGCCGGACCCGCCGGCCGGTTGCAGGCACGCTCGAGTGACGCCCGGTAGTCATCGAGTTCGGTGAGCAACTGGAACACGGCGCGGTCGCGCCACAGGGCGAAGCGTCGGCCGGGGTGGAAGTCAAGAACGTCTGCGACGTCGAGCACGACGTGCTTGCCAGCATCTCCCATCCTGCCGCGCACCGTGGTCAGGCGGGTGGCCGACAGGTCGATCGCGGTCAGGTCGCGGTAGCCGCTCTCGACCGGGTGATCGACCAGCGTCGACCAACCCGCACAGACGTCGATGATCGGCTCCCCTGTGCTTACTCACGCGTCTCGTCGACCAGACCGCTGGCCCGCGCAGACCATGTTCACCGTGGGCTACGGCGCGAACCAGTTCGTCCCGCTGCTCGCCGTCTACCGGCGCACCTTGGGACTCACCGAACACCCAGGCCACCGCGGTCTTCGGCGTCTACGCGCTGGGGCTCGTCCCCGGATTGCTGGTGGGCGGGCGGGCCAGCGACGGGTTCGGCCGGCGCAGTCTGATGATCGCCTTCGCCGCGCTCTCGCTGCTGGCCACGGCCGTGCTGGCCGGCGGCCAGTGGGGCGTCGGATGGCTCTACGCCGGCCGACTGCTCACCGGTGTGGTGTCTGGCACCGTGTTCACCATCGGCACCGCCTGGGTCAAGGAGCTCTCCGACGGCTCAGCCCCCGGGGTGGGGGCCCGTCGAGCGGGCGTCGCCCTGACCGCCGGGTTCGGAGTTGGTCCGCTGGTCGCGGGTCTCCTGGCGCAGTGGGCGCCGGAGCCTGTCCTGCTGCCCTACCTGGTCCACCTGCTGCTGACCGTGCTGGCGCTCGCGGTCCTTCCCCGGGCCCCGGAAACCCGCACCCAGGCCCGGCCCCGGAGCCTGGGACGAGGGCCCCGCTGTTGCCGGACTCGGCCCGCACCGCCCGGTTCCTCGGCATCACGATGCCCCTCGCGCCGTGGGTCTTCGGCAGCGTGACCGTGGCGTTCACGACGCTTCCGGCCCACGGGATCGGTCCCGTCGCCGGACTGCAGGTGGCCGTCCCCGGCCTGCTCGCCGCTCTCGCCCTGGCCGCCGGGTACGGCGTCCAGTCGGTCGGTCGCCGGCTCCATGCCGCCACCACGGCGCGTCACGGCGACGGGCGGTCGCCGCGGCGGCCGGCCTGGCCGTGGTCGTGCTCGGCTGCCTGGCCTCGGCCTCCGCGACCGCGCAGCCGGGCCTGCCCACGGCCGCCCTCGCCGCCGCGCTGCTCGGCGCCGGATACGGGCTCTGCCTGAGCACGGGCCTGCGCGAGGTCGAGGAAACCGCAGCACCCGAGGAGCTCGGCGCGGTCGTCTCGATCTTCTACAGCCTCGCCTACGCCGGGCTCTGGTGCCCTACCTGCTCACGTTCCTGGCGCCGCGAGTCGGTTACCCCTGGGCGCTCACCGCAGCCGCTACCGCGTCGGGACTCACCATGGTGCTTGTGCTCGTGTCGCGACCCGGCTCGGGTTCCGCGCCTGGCGCCCTTCTCGCCCATGACGCTCGGTCGCCGCGCACCTGATCCAAGACAAGAACCTCTCTGACCGAACAACGAGAACCGGGAGGCGATCCCCCCAATCGACCAGAGCGCGGCGGACAGGTCACGAGCCGGCGCACGGTGAGACGAGCCTCGTCGTCGGGCCAGTCAGGTTGACGAACATGCTTCTCGTACCCAACGAAACTGAGTACCAGCACATTGAGGGCCGCCTCGAGGCACGAACTGACTGGTCGAAATTTACGCTGCTGTCACGCAGGCCGGAATTTCGCCGCCACGGCCTGGCGATCGCCGCGACCTCCGCAGCCCACGTCACCTTATGTTCCGTCAGGGCCCAGCGATCTCGGACAGCCCCCGCCCGTCCAGGATCGCGATCCTGCCACGCCCCAGGGAGATGAGTCCCTGGTCGGCCAGCTCGCCGAGCACCTTGGTCGTGGTCTCGCGCGAGGTCCCGGCCAGAGCGGCGAGCTGCTCGTGGGTGAGGTGCACCGACGGGCTCCGGCCCAGCGGTCGTTGCGAGGCGAGCACCACCAGCGTGCCGGCGATCCGCTCGGGGACGCTCTTGAAAACAGCGTCAGAGAGCCGTTGCTCCAGGAGGGCGAGCCGTTGCCCGAGGATCTCGGAGATGCGGGCAGCGATGCGCGGATCGGAGAGCAGGAGCCGCTGGACGTCCGGTCGACTCATCGAGCACACGACGGTGTCGTCCAGGGACTCCGCGAAGTTGTCGTGCATCAACTGGCCGACCACGGCCATCTCACCGAAGATCGTGCCCGGGTTGATGATCGCGGTCGTGAGTGCGCGCCCGTCGCTGGAGACCCGGAAGATACGAACCCGGCCCTGCTTCAGGATGAACAGCGTTTCGGAGGGCTCGCGGGGTGAGTAGATCAAGGAGCCTGCCGCGTAGGTGCGCATCGGGGCCGCCTCGGCCAGCTGTGCCATTTCGGTAGGGCTCAGGTCCGTGAAGATGTCTACCTCGGACAGGCACCAGGTGCGCTCGGGATCCAGGGCCATCTGTTCCATCCGTGAGTGGTCCTCTCGCCGCAATGGGGACCAAGGGGCGGGCCGGTGTGCGACGAGGTTCTCGACGTTCCCGCCGAAGCCACAGGTCTGAGGCTCCTCAGCCATGGTGGCACTGTGTCGAGTGGCGAACAAGCCGCCCGACGTCACGCCCCGGCCCGGCGCGGTCATGCGGGTCGGCGCCGCAACCGCCCGGCGACCACCGCTACGAGGACGAGCACGGTCCCAGCCACCAGCCAGCCCAGAGGCCCCGGGGCTGCAACCAGCTCGGCCAGTGTCTGCTGCACGCGCGCGGCCGCGTCGATGACCGGATCGCTGGCCTCCGCGCCGGCCAACACCCGCAGCTCCCACCAGCCGTAGTACGCCACGTAGGCGCCCGAGAGGGCCAGCAGCAGGCCCGCTGCCCGGGCAGCCCAGGCGCCCGAGCGGCGCAGGTGGCCCACCAGGGTCCCCGACGCCAGGGCGGTCGCCATCGCGACCGTGCCGACGACCAGCCCCATCCCGGCGGCGTACGCCAAGAAGAGAGCGACGCCCTCGACGATGGAGCTGGCCCGGAACCCACCCACGACCACGGCGAGGAACGGCGCAATCGTGCAGCTCAGCGACGCCACGGCATAGCTGGCTCCGAATCCGGCCATCGACGTAAACGATCTCGTCAGCGGCCGACCACTCTTGCCCCGACCCACACCAGGGAGGTTGACGCTGCGTCCCCCGAGGAGCACGAGACCCAACACCACGAGCCCGAGCCCCAGAACCACGGTGAACCACGGCAGATGCTGCTGCAGACCGGACGCGATCGGGGCGATGGCCAGTCCGAACAGCGCGAAGACGAGGGCGAAGCCCAGCGTCATGGCTCCCGTCAGTCCCAGCGCGCGAGCCACCGCCCGGGGCCGCGTCGGTGGCTGGTCGCCGGTGATGAGCAGCGACAGGTACGCCGGCAGC
>Ga0136622_10000360_pt1 | contig 18570 bp, 14 predicted proteins | sample AntDrymUQ4482106_2_FD_104803 | JGI IMG/M metagenome (GOLD analysis project Ga0136622, IMG submission 104803) | Polar desert sand microbial communities from Dry Valleys, Antarctica - metaG UQ448 (21.06) | ecosystem: Environmental > Terrestrial > Soil > Desert | place: Antarctica: Dry Valley...
GCCGCGTCGAACATGTTGTGCGGGCTCGCGGCCCCGTCACCGTTCGCGTCGCCGCCGACCCGCCGCCACACCCCGGGGATAATCTGCATGGGGCCCGCGGCACGGTCCCATGCCGTATCCCCGTCGAGCCGGCCGTCGTCGGTGTCGGGCAGGCGGGCCAGGCCGGGGCTGCCGTCCAGTCGGGGGCCGAACAGCGGCCCCGTCGTGGTGCCGTCGGGGTCCAGGCTGCCACCCCCATGATCGGAGATCACCCTGCCGAGCCCCGCGAGCAGCGCCCAGCGCAGGCCGCAACCCGGTGCCTGCCTGCCGAGGGCGTCCTCGGCGCGCCGGTAGGCGCTCAAAGCCACCGGCGGGATGCCGACCGGACCCTCAGGGATCCGGGCACCGGGCTCACGATCCCGTGCGGCGGGAGATGTCACCCGCACCAGTAGGGCAGCGCTCGGCTCCGGGCCCTGCCGGATGATTCCCGAGGCCCCGTAGACGGCGGGTGACATGCTGTCGGCGCCCTGCAGTGGCACCGGCATGCCGCCCGGACCAGCGGGCCCGTAGACACCGGCCGTGAGCACCACAACCGAGAGGACGAGTGCTCCCACGGCCACCGCGAGCGCGATCCTCCGGAACCGGGTCGACGGGCCGGTCTCTGCCATGCGGACCCTTCCCCTGCGTCGTCGTGAACGAGGTGTCGAGACCCGTCCGAAGTGCGCTCGACACCTCGTTATCGTCGGCTGGACCCGATTCGTTTCCGGCCACGAAACACCGGCACGTGTCCCGCGACTTCAACTGCTTCAGGCTGTTACTACGGTTACGGGTGCGCCCGCGGCGCCGCGCGACCCTTCCGGGGCTGCGCACCCGGCGCGGAGGAGGTCTGCCGGACGGCGCTTCCGCGTCCCGAGCAGCCACGCGATCGCCTCGGCCGCCCTCACCGCGGCCGAGCCGTCGCCGAAGGGGTTGCCCGCCGCCATCATCGCGGCCCGCGCGGCCGGGTCGGCCAGCAGCGCCGACGCCGTGTCGACGATCCGGTCGGTGTCGGTCCCGAGCAGCAGGGCGCAGCCGGCGTGCACCGCCTCCATGCGCTCGGTGACCTCCCGGAGCACGAGCACGGGGACCGCGAAACTGGGCGCCTCCTCCTGGATGCCGCCCGAGTCGGACAGCACCAGGGTCGACACCGCCATCGCCGCGACGAGGTCGGGGTAGGGCAGCGGCTCGGTCACCCGGATGCGCGGCACCCCGTCCAGCACGTCGCGCACCTGCCCGCGCACCGCCGGGTTCGGGTGCACGGGCAGGACCACCTCGACGTCGGTGTGGCGCAGCACGAGCGTGCGAACCGCGCGCAGCACCCGGTTCAGCGGCTCGCCCCAGGACTCGCGACGGTGCACGGTCACGAGCAGCAGCCTCGACCGACCCGTGTGGACCTGGCGCAGCAGCCCGGCCAACCCGGGCTCGGCGATCGGCAGGTCACGCGCGGCGACGGCCAGCACCGCGTCCACGGCAGTGTTGCCGGTGACGATCACGTTCGGGCCGGTGCGCCCCTCGGCGGCCAGGTTGCACCGCGCGGCCTCGGTCGGTGGGAGGTGCAGCGCGGCGACCTGGCCGACCATCCGGCGGTTCCCCTCCTCCGGGAACGGCGCGGTCAGGTCGTGAGACCGCAGACCCGCTTCCAGGTGCACGACGGGGATGCCGCCCCAGAACGCGGTCAGCGCGCCGGCGAGGGTGGTGGTCGTGTCGCCCTGCACCACCACGGCCGACGGCCGCCGTCTGCACCACAGCGCGTCCAGGGCCGGAGCGAGCGCCGCCAACAGCTCCGTCTGCCGGCCGGTGCCGCGGTCGATCCGCAGCGTCTCGTCCGGAGCCAGATCGAACGCGGCCAGCGCCTGCTGCACCATCGTCGGGTGCTGCCCGCTCGCCACGAGGACGGGCTGCAGGCCACGCGCTGTGAGCGCACCGACGAGCGGCGCGAGTTTGACGGCCTCGGGCCGGGTGCCGGCGAGCAGGTGGACCTCCACACTCCTAATGTCGCCACGGGCCGCGCGGATGTTTCATCCCGCGGTGACGCCGCCGTTCGGGTGACGCGGGGGCAGAAACGAGTGATCAACTGCACGCGCAGTAACACTGAACGCCCGCGTACCGACTTCCCCGGTGAGTGCGCCCTCCGCACTCACCCGTGAGGCCCACCCGCGCGGCCTCCGGGCAACCGTCTCGTAGGGGGTGTGTGCGTGTTCGGTTACCCGGCACTCGTCGCGTCCGGGGTGGTGTACGCGATCGGGATCGTCGCGCAGAGCGTCGCGGCCCGCCGCGCGGAGCAGCGTGGGGGCGTCGATCTCGGGCTGCTCGGACGGCTCGCCACTGACCGCGTGTACCTGCTCGGGTTCGCCGCGCAGGTGACCGGCTTCGTCCTCGCCTTCCTGGCTCGCGCCACGCTGCCGCTCTACCTGGTGCAGGCGGGCGCGTCGTCTGCGGTCGGGCTGGCCGCGCTGTTCGGTGCGCTCACGCTGGGCTGGCGGATCCGCCCCGCCGAGATCGCCGCGCTCGTGGTGATGGCCGGCGGGCTCCTGCTGCTGGTCGGCGCGGCACAGCCGTCGGTGGCGCGTGAGATGCCGGTCGGCGTCGGCGTCGCACTGCTCGGCGTGCTGCTCCTCACAGTGGTCCTCGCGGTGCCCGCCTGCGGGGTGCGGGGCGCGCGGGGCACCGTGCCGCTGGGCGTGCTGGCCGGTGTCGCGTTCGCCGTGCTCGCGATCGCCAGCCGCCCGCTGGCCGACGGCCCGCTGCTGCGGCTGCCGCTGGAATCGCTGGCCTGGGTGATGGTGGCGGCCGCGCTGCTCGGGCAGGCGATGCTCGCGGCCGGGCTGCAGCGTGGGTCGGCGACCGCGACGGCCGCGTCGATGGACTCCACCAGCGTGGTGCTCGCGTCGGTGATCGGGCTCGTTGCGCTGGGTGACCAGATCGCCGCAGGCCGGTCGTGGTGGGTCGCGCTCGGGCTGACGCTCGTGGTGCTGGGCGTGCTGGCGATGGCCGCGGCGGCCGGCGTGCGTGCGGAGCGGCCCGCCGACGCACTCCTGCCCGCCGAGGCGGCATCATGACCGCCGCGAGCGTCTCGCTGGACCTGGACAACGTGTGGTCCTACCTGAAGACCCACGGTGATCCGGAGTGGGAGGGCAGGCCGAGCTACCTCGACACGGCGGTGCCGCGCATCCTCGACCTGTTCGGTGAGCAGGGCATCACGACCACCATCTTCGTCGTCGGCGCTGACGCGGTGCGGGAGGATGGCGCGAAGGCCGTGGCGGAGTTCGCGAGCGCCGGGCACGAGATCGGCAACCACTCCTTCGAGCACGAGCCGTGGCTGCACCGGTACCCCCGCGCCCGGCTCGAGGAGGAGCTGGCCCGGACCGAGGACGCGATCGTCGCGGCCGGCGCGCCCCGCCCGGTCGGCTTCCGCGGCCCCGGCTACAGCGTCTCGCCGGAGCTGGTGGGCCTGCTCGTCGCGCGCGGCTACCACTACGACGCCAGCACGTTGCCGACCTGGATCGGACCGCTGGCCCGCGCGTACCACTTCCGCTCGGCGCGGCTGACCGCGGCGCAGCGCGCGGAGCGCCGCGACCTGTTCGGCAGCTCCGCGGAGGGGCTGCGCCCCGTGCACCCCTACCGCTGGGACGTCCCCGGGGCGCCGTCGGGCCTGCTGGAGCTGCCGGTCACCACGATGCCGCTGGCGCGGGTGCCGATCCACGGCTCGTACCTGGTTCAGCTGCATCAGCTCTCCCCCCGGCTGGCCCGCGCGCACCTCGCACTGGCGTTGCGGCTGTGCCGGCTGCGCGGGGTGGAGCCGTCGATGCTGCTGCACCCGACCGACCTGCTCGACGGCCGGGATGCCCCGCAGCTGGCGTTCTTCCCCGGCATGGCGGTGCCCGCGCGGGAGAAGGTGGCCGTGGTGGGCCGCGCCCTGCGCGCGATGCGCCGCCACTTCGACCTGGTCGGCACCGGCGAGCACGCCAGGCGGCTGCAGTCCGCCGGTGTCCACCGGTCGCGCGCGGCCGCCGGCGCAGGACCGCGTGGCCGTCAATGAGCCGTCGTGACTCCGGCCACCACCCGGGTCCGCGCCCGGTCGGCGAGCACCAAGCCGGCCGCCGTCGCGAGCAGGCCGGCGACGAGGAGCACCCGCTGCGCCAGCACCCCGGTGCCGGTGCCGAACAGCACGTCGAACCCGTGCCACCGGGCCAACCAGGTCGCCACCGCCAGCGCGGCGAGGCCCGGGGCCGCCCACCACAGCCACCGGTCGCCCTGCCGCCGGTGCAGCTCGCCGACGCACACGGCGAGCGGCAGCAGCAGCCAGGACGCGTCGTAGCTGATGTGGTAGATCGGCAACAACGCCACGCCGAGGCCGAGCACCGCCCCGGTAGCGCGCAGCCCGCGGCGCTCCGACCACCGCACGACGACGTACACCAGCGCCAGGCCGGCCACGGTGACCGCACCCAGCACCAGCCCGCCGGGCCGCAGGCCGAGATCGAGCAGGCTCGCCTCGAGGTCGATCCGCTCCTCGACGGTCACCGCGCTGACCCGCACCGAGCTGGCGGTCTGCACGTTGCGCAGGAACGTCCCGATGAACCCCGGCAGCCCGCCGAACCCGTCCGCGAGCACCACGGCGACCATCAGCGACACCCCGCCCGCCAGGAGCACCCCGCCGGCTGCCTCTCGCCAGCGCCGCTGGGCGAGCAGCACGAGGAAGACGGCCAACCCCACCTGCGGCTTGAGGCAGGTCAGCGTGATCAGGCCGACGGCCACCGACCCGCGGCGCACGCCGAGCACGGCCGGAGCCGCGACCAGCGCGTAGACGACGGAGGGCTGGCCTGGTCCGACGGCGGCCGTCACCGTCCGGGCCAGCCAGAGCGCGGTCACCCCCGCGCCGGCCGCGGCGACCACGGCGGCCGGGCTGCCGGGCCGCCCCGTCCACTCCCGCAGCGCGCGGACCCCGCCCCAGGAGCCGATCGCGGCGACGACCACGATGCTCACCGCCAGATACGCAGCCATGGCACCATTCCAGTCCAGCGGACCGAGCGGGAGCCACAGCGCGAGGTGCGCGGGCGCGTAGGTGGGGAAGTCCTGCGCGTACGGGAACTGCTGCAGGTGTGTCGCGGTGTCGTACGGGTCGCCGCCCGCGAGCAGCGACCGCACGGGCAGCCACGTGGCGTCCCGGAGGTCGCCGAACGTGGCACCCTGGAACGGGGGGCGGTCCGTCTGGGCGATGCGGTCCGACCAGAACGTGGCCGCGTACCGGATCGACAGCCCCAGCGCGGCCACAACAGAGATCGCTGCGATGAGCCTCGTCCGAGCACTCGACATCGTCATGGAGCCCGCCGACATGCATCCACCTCCCTCTGAGCGCCCACCGGCGTCGACATTGTCGCCGACACCGCCACCAGCGGCGGGGACCGGCTGGCCCTCGCCGTCCGAGGGCGCGCAGCTCACCCTCGACCGCGGCAGAGCGCTGTCCGCGCTGAGCCTGGTCCTGACCCTGGGCGTGGTGCTCGGTGCGCTGCTCGGGGTGTTGCTGGGGGTGGTGCAGGGACGCCAGCCGTCGGCCGCGGCCCTGCTCCAGCTCACCCCGCCGAGCAGCCCCGCGCTGACGGTGCTCGACGGCGGGCCGCCGCCGTCGGACACCGCGACGAACTACGTCGCGGGCGAGCTCGCGTACCTGTCGAGCAGCGCGGTCCGGCAAGCGCTGCAGCAACGCCTCGGCCTGGACTCGGCTCCGGGCTTCACCGCCGCACAGGAGTCCACCTCCTCCGTCGTCCGCCTCAGCGCCGAGGCCGGGACCGAGGACGCGGCCGTGCGGATCGTCCAGTCCGTCATCGACCTCTACGTGCAGCGGCGGGCCGCGCAGGCACAGCAGCGAACCCAGGCGGCGCTGGCCACGGTGGACGCCGCGCTCGGCCCGCTCACCGCGGAGGCGGAAGCGGTCGACGACCCCGCGGTGCAGGCCCTGGTCGATCGGCTGCAGAACCTCCGGCTGGACGTGCAGCTGCAGTCCGGGCGCGACGCCGCGGTCGAGGTCGTGCAGGCCCCCTCCGCGGACCCCGACACCGGCGCCCCGCTGTGGGTGCTGGGGGCAGCGCTGGGGGCGTGCTGCGGCGGCCTTCTCGCGACCGGCGCGTTCCTGCTTCGCCGGACCTGGTCGCCGCGGTTGTGGGACGTCGCCGACCTCGCGGGGATCGCGGGGCGGGTGCTGCTGCCCGAGGTGCGCCTCAAGCGTGGCTGGGTGCAGCGGCTCGCCGGGACCGACCGGCAGCTGGCCCGGCTGCTGCTGGCGCAGGTGCTGGGGCAGTGTCCGCCGGCCGGCCGCACCATCGTCGTCACCGGCGCGTCCGGCGCGTCGGGCACGGAGGCGATCGCCGCACTGATCGCGGTCGGTGCCGCCGAGCACGGGCCCACGCTGCTCGTCCGGGTCGGAGCGCGCGCCCGGCCGCACCCGCTGGCGATCGCACCGGTCGCTATCGGGCGCGACGGCGTGGACGTGCGGGGCACCGGGCACGACCGGCTCTGGACGGTGGACGTCGCCCGCAACGGTCACCCGGTCACCCTCGACGGGGCCGCGATGACCGTTGCGGTGGGCACCGCCGGAGCCGCCGAGCCGTGCGTGATCGTCGATGCCGGCTCGGTGACCGGGTCACCCGCCGCGCTGGAGTCGCTGCGCCAGGCCGGTGACGTGGTGTTGGTCGTGCGGCTCGGCGTCGACGCGCGGTCCGAGGCCGCGGCGGTGACGGCCGCTGCGGGCGGGGACGCGGGCCGGGTGTCGGCGGTGGTCACCACGACGGGGTGGTGGTCCGGCGCCCGGTCACGGCTGGCGGCACCCGGTGGCTGAACCGCTGATCTCGCTGGTGTGCAGCACGGTCGGGCGGCCGGACGCGCTGGGCAGGCTCCTCGACTCGCTCGCCGCGACCCCGCTGGCCGGGCGCATCGAGCTCGTCGTGGTGGACCAGAGCGCCGACCGGTGCTGCGCGCGGCTGGTGGAGCGCAGGCCGCCGCGGGGACCGTGGCGGGTCGCCACCAGCGGCCGCGGCGCCTCGGTGGGGCGCAACGTCGGGCTCGGGCTCGCGACCGCCCCGGTGGTCGCGTTCCCCGACGACAACTGCTGGTACCCGCCGGACACCGTGCCGCGGGTGCTGCAGGCGCTGCGCGAGCACCCGGACCTCGCCGGGCTGTCCGGCAGGCAGCTGACGGCGTCGGGGCGCCCTTCGATGCTCCGCTGGCTCACCCGCCCGGTCCCGGTGAGCAGGCGCAACTTCCTGCGCACCTCCATCTGCAGCACGCTGTTCGTCCGCCGCGACGCCCTCCGGGTGGTCGGCCCGTTCGACGAGACCATCGGGGTCGGCGCGCCGGGCTGGGTCGGTGCCGGGGAGGAGTCCGACCTCCTGCTGAGGCTGCTCGCCGCGGGGTACGCGGTGGGCTACCGGCCGGACGTCGTCGTCCTCCAGGACGACGACCGGGACGCCCCCACCGATCGGTTCGTGGAGAAGATGCTCCGGTACGGGGTCGGGCACGGGCACCTGTGGCGCCGTCACCGGCTTCCCGTCCCGCACCTGCTCTACCTGTCCGCGCGCAAGCTCGCCGGCTCCGGGGTGCGGGCCCTGCGCGGGCGGACCGTGCTCGCCAGGGCTGACCTGGCCTACCTGCGCGGCACGCTGGCGGGCTGGCGTGGAGTGGCGCCGTGAGCCTGCGCGCCCCGGCCGAGCCGGCCGCGGAGCTGCGCCGCAGCTTCGGGCTGCGCGCCGCGGCCGCAGGCGCCGGCCTGCTGTCGACGTTCCTGCTCACCGTGGTCGGGGTGCGCGTTCTCGATCCCGGGGACGCGGCCCTGCTGCTCTCCGTCCTCGCCGCACTGTCCATCGGCCCGCTGCTCAGCAGGCTCGGACTCGGGCCCAACCTCATCCGGCTGCTGCCGGCCGAGCTCGATCCCGCCCGGCGCCGCGATCTCGCGGGTGCGCACCTGCGCGCCACCGGGCTACTGTCCCTGCCGACCGCGCCGGTTGTCGCGGTCGTCGCCACGGTGGGCCTGGACGGGCGGGGCGAGGAGTACCTGCTCGTGGCGCTGCTCACCACAGCGCTCGTCGTCCTGGAGTCGCTGCGCCTCACGCTCAGCGACGTCTTCGCCGCCCTCGGCCGGGTGGGCTGGTCGGTGGCAACCACCCACCACGTCCGCAGCACGGTGGCGCTGCCGCTGGTGGGCGTGACCGTGCTGGTGTCCGACCGGCCGACGCTGGTCGGGCTGCTGGCGGTTTACACCGCCGTCGCCGCGGTGCAGCTGGGTACCGCGCTGGCCGCGGCGCACGGGGACGTCGCGCTGCGCGGGCTGCGGTCCCGGCCGATGCTGGTCGCCGCGATCGGCGGCGGCACCGTGCTGTTCACCCTCGACCTCGCGGCGTTCCTGGTGGGGCAGGGCACGGTGTGGCTGGCGTCGGCGGTGTTCGCCCCGCTCGCCGCCGCGCAGTACTCCACCGCGGCGGTGCTCGCGATGCAGGTGACCGTGCTGGAGAGCCTGGCGGCGCTGGCGGTGACGCCCGCGGCGGCGCGCCTGTGGGCCGCTGGACGGCGCGACGACGTGGTGCGGATGCTGTCCGCGGTGGCGACGCTGAGCACGCTGGTGACCGCGGCCGTGGTGGTGCTGCTCTGGGTCGCGGGCGAGCGAGCACTGCGGTTCGCGTACGGGCCGGACATGGCGGGCGCGCACGTGCTGCTCGCCGTACTGGCCACGGCCGGGATCGCGAAGACCGCGTTCGGCGTCAACATCGCCGTGCTCATCGTCAGCGGACATATCCGGAGGGCGGCGGGCACCGCGCTCGGGGTGCTCGCGGTCGCCGTCCCGGCCGTGGTGCTCGCCGCCATGCTCGCCGGCCCCCTCGGGCTGGCGCTGACGTCCGCGTCGGCCACCGTCGCGCTCGGGGTGGCGCAGTGGGTCGCCGCCCGCGCGGTGGTGCCCCGCCCGCCGCGCGCGCACTGGCGGGTCGGGCAGGCGTGGCGGGCGCTGGCCGGGCCGGGCGCCGTGGCGGCGCCGTGACCGCTCAGCCGGCATCCGACCGCAGCGGCGTCTGGTGGCTGTCCCCTACCACGATCACGCTGGTCGTGGTGGCCGCCGCGGTCCTGCCCACCGCGCTCATCCCCGACGCCAGCTTCCGCGCGCAGTGGGACACCCCGAAGGCGATCACCACCGCGACCTGCCTGCTGTTCCTCGCTGGCGGGCTGGCGCTGGCGCTGGGCGCGCTGGTCGTGGCCGCCGCGCGCCGGACCGTGCCTGGGCACGGGCGCTGGCCCGCGCTGCGACCAGACGAGGTCGACCTGCTGCGTCGGTGCAGCACCGTACTGGTCACCCTCACCGTCGTGGGATACCTGGCGTTCGTCGTCGCGGCGGTGCGCGGCGGCGTCGGGCTCGGCGACCTGCGCGCGTCCCTCGGCTCGGAGGGTCTCTACGGCGCCGACATCAAGGAGCGAACCGGCACCGTCCCGGGCCTCACCACGCTGACCCAGGTGGGACTGGCCGCGGCGGTCGTGTCCAGCCTGCTGCTGTGCACCGCGCCGACCCGCCGCGAGCTGGGCAAGCTGGTCCTCGTCGTCGGGCTCTCCGTGCCGCGCGCGTTCCTGCTGACCGAGCGGCTCGCCGTCCTCGAGCTGGTGGTGCCCGTCGCGGTCGTGCTCGCTGCCCGGTTCGGGGCGGCGGGGCGCGGCCGCGCGGTGGTCCGGATGCTGCCCGCGGTCGCCTTGCCCGTGGTTATGGCCGTGTTCGCCGCATTCGAGTACTCGCGCAGTTGGACGTTCTACCGCGCCACGACAGGCGGGGGGTTCCTGCGCTTCGCCGTGGAGCGGCTGGCCGGTTACTACACGACGTCGCTGAACAACGGCCAGCTGGAGCTGCTACATGCCAACGGTCCCGCCAACTGGCCGTACGCGACGCTGGAGGCGTTCTGGACCGCGCCGGTGATCGGGCAGGTGGATCTCTACCAGTCGCTGTCCGGCGGCCCCGCGGTCGACTCCCTGGACGTCCTGACCGTGTACGCCAATCCGGAGTTCAGCAACGGCAGCGGCTTGGCGCCCCCGTTCATCGACTACGGAACCGTCGGTGGCCTGCTGTACTTCCTCGCAGCCGGGGTCGTCGCGGGCCTGCTGTACCGGGGGTTCCGCGAGTCCCACCCGGCCGGCCTGCTGATCTACCCGGTGGTGTTCATCGGCCTGCTGGAGCTGCCTCGCTACCTGCACTGGGCGCAGGGGCGCGCGCTGCCGGCATTCCTCGCGCTGGGGGTGGTCGCGGTGCTGCTGCACCGGGCGGCGCGGCGCACACCCGCAGAGCCGCGGCCACCCGTCGCCGCTGGGCGGGGGTAACGGGTGCGCTACTTGCTGCTCGCGACCCACGTTCCCCGGTCCGGCTCCGGCGGCGGGATCGTGCGCTACACCGTCGAGCTTACCGACGCGCTGCACCGCCGCGGTGACGTCGAGCTGCACGTCCTCGTGACCCCCGGCGGGGCGGAGTTCTTCGGCACGCGGCTACCCCCGGCACGGCTGCACCGGGTGAGCCGCGCCCCCACCGCGGTGCGGTCGCTGCTGGAGCGCGAGGGCGTGCTGCCGGGGGGCTTCGACGTCGTGCACGGCGCCAAGCACCTCATCCCCCGCCGCAGCCGCGGGGCACGCACGGTGCTCACCGTGCACGACACGCTGCTGCTGGACCGCCCGGCCGACTTCGGCCGCGCGAAGCGCAGCCTGCTCCGCACGCCGTACCTGGCGTCGATGCGGGAGGCGGACGTGCTGGTGTGCGTCAGCCGCGCGACGCGCGCGCGCCTGCTCGACTACGTGCCCTCAGCCAGGCCGCGGGTGCGAGTGGTCCCACTCGCCGCGTCGACCGCGCTCGCCGCAGCCCGCCCTGCGCCGGTCACCGCGCTGGCGGGCCATCGCTTCGCGCTGCTCATCGGGGACGCCTCCGCGCGCAAGAACCTGCAGCTCGCGGTCGACACCTGGCCGCAGGTGCGTGCGGCCGTGCCCGGCGCCGTGCTCGCCGTCGTCGGCCCGCCGGACTGGGGACAGGCCCACCGCGGCTCGCGGTGGGCCGAGCAGGTCGCGGACGGCTCCGTCCGGCCGCTCGGGCACGTCGGCGACGGGGCGCTGCGGTGGTGCTACGGGCACGCCTCGGCGGTGCTGTGCCCCAGCGTCCTGGAGGGGTTCGGGCTGCCGACCGTGGAGGCGATCCGGTTCGGTGCCCCGGTCGTGACGTCCGAGGACCCGGCGCTGTGCGAGGCCGCGGCCGGGCACGGGATCGCGGTGCCGGTAAGGGATCGGGCCGGCTGGGCCCGCGCGGTGGTCGCCGCGCTGTCCGGCGAGCGGGGCAGGGTGCCCGCGGCGCCGCGGTCCTGGGACGACGTCGCGGGCGAGACCCTGGACGCAGTGGGGAGGGCGTACCGTGCCGGCTGACCCGGAGCGGATCGGCGTCTCGCCGTACCTCGTGCCGCTGTCCGTCCTGCACGTAACGGGACCCGAGCGGGCCGCGGCCGAGCACCTGGCCGGGGTGCACCGTGTACACGGCTGGGACGTGGCCGTGGCCCGCTCGGCGCCGCGGGCGCCCGAGCACGCCGTAGTGGTCCTGCACGGCCTCGGCATCGCCCGGCTCCGCGCCCGGCTCCGTGGGTCGGCGACGACGGTGGTCCTGGCCGGCGCGGACCGGCCCGCGGGGCCGGTCGGCCTGCTCGTCGAGCGAGTCCTTGCGCAGTGGACCAACGCCGTCGTCGTGTCCGGGGACGCCGCGGCGGAGTGGTGGGCGCACCGGGTGCCCGTGCCGGTGACCCGGCTACGACCGGGCGCGCCCGATCCGGACGAGATCGCGGCGATTCTGGTCCGCGCCGCCGCCTGGGGCAGGCCGGCGGCTCAGCGGACGTAGAACGGCTCGCCGTCCACCCGCCAGCCCACAATCCGGACGCTGGACAGGTCGACGTCACTGCTGAAGGCGACCGGAGGCCCGCCCCGGATGCTCAGCCCGTCGAGCGTGACACCCTCGATGTCGCCGCCCGCCGTGACCAGGCCGACCTGCCGCGAGGCGTCCTGCCGGGTGCCACTGATCGTCAGGTCCTCGACGTGGACCCCGCTGACCTCCTGGCCGACGCGCCCGGAGAACACGAGCACGGCGCCGTGGTCGACGGCAGGATTGCGGTTGGAGTCGATCAGCTCGCCGCCGCTGACCGTCACGTCGCGCGTGCCGTAGGTGTCGTAGGGCGCGCCCTCGGCCGCGATGTAGACGGCCGCCGCGTCGGAGCTCTCGACCCGCACGTCGCGGAAGGCGATGTCCTCACCGCCGACCACGGACAGACCCCGGCCGTGGGTGTTGCTCCGCACCCGCGGGGAGAGGACTGCGATGTCGTGGCTCGGCGCGGGCTCGCCGCTGTAGGACACCACCGCCACCCCGTCATCCCCACTGCCGATCACAGTCGGGTTGATCAGCGTGCCGTCGTGGGCGCCGCCGGACAGGTGGATGCCGTCGGCCTGGGTGTCCCGGACGGTCACACCGTCCACGAGGAAGCAGCTGGCACCGTCGGCGATGAAGATCCCGGAGGCGGCCGAGTTGAGCACCTGCACCCGGTGCAGCACGACGCCCTCCTGACCGGAGACGCGGATCTTGTGCTGCTCGTAGGAGTCCCAGCGCCGCGTGACCGACTCGACGGCGAAGGCGAGCTCGGAGACGACGACGCGGTCCGCGGCCACGTGGAACGCGGAGCGCTCCTCGTCGGTGGCCAGCAGCGTCGCGCCGTCGCCGAGGAGCTGCACGCCGGGTGCGCGGACGGTCAGCACGTCCCGGTGCCGGTAGGTGCCCGGCGGGAACAAGAGTGTCTCCCCCGGTTCGAGCGCGTCCAGCGCGCCCTGTAGGGCGGCGGTGTCGTCGGCGCTGTCGTCGCCGCGCGCACCGAAGTCCGTCACCGACCGGACGGGTCCGGTGGCGGTCGCCGCGCCGCCGGTGACCGGCGCGGGTCCGGTCGCGGAGGCGGGGCACGCGGCGGGTGCCCCCTCATCGGTCACCCCCGGCGCGTCCTGGGCGGCCGCCGACGGTGAGACGCGGTGCCCACACCCGGCGAGGGCGGCGAGCGAGAGCACCGACGCGCCGAGCCGGGCGGCCCACATCCGTCGCGTCACGATGCGCACCTCCGGCCGCCCGCCACCGCGTTATCCAGATCAGCGTAGCGGCGTGCGGGCCGCTGTGCGGGCTGCGCGCCGAGGACCGACCGCAGCAGCGGGCGGCTCAGCATGGGCGCGGGTCGTCGATCATCTCGTCCACCGCACTGCGCATCCGGTCGCGGAAGGTCACCGCCGAGAAGCTCTCGGCGTGTGCCCGGATGGCGGGCCGGTCGAGCTCCTCGCGGGCCGCGCGGCGGATCACCAGGCGCAGGTCGGCCACGTCGTCGGGACGGGCCAGCCACCCGGTCCGGTCGGGCACCACGATGTCGCGCGCACCGCCGCGGTCCACCGAGACGACCGGCGTGCCGCACGCCTGCGCCTCGGCCATCGCGATGCCGAAGTCCTCGTCTGCGGGGAAGACCATCGCCCGGGCCCGGCGGTAGAGGTCACGCAGCGTGTCATCGGCCACCTGGCCCAGGAACGTCACGTTGGGCGAGGCGCGCCTGCGCAGCTCCGGCCCGAGGTGGCCGTCGCCGACCACAAGCAGCCGGTACGGCAGGTCCGCGAACGCCTCGACCGCGAGATCGGCCCGCTTGTAGCCGACCAGCCTGCCCACGTAGAGAAAGTCCGCGCCGGGTTCCGCACCGTCCGGGGTGAAGTAGTCGGTGCGCACGGGCGGCGGGATCACCTGCGCCCGTCGACCGTAGTAGCGCTCGACCCGCTCGGCCACCGCGTGCGAGTTGGCCACGAACCGGGTCACCCTCGACGCGGTCGCCCGGTCCCAGCGGCGGAAGCCGACCATCATGGCCCTGGCGGCCGGGCGGGTCACCGGGGGGAAGCGGGCGCGCTCGCTGGCGAAGTCCCAGGCGTAGCGCATCGGCGTGTGGCAGTAGCACAGGTGCGGGATGCCGACCGCGGCCCGGACCGCCTTGGCGCACGCGTGGCTGCTGCTCACCACCGCAGCCACCCGCTCGACCGGCCGCCGCAGCCGCCAGGCCAGTGGCATCAGCGGCAGCATCCACTCATGATGCGCCACCGCGCCGGGCACCCGCTGCAGCAGCGACGGCCGGGCCCTTGCGAGCTCGGGTGGCAGCGCCTCCGGCCGCACCAGGCTCGTCAGCAGGGGCGCGTCGGGGTAGAGCGCGAGCAACTCGTGCAGGACGCGTTCGGAACCGGCGTAGGTGGTGAGCCAGTCGTGCACGAGCGCGACGCGGTGCGCCACGGCCGTGTTCTGTCCCGTCACGGCGGGGACGGCGACCCGGTGTCTCACGGAGGTCCCCGTTCAGCGCTCGCCGCAGCGCAGGAGCTCGCGGCCCGTCATGAGGATGATCTTCAGGTCGAGCCACAGCGACCAGTTGGCGATGTAGTAGTTGTCGTAGCGCGCGCGGTCCGCGATCGAGGTGTCGCCGCGCAGGCCGTTCACCTGGGCCAGGCCGGTGAGTCCTGCGGACACCCGGTGCCGGGCCCAGTAGCGCTCGTGGATGGCCGAGAACTCCTGCACGAAGGCGGGCCGCTCGGGCCGCGGCCCGACCAGGCTCATGTCACCCAGCAAGATGTTCCACAGCTGTGGGACCTCGTCAAGCGAGGTCCGCCGCAGGAACCGGCCCACCGGCCCGATCCGAGGGTCGCCAACCACCGACCACCGGGTCTGGGACTCCAGCTCGTCACTTGGGCGCATACTGCGCAGCTTGTGCAACAGGAAGGTGTGCCCGTCCAGGCCGATTCGCTCCTGCGTGAAGATCACCGGGCGACCGCTCTCCAACAAGATCGCGAGCGCGCAGAGCCCCAGCACCGGTGCGGCGACGGCCAGCGCGATGCCCGCGAGGAGGGAGTCCAGCCCGCGCTTGACCCACCAGCTGGGCCTGCTGGTCGGCGCGGTGGTCAGCCGGACCAGCGGGTAGCTGCGGAGTCGCTCGATGTTCGCGACGTCGTGGTAAAGCTCGTACATCCGCGGCACGATCAGCAGCGTGCAGCCCAGTCGGTGAGCGGTGATCGTGGTGTCGATGACCTGGGAGTCGTGCGCGCTGGTGAACGCGAGGACCACGGTGCCGACGCGGTGCCGCACGATCACGTCGGCGAGGTCGTCGGTGAACAGCGGTGCGGGCAGCCCGGAGGCGTCGGCGGGCGGGACCGGATCGATGAAGCCCACTGGTCGCAGGCCGAACTCCGGGTGGTCGAGCATGGTGCGCACCAAGTCGGCGCCGACCGGGGTGGCACCGACGACGATCGCCCGGTCGCACCGGCCGTAGCGGCGGCGGGCCCACCGGCCGAGGTGGAACACGCCCGCCCTGGGCAGCTCGTTGAAGGCGACGAACAGGAGCACCATCGCGGGCACCGCCGCCGCCCCGTCGAGCTGGCCGGCGACCAGCGCCACGGTGATAAGCAGCCCCAGCCCCATCGCCGTCGTGGCGAGTGACCGGGGGAGCTCGTGGAACCACGACAGCCAGAGCCGGCGCCGGTACAGCCGGGTGCCCGCCCGGCACCCGAGCAGCACGCCTGCCGTCACGACCGTCCACTGCAGACCGAGCCCGGCCACCAGCGCGGCGGCGGCGAAGGCGAGGACGTCGACGGTGACGAGCAGGACGGTGACACCGCTGAGCCGGTCCGCGAGCACGCGCACCAGCGGCAGCCGGTGGACGTGGCCGTCCCGCCCCGTCCGCAGCGCGTCCGGCGCCGCGGGGATGGACCTGATGGAACCGAGGCTGGTCACCATGGGGACTCCCCTCGCGGACAGTCGGGGGGTCCGCATGCGGCCGCTCCAGGTGGTTCCGATTCGCGCCGCTGTCGCCGCACCGAGACACCTCCCATCCAGGTCTCACCACTCGCCGATCCGGGCATGTCCGATCTCCGCTGAACGAGCGCGCCCTGGGGGCGCGAGCACGACGCGTGGCCAATCACCTGAGAATCGTTCGGGTGATGTCAGACGTTACGGAGGGCAAGAAGCAGGGTGACATCCGGCGATATACATCCGATCAGGATGAAACTGGGCCATCTACCAGCTGCTTTGCGCCGCGCTGTAACGGTGTGTCAGACGCCGCCGATCTCTAGTGGACAGCCCGCAGCGCGTGCCGGCTTCCGGCCAGGATCGGAGATGCTGAAATGGCTAACCAGAACATGGCCGCGGACGAGGTCTGCGGTGCTGCGAAGTCGTCCGAGCCGGCCGCCGCGGTCCTCACCCGGGGTGTGGCCCACGTGGTGCTGCCGGCTTACAACGAGGAGCTGTCGCTGCCCCTGTTGCTGACCAGGCTGGCCGCGGTCGCGCGGACCGAGCACCTCGTGGTGTGGGTGGTCGATGACGGCTCCACCGACGCGACCGCGGAGGTCGCCGAGCGGGGCGCACCGGGTCTAGAGATCAAGATCGTGCCGCACCCCGTCAACCTCGGGCTGGGCCAGGCCGTCCAAACCGGACTGCGCGCGGCGGTCGGCGCCGCCGCGCCCGAGGACATCGTCGTGGTCATGGACGCCGACGACACCCACGACCCCGCGCTCATCCCCCGGCTGCACGACGTGATCGAGGCCGGCGCGGACGTGGCGATCTGCTCCCGGTTCGTGCCGGGCGGCGACGACAGCACCGCGCCCCCGTTCCGCAGGCTGCTCTCCCGCGGCGCCGCGGTGCTGTTCGAGCGGGTGCTGCGGCTGCAGGGCGTGCACGACTTCACCAGCGGGTTCCGGGCCTACCGCGTCACGTTGCTGAGCCGGGCCCTGGGGCACTGGGGCGAGCGGCTGGTCGAGGAGCAGGGCTTCGCGTGCATGGTGGAGCTGCTGCTCAAGCTGCGGCACTGTCGCCCGGCGATCACCGAGGTGGCGCTCGTGCTGCAGTACGACCGCAAGCGCGGCGCGAGCAAGCTGCGGCTGCGGCGCACGATCGTGCAGTACCTCAAGCTCCTCGCCAGGGACCGGCTCTCGCCCGCTCCCTACCGGGCGCTGTGACCGTCGCCGTGGGCGCGCCGGTGGTGGTGATCGGCGGCGGCATCTCCGGCCTGGCCGCGACGTACCGCCTCGCCAGGGCGGGCGTGCCGGTCACGCTGCTGGAGGGCAGCGCGCAGCTCGGTGGGCTCGGCACGTTCTTCCCGTACGAGGGGCGCTGGATCGAGCGCTTCTACCACTGCGTGATGCCCACCGACGAGCACCTGCTGCCCCTGCTCGGCGAGCTCGGGCTGCGGGACGCGGTGCAGTGGCGCCCGACCAGCATGGGCATGGTCGTCGACGGCGTCCGATATCCGTTCAACTCCGCGGTGGACCTGCTGCGCTTCACGCCGTTGACGCCCGTACAGCGGGTCCGGTTCGGCGTCGTGTCGGTGCTGCTGCGCCACCTCGGCCGCGGCCGCGACCTGGACCACCTGCGCACTGAGGACTGGCTGCGCGGGCTGTACGGTGACGTGATCTGGAAGCGCGTGTTCGAGCCCATGTTCGGCTCGAAGTTCGGGCCCGCGTTCGGTGACGTCCCGGCGCTGTACCTGTGGCAGCGCCTCGGCCGCGAGCGCAACGTCGCCACCCGCGGTTACCCCGCCAGCGGGTACAAGTCGATCATCGAAGCGCTGCGTGCGGCCATCGAGGCGGCGGGCGGGACCGTGCGGACCTCGGTGCCGGTCCGGCAGGTGCGCGACACCCGGGTCACGCTGGCCGACGGGGAGACCCTCGAGGCGGACCGAGTGCTGTCCACCGTGCCGCTGCCCCAGCTCCGGGCGATGGCCGACGCCGAGCTCGCCGCACGGCTGCCCGACGTGCAGCTGCGCTACCAGGGCGTGGTGAACGCGTTGTTCTTCCTGCGTCGGCCGCTGGACGGGCACTACTGGGCCCCGGTGCTGCACTCGGGCACCGACTTCGACGGTGTCATCGAGATGTCCACCCTCACCGGCACCGAGCAGCACGCCGGGCGGTACCTGGTCTACGCCATGCACTACACCGACCGCAGCTCGGCGCTGTTCGCCGAGGACGACGGCGCCATCGCGGCGCGGTGGACGGAGCAGTTGTTGGGGCTCTATCCCGATCTGCCGCTGACCCGTGACGATATCGAAGAAGTCCGCGTCTTCAAGGCCCCGTTCGTCGAGCCCGTCTACCCCCTCGGATACGCCTCCCACGTGCCGTCGATGGAGGTGACGGGCACCCGGCTGCTGCTGGCCACGACCGCGCAGATCTATCCGGACGTGACGAGCTGGAACTCCAGCGTGGGCCTGGCGAACCGGGTCGTCGACCGGCTGCTCGCCGACCGCGCAACGGCTCCCGTGGACCGTGTCACGGGTTGAGGGCACAGCCGCCGGAGCTTTCCGAGCCGGCGGGGACGATGAGCACAACCGGACCCCAGGGATCGGGCCCGACAACTCAGCGCGCGGTGCGCAGCAGCGGGTCGTGCTCGAGGTGGGACAGGCCGTTCCAGGCGAGGTTGACCAGGTGCGCGGCGACCTCCTCCTTGCCCGGGCTGCGGACCTCCAGCCACCACTGCCC
>Ga0136622_10000361_pt1 | contig 18524 bp, 15 predicted proteins | sample AntDrymUQ4482106_2_FD_104803 | JGI IMG/M metagenome (GOLD analysis project Ga0136622, IMG submission 104803) | Polar desert sand microbial communities from Dry Valleys, Antarctica - metaG UQ448 (21.06) | ecosystem: Environmental > Terrestrial > Soil > Desert | place: Antarctica: Dry Valley...
CCCAGTCCAGTCGAGCCCAGTCCAGTCGAGCCCAGACTCGTCCGACCCAGGCTCCTCAGAGCGAGGCCACCACCCGCGAGGGCCCGACCGAGCAGGCGGTTCCGGCACGCGGAAAGCCGCGCCCGCCGCAGGCGCGGCTGTCGGGCAGACCGGTCTGGGTGGCACCCGACCCAGCACAGGAGCCCCATCTGCGCCGAGTCAGCGGTCCCCTGCCTGCGGCCATCGACCTGGACCAGGCCTACCCGGAGCTGACGCCGGGGAGCGTCGAGCGCGCTCTGCTGGCGATGACCGTGGTCGACGACACCTCAGCGGTGCGCCGCATCTTGATCCTCGACGTGGCGGGCCAGGTGTACGAGATCAGCAGCCTGGCCCAGACCGCTGATGTGCGCATGCCGATCGAGCTCTCTCCGGACGGCACCGGACTGCGGTTCGGCTACGTGGACGGTCCGGTCACGCTCGAGCTGCTCCGCCCGTCCCTGCTGGACGAGGGTGCACCCCCGCAGCGCGTCCGCCGAGCCCTGCCGGCGTGGCCGGACTTCGTTTCCGCGGCTGGCGAGGCGCTAGCGTGCAGTCCCCCTCGTCCAACGCCGTCGCCCGGGTCGCGGACTCGGCCGGCCTGCGAGGCGTGGCTACGGATAGCGACCGGCCCCAAGCGGTGGTCGTCGACGGGCCACGTCGCGGGGTCCTCGTGCTGGACGGTCAGCGCTCGGCGTACTGCTGCAAGGTCGCCGGCTGGCTCTCGCCCGACCAGGTCATGGTCGAGACGCGGGCGGTAGACCAGCTCCGGCTGCTCTCGTGGGACGTGCGGACCGGTCGGGTCGGCCTGCTGTCGGAGATCTCTCCCGTGGTTGGTCCGGACTGGTTCCTGGCGACCAGCTACGCAGATCTGACCGATCACTAGCGGTGTGTCTCTAGAGGGGCCGCACCAGCAGCGCCGTACCTCTCCCGAGGACCCGGGTGAGTACGACGGTCGCCTCCTCGTCGCCCCGCAACGCCAGTCGCTTGCGCAGCTGGTCTGGTACGACGTCGACCCCGCGCTTCTTGATCGTGAGCCTGCCGATGTCTCGCGCGTGCAGGGCCGCGCGCAGCGGCTTCTCGTGGAAGGGCAGCCGGTCCAGGACCTCGTAGCCGCGGGCGAACGGTGTCGAGGTGGGTCGGTCGGCGGTGACGTAGGCGATGTGCCGGTCCACCAACCCGCCACCCACCAGCGAGGCGACGGCGGTGACGAGTCCGGCCCGGATCACGGCACCGTCAGGCTCGTACAGGAAACGGCCCACGTCTCGGACCGGCGGGACATCGGGGAGGTCCTCGTCGGTGAGGGTGGCGAGGCCGGTGGGGCCGATGACCGTGGCGCGCCTGCCCGTCAGCGCCAGCGCGGACGACCAGAGGACGGCCTCCTTCACCTGGCCCCCGTCGCTGACCCACTCGGCCTCCACGTCGGCCGGCAGCAGGTCGTGCGGGATGCCGGGAGCGACCTTCACGCATGAGGCTCGCTCGAGCAGCTGCGCGACGAACGGCCATGGCGGCGCGTAGCTGTGAGCGTCGAAGACCCTTCCACGGGGACCACGGCGGTCGGGGTCGGCGAAGACCACGCCGAAGGGGGAGAGGTCGATGCTCGTCCCGTCGGCAACCTGCGCGGCGCCGCCGAGGCCGAGCGCCGCGAGGTTGGCCGAGGCGACCGCCACCCGGGTCTCCTCGCGGTCCACCCCGGCCGTGGTGAGCCCGGCTCGCGCGAAGGCGACGAGGTCACCACCGATGCCGCAGCCGAGGTCGAGCACCGAGTCAGGGGCCGCCGCCGCCACGCGAGCAGCTCGGTGGGCGGCGACGCGGGCACCGGTGGCCTGTTCGAGGCCGTCGGGGGTGAAGTACATGACCGCGGCCTGCGCGCCGAACTTCGGCTTCGCCTGGTCGCGCAGCCGCACCTGGGTCATCGCGGTGGAGACGTGGACCGGGTCGGCGTCGCGCCGCAGCGCCTCCGCGATCCGGATCAGGTCCGGGTCCCGGTCTTCGGCGAAGAGCCGGGTCGCATCCCTCAGCAGCGCCTGCCCGGGGTCGCCGAGCAGCCAACTGAAGGCGTCTGGATCCACGTCTGGAATCGTAGAGTGCCGCGGGGCTGGCACTCGACTTGACCGAGTGCTAGCGGCGGCATAGGTTTGCGTTAGCACTCTCGGCATGAGGGTGCTAGCGCTTGCGAACTCGTGCGACCCCCGCGACGGCGCTCAGACTCGCAGGCACAAACGTGGCCCAAACCATTCGATTGCGTGGAGGACGACACAGTGTCGGTCAACATCAAGCCGCTCGAGGACCGGATCCTGGTCAAGGCGCTGGACGCCGAGCAGACCACGGCCTCGGGCCTGGTCATCCCGGACACCGCCAAGGAGAAGCCCCAGGAGGGCGAGGTCCTCGCGGTGGGTCCGGGTCGGTTCAACGAGGACGGCGACGGGCGGGTGCCGCTCGACGTGTCCGTCGGCGACAAGGTGATCTACAGCAAGTACGGCGGCACCGAGGTGAAGTACTCCGGCGAGGAGTACCTCATCCTTTCCGCGCGCGACGTGCTCGCCGTCATCTCTTAGCGGTCGCCGTCTCGATGACGTAGCCCCGGACGACCGAGAGACTCGGGCGGCCGGGGCTGGTCGTCTCACACACCCGGGTGGTCGAGCCTGTCGCGACCACTGCACCCGCACCAACAAGCAACAACACGAAAAGGAGCATCGCGACGATGCCGAAGATCCTCGAGTTCGACGAGAACGCCCGCCGTTCACTGGAGCGCGGGGTCGACGCGCTCGCCAACGCCGTCAAGGTGACCCTCGGCCCCAAGGGCCGCTACGTGGTCCTGGACAAGAAGTGGGGTGCGCCCACGATCACCAACGACGGCGTCACCGTCGCCCGCGAGGTCGAGCTCGACGACCCGTTCGAGAACCTCGGCGCCCAGCTCGCCAAAGAGGTCGCCACCAAGACCAACGACGTGGCCGGTGACGGCACCACCACCGCCACCGTGCTGGCCCAGTCGATGGTGCACGAGGGGCTGCGCGCAGTCGCCGCGGGCGCCAACCCGATGTCGCTCAAGCGAGGCATGGACCTGGCCGTGGCGGCCATGGAGGACGCGCTGAAGGAGGCCGCGCGCGACGTTGACTCGAAGGCCGACATGGCCGCGGTCGCCACCGTCTCCTCGCGTGACTCTCACATCGGCGAGCTGTTGGCCGAGGCCTTTGACAAGGTCGGCAAGGACGGTGTGATCACGGTCGAGGAGTCCAACACGATGGGCACCGAGCTCGAGTTCACCGAGGGGATGCAGTTCGACAAGGGCTACATCTCGCCGTACTTCGTCAGCGACGCGGAGCGGATGGAGGCCGTGCTCGAGGACCCTTACATCCTGCTGCACCAGGGCAAGATCAGCGCCATCGCCGACCTGCTGCCGTTGTTGGAGAAGGTGATCTCGGCCGGGAAGCCGCTGTTCATCCTCGCCGAAGACGTCGAGGGCGAGGCGCTGTCCACCTTGGTGGTCAACAAGATCCGCGGGACTTTCAGCGCCGCCGCCGTGAAGTCGCCGGCCTTCGGCGACCGTCGCAAGGCGATGATGCAGGACCTCGCGAGCCTCACCGGTGGCCAGGTGGTCTCGCCCGAGGTCGGTCTCAAGCTCGACCAGGTCGGGCTCGATGTGCTGGGCAGCGCCCGGCGCGTGACGATCACCAAGGACAACACCACGATCGTCGACGGCGCTGGCGACAGCGGCGAGGTCGAGGCCCGGGTCAAGCAGATCAAGTCCGAGATCGAGAACAGCGACTCCGACTGGGACCGCGAGAAGCTCCAGGAGCGCCTGGCGAAGCTGGCCGGCGGTGTGTGCGTGATCAAGGTCGGTGCGGCCACCGAGGTTGAGCTCAAGGAGAAGAAGCACCGCATCGAGGACGCCGTGTCCGCGACGCGGGCCGCGATCGAGGAGGGCATCATCGCGGGTGGCGGCTCAGCGCTCAGCCACGCCGTGTCGGTTCTCGACAAGGGCCTCGGGCTGTCGGGTGATGAGGCGACGGGTGTCCGGATCGTGGCCAAGGCCGCCGACGAGCCGTTGCGCTGGATCGCCGAGAACGGCGGCGACAACGGCTACGTCATCGTGGCCAAGGTGCGTGAGGCCGGTGTCGGCAAGGGCTACAACGCGGAGACCAAGGAGTACGGCGACCTCGTCGCGCAGGGTGTGCTCGACCCGGTCAAGGTGACCCGGTCCGCCCTGGTCAACGCCTCCTCGATCGCCGGGATGCTGCTGACCACCGAGACGCTCATCGTCGACGCGCCGGAGGAGGCCGAGGAGTCGGCTGCCGGCCATGGACACGGTCACGGCCACTGACCCCTCAGGTCCGCGTCAGGCCACCCGTCGTGCGCGGAAGGTGACCCGCTCGCCCCGGGCGTAGGCGTTCACCGGGCCAACCCCGGGGTGTTGTGCGATCAGCGCATGCCAGTCCGTGCGGTGGTCCACCTCGAAGCCGATCGCGTCGAGCATCACCACGAGCGCCTCCTCTGAGGGCACTGCGCTGATCACCCGCTTGCCCTGCGCGTAGCGGTCCTTGATCGCCAGCGCGTCGGCGATCGTGCCCTCGGTCCGCACTTGGATCAGCGGCCCCTCCACGTCTTGGATGACGCGGGTGTCGATGATGACGTACTCGGCTCCGGTGCTCGCGATTCCCGCCATCAGCTCGACGTAGCGCGCCGTGTGGTAGAGGAAACCGAGGCACATCACGACCTCTGCCTGGATTTTCGGGTTGAACAGCTTCTGGTGCACGTCGCCGCAGATCATCCGGTACGACGCGTCGGGAATCCCCTTGGCGGCGAAGGTCTTGCGGGCGTTCTCGACCAGGTGCCGGCGGCCCTCGATGCCGGTGACGTGCGCGGCTCCTGCCTTGAGCGCTGCGAACGACCAGCGACCGTCGTGGCTGGCGATGTCGACCACCCGCCGCCCGCGGATGACCTCCGCGTTCTCCTCGATCATCGCGAGGTGGCGCATGTTGAGTCGTGCCTGAGCCGAGGCGACGCCGCTGGTCTCCACGAACTCTGGGTGGTCGTCGAAGAACAATGCTGCTCCCGGAAGCTCGAGGACGGTGCCGATGACTCGTTCCCAGCACCCTATCGAGGAGCTGGCCGCCGACCGCACTCAGACGCGCAGCGTCTGCGGCACACGCACACCTGGACCATGGCGGTGCCGAGAGGGTCGCATCGCCTAGACTGGCGGCTCGCCACCACCCCCGGAAGGGCCGCATGACTGATCCCATCGCCGGCATCGAGGCTGGCATCCAGCCAGGCACCCCCGCCGGTGTGCCCGATCCGTTCGCGGCGCTCGGCCTGACCTTCGACGACGTACTCCTGCTGCCGGGGGAGACCGACGTGGTTCCCAGCGAGGTGGACACCTCCTCACGGATGACCCGTGAGGTCACCGTGTCGCTGCCGCTGGCCTCGAGCGCGATGGACACCGTGACCGAGTCCCGGATGGCGATCGCGATGGCCCGGCAGGGCGGTCTCGGCGTGCTGCACCGCAACCTGTCCGTGGATCAGCAGGCCGGCCAGGTGCAGCTGGTGAAGCGTTCCGAGTCCGGCATGATCTCCGACCCGGTGACGATCGGGCCGGATGCCACGCTCGAAGAGCTCGACACCCTCTGCGGCCGGTATCGCATCTCCGGGCTGCCCGTTGTCGACGAGCGCCGGACCCTGCTCGGCATCATCACCAACCGCGACCTTCGTTTCGTGCCCGTCGCTGAGTGGGGACGCCGCGTCGTGCGCGAGATCATGACGCCGATGCCGCTGGTCACCGCTCCGGCGGGCATCGGGTCCGACGACGCCGCCGCCCTGCTGCGCAAGCACAAGCTCGAGAAGCTGCCGCTCGTGGACTCCTCCGACCGGTTGACCGGGCTGATCACCGTCAAGGACTTCGTGAAGTCCGAGCAGTACCCGCGGGCCACCAAGGACGCCACCGGGCGCCTCATGGTCGCTGCGGCGATCGGCTACTTCGGAGACGCGTGGGAGCGCTCGAGCGCCCTGGTCGACGCGGGGGTCGACGTACTTGTCGCAGACGTCGCCAACGGGCATGCCCGGCTGCTGCTCGACATGGTCGCCCGGCTCAAGAAGGACCCCGCGACGCGCAGCGTCCAGGTCGTCGGCGGCAACGTCGCGACGCGCGCGGGTGCGCAAGCGCTGGTCGATGCCGGAGCAGATGCGGTGAAGGTGGGAGTCGGCCCGGGCTCGATCTGTACGACGCGCGTGGTGGCGGGTGTCGGCGTACCTCAGGTCACAGCGATCCACGAGGCGGCGAGCGTCTGCCGCCCGGCCGGTGTGCCCGTCATCGGCGACGGTGGGCTGCAGTATTCCGGTGACATCGCCAAGGCGCTCGTCGCGGGTGCCGACACGGTGATGCTCGGCTCTCTGCTCGCCGGGTGTGACGAGAGCCCCGGAGACCTGGTGTTCGTCAACGGCAAGCAGTTCAAGTCCTACCGCGGGATGGGGTCGCTCGGTGCGATGGCCTCGCGTGGGAAGACGTCGTTCTCCAAGGACCGCTACTTCCAGGCAGACGTCGCCCAGGACGACAAGATCGTGCCGGAGGGCATCGAGGGACAGGTGCCCTACCGTGGACCGCTCTCGGCCGTCGCGCACCAGCTGATCGGCGGGCTCCAGCAGTCGATGTTCTACGTGGGTGCGCACACGATCCCCGAGCTGCAACAACGGGGCAGGTTCGTGCGGATCACCTCGGCGGGCCTCAAGGAGAGTCACCCGCACGACATCATGATGACGGTCGAGGCACCCAACTACAGCGGCCGCTGATGCTCCACGACCCGTGAGCTCGCGTGCCGGCACCGTCGCGCGGCTGCGGTCGGCCGGCTGCGTGTTCGCCGAGGATGAGGCGCGACTGCTCACCGACGCGGCGGCCGACCCGGCCGAGCTCGAGCACATGGTCTCGCGCCGTGAGGCCGGCAGTCCGGTCGAGCACATCGTGGGCTGGGCTGAGTTCTGCGGTCTGCGCATCGTCGTGGGACCAGGGGTGTTCGTCCCACGGCGCCGCACCGAGCGCCTCGCCCACGAGGCGGTCGTCGTTGCGCGGCGGCTGCCGCACCCTGCGGTCGTCGTGGACCTGTGCTGCGGCAGCGGAGCCGTCGCCACGGCGCTGGGCGCCATGCTCGACGAGGTCGAGCTTCACGCGGTCGACGTCGACCCGACCGCGGTCGCGTGCGCCCGCCGCAACCTGGCAGGCGTGGGTGGACAGGTATACGCCGGCGACCTCTACGAGCCTCTGCCCACGGCACTGCGTGGCCGCGTCGACCTGCTGGTCGCCAACGCCCCCTACGTGCCCACAGACGAGATCGCGTTGATGCCGCCCGAGGCGCGACTGCATGAGCCACAGGTGTCGCTCGACGGAGGAGTGGACGGTCTCGACATCGTGAGCCGGATCATCGAAGGCGCACCGAGCTGGCTGGCGCCTGGCGGTGCGCTCCTGGTGGAGTCGAGCGAACCGCAGGTGCCCGAGCTCGTGTGGATGCTGTCCCAGAACGGACTGGCGCCACAGGGGACTGGATCCGTGGTGATTGGATCCGTGGTGATTGGGCGGGGGTCACCCTGAGACGCCATCCGTCGCGGCTGCGATGGCGACCGAGACGTGTGACGTCGGCCCGATAGGCTCCACGCCATGCGGGAGATCGAGATCGGGCGGGCGAAGTGGGGTCGTCGCGCCTACTCCTTCGACGACATCGCGATCGTGCCCAGCCGCCGCACGCGTGACCCGGAGGAGGTCTCCGTTGCGTGGCAGATCGACGCCTACCGGTTCGAGGTGCCGATCATGGCGGCGCCGATGGACTCGGTGATGTCACCGCACACTGCCGCTGTGTTCGGCAGGCTCGGCGGCCTGGGCGTGCTCGACCTCGAGGGGCTCTGGACCAGGTACGAGGACCCGACCGAGCTGCTCGGCGAGGTGGCCGCACTGCAGGGCACGGCCGCGACCCGACGGCTGCAGCAGATCTATGCAGAGCCGATCAAGTCGGACCTGATCACCTCGAGACTGAAGCAGGTGCGCGAGTCCGGCGTCACCGTGGCCGGTTCGCTCTCGCCGCAACGCACGAAGGAGCACGTCAAGGCGGTGGTCGACGCGGGTGTTGACCTGTTCGTGATCAGGGGTACGACGGTCTCCGCGGAGCACGTCTCGGGCCAGGCCGAGCCGCTCAACCTCAAGGAGTTCATCTACGAGCTCGACGTACCGGTCATCGTGGGGGGATGCGCGACCTACCAGGCAGCACTGCACCTCATGCGCACCGGCGCAGCAGGGGTGCTGGTCGGGTTCGGCGGTGGGGCCGCCCACACCACGCGGACCGTGCTCGGCGTCGCCGTGCCGATGGCCTCGGCCGTCGCGGACGTGGCCGCTGCCCGTCGTGACTACCTCGACGAGTCCGGCGGACGCTACGTGCACGTGATCGCCGACGGCTCCATCGGTCGCAGTGGCGACGTGGCCAAGGCCATCGCCTGCGGCGCCGACGCGGTGATGGTGGGTTCGCCGCTCGCACGGGCGCAGGAGGCGCCGGGCAACGGCTTCCACTGGGGCGCCGAGGCATGGCACTCGAAGCTGCCGCGCGGGGAGCGCGTCGAGATCGGAGTGGTGGGCACCCTCGAGGAGATCCTGTTCGGACCATCGGGGATGGCCGACGGGACGATGAACCTGGTCGGTGCGCTGCGGCGCTCGATGGCCACGACCGGCTACACCGAGCTCAAGGAGTTCCAGCGCGTCGAGGTCGTCGTCCAGTAGGGGCTACTCAACACCGGTAGCGGGGCTGGCTAGCGGCGTTTGCCGCTCTGGCGGCGGGCACGGCGGGCAGCGGCCGCTAGTGAGCGCGCCCTCGCCTCGCGGTGCAGGTCCGCGGCGTGGGCGGCAGCCAGGTCGAGTCCGATGGAGGGCGACAGCCGGGCAGGCATGATGGGTCTTTCCTTTGCATTCTGGGGTGGCGTTCTGGGGTGTGTGACAGGAGTAATCCTAGCGCAAGTGTAGGAGACAGACAAAGTTTTGCCTCTTACATGGGTGGTGACCTCCGTCTCCCTCACGGCGACGTGCCGCACCACTAGTTACTTGGGGGTAGTGCCGGGCGCCCGCGGTCGCATACCCTCGGTCGAATGGACGTGCCACCAGAGCCCTCGCCGGATCACCGCACCGACGATGCCACCAACAATGCCAGCCTCTCGGGTGGCCTCGAGACGCTCACCCCCCTCGACCCCGAGCACGACCCGACGGCGTCCTACGCCCTTGAGCCGGCCTACGTGCGCGCGCTTACCGACCTCGTCGTCTCCACCACCGGGCGCAGCGAGCCGACGCACTGTCCGTTCAACGTGCAGCCGCTGGCGATGATCCCGCAGTCGGGCCTGGAGGACGTCGAGCAGGCCTACGCCCGCGCCCGGCGCGCCCAGGAGACGTGGGCCGCAACCTCCCTCGACGAGCGGGCAGCGATCATGCTCCGGCTGCACGACCTGCTGCTGGACCGGCAGGCGGAGATCACCGACATGATCTGCTGGGAGTCCGGCAAGGCCCGCAAGCACGCCTTCGACGAGCCACTTCACGTGGCGCTGACCGCCCGCTACTACGCGAGGACCGCGCACGAGCATCTCGACACCGAACGCAAGGTCGGCATGGTCCCTGGCCTGACCCGAGTCGAGGTCAACCGGGTCCCCAAGGGTGTCGTCGGGATCATCTCGCCGTGGAACTACCCGTTCACCATGGCCCTGTGCGACGGTCTGCCCGCGCTGATGGCCGGCAACGCCGTCGTACACAAGCCCGACGCGCAGACGATGCTCTCCGCGCTGCTCGGAGTCAGCCTGCTGGCCGAAGCCGGCTTCCCGCGCGACCTGTGGCAGGTCGTCGCCGGCCCCGGTCGCGAGCTCGGTGGCCCGATGATCGAGCGCTCGGACTACCTCTGCTTCACCGGTTCCACCGCGACGGGCAGGTTGATCGCCCAGCAGTGCGCAGACCGGCTGATCGGCTGCTCCCTCGAGCTCGGCGGGAAGAACCCGATGCTCATCCTGCGCGATGCGAACCTCGACCGCGCGGCAGAGGGAGCCATCCGCGCCAGCTTCTCCAACGCAGGTCAGCTCTGCGTCTCGATGGAGCGGATGTTCGTGGCCGACCAGATCTACGACCGGTTCGTGGACCGGTTCGTTGAACGCACCAAGGCGATGCACCTGGTGGCCGGTCTCGAGTGGGGAAGCGACATGGGTTCCCTGATCTCCGGGGAGCAGCTCGCGACCGTGGTCGCCCACGTCGACGACGCGGTCGCGAAGGGCGCTCGGGTGCTGGCCGGTGGACGGGCGCGACCGGACATCGGCCCCTACTACTACGAGCCGACGATCCTCGAGGGCGTCACCCCCGGGATGACGTGCTTCGGCGACGAGACGTTCGGACCGGTCATCTCGCTCTACCGCTTCCACGACGAGACGGACGCCGTCGCTCGGGCGAACGCGGGGGACTACGGGCTGAACGCCTCGATCTACTCCCGCGACGGTGCTCGCGCTCGTGGTCTGGCTCGGCAGATCAGCTGCGGGACGGTCAACATCAACGAGGCGTTCGCCGCGACCTTCGGCAGCCTCGACTCGCCGATGGGAGGCATGCGCCGGTCTGGACTCGGGCGGAGACAAGGCGCCGAGGGCATCCATCGCTACACCGAGAGCCAGTCGGTGGGGACCCAGCGGGTGATGCGACTCGCGCCGGTGCTGGGGATGAGCGACAAGGCCTATGCGACGGCGTTGACGCTCAGCCTCCGGCTGATGAACAAGCTGGGGAGGAAGTAGCGCCCGTGTCCGTGCGCGACTTCAGCTACGACGTCATCGTCATCGGCTCCGGGTTCGGTGGATCGGTCAGCGCGCTGCGGCTGACGGAGAAGGGATACAAGGTCGGCGTACTGGAGGCCGGGGCTCGTTTCGAGGACTCCGACCTGCCGAAGTCCTCCTTCGACCTCACGAAGTACCTGTTCGCGCCCGAGGTCGGCTGCTACGGGATCCAGCGGATCGACGCGCTGCGCGACGCCATGATCCTCTCCGGCGCGGGAGTCGGGGGCGGCTCGTTGGTCTACGCGAACACCCTCTACGAGCCGATGCCTGCCTTCTACCGGGACCCGCAGTGGCGCGACATCACCGACTGGCAGGCCGAGCTCGCGCCGTACTACGACCAGGCCAAGCGGATGCTCGGCGTCGTGGAGAACCCGCTGCGCACGCCGTCGGACGACGTGATGGAGAAGGTCGCCTCCGACATGGGAGTGGGCGACACGTTCCACCCCACCCCGGTCGGCGTCTTCTTCGGCGGTCCGGGCGACGAGATGGCCAGCCGGGTGGCAGACCCGTACTTCGGGGGCGCCGGGCCCGACCGGCACACCTGCCGCGCCTGCGGTGAGTGCATGACCGGCTGTCGGCACAACGCGAAGAACACCCTGGTCAAGAACTACCTCTACCTCGCCGAGCAGAACGGCGCGGTGATCCACCCGCTCACCACCGCGACCCGGGTGCGCCCGCGCACTGGTGGGGGCTACGACGTGACCGTCCGCTACACGAAGGCGAAGGTACGCTGCCGCGAGCTCACTCGGACGCTCAGCGCCGAGCACGTCGTGTTCTCGGCCTCCGCCCTGGGCACCCAGCGGCTGCTGCACCGGATGCGCGACGAGGGTCATCTGCCGCGGCTCAGCGACCGTCTCGGGCATCTCTCGCGCACCAACTCGGAGTCGATCCTGGGAGCGATCGCTCCGGACACGACGGTCGACTACAGCCAGGGGATCGCGATCACCTCGTCGTTCCATCCCGACGAGGACACCCATGTCGAGCCGGTCCGCTACGGCAGGGGCTCCAACGTCATGTCGTTGCTGCAGACCGTGCTGACCGACGGCGACGGGCCGGTCCCGCGCTGGCGCACCTGGCTTCAGGAGCTGTGGAAGCAGAAGCGACACGTCCTCGACCTCTACGACTTGCGGCACTGGTCCGAGCGCACCGTGATCGCTCTGGTGATGCAGACCATCGACAACTCCATCACCACCTTCTCCAAGCGCAGCCGCCTGACGGGGCGCTGGTCGCTGAGCTCGCGACAGGGTCACGGCGTGCCCAACCCGACCTGGATCCCGGTCGCCAACCAGACCGTGCGCAAGATGGCGGAGGTGATCGGCGGTCAGCCGGGGGGTTCCATCGGGGAGCCGTTCAACCGACCGCTCACCGCGCACTTCATCGGCGGGTGCACGATCGGTGAGAGCCCCGAGTCCGGTGTGGTCGACGCCTTCCAACGGGTCTTCGGCCACCCCGGCCTGCACGTCGTGGACGGTTCCGCGATCTCGGCGAACCTCGGGGTGAACCCGTCGCTGACGATCACCGCCCAGGCCGAGCGGGCGATGGCCTACTGGCCGAACAAGGGGGAGCAGGACCCACGACCTGCGCTCGGCTCGCGCTACACGCCGATCGAGCCGGTGCCGCCGCGCTCGCCCTCGGTGCCGGCAGCGGCGCCCGCGGCGCTGCGGCTGCCCATCGTGGCCGTCTCCTGACTCTCTCGCCCCGGGCGGACGCCGGGCGACGGACCAGACAAGGTTCAGGGCCCGACCGGGGAGGGAGGGTGGCCGGGCCCTGAAGCGTCCGGCGAACGGAGGGAGCAGTGTCGCCGAATCTGCACCTTCAACGACCTATCCCGCGGATGGTTACGCGGCCCCCTGAATGAGGGGGTGCAGGGGCGACTGCCCGGGACGCGCGCTCAGCGGCCGATCTTGCGGGCGCCGTGGGTGCGGACGTAGTTCCAGTTCTTCATGTAGCGGGCGTGCGCCGGGCGACCGGACACCTGGAGGGTGACCTCGTCGCCCCCGCGCAGCGAGCCGTCCACCCAGTTCGGTGAGCCGGTGAAGACCTGCCACGAGGAGGGGTCGCCGGCGTACTTCCCGCCGATCAGCATGTACTTCGTGTGGACCCGGAGGTCCACCTCGCCGTTCCCGTTGCGGTCGTAGCGGCTGTCGTAGAGGTTGATCCCGCCCCTGTGCGCCGAGGCCCGCAGCCGCGAGGCCAGCTGGTTGGTCGGTGCGCCGTAGATCACCGACACGATGCAGCCGGCCCGGTCCAGCGCCAGCAGCTTGGAGGCGATGTAGTTGCCGCGCTCTTTGCCCCAGTAGAACATCGAGATGTTGATCTTGGTCCGGCCACCCGTACCGGCCCCACCCTGGGCACCGTGGCAGCGCACCCTCTGCAGAGCCTGGTACGTCGGGTCGCCGGCGCGGCCACCGGTCTTCTTCGGGAAGAACTGGCTCTCGAAGCGACCCTGGCGCTTCACGATATAGGTGGGGACGACCTTGCGGTCCCGGGCCATCTCGTCGTGGACCCTTTTGTAGGTCTTGTACATCGAGTTCACCCCGGTCATGGTGAACAGGTCGTTCCAGCCCAGGGTGGCGCCACCTCGGTTGAGGTTGGCCGAGCTGACCATCACCACGTCGTTGGACCCCCGGGTGCGGGAGAAGGCATAGAACTTCGAGTGCATGTTCTTGTTGTGTCCGCCGCCGCGGCACGCGCCGCGGCACTGGACGACGAAGCTGTTGTCGGGTCCCCACTGCTGGCCCTTCCGACCGTTGTCGCGGTTGAGCACCCGCTGCAGCCGCCGGCTGTGCACGGTGTCGATGGCCCCGTCGAGCACGACGCGGACGTCCACACCGCGGTTGCGGGCCGCGATCAGCGCGTCGGCCGACTGCTTGCGGTCGAGCAGGAACGTGGCGACCAGGATCGTGCCGCCCTTGGGCGTTGCCCGGATGGAACGCTCGACGTGCAGCTGCAGCCGGTACTGCGACGCGTAGCTGCCCTTGGGGTTGTTGAAGATCGCGCCCTGACGGAGCGCGAACGCGGCCGGTGCCAGAACCGTCGACATGGCGAGCAGGGACGCGGTGCCGACCGCGAGCTTCCGGAGGCGACTTTGCATGGTGGCTCCCAAGTGGCGCATGGTGCGTGTGTGATTCGCCGATGCGCGAGCGATCGTACCCGGGACACCCGTCTGAGGGGAAGGTTTGGCGAATTATCCCGGTTCAGGCTCGTGGGCAGGTCAGGGCGTCGGTCAGGATCAGGAGCACGGGTCGCCGGGGATCGGACGGGACCGGGGGCAGTCGGTCACGAGGTCCCAATTCTCCAGGTACTGGTTGTAGGTGGCGTTGTCGTCGATGGCCAGCAGGACCTCGTCGCCCCTGGTCAGCGAGCCGCCGACCCAGTTCTGAGAGCCGGTGAAGACGACCTTCTCGGCGGGGTTGCCGCCGAAGTTTCCGCTGATGAGCATGTACTTCGAGTGCACCCGGACGTCGACGAGACCGTCGTCGTCGGTGTGCACCCGGCTGTCGAAGAGCGTGATCAGCCCGGCCTCCGCCCGGTTCTTGAGGCGAGGGGCCACGGTTGCCGAGGGGGCGCCGTACACGATGTTCACCTTGCAGCCGTTCTCGGCCAGCTGCAGGAGCTTGTCCCGGATCCAGATCCCGCGCTCACCGTCCCAGTAGAACATCGAGACATGGATCGTGGTGTGCCCGTTCCCATCACCATAGCCCGCGGCGGCGCCGTTGCAGTTCACCTTGGACAGGTCCACCATGACCGGGTCGGTATCGATCGTGGCCGTGCGCATCGGGAAGAACCGGCTCTCGAACACGCCGTCGGGATCCTCGAAGACTCGGTAGCGGTCGAAGTCACCCCTGGTGTCGTCGGTCATCTCGTCGTGGATCGTTGAGTAGAAGTCATAGGTGGCCGCCTGCTCGGTCATCGTGAACAGGTCGTTGTAACCCTTGAGGGCGCCGCCCGCGTTGAGGTTCGCGGAGCTGACCATCACGATGTCGTGCACGGTGCCGGCTTGAGAGAATGCATAGAACTTGGTGTGCATGTTGCCGCCGGCGCCGCGGCAGCTGCCGACGCACTTCTTCGCGTAGCTGCGATCCCGTCCCCAGGTGGCCGGGTCACTGGTGACCGTGCCCGAGGGGTTGTCGGCGTTCAGCGCATTCTGCAGCCGGTCTGCCTCAGAGTTGACGATCTCGTCGTCCATGATCACCCGCACGCTGACGTTGCGTCCGCCTGCCGTCGGCCTCTTCGCGGCCGTGATCAGCTTGTCCACAACAACCCGCCGGTCGAGCAAGAAGGTGGAGATCAGGATCTCGCCGTCGCGAGGGACCGAGTCGATCGTCTTCTGCACGTGATGCATGAGTTCCCAGCGGGTGGCGAAGTCGCGCTGGACGTCGTTGAAGATCGCGCTCTCTTCGGGATCGTACGCCGACGCGGCAGGTGCCAGCGCGACGCCCGCCGTCAATATGGAGACGAGGAGGGGGAGGAGTCTTTTCATCATGGTCTACCAGTCCTCGTCAGCTGTGGTTGGGGAACTTGCGCGAGTGGCGGCGGATGTCGTTCCAGTTCTGGACGTAGTCGTGCCATGCGGAGGAGAGTGCGATGTTCAGCGTGTTCTCGTCTCCACGAGAGAGCGAGCCGTCGACCCAGTTCTGGGTCCCGGTCATCACCATGTGCGCCGCGTTGTCGTTGCCGAACTGGCCCTTGACCAGGACGTACTTCGTGTGCGCCCGGATCTCCTTCTCGCCGTTGTGGTTGAAGTCCCACCTGCTGTCGTAGAGCGAGATCAGATGACGCCGCGCGGCGTCCCGGAGCCGAGACAGCACCGAGGCACCGACCGCGGCATGGATGATCGAGACCCGGCAGCCCGCTCGGGCGAGGTCGAGCAGCTTGTTGGCGAGGTAGATGCCGCGGTCCTTCGCCCAGTAGAACTGCGACACGTGGACCTCGGTGCGGCCGAAGGCGCTGCGACAGCCGATCCTGTTCAGGTCATTGAGGGTGGGGTCGTTGCTCCTGCTGGCATGCCTCATTGGGAAGAACCGGTGCGTGAACGGACCGTCCTGGAACTCGCGGAGCGCGTCGTCGGCCCGGTCGTCGTCGGTCATCTCCCGGTGGATCCCGCGATACTCCTCGAACGTCTCGGGACGGCCGGTCATCGTGTACATGTCGTTCCAGCCCAGGGCCATCCCGCCCTTGTTCAGGTTCGAGGAGCTGACGATCACGACGTTGTCCGCTGTGCCGGTCTGCGAGAAGGCGTAGAACTTGCTGTGCATGTTCCCACCGGCGCCGCGGCAGCTGCCGGTGCACTCCTTGGCGTAGCTCCGGTCAACGCCCCAGGTGACGGAGTCGTCCGTGGGCGCCGCGAGGCTGGCCCGTGCCTGGGAGTCGGTGAGCGCCTGCACTCCCGGCTCCGCCGCCAGGTCTCGCCCACACGGACCTGTTTCCGGATTGCGGGGGGAGCCGTCGGGCCGCACGGGGTTGTCGCCGTTGAGTGCTTTGATGATCCTCTCGGAGTTCCGGTTGTCGATGTCCTCGTCCAAGATCACGCGGACCGACACACCCCGTCTGCAGGCCGCGATGAGTGCGTCGACGCTCTGGTCCCGGTCGAGCAGGAAGGTGGAGATCAGGATGATCCCACCGGGCTGGCCTTCCGTGCTTCCCGGCGTCTCCTGGATCGCCTTCTCGACGTGTGTCACGAGGCGTTCCTTCTCCGCGGCAGAGCCCCACGGGCGCGGCACGTTGAACAGCGCGCCCTCGTTAGGCTCGTAGGACTGCGCCGAAGGAGCCCACGCAAGGCTGGTCAACAGCAGGACCGCGAGGACCCCAGAAAGCCTCTTGAGCATTGGTCAATCCCCCAGATTCGTGCCCGCAGTCTGCCGAGAGCCAGACCGAGCACAGCATAACCCAGCAGAGGGGATGACCCCCACTCTCGATGCGGCCGTTCTAGGGGGAAATACGGTAGTTTGTGCTGGCCGCTTATCTTCTAGACTGCGCCGGTGAGCACCGACCATGACCTCGTCCTCGTCGTCGACTTCGGCGCGCAGTACGCACAGCTGATCGCGCGACGGGTGCGGGAGGCCCGGGTCTACTCCGAGATCGTCCCGCACACGATGCCCGTGGGCAAGATGCTGGCCCGCTCACCCAAGGCGATCATCCTGTCCGGCGGCCCGTCCTCGGTCTACGCGCCGGGCGCCCCGTCGGTGGGGCCGGAGATCTTCGAGGCGGGGGTGCCGGTGCTCGGCATCTGCTACGGCTTCCAAGCGATGGCCAGCGCGCTGGATGCAGACGTGCGCCGCACCGGGGCCTCCGAGTTCGGTCGCACACCGGTAACCGTCTCGCAGTCCGGCACCCTGCTGGCCGACTTACCCGGCGAGCACCGAGTGTGGATGAGCCACGCGGACTCCGTGGTCTCGGCCCCCTCCGGCTTCACGCCGTTGGCCACGACAGCGGGCTCGCCGGTCGCGGCCTTCGAGGATCTCGAGCGCGGCCTGGCCGGCGTCCAGTGGCACCCGGAGGTGCTGCACACCGAGCACGGGCAGCAGGTCCTCGGCGCCTTCCTGCACACAATCGCGGGGTGTCGGCCCACGTGGACGATGGTCAACATCGTCGAGGACCAGGTCGACCGGGTCCGTGAGCTGATCGGTGAGCGTCGAGCGATCTGCGGCCTGTCCGGCGGGGTCGACTCCGCCGTCGCCGGTGCCCTCGTGCAGCGCGCCATAGGTGACCAGCTCACGTGCGTCTTCGTCGACCATGGCCTGCTCCGCAAGGGCGAGGCCGAGCAGGTGGAGCGGGACTTCGTGGCGGCCACCGGGGTCTCGCTGTTCGTGGTGGACGCTCAGAAGCAGTTTCTCGAGGCGCTCGCCGGCCTCACCGATCCCGAGCAGAAGCGCAAGGCGATCGGCCGCGAGTTCATCCGGGTCTTCGAGGCGGCCGAGCGCGAGATCCTCGGCGTGGCCGCAGGCCGCGGAGACAAGGTGGGCTTTCTGGTGCAGGGCACGTTGTACCCCGACGTGGTGGAGTCGGGCGGCGGGTCGGGTGCCTCGAACATCAAGTCGCACCACAATGTCGGCGGTCTCCCCGACGACCTGCAGTTCGAGCTGGTCGAGCCACTGCGCGATCTGTTCAAGGACGAGGTCCGCCTGGTGGGTGAGCAGCTGGGGCTCCCGTCGGAGATCGTCTGGCGTCATCCCTTCCCCGGACCCGGGCTGGCCATCCGGATCGTCGGAGAGGTCACCCACGAGCGCCTCGAGATCCTGCGGGCCGCCGACGCGATCGCGCGGGAAGAGGTCACGAAGGCGGGACTGGACCGTGACATCTGGCAGTTCCCGGTCGTCCTGCTCGGCGACGTACGCTCCGTCGGAGTGCAAGGCGACGGCCGCACCTACGGGCACCCCGTGGTGCTGCGCCCGGTGACCTCGGAGGACGCGATGACCGCCGACTGGTCGCGGCTCCCTTACGAGGTGGTCGAGGCGATCTCGACCCGGATCACCAACGAGGTGCGCGAGGTCAACCGGGTCACCCTCGACGTCACCAGCAAGCCCCCCGGCACCATCGAGTGGGAGTGAGGCACTAGGCGTCGTCGGTGCCGGTCGCGCTGGCGACGTACTCCCAGAGCCGGCGACGCTCCTCCGGGCCCTGGTCGCGCTCGCGGCCGTATCTGGTGGGGCGCAGCCGACGGTCGTGCCAGAAGTGCTCGGAGCCGTCGGCCC